>Ga0068855_100000759_pt1 | contig 39710 bp, 32 predicted proteins | sample KBSCornC52_FD_66592 | JGI IMG/M metagenome (GOLD analysis project Ga0068855, IMG submission 66592) | Corn rhizosphere microbial communities from Kellogg Biological Station, Michigan, USA - KBS Corn C5-2 | ecosystem: Host-associated > Plants > Roots > Rhizosphere > Soil ...
TGGCCTGGAGGGCGACGCCGTCGGCCGCGCCGGCAAGTTGCACGAACGCTTCGTCGCGCGCCGGCTGTCGCCCGGCGGCGCGGCCGACCTGCTGGCCGCGGCGTGCTGGATCGAGCGCGTCGAGGCGATGCCGCGATGACCGTCGCGCTGCTGTTTCCAGGCCAGGGCACGCAGCACGAGGGCATGCTGCCGTGGCTCGAGGAAGACGCGGGGGCCCGGCCCGTGCTGCACGTCATGTCGGGCGTGCTCGGGGCCGATTGGCGCGCGCGCCTGGCCGACGCGGATTGGTCGCGCAAGAACGCGGTCGCGCAGCCGCTGGTCACCGGCACCAGCCTCGCGGCCTGGTCGGCCCTGGCCGGCGGTCTGCCGCGTGTGGTGGCGGTGGCGGGCTACAGCGTGGGCGAGCTGGGCTCGAGCGCCGCCGCCGGGATGCTGTCGGTGGACGCCGCCGTGCAGCTGGCCGTCACGCGCGCGGCCGCCATGGACGCCTGTCCGGACGCCGCCGCCGGCGGCCTGCTGGGGGTCACGAACGCGCCGCCGGGCGAACTGGCCGCCGTCCTGGAGCAGTCGGGACTGGAGGTCGCGATCCGCACGGGCGACCAGCGTTGCATCCTGGGCGGCGACCGGCCAGCACTGGCCAGGGCCGCCGAGCGTCTCGCGGCACATGGCGCGAAGACCACGCTGCTGTGCGTCCGCGTGGCCTCCCACACGCGCGCCATGCGAGCGGCCGTGCCCGTGCTCGCGGAGGCGTTCGCGCAGGCGACCTGGTCCCCCGCTCGCTTGCCGTGGGTGGCGGGCATCACGGGACACGTGGTGCGGGATCTGCACGAGGTGCAACGACTGCTCGCCGAGCAGGTCGCGACGACCGTCCGCTGGGACGCCTGCATGGACGCCGTCTTCGAGCGCCGGCCCGACGCGGTGCTGGAGGTGGGCGCCGGCACCACGTTGACGCGGCTGTGGCGAGAGCGCCATCCCGACATTCCGGCTCGTTCATGCGACGAATTCTCGCGGCCCGCGCAAATAATGGACTGGCTGGAATCGGCCGGCGCTCGCAGGCCTGGTCACTGACGGGCGCAGCGCCGGCTGGACCACGCGAACCCGTTCGAGTCGCCCCATGTCCGGGAAGGATCAACCCTTGGAACCCACCGAGTCCAGTCGCGCCGGGGAGCCGGGCGCCAAGCCGCCCCCGCCGCGGATGCCGCGGGCCATCTGGGCGCTCGGGCTGGTCAGCATGCTGATGGACGTGTCGTCGGAACTGATCCACAGCCTGCTGCCCATGTTCATGCTGACGGCGTTGCACGCGAACGCGCTCACCATCGGCCTGGTCGACGGCATCGGCGAAGCGACGGCCCTCGTCGTCAAGGTGTTCTCCGGTCCGCTGAGCGACCGCTGGGGCAAGCGCAAGCCCCTGGCCCTGCTCGGCTACGGGCTCGGCGCCGCATCGAAGCCGCTGTTCGCGCTGGCATCGAGCAGTGGCCTGGTGCTCGGGGCACGCGTCATCGATCGCGTCGGCAAGGGCATGCGGGGAGCGCCGCGGGACGCGCTCGTGGCCGACCTGGCACCGGAGTCCATCCGCGGCGCGGCGTTCGGCTTGCGGCAGTCCCTGGACACGGTCGGTGCCTTCCTGGGCCCGGCGCTGGGCATCGGGCTGATGCTGGTCTGGGCCAACGATTTCCGGCTGGCCTTCTGGGTGGCCGTCGTGCCTGGCCTGTGCTCGGTGCTGCTCCTGCTGCTGGGCGTGCAGGAGCCCGCGCGTCCGCCGTTGGCCCGCAGGATCAACCCGATCAGCCGGGCGCACCTGTCCCGCTTGCCGCGCCGCTACTGGTGGGTCGTCATCGTTGCCGGCGTCTTCACGCTGGCGCGGTTCTCCGAGGCTTTCCTCGTCCTGAAGGCGCGCGAGGGAGGACTGGCCATCGCGTGGACGCCCCTGGTGCTGATCGCGATGAACGTCGTCTATGCGGTGGCCGCCTATCCGTTCGGCAAGCTGGCGGACCGCATGTCGCATGTGCGCCTGCTGGCCGGGGGCCTGGGCGCGCTCCTGCTGGCAGACCTGGTCCTGGCCTGGGGCGTGTCCCTCCCGTCGATTGCGATCGGTGTCGCCCTGTGGGGGCTGCACATGGGCATGACCCAGGGCCTGCTCGCGGCGATGGTGGCCGAAGTCGCGCCTGCGGATCTGCGCGGCACGGCGTTCGGCCTGTTCAACCTCGTCAGCGGCATCGCCATGCTGGTTGCCAGCGTCGTCGCGGGCGCGTTGTGGGTGGACCTGTCGCCGGCCGCGACCTTCCTCACGGGAGCGGCGCTCTGCGTCGTCGCCCTTGCCGCGATCCTGCTCGTTCCTGCGAGGTTCAGTACCTGACCCGCGGTTCGCGGGGCACCCGGCGTCCGCATCCTGGTCGATCGAACCCGTGGCCTTCGCCGAGCGCGGAGCTGGCCGCGCTGGCCTCGGCCAAGGGCGGACTGCGATCCATCCAGCTCGATGCCGGGTCGGGCCGCCCCGATCATCGCTTCGCTTCCTTATCGCAAGCTTATTCTCCACGCGCAAGATAAGAAAGCGCTAAGGCGCGGGCGGCACGATGTCGGCACGACACTCGAATGGCCCCCATGAACAAGTCTCGCATTGCTTTGGCCGCGGCTGCAGCGATCGCGCTGTCCTCGATGGCGCTCACTCGCCCGGCCGACGCGGCCACGCCCACGGAGCTGCTGGCGGCATACGCGGCTCGCTCCGCAAGAGCGCCCAGCGCCGAACAGGGCAAGGCGTTCTTCGCCATGCCACATGGACGCGACTGGTCGTGCGCGACCTGTCATGGCGTCAGTCCTGCCACCGAAGGCCGGCACGCGGTCACCGGCAGATCCATCCAGCCGCTCGCGCCGGGCGCGAACCCGACGCGCTTCATGGACCGCGACAAGGCCGACAAATGGTTTGGCCGCAATTGCGGGGACGTCGTTGGACGCGCCTGCACCGACGCGGAGAAGGCCGACGTGCTCGCCTGGTTGATCACGCTCAAGCCATGAGCCGCCGGAATGGACAAACCTCACGATGGAGAACGATCGTCATGAAAACAGGAATTGCCGACGTGGCGCTCACGATCGCGGCAGGCCTCTTGGCCGCCGGACCTGCCCGGGCCGTGGCCGCACAAGACCCGGCCGCGGCCGATCCGGCGGCGACCTACCGGCAGGAATGCGGCGCCTGCCATGCCCCCTTTGCGCCCCGACTGTTGCCACCTGCGTCGTGGAACGCCCTGATGGCCAGCCTGCCGCGGCATTTCGGGACCGACGCGTCCGTCGAACCGGCGATCCAGAAGCGCCTGGCGGAGTGGTTGAGCAGCCACGGCGCAGCCGGCCGCGCACGACCCGAGGGCGATCGAATCACGCAGTCGCCCTGGTTCCGACATGAGCATTCGGAGGTGCCCGCGGGCGTCTGGTCCCGCCCGTCGGTCAAGAGCCCATCCAATTGCGGCGCCTGCCACAGCGGTGCCGACTCCGGAGTCTTCGATGAACACGATGTCCGAATCCCGCGTTGAACACCCGTCCGCCCCGGCGCGCCGCATCCTGGTCTGGGATGCACCCGTGCGCGTCTTCCACTGGCTCCTGGCGCTGTCGTTCGTCGGCGCCTACCTCACTGCCGAGAGCGAGCGCTGGCGAGGGCTCCATGTCACGCTCGGCTACACCGTCGCTGGCCTGGTGGCCTTCCGCTTGTTGTGGGGGCTGATCGGCACGCGGCACGCGCGATTCCGCGCGTTCGTCCGGGGGCCTGCCGCGGTGCGTCGCTACTTCATGGCCATGCTCCACGGATCGCCGCCCCACTCGACCGGACACAACCCGCTCGGCGCGCTCGCCATCGTCGGCCTGCTTGCGCTGGCGGCGCTGGTCTGTGCGACCGGTTGGGCAACGTACGACGGGATCCGCGGGCTGTCGTCGGACGAACTGCACGAGCTGCTGGCCAATGCCATGCTCGCGCTGGTCGTGGTGCATGTGGCGGGTGTCCTGCTCGGAAGCTGGCTGGAACGCGAGAACCTGGTCAAGGCAATGTTCACGGGCCGCAAGATCGGACCGCTGTCCAAGGCGATCAGCAGCTCGCGTGCGTGGGTGGCGGCGCTCCTGCTCTTGTCGGTCGGTGCATTCTGGGCCTGGCAATGGCAGGCGGCACCCGCGGGTGCCCCCTCGGCGTCCGCGTCGACCGGCTCGGGCGAGCACCGCGATCGCGACGACGATTGATGCGTGGTTCCTCGACGATGCGAATCCTCCTGGCAGAAGACGACCGGCTCCTCGGTGACGGTATCCAGGCCGGCCTGAGGGCCCTCGGCTTCCAGGTCGACTGGGTCCGCGACGGCTTTGCGGCCGAGCGCGAGCTGCGAGCCCAGGCGTACTCGGCGGTCGTGCTCGATCTGGGGCTTCCCCAGCGCGATGGCCTCGAGGTCGTTTCCGAGCTGCGCCGCCTCGGCAACGCCGTCCCGGTCCTCATCCTGACGGCACGGGACGCCATCGGCGAACGCATCCGCGGGCTCGACACCGGCGCCGACGACTACGTCGTCAAGCCCGTGGACCTGCACGAACTCGCGGCGCGCTTGCGCGCACTGATCCGGCGGGCGCATGGCCAGCCGCGCGAGCGCCTGCAAGTGCAGGACGTCTCGCTCGATCCGGCGGCGCACCAGGTGAACCAGCGCGGGCGGCCCATCGCCACCTCGGCGCGGGAGTTCGACCTGTTGCACGCGCTGATGCTCAATGCGGGTCGCGTGCTGTCGCGCGAACAACTCGAGCAGCACCTCTACAGTTGGGGCCGGGAGATCGAGAGCAACGCGATCGAGGTACACGTCCACCATCTGCGTCGCAAACTCGGTGCGGCGGCGATCCAGACGGTCCGCGGCGTCGGCTATGTCATGCCCGTGCGCACGGCGGCCCCGTGAAGCATGCATTGCGGTCGCTTCAGGCGCGAACCACGTCGCTGGTCGTCGTGGTGACGAGCGCCGCCTGGATCAGCGCGTCGGCCGCGATGTGGCTGGACACGCGACACGAACTGGACGAATTGCTGGACGCCCATCTCGTGCAGGCGGCATCCTTCCTCGCGCGCCAGGGGGGTGAGAACGAGGAGCTCGAGCACGGCCGGGCTCCGGCGCTGCATCCCTACGCGCCTCGCGTGGCGTTCCAGGTCTTCGAGGGGGCGCAGCTGCGCGCCAGATCCGTCGACGCGCCGACCGCGCCGTTGGTCGCGTTCGACGACCGGGACAACGCCTTTGCAACCGTGTCGGTGGGCGGGGTGCCATGGCGCGCGTTCTCGACGCGGTCCGCAGACCCAGACGTTCGAATCATCGTGGCGGAGCAGCTTGCCGCACGGAACAGCATTGCCTTTGCCGTGATTCGCAGCACACTCTGGCCGATGCTGCTGGCCCTCCCCCTGCTGGCGGTGGCCACCGCGTTCGCCGTCCGACGCGGGCTGCGTCCGATGAAGCAGCTCGGGCACGGCCTCTCGATGCGATCGCCGACGGACCTGGCTCCGATTCCGACGGAGCGCACGCCTGCAGAAGTCCAGCCCATGCTCGACGCGCTGAATGGACTGTTCGGCCGCATTGGCGGTCTGCTGGACTCGGAACGCCGGTTCACCGCCGACGCGGCCCATGAGCTCCGGACGCCGATCGCCGCGATACGTGCGCAGGCGCAGGCCGCCCTCACCGTGGTGGACCCCGTGGCACGACAGCATGCGCTTGGGTCCACCATCGAAGGGTGCGACCGCGCGGCGCGTCTCGTCGACCAGTTGCTGCTTCTCGCTCGCCTCGAATCCGGATCGGCGCCCGAACTTGCAATGCTCGATCTTGCCGACCTCACGCGGCGCGTCCTCGCCGAAGCGGCGCCCGACGCGCTCATCAAGGGACAGCGCGTGGAACTGGACGCCGTGGACCAGTTCCCCGTGCTCGGATCGATCGACCTTCTGCGGGCGCTGGTCCGCAACCTCGTCGACAACGCCATCCGGTACAGCCAGCAGGGAGCCCACGTTTCCGTGACGCTCAGGCGCGAGCATGCAAGAACGGTCCTCACCATCGAGGACGGCGGCCCCGGCCTTCCCGAGCCGGAGCGCCTGCGCCTGGGCGACCGGTTCTTCCGCGGTGGTGCGCCACAAGCGACAGGAAGCGGCCTCGGTTGGTCGATCGCCCGACGCATCGCGGCCTTGCATCGGTTGGACGTCGTCGTCGATCGTTCGCCCGCACTCGGGGGCTTGAGGGTGCGCATCGCGTTCCCGTGCGGGTGAAGCCAGCTCCCCCGATCGTGGGAGCATGCCGGCAACCACTCGCCGCAGGCGCGCGGCCCGCTGCCGCCCGCCCAGCAGCCGCTACTCCTTGGGCAGGACTTCCGCCTCCACATTGAAATAGAACACGATCTGGTGATGATCACCCGGGTGGATCGTGGTGATGCGGCTCTGGGATTCCTGCTTGTAGCGTGAGCGGACCTCGTACCGTCCGAGCGGGAGGTCGATCATCAGCCAGGGACCTTCCAGCCGGCGCTCGAACACCGGCTCGCCCTTGTCATTGACGATGGTGATCTCCACATCCGCCAGGTGCGCTCCGGTCGTCCGGCCCGCCGTCATGATCCAGAGGCTGTACTTGCCGCGCTCGGACTCCATGCTTTCGGTCTCGGTCTGCCCGATGCCGCCGTCCAGATAGGCCCACCCTTGGGGGGACTGCCCGCTCGTCGAGGCCCAGGACGGCCATGCCGCGAGCATCGGAGCGGCCACCGCCAGCACGGCGATCAACCGCCGCCCCGCAGGGGTCATGTATGCGTGTTGGTTCATCTCGGATCTCCTGAAGAGGCCTCCAGGCTATGGGCGGCCGACGGGCGGCACATTGCGTGGCGTCAATCGCGGGATCGACGATCGCGCCCCGGCCTCGTCCTGAGCGAACTCGACCGGGTCGGCGCCGTGGGCGCAGGCTGGACCGCCGGGCGTGCCGTCAGGGTGTTTGCAGATCGGCACCCTCTCTTCTTCCACCACGGACCTGTGACTCTGCTCCGGGACCTCCGGAGAACGTCTTGCGGGGATATCCCGGGGATCGCGCATGCTGCCGCGAAGGCTGAACCCGGGATGTAGAGGTGTCACTAAACTTCCTTGCGTTCGCGCGGATGTACTGGACTGAGGCCTCATCGGCACCCCGATGAGGACAAACCCGGTGCCGCGTCCCTCCGATGCGCACCGTTTGCGGATACATCAGCGGAGCGCGTCCCATGGTTGCAGTCGTCAGCGGCAATTCCCTCGGTCTCGAACTCACGTCCCGGGGCGTGCTGGGCGACCAGGGGGTCGGCGGTAACGCGGTGCACGGACAAGGCAAGGAAAACGTCTTCGTCAACGCGGCCACCGGCAACCTCGTCATGCAGCAATTGCAGGACGTTCTCGTGGGCGCCGGCCTGGACATCGGCTCCGTCCTCACCTACAACAGCCGCGGCCTGGCCAACGACGACAACGCCGACAACTTCTCCATCGGCAAGGTCGCTTCCCAGCTGGTGCAGACCAACGCGGTCAACACCGTCGGCAGCACCGTCACCCGCACGGCCTTCGACGGCTCGCAGACCGTCTTCACCTGGGATGCCACGAAGAGCCGCTACCAATGCCTGAACGGCACGGGGGCGCTGGACACCCTCACCTATTCCGCCACGACATCCCAGTACACCTGGGTCGACGGCAGCACCCAGACCAAGGAGGTCTATGACGGTGCCACCAAGCGGCTCCTGACTCGCACCGACGCCGCTGGCAACTCGCTGAGCTTCGGCTACGACAACAACGGCCAGCTGACGAAGATCACCGACGCCAACGGCGAATACGTGACCTTCGTATACAGCGGCAACCTGCTCCAGCAGATCAACGCGCCGGTCACCGTCATCGGCTCGACCTATACCACGGCGACGCAGCCGCTGGTGAGCTACGGTTACGACAGCAGCAATCGCCTGACGTCGATCACCGTGGACCTGACGCCGGCGGACGGCTCGACGACGGACGGCAACGTCTACGTCACGTCGTTCACGTACGACGGCACCTCCACGCGCGTGCATTCGATGCAGCAGACCGACGGCACCTCGCTGACATTCGTCTACGACTCGTCGCAGCGCGTCTACACGATCACCGACGCGCTCTCCAACGTCACGACGTACACCTACGACACGACCAACCGCAAGACCTCGGTCAAGGACGCGACCGGGCAGACCACGGTCTACGGCTACGACGCCACCACCGGGCTGCTCACCAGCGTGACGGCGCCGACGGTCAACGGCGTCGCCCCCGTCACCAGCTACACGTATTCCACCAGCGGCCAGGTCACGTCGCGCACCGACCCGGACGGCCGCGTCACCAGCTTCGGCTACGATGCAGCAGGCAACCAGACCAGCGTCGTCGACGGCGCCGGCAATGTCACCCGACGCGTCTACGACGCGCAGAACCGCGTCATCAGCGAGACGAAGTCGGTCCTGACCCGGCCCGCGCTCGTCGTCGGCACCGGCATGAGCGTGAGCAGCGCCGGCCTCGTCGCCAAGACAGGCACGACGTCCGCGTGGAACGCTTCCGTCCGCAGCGCCAACAGCGTGACGGGCGCGGCCTGCGTGTCGTTCACCGCCGTGACGACCGCGGCCAACCTCATGGTCGGCCTGAACACCGATCCGGACACCGACGTGTCGTACACGTCGATCGACTACGCGCTGTACCTGCAGCAGAACGGCAGCCTGGCCATCTGGTCGAACGGGGCCTCCGTCGCCACCCTGGGGACGTACGCGGCCGGCGACACCTTCAGCCTCAGCTACGACGGCGTCGGCAACATCAGCGTCCTGAAGAATGGCCAATGGCTCTGGTCCAAGGCCGCCCTCATCAAACAGCCGCTGTACCTGGACACGTCGTTCTACACGACGGGCGGCACCATCTCCAACCTCCTGTTCGGCTCCCCGCCGGCACAGGACCGGACCCTCGTCCTGGGTGGGCCCGTCACCGTCAAGGCGGACGGCACGGTCATCAAGAACCAGGGCGCCGAAGGCTGGACGGGCGGCGCCTACAGCTCGTACGGGGTCACCGGCCCGGCCGCGGTCAGCTTCGACGTCGCCGACAACCTGTGGGGCTCGCGCATGGTCGGCCTCAACACCGACCCCGGCACCGACAACTCGTACGCGTCGATCGACTACGGGATCCTGGTGACCAACAACACGGCCACCGTCTACACCAACGGCACGGCCGGCCAATCGCTGGGCACCGTCGCGCTCGGCGACACCCTGACGACCGCTTACGACGGCGCCGGCCACGTGAGCTTCCTGAAGAACGGCCAGGTGCTCTACACCCTGGCCGCCACGATCACGCAGCCGCTCTATGCGGACACGTCGATCTCCAACTCGGGCGCGACGATCGTCAACCTGAAGTTCAGCGGCGTGCTGAGCTCCGACCAGACCACCCGCTACGTGTACGACGCCGCGGGCAAGGGCCTGCTGCGCTTCTCCATCAGCGCGGCGGGCCGCGTCGTCGAATACGGCTACGACGCCACGGGGGCCGTGACCTCCGTCAACGAGTACGTGGCGGCGCGCTACGCCGTCGGCAACGTCGCGGCGTCGTCGGTGCCCACCGAAGCCCAGATGACCACCTGGCGTGCCGCCCAGGACCTGACCCGGACCAAGCGCACCGACTACCAGCGCACGACCGACGGGCAGATCACCAACACGCGCGTGTACGCGACCACCGCGGCCGACGGCACGGGGATCTGGAACTCCGACACGCTCCAGACGGTCTCCGTCTACGACAAGCGCGGCGACCTGTTGTGGAACCAGCCCGGCTCGCCTGTCTACACGTACAAGGTGGACGGCTTGGGGCGCGTGTTCGTGGAACGCCACGACATGATCGGCGAGATCGATACGACCTACCTCGACTCGACCGACAAGATCACCACGCTCCAGATGAACAACATGCTGGTGACGGACACCTACGACAAGGCGGGGCGCGTCAGCACGAGCGTCGACACCATGTCCGGGGTGACGCAGGCGTCGTCGACGTTCGCCTACGACGCGGTCGGCCACCTCCTGCGCACCACCAGCGCCATCGGCACCAGCACCTGGTCGCTCTACGACGCCGACGGCCGCAAGGTCGCCGACATCGACGCCACTGGCGCCATGACGGAGTACGTGCTGGACACCGCCGGCCAGATCACCAAGACCATCGCCTACGCGAACCCGGTGAACGCCGCGCTGCTGGTCAACGCCCAGGGCGTGCCGATCAACCCGGCACTCTCCACCGTGCGTCCCACGGCGAACCCCGCGGCCGACCAGACGCGCTGGATGACCTACGACGGCGCCGGCCGCATCGTGCAGACCATCGACGGCACGGGCGATGTCACGCAGTACACCTACGACGGCCAGGGCCGCCTGGTCGCGACGCGGGTCTGCGCCACGACCGTCAGCGTCGCAGCGCTCGGATCGGTCGCCGCGGTGCAGAGCATCGCCAGCTCCCCTAAGGACCGCGTCAGCCGCGTCTTCTACGACGCCGACGGCAACGTGGTGGGCTCGCTCGACGCCGACAACTTCCTCACCGAGAACCAGTTCGACGGCGCGGGCCAGCACGTCGTCACGATCCAGTACCAGCTCCCGAGCACGGCGGTCGCGCCGACCACGCTCGAACAGGCGCGCCCGCCGGCTTCCGCGTCGGACCAGCGCAGCGTGACGCTGCGTGACAACCAGGGTCGCGTCACCGGCCAGGTCGACGCGCTCGGCAGCCTGACCGAGACCGTCTACAACACCAACGGCACGGTCAACCACACCACCACCTACGCGACGCCGGTCGCGGCCCAGGTCCAGGCCGGGGCAACCGTCGCATCCGTCCGCCCGACGGCAAGCGCCGCGGATCTCACCGCGTCGTACACCTATGATATTCATGACCGCCTGAAGACCGCGACCGACGGTCTCGGCACCGTCACCACCTATACCTACGAGGGCGGCACCAGCAATGTCGCCACCGTCCAGGTCAGCAGCGGCACGCTCACCGGCGGCAACACGACGCTGACGCAGTACAACCCGCTGGGCCAGGTCACCGGCAGGCTCGACGCCGCCGGCAACGCCGCCATCGCGGGCGGCATGAGCGTGGCCACGGCCTGGCAACAATACGGCACCACGTACACGTACGACACCGCCGGCAACCGCACCAGCCAGACCGATTCGCTCGGCAAGAAGACGCTCTACTTCTACGACGCCGACGGCCGCCTGCGCTATACGGTCGACCCGCTCAATGGCGTCGTGGAGCAGCGCTACGACGCGTTCGGCCACGTCACCGCGAGCCTGCGCTACGTCACGGCCATCAACCCGTCGGGCATCGGCAGCGGCGGCCTCGTCACCAGCGGACTCACGGCTGCCGTCAACGCGGTCGCGGCGCTGCCGGGCAATGCCGTCACGCGCACGGTGTACGACGTCGACGGCCGGGCGATCCTGAAGGTGGACGAGACCGGCGCCGCCGTGCAGTACACGTACGACGCGCTCGGCAACGTGACGTCGACCCGGAACTACGCCAACGCCGTGGCCACGCCCAGCGTCCTGCAGGTGTACGACCCGGCCGGGCAGATGAACGCCGCGGTCGGCAAGATCGGGACGTTCGCCAACGAGACGGTGACGGCATCGATCCGTTTCCGCACGACTCCAGGTGCGTCCGCACGCATCTACATGGACGCGGGCAACGGCGTGCTGGCCGACAGCGGATGGGCGACGTCGGCGAACGGCTGGTCCACCCTCACGATCACGTACACGCCGCCGCAGAACACGCCGACGACGCTCTCGTTCACGATGCAGAGCTACCCGGGCGCCACGCTCTACGACGACCTCGTCGTGCGCGGCTCGAGCACCGGCGTGGCCTGGCAGACGTCGTTCGACACCATGCCCATCGGCACTGGCGTCAAGCAGTGGATTCCGATCAGCTCGGCCAGCCTCGTGTCGGCCGAGACGCTGTCGGGCATGACCGACGCGCAACTGCTGGCCAGCGTCGCCGGCGTCGCGGACGACGCGCACGACCTGATCACGAACAATGAATACAACGCGGATGGCCAGCTGGTGTGGTCCTCCGACGCGATGGGCCACGTCACGCGCAACGTGTACGACACGCTCGGTCGCCTGGCGTACCACATCGCGCCCGACGGCGCGGTCACGCGCAACGACTACGACACCGACGGCCGGGTGGTGCGCACCACCACCTTCGCCGGCAAGCTCAGCGCCTTCAACTTCAGCTACCTGGGCCATGCCCCCAGCACGGCGGACGTCGCCAACGCCGTGGTGGTGATTCCCGCCGGCAACGACGCCATCCTGGCGCGTCATTACGATGCCCTCGGCCGCGTCACGTTCACGATGGACGGCACCGGCGGCCTCACGGAGTACCGCTACGACGTCGCAGGCAACGTCGTCGACACCATCGCGTACGCCAACAAGATCCAGCTGTCCGCCTGGAGCACCACGGGCGCGCCCACGCCCGTGCCCGACAACACGCGGGACCACCACATCCACGCGAGCTACGACGTGCGCGGCAACATCGTGGCGCAATCGGACGGCACGGGCGCGATCATCGCCAACACGTATGACGCCGACGGCCGCCTGACCGACCGCATCCGCTATGCCACGCGCATCACGCCGGGAAGCTGGACGTCGGGCCAGTCGCCCTCCATCACGACCTCGGCCGATGACATCCATGAGCGCTTCGCCTATGACAGCCGCGGCCAGCTGACCTATTCGGCCGATGGCACCGGCGCCATCACGGGCTACCGGTACGACGCCAACGGCAACGTCACGAGCAAGACGCTGTTCGTGGCGACAGTCACCTCCTCGCAAGCGCTGAGCGCGGTCACCTCGACGCCGGGCGCCGATCGCGTCGATCGCTACGGCTACGACGCCCTGAACCGCCAGGTCTGGCACGCCGATGCCACCAACGCGCTCGACTACACGGGCTACGACGCCGATGGCCGCGTGACGCAGACCGTGCGCTACGCGCTGCCCAATCCGGGCGCCCTGCCCACCTCGAACGGGCCGCTGCCGCTGGGCGCCAGCGACCGTTCCGTGCGCAACTACTACAACGCGCTCGGCCAGCTGGCCTTCACCGTCGACTCGATCAACGCCGTCACGGCCAACACGTACTTCCAGGACGGCCGCCTGCAGACGCAGGTACGCTACGCGACGCCGCTGGCCGCGGGAGCCGCGCCGAGCACCGTCGTCGCCAACTCGGCGATCGACGAGGTGACGCAGTACGTCTACGACGCCGCCGGCCACGTCCAGCAGACCACCAACGCCGAAGGCGGCACCCAGGTGTTCGGCTACGACGGCCTGGGCAACAAGATCAGCTTCACCAACGAGAAGCAGCTCACCTGGAACTACACCTACGACGGCCAGTCCCGGTTGCTCACGCAGACCACGCCGACCGTCGACATCACGACCAACGACTTCAGCTTCAACGGGCGCCTCGTCAGCAGCCCCGTCACCGACACCCTGGTGACGACGATGGTCTACGACGGAGTCGGCAACCTGCGCTCGCGCACGGAAGGGCCGTCCAGCGGCCTGCATGCGCGCACCACCAACTACGACTACGACGCGGTGGGCAACCAGGTCAGCGTCGCGCAGCCCGTCGTCGACGCATACGACGCGCACGGCGTGAAGACCTCGAGCGCGGTCCAGCCGACGACCACGACGCTGTATGACGCCTTCGGCAACGCGATCGCCAACATCGACGCGTTGCAGCATGTCAGCATCAAGTCCTACGACCAGGCCAACCGCCTCGCCTACGAAGTCGATGCCAACGGCTTCATCACGTACTACGCCCGCAACATCTTCGGCAACGGCGTTCAGGTCACGCGCTACAGCACGGCCCAGGCCTCGCTGATCTCGCCGGTGCCCGCCAACGCGGCCGCCGTCGCCGACAGCGCCAAGATCAAGGCGGCCGTCGGCAGCGGCGATCCGGCCAACGACCGCACGCTCACCAACCAGTTCGACGCCGATGGCCGCATCACGACCGTGACGGGCGACGCAGGCTACTTCGTCGACTTCGGCAATGGCGGACCCAACGTGTCGGAGGCCGGTGTCCGCCACGTCAACACCAAGATCTACAACGCCTTCGGCGAAGTGGTGCAGGAACGCGACCTGCTGAACGCCGTCCCTGGCGTGTACGCGGACACGTATCACTATTTCGACAATGGCGGCCGCGAGATCTACACGGTCGACGCCCTGGGCTACCTCACCGCGCGCACGTTCGACGTCTTCGACAACGTCACGAAGACCATCGAGTACACCCTCCCGCAGACAGGCTGGGCCCTGAACGTCGTCGGCACCATGGCGACGACGGCCGTCGGCGGCACGTCCGACATCAACGGTGCGTACGACCGAACGACGAGCGACAGCTACGACCGCCTCAACCGCAAGACGTCCGAATCGCGCGACCTGAGCTTCAGCACGACGGACAACGGCAGCACGCCCGGCACCCGCGTCACGACCACCTGGGGCTATGACGCGCTCGGCAACGTCACGCGCACCACGGACGCGCTCAACAATTCCACGTACAACCTCTACGACGCGCTGGGCCGCCTGGCGGCCGTCGAGATGCCCGGACGTCCCGACCCGGCGGGCGGTGGCAACCTGCAGCCGGTCGTCGAATACAGCTACGACGCTTTCGGCCAGCAGACCGTGCAGCGCACGCATGTCAACAGCGCCACCGGCGTCGGCGAGTTCATCGGTGTATGGACCGCCGCATCCCATCCCTATGCGAGCGCGAGCAACGACGCGGCGCTGACCGGAGACAAGGTCATCCGCACCCAATACGACAACGCGGGCCGGGTCGCGCACATCGACGACGCCATGGGCACCGCCACCTACCGCGAGTACACGCTCGACGGCCGCCTGTCGTACACGTGGCACGTGGTTGCCGGCAAGACCATCTGGCAAGGCACCAGCTATGACGCGGTCGGCCAGGTGCTGCATGTCTACTCGGCGTCGCCCGACACGGCGCGCGCCGGCCAGGACACGACGATCGATTACCACTACAACGCCTTCGGCGAGGTGGACCAGAAGGGCATCGATGGCGGCATGCAGGAGTTCTTCTCCTACAACCAGCAGGGCCAGGTCTGGATGACCAACACCAGCGGCATCGTGCACGTCTACCTGCACGACATGCAGGGTCGCGTCACGGCCGACATCACCAGCGCGGGCATGGGCCGTGGCGACGTCGACGTCAAGAGCGTCGTGACCAGCGAGGCCATCGCCGACAGCCGCACCGACCTGCGGCGCACCAACACCGTGTACGACAAGCTGGGACGGGCGGTCCGCACCGAGCAGCCCGAGCGCGCCGTGACGACGGGCGGGATCGGCCTGAACGCCGCACCCGTCGCCTGGAGCGTCGCGACTGCGCCCTCCCCGAACGACAGCACGGTCACCTTCACGTGGCCGTCGTTGAACTACCTGGGCGGCGGCGACGTGAGGGTCTGGTTCGCCTACACGACCAAGAATTCGCCCAACATCACGCCCAACACGCAGCAGGTGTTCGATGCCGGCGCGGGCGCAAGCGGCGCCACGTTCACCATGAAGGCAGGCGATGGAGGCATCGCCGGTGTGGTGTCGGTGGCCGTGTCGAAGAAGGACGTCTTCGGCAACTGGGTGCAGGTCTACTGGCAGACGGCACCGGCCACCAGCGGCAAGACCTGGGGTTCGGCCGCCACGTACACGAGCCCCAACCACAGCCTGATCGAGGTGATCCCGCCGCCGGGCAGCGGCGCGATCAGCGGCCAGTCCACCCAGATCCCGGCCGTGACGCTGAAGTACCAGGGCCCGGGCATGAGCACGTTCGCCCAGGCGAGCCTGAGCAATTTCGGCAGCGAATACGCGTTCGACGCGGCCACGCTGGCGGCCGGCACCTACAGCTACACGCTGACCTACGTCAACTGGGACGGTACGCAGTCTTCGCTGCCGTCGGGCACCTTCACCGTGGGCACGGCGATGGCGAGCACGTCGACGTCCCTGTGGACGCGCCCCATCGTGTACCAGGGCTTCGATCGCTGGGGCAACGTGGTCTCGCGCACCGATCCCGACTCCGCTCGCTGGATCACCACGTACCACTACGACGCGAACAACCAGCTGATCTGGCAGCGGCAGCCCGATTCGACCGGCACCGCGGCCATCGGCCCCCTCACGCAGATCTTCTACGACGCCCTCGGGCGCCAGCTCGCCACGATCGATGCCGACCTGAACATGAGCGGCCAGGTGGTCGACGCGGCAGGCAACGTCATCGAGACGCATGCGCACCCGTCCGCCGGCGTGCTGGTCAAGACGACAGCCAAGTACGACATCTTCGGACGCAAGGTGCTGGCAACCTCGGGTGACGGGTTCGACGCCGCCACGGGCAATGCGAACTCGCTCAATGGCGCGTACACCACGCAGACCACGTACGACCTGAACGACCACGTCCTCCAGGTGCAGCACGGCACCGATTCGGCGAGCGGCGTCAAGGTCTACCTCGCCACCGGTTCCGGATCGTCGCTCGCCGCCACGTCGATGTACAACGGCGCGCTGCAGCAGCTCAAGGAGAAGTACACGTACGACGAAGACGGCCACCGCCTGACGTCCTTCGACGGCACCCTGTCCAATTCCGCCGGCAATGCGGAGCTGACCACGACCTACACGTACGACGTCGCGGGCAACCTCATCGCCACCGCCAAGCCGCTGCTGGCCGGCCAGACCGCCGCGACGGCCACGACGACCTCCTTCACGTTCGACGACTACGGCCACAAGAAGTTCGAGCTCGATCCCGACCAGAACACCGAGACCTGGCAGTACGACTACTTCGGCCTGCGCATCCTGGCCCACAAGGACCTGGGCGGCTACATCTACAACTACACGTACGACAACGCCGGGCAGCTGACGCACGAGATCAACCAGCGCACGACGCTGAGCGACGCCAGCCTGAACCAGTCCCGCTTCTATGACGCCGCGGGCCAGCAGACCCGCGTCTGGGACGCCGGCACGTTCACGAACACGGCCTACACCTTCGACCTGGCCGGTCGCCGGCTCAGCGAGACCACGTCGTCGATCTACGCGGTCTACCAGGACAACCACCTGGCCTACGACGCACTCGGGCGGCTGGTGGATTCGTCCGACTCGAACGTGCACGTGTCCTACCAGTACGACGCCGTCGGCAACCGCACGCGGGTCAAGACGACGGTGGTCGCAACGGGGGCGCGCGCGCTCGCCGGCGACGTGACGACGCCCTCGGACCACTGGTACGCCTACGACGGCATGAACCGCCAGACCCAGGCGGACTGGGCAACTTCCGGAGCGCCCGGCGCCACCGGGCACACCCTCACGTACGACGCCGACGGCAACCGCAAGACCGACACCTTCGTCGGCAACAAGGTCACGTCCAGCGGCGGCGACCAGGTGGTGGTGGACTACGATGAGCAGGGCAACCCGATCTACGGCACCAATCCGGTCACGTACTCCACGTCCACCGGGACGGTGACGGAGACCTACACCTACGACACGGTCGACCGCCTGCGCGAGACCTACTACGACGGCGTGTTCGTCGACAACCGCCTCTACGACGGCGCCGGTCGCACCGTCCTCGAGGGGCCGAGCGCGCACCTGCCGACCGGCTATGCCGCCGCGCTGAACAAGGGGCTCGCGGCCGACCAGGCCATCGGCCTGGAGACCCGCATCAACAAGTACGACGAGCACGGCAACGTGCTGGCCACGTACGCGATGAAGAGCGACGGCACGGCCGAGTACTCGATCGACTACAGCAACGGCGGCAGCGGCACCACCAAGACGGGTTACGACGCCGCAGGCAACCTGCTGGGCAGCCGCATGACCACCTACGGCAGCGGCGCGTACACGCAGTCGACCTACAGCACCTTGTGGGACGTGCGCGAGAGCTACCAACAGACCGCGCAGTCGACCTCGAAGGTGCAGGGCAGCACGACGACCAACGGCAGCACGAGCACCGTCTACAACAACGACGGCAACATCTCCTCCTTCACCGACTACCAGCAGCAGAGCTTCAGCCGCTCGTTCGCCTACGACATCGACGGCCACGTGCTCAGCACCCTGTCCACGAAGGACAAGCACGAGGAGCGCGAGCTGGTGGTCAACGGCGAGGTGCTGGGCACCTATGGCGTGGGCATCAATCCGGTGACGCCCAGCGACGCCAACGGCGCTGCCATCTACAAGCAGAACGCGCAGTTCGAGCTCGGCTTCCGGCCGGTCACGGGCAGCTTCCCGAACGCGTCCATCGGCAGCTACACGGTCAGCACCGGCGACACGCTGGACGGCATTGCCGCCAACGCCTACGGCGACAGCCAGCAATGGTGGCGCATCGCGCAGGCCAACGGCCTGAACAGCAACGCCGACCTGCGCGTGGGCACGACCATCGTCATCCCGAGCGCGACGTCGGGCACCCACAACAACGTGGGCACCTTCGAGCCCTACGACCCGAGCAAGATCGTCGGCAGCACCAGCCCGAACCTGCCGGCCCCGCCGCCGCCGGCGCACGGCGGCTGCGGCGCGATCGGCATGATCGTGATGGTGGTGGTGGCGGTCGTCGCCACCGTCGTGACCTGCGGCGCGCTGGGCCCGGTGATGGCCGCAGCCCTGGGCCCGGCCCTTGGCGTGCTCGCCACGGGTGCCATCGCCGGCGCCGTCAGTTCCATCGCCAGCCAGCTGGTCGGCAACGCCATCGGCGCCACCCACGGATTCAGCTGGAAGGCGGTGGCCACATCGGCCATCGGCGGCGCGGTGACCCTAGGCGTCGGCAGCGTCGGCAGTGGCGTGATCGGCGCCATCGAGACCGCGGCCATCGACAGCGTGGTGACGCAGGGCGTCGACATGATGGTGGGCCTGCAGAAGAGCTTCAGCTGGAGTTCGCTGGCGACGTCGGTGGTCGCGGCAGGCGTGGGCTCGGAAGTCGGCTCGGGCGTGAGCGACGAAATTGGTGACTACAACCAGGCCGCTGTCCAAAGCGGCGGCACGACGATCGGGCCGACCGCCGCGAAGATCATCACCGGCACGGTTGGGGGATTCGCCGGCGGCGTTGCGGCCTCGCTCACCCGGGGCGGAAAATTGGATATCGTCAACATCGCCGCGAACGCCTTTGGCAATGCGCTTGGAGGGGCCATCGCCGACGCCTTGGCCCCGCCAAAGCCCGTCGCTCCGAAAGCAGCCATCATGAACGATGGCTCCAATGGTGACGCGGATCCAAGGAATGGCGACAACTGGCCGACCACCAAATCTCATCCATTCAGAGACCCCATCGTGCTTGATCCGAACGGCACTGGCGTTGACGGGCTGCCGATGAAGCTTGATCGAATGACTGATAATAAGCCGGTCTACATGGACCCACTTGATGCACTGAATGCGGCTGGCGGACTTGAAAACCCCGATCCTGCGAAGCTCGAGGAGTACTCCAAAATGGATGTTCGGCAGCAGTACTACAAGGGCGCACAAGCCGATCAGATTGCCGCTGCACTTGATAGCCAACGACTTCAATTGAACGAACGTTTGAGCGAGATCGATCGCTATAGTGATTCCGACGTCCTGAACCTGCGAGGTTCGTTCGGTATCGCCCCGGATGCCACGACCGAACAGGTCGGCGCTGCTCGTGACATTATCCGAGCAAGACTGGTGTCCGAGCTTCAGATCAATGCGAAGACGACCGTATACGACTTTGTACCCGGATCGCAGAACGACTCAAAGCTATCCGACGAAACTTGGGCCAGCACCGCAGCGTACGTACACCCCGGTGATACCTCCCACACGATTTATGTTGGACCGCAATTCTTCAACCTCGATAGCGTTGACCAAACTATGGTCATGTCGCATGAGATGTCTCACTTCGAGGGTACTGGTCCGCGCAATCCAAGGGCGGGTGCAGGCATCGCCGGAACGGGCACCATCGACGGCGAGTTCGATGACCGCGGTAGGACCTTGATGACTGAGCATGACACCGCGAGGCGCGATCCGATCACACATGAACTCCTTCGTACGAAGGACCTGTCTGTCATCATGGAGCATGTCGAAGAACCCGTTCGATACTATGGCGATCAGTACTCCGCAATGCCTCCCAAGCTTTCGCTCTACCACGCGGATACCTTTGCCTACTACGTGGGCGGATATCAAAACCATTATGCAGAGGCATTCCCGAACGGCCATTGATTGGGTTGCTGCTATTGCGCTCGTGACTTCACTGTCACCAAGGCTCGTCTACGCATGGCCAGCAAAAGAAATCGGCTCAATCCATTCTGCAGCAGCAGGCGAGGCAATGCTCGAAGCAACTGTGCATGTGTTACGCGGCGAGACGGCAATCGTCGCGTACGTCGACGTCACCAATCGCAGCAGCAATACTGTCGAATTGGATATTCACTCATTGCAACTCGTGTCGCCCCATGCTGTCGTCGACCGCCCAACGATGCTGTCCCGCGACAGCTACGAAGTCAGCTGCGAAGGGTCAAGACTTAAATACAGCGGTCAGTCGTTCCCATGGCACGGCCCAGTAATGAACTTGGCCGTCCAGCCAGGTACATCAATTCGCATCGGTGTCGACGACCTTTCCGCCGGCTACTTGTTTCCTTCGCACTCCGCCACTTGCACAGTGCGCTATGTGCTCTCAGTGCGACCGCAAGGAACTCAGGCATTCAGGCCTGAACGCTCTGGACTGACGGACTTCAAACTCAGCGATGCAGACGCGCGACGTTGACGACCTCCGAGCTTCGCCTGGATCGCTCTCGCTCGCCGCTCGATAGAATTTGAACTCCGACAATTAAAGAAGCCATCATGTCGATCTCGCGGGCGCAAGAAATCATGGATCAAGCCATATCCGCAAGTCGCGGAGGCGACTTCCCTAAGGCACTCCAGCTCTTCGATGAAGCCGCCCAAGCCTCCCCCGGCAACGCCATCCCCCACTACCTGATGGGCGCCGAATACGCCCAGCTCGGTCAGATGGTCGACGCCGAGGCTGCGTTCGCGCGGGCCGTGCTGCTTGACCCCGGTCTGCACATGGCGCGGTTCCAGCTCGGCCTGCTGCAGTACACCGAGCGCCGCGTCGCGGTCGCGATGATGACGTGGAAGCCGTTGTCGGAGCTGCCTGCCAGCGAGCCGCTGAACCGGTTCGTGTTCGGGCTGGCCGCGCTGGCGCGCGACGAGTTCGACGAGGCGCGCGCGCGGCTGCTCGAAGGCATCGCGGCCAACACGGCGCATCCGCCGCTCAACGCCGACATGCGCATGGTGCTCGCGCGCATCGATGCGCTCCAGGGTCGTGCGCCCACCGAGCCGTCGGGCGACGCCGCCGCGGCGCCGGACGGCGACACGCACGTCCTCCTGAGCAACTACCAGCAGCAAGGTCCGGCCAACTGACCGACGCGCTCCGCAGCGCGTTCAAGCCGGCCGCGCCGGCGTACGATGCCGCATTCACACGAGGCCGCCCTTGACCACTTCCTCGCCCGCTGCCGCCCGCGCGGCCCAGTTCGACGCCTTCCTGCGCCAGGATCCCGACAACGCCAGCCTGCTGCTCGAGGCCTTTGACGCGCACCTGCAGGCCGGCCAGTTCGACGCCGCCCAGTTCCATCTCGTCCACGCCACGCGCTTGGGGCACGACCGGGCGCGCTGGGGCCTGAACGCCGTCCATCTGGCATTGGCCCGCGGCGAGTGGGAGTCGGCCGCCGCGCAGGCGCGGCAGCTGCTCGACCAGCCCGGTCAGGCGCCCGAGCTGCAGTCCGCGCTCGCACACGCCGTGGCCTATGCCAACTTTCGCCTGGGCCGTTTCGACGAAGCGGCACTGGCGCTCGAGCCGCTACTGGCACCGGCCGACGACCAGCCCCTGGCGCCCGCCACGCAGGCCCTGGCGCTGCGCGTCTGGCATCGCCAGTATCAGTTCGAGCGCGCCTTGGCCTGGGCCGCGGCCCGCTTCGACGCCGGCACCTTGGCCCCCGAGGCGGCCGGCGCCGCCAGCCTGGTCGCGCTCGACGCCGGGGACTTCGCCGCCAGCACGCGCTGGGCGCAGGCCTCGCTGGCCGGCGGCCCGCCGACCGCGGAAGCCCTGGTGGCCGCCTCGTCCCTGGCCACCGCCAACCGCGATCCGGCCAACGGCCAGGCGTTCGCACGCCAGGCGTTGGCCTTGAACCCGAACGACGGGCGCTCCTGGTCGGCGCTGGGCCTGGCCCAGATGCTGGCCGGCGGACTGCACGACGCCCGCGTGAGCTTCCGCAACGCCGTGCGCTCCATGCCCGAGCACCAGGGCACCTGGATCGCGATGGCCTGGGCCGAATTCCTGCTGGGCGACGACGCCGCGGCGCTGCAGACCTTCGAGAAGGCCGTGGAGATCGACCGCAACTTCGGCGAGGCCCACGGCGGCCTGGCGGTGATCCAGGCCAAGCTGGGACGCCGCGAGGAGGCGCTGGCGAGCATCGAGCGCGCACGCCGCCTCGACGCGAGCGGCCTGTCGCTGCGCTTTGCCCAGCGCCTGCTGGAGGGCGGCGACATCCGCGACGACCGCGGCCTGCTGCTGCTGGCCCGGCGCCTGCTGGGTGAGCGCCCGTCGCCGCTGGGCGGCACGATGGCCGACTGGCTGCCGCCGGACGAGCCGCCGCCGGCGCCCTGAAGTCGGCACACGCCCGCGGCGGACGACCCGCGCGGTCGGGACGTTCAGGCCAGCGCGCCCAATCCGTCCACGAAACGCGCCGCGCCGGCGTCCGCCTGAAGCCCTTGCCATGGCGCGGCCGGGCCTTGCGCATGCATCGTGTGGCTCAGCAGCGCGAAACCTTCGGCGAAGAAGCTGAACGCCCCGTCGACCACCACGTGGTAGACGGTGGTCTCGGCGTCGAACGCATGGAAGATGGGGCGCACGTGCAGCCAGCCCTGGGCATGGGCCACCTGCTCGGGCAGGTCGAACCACAGCGGCGTCGGCGGCACGTCGAACTGCAGGCCGATGCCCTGGCGCGATTCGTACATCGTCTGGGCCAGGTTGTACGTGCCCCAGCCCTCGCGGCGCTCGCCCGCGCCCGCGGTGCGCGAGACCCACAGGGGGTGGTCGTCGGTCATCACCAGGCACTGGTCGCCCGTGCCGCGCAGCTCGACGACCTTGCGGCTGAGGCCCAGGCGGGTGGTCTCCAGCCGCAGCACCGGCGCGGGGCCGCTCATCGTGGCCACCAGCTGGCCTGGCCTCAGGGTTTCGACCGCCACCAGGCTGCCGTCGGCCAGGAGGATGCGGTTGCCGGCCAGCACGCAGCAGGCGCCACCCTCGCTGCCCAGGTCGTCGAGCAGCGACTCGCGCGACCGGGGCCGGTACGGACGCTCGGTGATCTGCCAGCCTTCGGCGGCGTCGTCGCCACGATCGGCCTCGAGCCTGATGCTCAGCTGTCCATCGACGTGGACCGGATTGTCCTGCTTGCGAAAGAGTCCCACGGCGGCTCCTGTTGGGGATGAGCGGGGAATCCAGTCCCCTCCGGGAACATATCCGCGGATCGGCGGGAAGGTTTAGCGGCGCGGGGCCCCTGTCAGGGAAACGGGTGCGGGAACCGGCCGCCGGGGGCGGCGCGCAGCATGCCCAACGGCAACGGTGCCTGCCCGAAGACGATGGGCACGAGCCCGGGCACCAGGGCCCGCACGGTGTGCAGCGGACGGCCGTCGAAGCCCGGCGGCGCGTCGGCCTGGCTCAGGTCGGCGAAGAACACCTCGCGCCCGCGGGCGCCGAGCCGGTCGAGCGCCTGTTCGAATGACGCAGGCCATCGCTGCCAGCCGTCGAAAGCCACGCCGTCGGCGAACAGCACCTGCGCGCGCCGGTAGTGGCGACGCTGCGCGAACAGGTCGGCGTGGTCGCGCGCCCGGTGCACCGAGGCGACCGAGACGGCGGACGCCGGCTCGCCCATGCGCGTGCGTGCGGCCGTCTCGGCCTCGTCGAACGCGCGCCGCAGCGCCTCGCCCGGATCGCAACCGGTCGCGGCGCCGATGGAGAAGAAGCCGCCAGCGTGACAGCGGATGCCCACGAGCCAGACCGGGAACTCGCCGTCCAGCACGCCGACGGAAGCCTCGCAGCCGTCCGCCGCGAGCCGCCGGGCCCGCAAGACGAGCGCCTCGGGCCAGTCGGCCAGTCCCAACGGCTGGGCAGGACGTTGTCCCAGCCAGTGCCGCATGAAGGCATCGCGCTCGACGAGCTCGAACAGCGCGTTCGCCCGCGCCTGCGCAACGTCCGGGTGCGAGGCGCAACCCGACGAGTTGCTACGGGTCAGGCGGCGTCCGGTGGGCGACGGCGGCAAGGCGTCCGCATGGAAGACGAACTCGGCCGGCACCCAGTGGGACGCATCGTCGCCGGCACGCGCGACCACCGTCCACAGCCGACGCCGCGCCGCGTCGAAGCGCTCGAACGGGAACGCGGGCGACGCGTGCTGGCCGCGCGAATACGCCACCAGGGCGCCGGGCGGCACCACCCGGCCGAGGTCCTGCGCCCTCGCCTCCTGCAGCTGGGCCGGGCGTCGCCAGGCCAGGCGCTCCACGGCCTCGCCGAGCGCACGCGCGGCAGCGAGCCGGGGATCCGTGTCGCGCCCCCAACCCGAAGCGCCTTGGCCGGCGGGATCGGCCAACTCGATGCGGGCCACGTGGAACGGCAACGCCGGGTCGGTGGTCGCCCAGCGAAAGTCGAACGCCAGCACCTCGGGCGCAACGGCCCTCGCGCAGCCGAACAGCGCGCCGGCGATGACCTGCTCGCCCGGCGGCAGGCCGCACTGCGCGCCCAGCACCTGGTCGTCGTAGCCGCCGAGCACGTGGAAGCCCAGTCCTGTCTCGGCGCAGGCGAGCGCGCCGTTCTGCAGCACGGTGCCCGCCTCGATGAGCGCGTACGGATAGCTGCGGTTGCGGTATTTCAACGCCGGCGGCCCCAGATCCACCGACAGCACCACCACGCCCGACGCGCCAGTCACCCGATGCGGCTGGATGAACGCCCGCATCCACTGCGGGGACAGCGGTGCGACCTGGTCTCGCACGAGGCGGCCGCGCGCGTCGAGGCCAACGGCGTGCACGCCTTCGGACCAGCCGTCGCAGGCGCGCAGGATGATCACCCGCACGCGCAGCGGATACAGGCCGCCCGCCGACGGATGGGTCCGCCGTCCGTCGTCGCTCGCGCGACCGGCCAGGGCCCAGCACAGCGCATCGATCGCACGCGGATCGGCCTGGCCTTGCACATCGAAGCCGCGTGCCGAGCAGCGGCGCGCCAGCAGCCCCGCAAGCGTCGGCACGGCGGTCTGCGCCCTGCCCGTCCCCACAGGATCGCCCGCCTTCGCAGGCACGGCCAGCACCTGCACGATGGCGGGCCATTGCGCACGCGGCAAGGCGTAGCCCCAAGGGCTGGGATGGCGGGCGTACGCGCTCGCGGCCGGCAGCACGCAGGCGGCGTCGACCAGCAGCCCCGCCGACAGCAGGTCGCCGACGAAATGCATCCAGCGCCGCGCGTCGGTCTCGCCCCACGCGCGTCGCGCCATCGACGCGAGCTCGGCCAAGCTGCGCTGGCCGTCGCACCAGTCATGCAGCGGCCGCAGGTAGCGTGCCGGTGCGGTCACCTCGCGCAACGCGAGCGGTGTGCGCAGGCTCAGCGTCCGGCCACGCAGCAGTCCCGGTCCGGCGAGCACGGGGCACACGCGCACCGCGTCCGCGTCGCTCGACGCGAGGCCGGCGCTCATCGCGCCGGCTCGCCGGAGTCGCCGAGCAGGTCGTCCAGCATCGGGGCGTACAGGGCCGGATGCAGCATCGGATGACTGTTCATCTCGAGGAACCAGGCCGCGTCGTCGTCGGAGATCACGGCATCCAGCGTGAAGATCGCATCGGCCCGGAATTCGGGCGGGAGGGCCGCCTGGGCGACCGCTCCCGCGCGCGCGAACGCCGCGCGCCACGCCGGGGCGGCCGTTGGCCAACAGTCCCGATCGAGCAGCGTCATGCGATCGAACGGCGTGACGTAACGGTAGCCCACCAGGGCCTGTTCGCCCGCCGCGAGCACCGTGTCCGGCCCGTGGCCGTGCAAGGCGAGCATCGGCAGCGCGTCCTCCAAGGGCACGGGCCGGTCGAAACTGCCGCGCGGCTCGGACAGCAGCTGCGCGATCGTGCGCACGCCGTCCCCCGTCACGCGCGGCGGCTGCAATACCTCGAGCGCGACGGGCTTGGCGTTCCAGTACCAGCACTTCGCCGCGCGCCCGGCCACGAAGCGCTCCACGAGGTGGCCCGCCGCCAGGGAGGGCGGCGCACCTGAGGTTTGCGCGAACGGTCCGAGGATGCCCGCCCCGAAGGATCCGTTGCGCGGCTTGAGCAGATAGGGAAACGGCACCGGCCCGCCCACGGGCGCCAGCTCGGGCACGGCCAGGTCCGCCGCAAGGAAATGGTTCTTGAAGGCGAGCTTGTCGGCGGAGAGGGGCCAGGTACGCACACCCGCCGGACTCCATCCCACGAAACCAATCGCGCGGTCGATGTCCTCCGTGTAGGCGAGCGCCGTGCCGTTGCGTGTCGTGAAGCGCGGGCGCAGGCGCAGGCGTTGCTCGCCGCGCCAGACCGTCAGGCTGAAGTCGTCGCCGGAGATCGCGAAGCGCGCGCCTGCGGCGAGCGTCCAGGCGCGCAGGGCGCGCACATGGTTCAGGGGCTGGAAGAAGAACTGCATCGGCGAGACGTCAGCGCGCGGCCTGCCCCAGCAGCGTCGCCGATGCACGGCGCATCATCTCGGCAAGTTCGGGGGCGCTGGCCATCTGGTGGTAGAGGCTTTGAACCAGCTGGTGGAACGCCGGGTCGTTGATCAGGTGGTCGCCGAACTCGGCCAGCAGCACGGACTCCAGGAACACCTGGAACGCCTTGGCGTGCGCATCCGGATCGGCGGGGTCGACGGCGCGCACGCGGCGCGCGACCACCGCGGCCAGGTCGCCGCCACGCGTCTTCCTGCGCGACCTGGCCTCGCCGGCGAGTGGCGCCGTGGGCGTCGCTGCCCCGGCGGGCCGCGCCAGGCTGCCGACCTGGCGGCGGATGATGGCCGCGAGCGCGTCGACGCCGTCCGGTCCGATGCGGGTCATGCGAGAGCTCCGGCAGGCGCGATGCGGTTCATAGGATGAGGTCCAGCGAGTCCGGGGCGCGCAGCCTGGCGCGCAGCTTGTCCAGCGCCTGCTTGTGGATCTGCGACACGCGGCCCTTGGTCAGGCCGAGCTTCGCAGCGATCTCGACGAAGCGCAGGTCGTCCAGATAATGTCCTTTGACGACCAGTTGCTCCTGCTCGGACAGCTCGCCGATCGACGCGCGCACGCAGGCCTGCAACTGGCGCAGCTCCACCCGCTCGTAGGCATGGTCCGGGATGGCGGCGTCGAGGGCCGGTTCCACCATCGCGGTGCCTTCCAGCAGCATGCCCAGCGCCAGCCCCATCCCGACTTCGGCCAGCACTGCGAACAATTCTGCCTCGCCCACCGCTGCGCCCGCATCGCCACGGCCCGCACGCGCCGACTGCAAGGCATCGTCTGCCCGTTCCTCGCGCAGCCGGCGCCGGACGGCGATCTGCTGCTGCTTCTCGGTGGAGCGCTCCAGCCCATCCAGAATGCAGCCGTGCATGCGCCGGCTGGCAAAGGTGCGGAATCCGGCGCCTCGCGCCATGTCGAAGCGGTCGACGGACTCGATCATGCCCAGCAGAGCCCACTGGTGGTACTCGTCGAACTCGATGTCGTCGTCGATGCGGCGGCCGAAGTAGGTCGCCGCCACGATGCGCGCGAACGGTCGATGCATCTCGATGAGCGCCGCCCGCGCCGCCATGTCGCCGCGCTCGCGGAAGCGCAGCCACAGCTGCGCCTCCTGCCCGGGAGCGGACGTCGGCGCGTCGGCCAAGGCCTCCACGTCCGGGGGATCGCTGCTGTCCGTGGTCGCCGTCACGTCGTCAATGGAAGGAGCCAACGAGGGCCTTGAGCACCAGGCTCCAGCCGTCGACCAGCACGAACATCAGGATCTTCAGCGGCAGCGACACCGTCACAGGCGGCATCATCATCATGCCCAGCGCCATGAGGATGCTGGAAACGATCAGGTCGATCAGCAGGAAGGGCAGGAAGATCACGAAGCCGATCTGGAAGGCCGCGCGCAGCTCCGACAGGATGAAGGCGGGCGCAAGTTGCACCATGCCGATGTCGTCGATCGTACGCGGCTGCGGCGCCTTCGACAGCTCCACCATCAGCGCGAGATCGTGCTCGCGCGTCTGCCGGATCATGAACTCGCGCAGCGGCTTGCTGGCGCCGGCATAGGCGGCCGAGGCGTCGATGCGCCCCGCCATGAAGGGCTCGACGGCATCATGGTTGACGGACTGGAAGACCGGCTGCATCGTGAACAGCGTCAGGAACAGCGCGAGGCCGATCAGCACCGGATTTGGCGGCGTCTCGGGCATGCCGATGGCCTGGCGCAGCATGGACAGCACGACGATGATGCGCAGGAAGGCCGTGCAGCAGATCAGCAGCGAGGGCAGCACCGCGAGCAGCGTCAGACCGATCACCACGCGCAGCGCCAGCGCGGTCTGGCCATCGCCGCCCGAGGGCTGCAACGCGATGTTCAGGGCGTTGCCGTTCGCGACGCCGGCCGTGACGCGCGGCGCAGCCGCCTTCGCCGAGGCGGTTGCGCCCCGCTCCGCGGAAGATGTCGTCGGCGACACGGCGGAAGCTGGTACCGTCGCGACCGCCGCGCCGGTGGCAGGCATGCTTGCCGACTCCTGTGCCGCCGCCGCGCCGACCAACAGCGTCGCCGCCAGGCACAGCGCAGCTCGCGCAGCGCGGCCGAGCCAGGCCCTCATGGCGACTCCTTGCCGACGTTCGCCGGTGCCGCGACGACGTCCAGCGCCACGGGTGCGCCCGTCCCGCTGGCCCCCACGAGCACGCGCCGTCCGCCGGCCCACTCGACGACCAGCAGTCGGACGCCCCCGGCCACCTGCGTCGTCTCGATCACGCGCATTTCACCCTGCGTGCCGACAGCGCGGCCCAGGAGGACGGGCAGCAGCGGACCGCCCCGGCCCCTCAGCCCCTTGACGCGGCCGTACCACCACGCCCACACGGCCGCGACCATGAGCGCGACGAGCATCAGCGCGCCACCCAAAGGGAATGCGTCGTCCGCGTCCTTGCGCAAGGTCATCGCAGACGAGGTGGCGGACAGCGTCCAGCCGGCGGACGCCGCCGGCGCGGCACTTGCCGCGGAGGGGATGTCCGGCGTCACGGCTTCAGCGGCAGCGGCAGTTCAGTGACACGTACGGCGAACTGGTCGTCGACCGCCACCAGCTCGCCGCGCGCGACGACCTGCCCTTCCAGCATCACGTCCACAGGCTGCGACAACAGGCGGTCGAGCACCAGCACCTGGTGCTCGCGCGCCGACATCAGCTCGCCGACCGTCAGGTGGATGTCGCCGATGCACACCTGCAACTGCGTCTTGATGTTGTGGAGCGGGTTGGACGCAACCCCGTCCAGGAGGCGCGCGGCCCCAGGTTCGCCTTCTGCCAGCGGCGGAAGCTCGAGGGTGTGCACGGAAGCGGTCGCTGCGTCGGCGACGGGAGTCTGCGGGGTCGTCATGATGGGTCTTGCTGGGAAACGGAAGCGCGCACGACGGGTTCGACCGCGCGCGAGGGGCCGCGCCGGCCCAGGTAGCCGGCGCAAAGGAGATTGAGTGCACCGGCGGGGCCGGCAACCGAGACGTGGAGGGGGGTGTCGAGCCGGTGGCTCAGCGGCAGCACGTCGCCGACATGGAGTGATTGCAGCGTACCCAGGGTCACCGGGCTGTCGTCCAGGTGCACCGTCAAACGCAGGGGTCGCGCCGCGATCGCCCGCGCGACGCCGGTGAGGGGCATGCGTCCGGCGCTCGTGGACATGAGGGGAGCGCCACCGCACAGCACGCCGGACACCGGCTCGCTGCAATGGAGCACCCAGCGCTCGGCGCGGCCATCGCGCGCCAGCGCCAGGAGCAGCACGATCGCGCCGGACCAGCGGCAGCGGTCAGTTGCCGGTGGCGCATCCGCGGAAGGCATTTCCTTGCGCGGCGACGTCGCGGCGAGACGCCCGACCTGCTCAAGCAGATCGGCGAGCGCGGCCTGGGCGACATCGTGCGCTATCGAATCGGCGCCCCGCACGGGCGAATCGAACAACAGGCCGTCGAGCGACGCCGCAGCCGGCCCCGCATCGGCGGCCAACCACGAGGCGCCACCTGCCACGGCCGCCCACGTCCGTTCCGGCACGGCTGTTGCGTCGACGGCGTTGAGCGCGTCAAGCACGGTGGCGTCGAGGCCCCAGCAACGGCCCCATTCGGCCAGCGCGCGTTCGACCGTGCCGCGCGCGCGCGCGAGCGCGTCCGCCGACCAGTGCCGCAGCGGCCGCGCGTCGCGCGACGCGCCCACGGAGCGGGACGATATCGGCATCACTTGCCGCCCGTCATCGAGAACAGCTGCTGCAGCATCTCGTTGGCCGTGGAGACCACCTGCGACGAGGCCTGGTACCCGCGCTGCATGATCACCAGGTCGCTGAACTCCTGCGACAGGTCGACGTTGGAGACCTCCACCACACCCGACTTGACGGTGCCGAAGCCGGCGTCGCCCGGCGTGCCGGTGTGCCACAGCGCCGCGTCGGTCTCGTCGAACTGGTTGCTTCCGTTGGCCTTGACGGCCTCGGTGGTGTCGAAGCGGGCGAGCTGCAGGCGGTTGCCCTTGGTGGTCTGGCCGTTGGAGTAGGCGTAGACGACGGTGCCCGTGGCGTCGAACGTGACGCCGGTGAGCGTGCCCGCAGCCACGCCGTCCTGCGTCGCCTGTGCGAGCGTCGACGAGGTGCCCGAGGCAAACGAGGTCACGTCCGAACTGAAGTCGAGCGTCACGGACTGGGTCGGCTGGTTGGCCGGCGTGTAGTCGAACGTGATGGTGTCGGCGGAAGCGTCGATGTTGCCGCCAGGGAATTCCAGCTTGCCCGTGCCCACCTCGGTGCTGCCGTCCTTGATCGACACCAGCCACTCGCCGGACCTCGTCGCCTGGTTGTTGGTGAGCGTCAGCGACAGCGTGTGCGAGCCGCCGGTCTTGTCCAGCACCGTGACCGTGCCGACCGAGACCGTGGGTTGCGTGCTCGAGATGTTGCCGTTGAATACGACCTTGGTCGTCGGCTTGGCCGGATTGCTGCGGAAGCCGTTGAGCGTGAACGTCGACTGTGCGCCGTTGACGTCGACGCCGACGACCGTCGCATGGCCGGTCTTGCTCACCAGGACACCGTCGGTATTGAACGTGAACTGCCCGTCGCGCGAGTAGTGCAAGTCGCCGGAGGTGTCGCGCAGCGTGAACAGGCCCTGGCCGTCGACGCCGAGGTCGAGGCTGTTGCCGGTCTGCTGCATGTCGCCTTGCTTGAAGTTCAGGCTGGTGCCGAAGGTGCCCACGCCGAACCCGAGCTGGCCCCTGAAGCTGCCGTCGGAAGCGGCGCTCGTGTAGAACATGTCGCCGAACTGCAGCGACGAGCTCTTGAAGCCCGGCGTGTTCAGGTTGGCGGCGTTGTTGGAGATGACACGCAGGCCCTCGGCGTAGCTGCTGAGGCCGCTCATCCCGACGTAGATCGAATCGAGCATGGGCAATCTTTCCGGACGAAGAAGTGGAGGGTCGAATTCAATGCACGTTGACGAGCTGGCTCATCGTGACGCCAGTGAGCGTGCCGCTGGACGTCTGCACCGTCATCGTGGGCGTGTCTCCGCTCAGCGACAGGGCCTGCACGGTGCCGGTGGCGGTGCCCGCTTCGGGGCCGGTGCCCGTGGTGATATCGACGGTGCGGCCGATCAGGCCCACCGATTGCAGGGTTGCCTGCGTGTTGAGCAACGCGCTCATGTTGGTGTTGAGCTGCTCCGTCTGGCCCAGGGTCGTGAACTGCGCCAGTTGCGCCATGAACTGCTGGTTGTCCATGGGCTTGAGGGGATCCTGGTACGTCAGCTGCGTCAGCAGCACGTTCAGGAAATCCTGCAGGTTCAGGTTGTTGGCCTGCAGGTTGGTGGATGAGGTCGTTGCGACCGCGCCGATGCTGGCCATCAGAGGGCTCCTGGAGTGAAAGAGGATGACGGGGCGCCCGCGAGCGTCTCGCCGTTGCAGACAAGGCAGCCGATCGCGCCACCGCGCGAACCGACCCAGTCGTCGATGCCTGCGCGGATGTCGGGCAGTTGCTCGAAGGCCTGCCGATGCAGGCCGATCCAGACGTCAGCCAGGCGGCCGCGCCATTGCACGTGCACGCGCACCGGTACGGACGACCCGAGCGCCGACAGCGTGAAGCTCGCTCGCCGTTCGCGTGCCGCGGGAGCACCCGCGTCGTCGAGGACCGAAGCCGCGCGGACATAGCCGGCAATGGCCTGCACAGCGCCGGTCCGCGCCAACGCGGGAGCGACGACACCCTGCTCGACCGGCGGCACGGGCACCGATCCATGCGACGGCCCAGCGTCGCGACCCGCGGCGGGCGCCTCGCGCTGCGGGCGCGTGTGCCGCGCCATGACTGGCAAGCGCGCGCCGGTGCCTTCGACGGGCGCAGATCCCACGCGGGGCTGCGGCGCCACTTCATGGCGCACGGCCATGGCCCCCCGGGTGCAGACAGGCGCCGGAGAGGCGACGGTCGCCGGCGATTGCGGCGCATGCGACGAGTGCAGCGCCGGGTTGGCGGCGACAGGCGCGTGCGGGTCGGTGGTCATCCATGCCCCCGGTGAAATCGCCGGCGCCCCGGACGGCATCATGCCGACGTTGGCGAGCGTCATCAGGTACCCGGCCTCGGCCGCGCGGCCAGCCGGCGGTACCGTACCCGCCCCCGCGCCATCCAGCGCACGCTGCCATGCCTCACCGCCCATGCCGTGGCCATCCTGCGGGAGCCCCCGTGCGTTGGGGGACGGCGTCACGGCAACAAAGGGCGAGAAAGCCGAGGTCGACGTCATCGCGGCAACTCCTCGCTGGGGAGACGGCCCGATTGCCACGCGGCGCGCGCCAGCCAGTCCTGGTCGGCATCACGCTGGGCACGGCGCCCATGCTCTGCGACATGCTCGCCCAAGCGGTCGGCACGATCGCGCTCGAGGCCTTCGACCTCCGCCTGGGTGGCGGCCAGCGCAGCGCGCAGATCGTCGGCGCGACGATCCGCCATCAGCGCGTCCTGCTCCGCCGCGGCGTGTCGGTGATGCAGCAGTGCGAGGTAGTCGAGCGCCTGGCGCGCCCGCGGCGGATCCAATCGGCTCGACTGCGCCCGCGCCAGGGCGCCGGCGACTTCAGCCGCCTCGCATGCCAGCGTGGCGACCCGCTCGTGAAAGGACGCGGCGTGCGCGAGGGCGCCGGCGAGCGCGGAGATCTGCTCGTCGTGCCGCCAGCGCAGGCGCTGCAGCTGCGGTTCGAGCGCGTAGGCAAACAGGCGCTGTTCGCCGTTCATCTGGCCACCTTCAGGGCCGCGGCCAGTTGTGCCAGAGCCGCCTCGCGGCGCACCCCGCCCTCGGTCTGGCGCAGGAACGCGGTGAGCGCGGGGCGCGCCAGCAACGCCTTGTCCAGAGCCGGATTCGTGCCGGCCGAATAGGCGCCGATGTCGACCATCTGCCGGTACTGCTCGATCAGGGCGAGCATGCTCACTGCTTCCGCCGCAAGCATGCGCGCATCGGCCGGCACGAGGTCGGACATCACGCGGCTCGCACTGTGCAGCACATCGATGGCCGGGTAGTGCGCCTGCTGGGCGAGTCGGCGCGACAGGACGATGTGGCCGTCCAACGTGGCTCGCAGGCAGTCGGCGATCGGCTCGTTGAGGTCGTCGCCTTCCACCAGCACGGTGAGTAGCGCAGAGATCGAGCCGCCGCGGTCGCCGGTGCCGCAGCGCTCGCACAGTTCGGGCAGTTCGGCAAAGACACTGGGCGTATAGCCGCGCGCGGTCGGCGGCTCGCCGGCAGACAGGCCGACCTCGCGGCGTGCCATTGCGTAGCGCGTGATCGAGTCCATGGTGAGAAGCACCTGCTGGCCCGCGTCGCGGAAATGCTCGGCGATCGTGAGGGCCGCGTGCGCCGCACGAAGGCGCGCCACGGCAGGCTGATCGGATGTGGCGACGATGACCACCGAGCGCTCCAGGCCGGCCGTTCCAAGCTGGCGGTCGATGAACTCGCGCACCTCGCGGCCACGCTCGCCGATCAGCGCAATCACGTTGACGTCGGCGCGCGCATGGCGCGCGATCTGGCCCAGCAGCGTGCTCTTGCCGACGCCGCTGCCGGAGAAGATGCCGATACGCTGCCCTTGCCCCAGCGTTGCCAGCGCGTCGATGCTGCGAATGCCCGTCTCGAGAACCTGCGAGATGCGCGACCGCTTCATCGGGTTGATGGGCGCTGACCTGAGTGCGCGTCGCACCGTGGTCGCAGGCATGGCATGGCCGTCCAACGGCGCTCCGAACCCGTCGATCACGCGACCGAGCAATGCCGTCCCGACGCCGATGCTCGCAGACTCGCCGGTTGCGATGACCTCGCAACCGACGGCCAGACCGTCCGCGGACGAGAACGGCATCAGCGTGACGGCCCCCGGCCGCAGCGCAACGACCTCCGCCTTCAATGGCGCCCGGCCGCGCGCCAGGATCGTGCACATCTCGCCCACCATCACGTCCGGCCCGGTCGCCTCGATGGCGAGGCCGCTCACCTGGCGCACGACGCCGACGCGGCGCGTCAGCGTCGCCGCGGCGGTGCGTTCCCGCAACCGGGCGAGCATGCTCATGCCGACGCCTCCGTTCCGCCGCTGCGCCACAGCGCCTGCAACGCGGCCAGCTGTGTCTCCAGGCGCGCGTCGAGGCTGCCAGCGGTGGTGTCGACCAGGCAGCCACCGGCCGCCACCGCGGCGTCGGCGGTCCATTCGACCTGCGGCGCCGCGGCCTGCAGGCGACGGCCCTGGTCGTCGTTCAAGAGGGCGCGCAGGTCCCGTTCGTTCATCCGCACGGCGACGATCGCGCTGCCACGCAGTTGGGCCAGCGCCTGCTGCACGAGGCCGGCGATCGCAGCCGGGTTGCCGGCCTGCGTGCCCAGCATCTTGCAGACCGCCCCGTAGGCGAGCGCGATGGTGTCGGACTCCAGCTCGGCGATGCGGCGCGCGCTGGCGGACTGGAAGGCTGACAGCAACTGCTCGAGCTGCGCGAGGCGCGCGCCGGCTTCGGTCTTGAACTGCTCGAGCCGCTGACGGGCCGTCTCCTCGAACTCCATGCGCGCTGCATTCACGGCCTCGTCCACGCGCTGCCGTGCCCCTTCGAGGCCCTGCTGGAATCCCGCGGCGCGACCGAGCTCGACGCCCTCGCGATAGCCGGCCTCGGCCGGCGCCGCGGCGATGGCGTCGACCGCCCCATGCACGGCAGGCAGGGCGGGCACATAGCCCTGTCGTGGCGATCGCGGGAGGTGACGCGGGCTGGCGTGCGTGGAGACGCCGCGCAGCAGCTCAACGTCGCGCTTCTTCGGTGCTGTCACGCTGCCGTCCTCTGCGCAATGCGCTCATGGCGGGAGCGCGCCGCGTCGACCGCGGCGAGCAGCACCGGCATGGATGGCGCGACATCAACCGCGTAGCGCGAAGCGGCGATCGCGCGCGCGCGTGCCACTCCCAAGCGGGCCCGCAGCCCGTCCGCCCACGGCCAGTCGCCCGCGCGAAGCACCAGCGCGATGAGGTCGGCGCTCTCATCCTTGAGCACCGCCATCGCCTCGTCGACGCTCCAGCCGGCCAGGCCAGGTGCGGGTGACGGACCAGCGTCCACGACTCCCGCCAGGGCCTCGCGCACAAGGTCTGCGTCGACGGGAAAGTCCAGCGCGGTCAATTCGTCCAGCAAGGCCTGCAGCCGCGCGCGTTGTGCCGCATCGACCCGCGCGAGCATCCAGCGTCGATCCGTCTCGGCCATCGAGTGCAGCAGCATCGCGGCCTGGCGCAGCGGCACCGCGGCCTCGACGCCCGGCTCCAGGAAGTCAAGCGCCATCGCGCGCTCCCGGGCCGGCGACGGGGTCGGCGGCCAGCCAATGCCGCAAGCGTTGCAGCGCGGCCTCCCGCTGCACATCGGTCATCGGCTCGACGCGGCGCGGCGCCGAAGTGCGGCGACCCGCTCGCCTGGCCAGCATGACCGCAAGCAACAGCACGGCCAGCGCCACCAGCACAGGCAGGAAGGCGAACGGGTGACTGCCTGCCGCGGACGACGCATCGGCCGCCGGGGCCCGCGCCGGCGGCGTCGAGTTGGACACCTCCGGCTGCAGTGACGCGCGGTCCTTGGCCGGCCCTGCGGCGACGGCGTCCACCGTCTGCACCACCACCAGGTCGCCACGCTCGGTCGAAGCGCCCACCGCGGCGCCGAGCACCGCACGGACCTGATCCTGCTGCGCCGGCGTCATGCCGCCCTGCACCACCGCCACCACCTGCAGGCGCTGGATGGAGCCCGGCTGCGACACGACCTGCTCGACGCGACGCCCGACCTGGTACTCGGTATCGCGCTGCGTGTTCGAGCCGGCGTCGCGTTGGCCGCCCACGCCGTCGTCCTTGGTCGTCTCGCGCTGGCGCACCACCACGCCCGCCGGCTGCTCGCCCGCGCTCGCAGCCGGGTGCGTCACGTCCTCCTTGGTCACGCGCACCTGGTCCATGTTCAGCGTGGCGTCGACGCTCACCACCGCGCGGCCGGGGCCCACCGCCTTGTCCAGCATCAGCGTGGCCTTGCGAACCAGGGCCTGCTCGAGGTCATGCTTGAGGTCCATCGCGACACCTCCGCCGGCCGCGCCCTCGGGCGATGCGCGAGTGAGTGCCACGCCGTGCTCGTTCACGATCGTGACGTCGTCGGCGGCGATGCCCGTCACCGACGCGGCCACCAGGCGCTGGATGCCAGCCACCTGCTCCGGCCGCAGCGTCTCGCCGGGTTTGAGCGCCAGCGTCACCGAGGCCTTGGCCTTGGCCTGGTCATGCTTGAACAGGCCGTCCTCGGGGAACGCGATGTGCACGCGCGCCGACTCGATCTCCTGCACGGACAGGATGGTGCGCGTCAGTTCGCCCTGCAGTGCACGCTGGTAGTTGATCTTCTGCGCGAACTCGGTCATGCCGAAGTCCGAGTTGTTGAACAGCTCGAAGCCGACCGCCCCGTGCAGCGGGATGTCGTGACTCATCAGCTTGAGCCGCGTGGACGGAACGGCGGCCTTGTCGACGAGGATCGAGGTGCCGTCGGCGCCGAGCCGGTACGGCAGCTTCATGCGATCGAGCTCCTCGGTCATGGCTGCGGCATCGCGCGACGACAGGTTCCCGAACAGCACGTCGTAGTCGGTACGCATCGCCCACAAGGCGAAGGCGGCCGTCAGCGCGAGGATGACGGCCACGCCCGCGACCAAGCCACGACGACCCGACGGCGCGAGGCCGTCCCAGAACTCCTTGAACACCTGATATCTCCCTGATTCTTGCTGATGGCGACACGACGGGCGGCGATGCGCCTCACAGCTGCATGCGCATCACTTCCTGGTAGCCCTCGAGCAGGCGGTTGCGCACTTGCATCAGCAGCTGGAACGACATCCGGCTCTCCTCGAGGCCGATCATCACCTGGTGCAAATTCACGGGCTCGCCGGCCGCGAGCTGCTGCAACTGCACCTGGCCCGTCATGAGCTGCTCGTTGACCTTGTCGATGCCGCCGGTCACCAGCGACGAGAACGTGTCGGCCTCCGGCGTGGCGCCCGCCCCGGCGGCGATGGACGGCGAGAGCGACGGCTCCTGGATCGCGGAGATGGCGGCAATGGCCTCGGCGCTCACTTGGAGCCTCCGATCTCCAGCGCCTTCATGGCCATGCTGCGCGCCGCATTCAACGCCGACACGTTGGCCTCGTAGGCCCGCGTGGCGCTCATCAGCGTCATCATCTCGACTGTCGTGTCGACGCCCGGATAGCGAACGAACCCCTGGGCATCGGCGGCTGGATGTCCCGGCTCGAGCACCTGGCGCGGCAGCAGCGTGCTCGGCTGGACGACGGCCTGCGGCCCGACCAGGCCGCCGCCCACGAGCGCGCCGAAGCTGCCAGCCCGGGTGGCCGTGGCGACCACCTGCAGCGGCTGGTAGTTGGCGCCGTTGACGGTGATGGGCGCGTTGGCATTGGCCAGGTTCATTGCCGCGACGTCGACGCGCAGGCGTTCGACGTTCATGCCCGCTGCGCTGATGGCGTAGGTCTGCGAATAGTCCATGTCGGTGCTCCTTCGGTTCAGCTCTTGCCGTCGGCGATGGCGGCGGACAGCACGGAAAGGTGCTTGTTGAGACCCGCCACGAGCGTCTGATATTGCAGCTGGTTGAGCGACAGTTCGGCCATCTCGCTGTCGACCTGCACGGCCTGCGGCAGGCCCGCCGCATCCAGCCGGGGTGCGACGTGCGCCTGCAGCGAACCCGTGCCGGGGGTGGCGGCGAACGCGTCGCTCATCACCGCCTCGAAGGTCACCGTCCTGGCCACGTAGCCCGGCACATTGGCGTTGGCGATGTTGGCGGCGATCACCTGCTGGCGCATGGCGGCGGCGTCCAGCGCCAGGCTCAGGTTCGCCATGGTCACGGCTTCGATGGAGGGAGTCATCTGGGTCTTCCTGGAATGGTCACTGGACGATGAGTTCGGCGTGCAGCGCGCCCGCGGCCTTGACGGCGCGCAGCACGGAGATGATGTCGCGCGTGTTGGTCTTGAGCCGGGCCAGCGACTGCACGAGGTCGGCGACCGTGTTGTTGGCCGCCACGAATCCGGCGCCGCCCGATTCAACGACATCGACCGTGCTGTTGGCGACGGGTTGGGTTCGCACCGCATCGCCCGCACGGCCGAGCACCAGCGGCTGCGAGACGCTGTTGTCGGTGCTGATCGACACTCTCAGATCGCCTTGCGAGACGACGATCTTCGAGATGCGGACGTCGCCGCCGGACACGATGGTGCCGGTGCGCTCGTTGATCACCACCTTGGCGCGGCGATCGGGCTCGATGCCGACCGACTCGAGCCGCGCGATGAAGCGCACCAGCTGGCCACGGTCGGCCGCCGGCACCTGGATGTCGATGCCCGATGCGTCGCGCGCCTGCGCCAGGTGCTCGCCAAGCTGCGCGTTGATGCCTTCGGCCACGCGTTCGGCCGTGGTGTAGTCGGCATCCTGCAGCACGAAGGTCAGCTTGTCGGGCTGCGTTTGCTCCGACCTGGGCACGCTGGCCTCGACGACCGCACCGCCGGGCACCGAGCCCACCGTCGGATGGTTCTTCTGCACCACGTTGCCATTGGCGTCGTAGCGGTAGCCGCCGACCGACAGCGCGCCTTGCGCCAGCGCGTAGACCTGGCCGTTGGCGGCCTTCAGGGGCGTCATCATCAGCGCGCCGCCGACCAGGCTGCGGGCGTCGCCGGCCGATGTCACGGTGACGTCGATGGCGTCGCCCTCGCGAGCGAACGCCGGCAGCGAGGCGGTGACCATCACGACGGCGACGTTGCGGCTCTGCACCTGATCGGCTGGCACAGTCAGGTTGAACTGCGACAGCGCGTTGGCGAGCGCCTGGCGCGTGGCACGGTTGGTCGGCGCGTCGCCGGTACCGGCGAGGCCGGACACGATGCCGTAGCCGATGAGCGCGTTCTCGCGCCAGCCCTGGATCTTGCCCAGGTCCTTCATGCGGATGAGGTCGGACTCGGCCGCGGCCGCGGCCGGGGCCGCCTGGATGGCGACCATGGCGACGGCCAGCAGGCGCACGGCGAGGCGAATGACGTGGCGGTGCATGGTCAGAACAGATCCAGGATGTGGCGCAACCA
>Ga0068855_100000760_pt1 | contig 39704 bp, 36 predicted proteins | sample KBSCornC52_FD_66592 | JGI IMG/M metagenome (GOLD analysis project Ga0068855, IMG submission 66592) | Corn rhizosphere microbial communities from Kellogg Biological Station, Michigan, USA - KBS Corn C5-2 | ecosystem: Host-associated > Plants > Roots > Rhizosphere > Soil ...
CCGAGCCGGGCTATGGGACCAGCGATTCTCTCCTGGATGTATTTCTGCATCCGCGCCAGCTCGCGCATGTTGGGCGGATCGCTTTTGAGGAAGACTTCCGTCAGCCGCAGCGCGCCCAGGGGCTTCGAAAACGCCTCCACCAGCCGTCCTCCTTCGCTCAGGATCAGTTCGGCGCTTCCGCCGCCGACATCCATCATCAGAACCCGCTGCTTGGGATGCGGCCACATGTTTTGCACCCCCAGATGAATCAGGCGGGCTTCTTCCAGTCCCGAGATGACTTCTACCGGATGCCCCAGGATGGCCGAGGCCCGCGCCAGAAACTCGTCACGATTGGACGCGTCCCGTAAGGCTGCCGTGCCCACCGCTCGTACCCCTATTACGTCCAGCTTGCGGTACTGTTCCGCCATGCGCGTGAGGACTTGGCACGCCAACTCTATTTCAGAAGCCGCGAGCCTCCCCTCGCGGAACACCGTCTTGCCCAATCGCACCACCTGACGCTCCGCCGCCAGCACCTGCATCGATTGCGGATTCAACTCCGCAGCGAGCATGCGAATGGAATTACTGCCGATATCGATCGCTGCGTAACGGGACATGCTTCAGAGGTATCCTATGGTTGTAACGTGTTGTTAACATTTCGTTACAAGCCCTCTCGCTTATAATAAAGAACCTTCGTGCCCTACTTCTTGCCAAATCGTGGACCCGGCCGCTTAATTGTGGTCGAGGGAATCGACGGATCTGGCAAATCGACCCAAATTGCCTTACTTTCGCAGTGGTTGCGCCTCCGCGGCTATGCCGTGGCTTTTAGCGAATGGAACTCCTCTCCCTTGGTGAAAGAAACCACCCGCCGCGGCAAGAAGAAGGAGATGTTCACACCCACGTCCTTTAGCCTCATCCACGCTACCGACTTCGCCGATCGCATGGAGCGCTATATTCTGCCGTTGCTCAAGGCCGGGGCGGTGGTTTGCGCCGACCGGTACGCCTACACCGCCTTCGCGCGCGATGTGGTCCGCGGCGTCGACCGCGCCTGGGTTCGCAACCTCTATCGCTTCGCACTCAAGCCCGACCTCGCGTTCTATTTCAAAGTGCCGCTCGAAACCGCGCTCGGCCGGATTTTAGGCGGGCGTAACGCCCTCAAATACTACGAAGCCGGCATGGATCTCGGCCTCAGCCGCAACATTGAGGAGAGCTTTCGGATTTTTCAAGGCCGCATCCTCGCGGAATATGAAGCCATGATCGAAGAGATGGGCTTCCACGTAATCGACGCCACCAAGTCCATCGAATCGCAGCAAAAAGAAATGCGCCGCATTGTGCTGCGCGAGTTTGGCACTGTGCGCGCGCCGGGCGTTCTCGGTGTGGATCTCAACGCCGCCCGCTTACATGCCTGATTACCATGCCTGATTACAAAGCCCGGCCGCCACTATCCTATTACCGTACCGCGCTGCCGGGCGTCGATTATTCCGAACTCCAGGGCAAACTGATTGTCGTCGAAGGGCCAGATGCGGTCGGCCGAAGCACCCAGATTCGTGGCCTGAAGCCGTGGCTCGAAGAGCTCGGTCACGCAGTTCTCGATACCGGCATGGCGCGCTCCGCGCTGGCCGGCAAAGGGATCAAGGAAGCTAAGCAGGGTAATACGCTCGGTCCCGTCACCATGACGATGTATTACCTGACCGACTTCGCCGACCGTCTGGAGAACGAAATCATTCCTGCTTTGCGCGCCGGCGTGGTCGTGCTTACCGACCGCTACATCTACTCCGTGATGGCCCGGGCCATCGCGCGCGGCGAGAATCGCGCCTGGATGGAGCGGACCGCCGGTTTTGCTCTGGTCCCGCACGCGACCTTCTATCTGCGCGCCGAAGTGCAGCACCTGGTCTCACGCGTGGTGGTCGGCCGCGGCGCCTTCGACTATTGGGAAAGCGGCCTGGACAATGGGTTCGGCCGCAATATGCACGATAGCTTCGTGCGCTATCAGTCGCGCCTGATCCGCGTGTTCGATAGCCTGGCGGACCCGTACGGGTTCGAGGTCATCGACGCGACCCGCCCGCCGGTGGAAGTTTTCGAGTCATTGAAAACATCCGTCTCGCGGATCTTCGAAACTCCGGACAAACCCAGGATCGTTCCTCCACGCAAATCCGCACAGAGATCGCATCCCGTTCCAACGCTAAGGACCGCCTCCTCCCGCCGGGAGTAGAGATCGGTCCGCAGGCCCGCTGAGCGACCTCGTAAAGACCACTCTTCTAGTCGTTGGAGTGCTGTTTCCGAACAGATTCACATGATTACAATACGGCGATGCGATAATGAACCTTGACCGCGCGTATCTTCAGTAGGCTCATCCTGAGTTTGGTGGCGGTTCTCGCTCTCGCGCTGATCGCTGTCGATTATCTCGTCACCCAGCGCGTCCAAGAAACATTCGCCAGCCAGCTCCGCCAGGAGCTCGCCGAAAAAGCCCGAACCATTGCGCTCATGCTTCCCCAGAAGCCCGGGGAATTCGGCGAGCTTGCCAAAGCCACCGGCGCGCGCCTCACCTGGGTCGATGCCAGCGGCCGTGTTGTCGGCGATTCCGATTCTGATTCGCGCAGCATGGATAACCATAAAGCCCGGCCCGAAGTCGCCGCCGCCCTGCAAGGGCAAGTCGGCTCCAGCTTGCGGATGAGTCCCACTCTTGGCGTCCGATTGTTCTACGTTGCGATTCCATACCAGGGCGGGGCACTACGACTGGCCGTGCCCGCCGCTGCCGTCGAAGCGCAAGTCCGTGCGATTCGCAACGATGTGCTTCTCTCGACCGCCCTGGCGTTCTTGCCTATCGTAATCGTCGCCGCCGTCTTCGCCCGCTACGTTTCCGGCCGGCTGGGCACCATTATCGACTTCACCCGCCAGTTGGCCGAGGGAAACTTCCGGGCGCGCCTTCCCGGTTCTTCACGAGGCGTGCTGGGAGCGCTCTCCACCAAACTCAACGAGACTAGTGAAAAGCTCGAGTTCATGCTGGATCGCCTGGAAACCGAACACGCCGAGCTCGAGAAGCTGGAGAACATCCGCAAGGATTTCGTCATCAATGTTTCGCACGAGCTGCGTACGCCCCTCGCCTCCATCCAGGGTTATACCGAAACGCTTCTGGACGGCGCCCTTCATGACCCCGCCAATAATCTCAAGTTTCTAAATATCATCCGCCAGAACGCCGAGCGCCTGGCCCGCCTCACCGCCGATTTGCTTACTCTGTCTCGCGTCGAACTGAACCAGCAGGAATTTAAGTTTGCCTCCTACCGTGCCCACCGCATCCTGAGCGATAATCTCGACGGCATGCGGCCAATCGCGGAACGACGCGGCATCCAACTGGTTTTGGATCCTGTGGAACCAGCCGTCGCGGAGGTGTTCTGCGACGCCGAAGCTGTCCACCAGATCCTCACTAATCTTCTGGACAACGCTATCAAGTACACCCCCGACGGTGGAACTGTGACCGTCGGCGCCAGGCAGTTAGGCGCCTCGAACGACCCCGCTGGCCGCGTCGAGTTCTTTGTGCGCGATACCGGCTCAGGCATTCCTGCCGACGACCTCCCCCGCCTCTTCGAGCGCTTCTATCGCGTGGATAAAGCGCGCTCCCGGGCCCTGGGTGGTACTGGCTTGGGCTTGGCCATCGTGAAACACTTGGCTCGCTCTCAAAACGGCGAAGTTCGCGTGGAAAGCCAAGTAGATAAAGGATCTACGTTCATCTTTACTCTGCCGGTCCACGACTTGGGTTTATCCGATGCCAAGCCCATTCAAAAAGAGTTAACGGCATCGTAATCAATTTGTAATGGCTTCTGCGTTACTTTTGAATCAGCGAATGGGAATTAGAGAATGAAGAAGATTGTACTCATTGAGGACGACGCTGACCTTTTTTCGCTGATCCAATACAACTTGGAGAAGGAAGGCTTCGCATTTGCCGGCTCCCGCACAGGTAAGGGCGCCATCGAACTCTTCCGCCGCGAAAAGCCCGACCTTATCATTCTCGATATCATGCTTCCGGATTCCGACGGGCTGGAGATCTGCAAGTCGATTCGTGCGCATCCCGAGCTCTCGCATACGCCTGTCATTTTCCTTACGGCTCGCGCTTCGGAAACCGATCGCATAGTCGGTCTGGAGCTGGGCGCCAATGACTATATTGTCAAGCCATTCTTCGTCAGGGAACTGATCGCGCGGATCAAGATCCATTTCCGTGGAGCGCCCTCGTCTACGAAGCTTCTGAAAATCGGCGATCTCGAGCTCGACCGCACCCGTTGCCAGGTGCGTCTGGGCGGACATGAAGTCTCACTCACCGCCACCGAATTCCGGCTGCTCGAATTTCTCATGAGCCGCCCTGGCGTCGTTTTCAGCCGCGAGCAATTGCTCGATGCCGTGTGGGGTCATGACCGTGCCGTGACCGACCGCACCGTCGACGTCTACGTTCTGCGCCTGCGCCAGAAGATTGAGACTCCCGACGGCACTTCGTTCCTGCGCAGCGTCCGCGGCTTCGGTTATAGCTTCGAGCCTGGCGTTGCCCAAACCGCTGCTACTTAGGCGTAACGACCGCTATTCCGTTCCGCCGCCGTCGATCTTGCACTATTTCCTTGCATGCCGCGACGTCTCTGTCTCTCTGAACACTGATCTCTTCATCGCTCGCCAGGCGGTGTGATTTTGCCAGCAACAACTGCGCGGCCCGCATGGCGGACACTTCCACCGGAGCCGATCCTTCCACGTCCACCAGCGATACGAATTGCGGCAGGCTCGCCTCCAACGCCCGCACTTGTTGCCAATAGCGCCTTATGTCTCTCACGCTGCCGCTCTCCTATCCTGATAGGCCCGCTCAATCCGGTCGGCATTGTTCGAAACCTGCACCGCAAGGCGCTTCAATCCGGCGGCTCGAGCCAACAGCGCTCCCGCGACTCCCTTGGACATATCCACCGGCAGCACCATCTCCTCGCTGACCGCCCCGCGAAGCTGTTCCAGCACTTTCTCCGCGCGCTCTTGTGCGATCCGCTCCAGTGCTCTAGCCTTAGCCTCCAGCGCATGCGCTTCCTCACGCAGGCTTGCGATCTGCGCCCGCGGGATCAGATGCTCGGCGAGTCTCTCGATGGCTAGCCCCAGCGTCCGGATTTGCGCCTCGCCCACCGCGACTTCATCCAGCTTTTTGAATTCCAGCTTCTTCCCGGAGGCCGCCGCCTCCACTAGATTCTCCAGAGCTTTTTCCGATAACTCCGCAACTCGCGCGCGTGCTTCCTTCGCGTGCCGGTTCAGCGAACGTTCCGCGGTCCGCAGACGCTCCAGACGATCCTCCGCCTGTTGTTGGGCGCCCATCGCCTCGCAGACCGGCGGCTGCGATTCGGCTTGCTGAACCGCCTCCGCTACACGGGCTTGCAGATCCTGCGCTAACGCCCGTTCATCCTCCGTCGCTACTGCCTCAAGTGTGGGCGTCTCCGCCAAATAGAAACTCATGACGCTTCATTTTCCGGGCAGATTCGGGGAAAGGAGCTCGTCCCACGCGCTCAAGTGCTTGAAGAATCGTGGAGATATTTCAGCGTGAGGTCTGCTTTGTACGAAGACCCAAACCGCCCCGGCGAACGTAGGAGTCTGGAGTACAAGATACCCAGCCCTGCCAGTTCATGTCCGGGTGAACGCCGCGCCAGCCACCCAGCATTCCCGTAGGGTCTCAGCTTCTTCCCGCAGATCGCCGTTCGTGGATGCAGTGCGGTCGGAGTTCGTGACCGGCGATAAAATCCACTCCGCTACTTTGCGCATCGCCGTAGATTAGTGTGCGGACTGCTTCGCGTCAGCAATTTGTTCCGCAGTTAGTTTTTTGGCGACCTCGGCCAATTGCCTGCGCGCGTCCGGATTGCCTTGCGCCGCAGCCAGCGCGAACCATTTGTAGGCCTCGACGTCGCTTTGCCGCGTTCCCTTGCCCGCGGCATACATCCGGCCTAAGTTCAACTGCGCCGATGCCAGCTTCTGTTCCGCGGCGCGGCGATACCAGTTCACCGCTTCGGCATCGATTTTGAGGCTGCCCCAGCCTTTTTCGTAGGTCATTCCCAGCGCATTTTGCGCCGGGGCGTAACCTTCCTGGGCTAACGCACGAAGACTCTCCTGACCCTGGGAAATGCCCTGCTGCGCGGCCTTGGTGGACCACTTGACCGCCTCGGCAGGATTCTTCGCGACACCCATGCCGATCGTATATGCCATTCCAAGAGCAGCCTGGGCTTCTGGCACGCCTTGATCGGCGGCCTTGCGAAACCAAGTAATGGCCTCGGGATCATCCTTGGTCACGCCGACGCCGTTCGCGTAGGCGATCCCCACGCTGTATTGCGCTACGGCGAACCCCTGGTCGGCCGCTTTGCGATACAGCGCCACTGCCTGCGCCGGGTCCTTCTTAACGCTCTCGCCGCGTGCGTACATGGACGCGAGATTGGCCTGCGCCTGCGGATCGTTCTGATCGGCGGCCTTGCGTAGCCAGTTCGCCGCCTCCGTGTAGTTTTGCTTTACGCCCTGGCCGTTCAGATACGCGAGGCCGAGGTTGCCCTGGGCCGCGGGCTGGCCCTGCTCGGCCGCCTTGCGAAACCAGTTCACTGCCTCCGTGTAATTCCGCGAAACTCCATAGCCGAAAGCGTACATGCTGCCTAGAATGGTCTGGGCCGCCGCGTCGCCGCGTTGGGCCAACGGCTGGATGATACGCAAGGCGGCCGCGTAGTCCTTCCGGCCGATAGCGGTCTGCGCGTCCTGAAGAGGCTGTGACGATTGGGCGATGGCCAGACACGTCACCAGAAGCAAACTTGCCGCCCAGAATTTCATCAGCCCTATTGTACTCTGCAGGCTATTTCAAGACCGCGTGCCGGACGTCTTTTTCCAATAGCCTCTAATAGCAGCTTCAATCCGTTCGCAGGCATGTCCATCCCCATATGGATTGTGGATGCGCGACATTCGCTCGTATTCATCCGGGCAATCGAGCAATGTCATGGTTTCCCCCACGATGCGATCCGTGTCGGTGCCTACCAGTTTCACCGTGCCTGCTTCGACGGCTTCCGGCCGCTCGGTTTTCTCCCGCATAACTAGAACCGGTTTTCCCAAAGAAGGTCCTTCTTCCTGGATGCCGCCGGAATCGGTCAGAATCACGTAGGCTTGGCGCATCAGATCGACGAAAGGAACATAGTCCAAGGGCTCGACAAGCGTAATATTTGGATGCGACCGCAAGCGTTCATCGACGATCCCCTGCACGTTCGGGTTGGGGTGGACGGGATAGATCAAGTGAACGTCCTGGCGATCCGCGATGGTCGCCAAGGCTTGGCAGATCCGTATGAATCCCTCACCGAAGCTTTCCCGCCGGTGCGCGGTGACCAGGATCAGGCGTTTGCCCGGCCGGCTGAAATGAGAATCCGACCGCATCAGGTCCCCGCGCTCGAGGCGTTCGCGGATCTCGAGTACTGCATCGATGCCCGTGTTTCCGGTGACCCATACGTGCTCCGTAATACCTTCGCGATGCAGATTCTCGGCTGCGGACGCCGTGGCCGCGAAATGCAAGCGGGCCATCCTGGCGGTGAGGACGCGATTCAGTTCCTCCGGGAAGGGCTGCCGGAGATCCCCAGTACGCAATCCGGCCTCGACGTGCGCGACTGGGACTTCTTTGTAGAATGCGGCCAGCGCACCGCATAAGGTTGTGGTCGTATCGCCTTGCACCACCGCCAAGCTGGGTTTCGATTCAGCGAACGGCCGCTCCAGGGCCTGGATAATTCGGGCGGTGGACTGAAACAGCGACTGCCCCGGCGTCATCACGTTCAGATCGTAATCCGGCGTTACCTCGAAAGCCGCCAGGACTTGGTCGAGCATCCCGCGATGCTGAGCGGTCACGCAGACTTTGGTTGCGTACAGTTCGGGAAACGATCTCAGCTTGCGGAGCAGCGGACAGAGCTTAATCGCTTCCGGCCGAGTACCGAAAATAAAAAGGACGCTGCGTCGCAATTGCATCCGATTGTATCGCAGCCTCCGGACCTGAAACACTAAAAGCCGGTAAGCCATGAAGGTCCTCATCCTAAACCCCGGCAGTTCGTCTCTCCGATACGCGCTGATCTCCGCCGATCCGCCCCGCGACGACCAGGTTCGCGGAAAGGAACTTCTCTCGGGCGTTATCGAACCGATAAACGACCACGCCGAGGCAGCCTCCCAGTTATTCAGCCGCATGCAGTGGACTGCGGCCGATTTCGACCTCATGGCTCTGCGAGTAGTGCAGGGCGGAGACCGCTACCACGATCCGGTGCGGATCGACGACGAGGTTCTCGCGGGTATCGAAGCCCTGGAGGATCTCGCGCCTCTGCACAACGCCACTTCCGTGGCTGTATTTCGGGCATTTCAGAGGGCCCTGCAGAAGCGGGTGCCTGCAATGGCGATCTTCGATTCGAGCTTTCACCGAACAATTCCGCCAATCGCGTACACCTACGCCCTTCCGCACCAGCTGGCCGCCAAGCATCGCATCCGCCGTTACGGATTCCACGGGATCTCGCACAATTACCTGATGCTCCGCTATGCGGAAATGACCGGAACCCCGGTCGCGCAGACCAATATCATCACGTTGCACCTGGGGGGAGGATGTTCCGCCACCGCGATCAAGAACGGTGAATCGGTGGATACCTCGATGGGCTTCACGCCGCTTGAAGGCCTGGTGATGGGCACACGGTCGGGTGACCTGGATCCGGCGGTTATCGGATTCCTCGCGCGGAAAGAGAACGTTTCCGTGGAAGAGGTGGAACGATGGTTGAACACAGATGCCGGCCTGCTGGGCATCTCGGGGATCTCACAAGATGTGCGAGTTCTTGTGGAACGAGCAAAGACGGACGAACGCGCCCTGTTGGCGTTGGACGTTTTCTGCTACCGGGTCAAGAAATACGTCGGCGCTTATCTCGCCGCGATGGGCGGAGCCACGGCCATCATATTTAGCGGCGGTATTGGAGAAGGCGCATCCGGAATCCGGCAGAGCATTTGCACGGGCCTAGAATCCTTCGGTGTGGAATTGGATCCCGCGAAGAATGGGGAAACGGATGGCGAACGGCGCATCACTCGCGACCGATCGCGTCTGCCTGCGTACGTCATCCCCACGGACGAAGGCTTAATGATGGCGCACCTGGGGCTCCACTGGCACGCACGCACGGCCACGATATAGCGATCGTCAGCCTTTTAGCGGTGTCACCAGCAGCGTCTGCGCCTCGCCGGTCACCGTGTGTGATTCGATTTGTTTCTGAAGCAAAAAATCGGTCGCCTGTCCGGCAGGCAACGGTTTGCTGTAGAAGAATCCCTGAGCGTTAGCGCCTTCAGCGGTGGACAGCAGAAAGGCTTGCTGTTCCTCAGTCTCTACGCTCTTGGCGATAATCTCAATTCCCAGTTGGCTCGCGAGGTGCAGCATCAAGCGAACGGTGCCCGCATCGGCGGGATTAAACGTCATCGCTTTGATGAGTTGCGGAGCGATCTTAAGGCGCTTGACTTGATAGGCTTTAAGCCGTCCGATGGAGGTATATTCAGCCCCGAAGTCATCGACGGCGATGCGAACTCCCAGTGTGTGGAGCTTCTGAAGCACGTTCGGATTCGCGCCAAAGGCGTCCGAGAGGACCGCTTCCGGCACGTCGAATTCCAGGTCTTGCGGTTCAAGTCCCCATTTGAGCAAGGTCTTCTGGACGTCCTGATAGAAATCGCGGCCCAGCTTCAATTGAGAACCCGAAAGGTTGACCGATATCACCGGAGGTTCTACGCCCTGATCCCGCCACTGCCGGAACTGCTGGCAAGCTTTGTCCAGGGCCCATGCTCCCAGCGGGACGATTACACCCGTCCGCTCCGCGGCGCTCAGGAATGCGCCGGGCGAGAGTTGGCCCAGGCGGGGATGGTTCCAGCGCACCAGCGCTTCTACGCCTACGACCTCGCCCGAGGCCACCGTTACCTGCGGTTGATAGTACAGTTCCAGCTCTTCGCGATCGATTCCTGCGCGCAAGTCTTCCGCGATGCTGACGCGCTCGTGGACCACGGCGTCTAGCTCCTGCGAATGAAAACGGTAGCGGTCGCGACCCTCTTCCTTGGCGCGATACAGCGCCCGGTCGGCTTGACCCAGGATCTCAGCCGCGTTCTCCACCTCCGGCGCATACAGTGCGATGCCCATCGTCGCGGTGATCCGAAGCACGTTGCCGTCGATAGTATATGGCTCGGCCAGGAAGGTCCGGATTTTCGCCGCCAAGCTTCCGGCCGTGGAAGGATCTGTCACGTCGGACTGAAGAATAGCGAATTCGTCGCCTCCGAAGCGCGAAACTAAATCATTTTCACGCACCGCGCTGGTCATCCGCTGCGCGACGGTCTTCAGCAACACATCGCCGGTCTGATGACCCAGCGAGTCATTCACATCTTTGAAATTGTCCAGATCCACATAGTGCACCGCGAAGGGCGTGTCTCCGCGGCGCGATGCCGCCAGCGCCAATCCCAGCCGATCGAGGAATGTGATCCGGTTAGCCAGCCCCGTCAGTGCGTCTGTCCGCGCTAGCCGTGCCATTTTGGCCTCATCCTGCTTGCGCTCGGTAATATCGCGAAAGAAGAACGTGCGTCCAAGGTTGTGCTGATTTGGTGCGGGAAGCGCGGCGCTGTGTCTTTCAAAGATTCGACCGTCCTTGAATTCGATTTCGTCCTCGATCTCCTGTTCGGGATGTGCATATAACCCTTCGAGCCGGGCCAGGAATCCTTGCCCATCTTTGAGCTTCACCCTGACCGCCTCTAACAGGACTTTATCCAGCTCCGACTTCGCGGTCTCGGCAGGAATCTTCCACATATCCAGAAAGCGCTGGTTGCAGGTGAGAATCCGCTGGTCGGCGCCGACAACTAGAAAGCCATTTGGTGATTTCTCCATGGCGGTGCGAAACAGAATGTTTCCCAAGTCGACCTGTTCTTCGGCCTGCTTGCGCGCAGTAATATCGAACAGCATGCCTTCAAACGCGACCAGAGTGCCGGCATGGTCATGGAGGGCAGAGATGTGATTCTCAAACCAACGATAATTCCCGTCAGCAAATCGGACGCGGAATATCAACCATGAGGACAGGGTAAGGTCCGTTAGCAGCCTCTCGAACCATGCCACGACTCGCAGGACATCGTCGGGGTGAACAATATCCAGGTAAAAAGTGGACGACGATAGGAATTGCGCCGGCGAATAACCCCACTTGGAAACATTTTCTGAAATATAGGTCAAGGGCATGCCCGGCTGGGCTTTGATGCGAAACAGCACGGTGGTGCTGTTGTCCACGATGCCTTTGGCATCTGCTAACTCCGAGGTATTCCGGACGCGTGCAATTGAAGCTCCGATGATCTCGCCGAGCACCCGTAACGCATCGGACTCGGCTACGGTCCATTTTCGCTTAGCGTGACCCCGCTCGCTCATCAAAAAGCCGCCGTCCGGCGCCTGGATGCTTTTCAGCAGCACCACGCGGTCGGCCGCAATGGCTTCGCCCACCTCCCGGAGCGCCGCCGGTAGCGCGGCATCCAGTGAGGGAGCCGCCATCAGGTTCGCTGCAATCTTGGTAATCGCGTCCAGGAAGGAATCCTGCTTCCGTTCCGTATTAGCGTCCATCTCTTTCAGCTTCATCTCACCTTACGATGGTTGCGATGCTCAGCACACGGGAGCTAACACGCAACTGCGCCTTATCCGCCGAGGTCAGATTCACCAGCAGGCGGATCCGCTCGCCGTCCAGCCGAAGAGCGATTACTCCACCCTGGGCGGCAAACTCCGCGGTGTCTCCCACCGTTAGCAGGCCGGTCCTAGCGGCCGCGGCTAGAAGAGCTGGCATCCGGCGGCGCTCAGATGCCGCAATGAAGAGGATCTTGCATTCCCGTGCAGCCGGAAGGTTGGCTATCCGGAGCACGATCAATGGCCGGTCGGCGACGCTCTTGGCTCTCACCGCATCGTCCAGAAAGCTCCCGAACGGATCTTCGCCCAGGATGCAAATAGTTATCGCGCTAGAGGGTCCCGCGAAAGCCTGCGGAGGCCACTCGATGAATTTTGCGAACGTATAGAGGAAGGCCGCCTTCACCTGATACTCGTTAAATGTTTGCGCCCGGCAGATTCCGGAGGCCAGACTTACAAGAAGCACGGCGCACCACGTTCGGGATGAAATCAGAAACGCCATGCCAATTTCACAAGCCAGCTGCGTTGCATCTGACCGGGAATCAGAACTCTCTGCAGATCTCCGCACTTTATATGCCTCGGACCTAGGCGGTTCTGCCCCTGATCGCCCACTGGTTGGAGTCGATCTGCGCCACCTGTACGCCGGGCACTAATCGCAACAGATTGGGAATATTGTTAGCTCCCAAAGACGCAATGTCCTCACGTGTGATCACATGGAGCGCCGCTCCTACCGTTGAGAGCGATTGCTGCTTGTTGATCGCGGAGGTCACTTTGAGTTGCACTAGGTCTTCTGGCGCGAGCTCGCTAATATCCCTCGAAATAGATCCCTGCGGAGATTTCTGACCCGCCGCGACCGCCATGGGGAAGCAACTTGCTGCAAGCATAGAACACAGCCGGATGAGAATATCGCAAAGGATTGCCAGCATCGTTTTTGCTGCTGAAATCGCACGGCACGGCAAAGTTGTCACTTTGGATTTCTCCAGAAGGGCTCCTGCACGTCGGACTCCAGGAGGCGGCGCTGACTGGCGCGCGTTGAGATGGTGCTTGATATGCGGTGCACATCGGTACAATGAACCTGCTTCCGCAGATCACAGCACCGGCCGCCCGCGGCTGGACAACGGCGTTCAGGAACTCGTCGATCCGGACCAAGCTTACGATCCTGATCGTCGGGACCACCAGTGTCGCGCTGATCTTGGCCGGAGCGGGCCTGCTGAGCTACGAAAGCCGTCAATACCGGTTGGCGGAGACGCGGGAGATGTCCGCGCTGGCGGAGATCGTGGCAACGGGCAGCAGGGCCGCCGTGAGTTTCGGGGACAAGCAAGCCGCGCGGGAAACGCTAGCCTCCTTGCATGGCGACCAGCGAATCCTCCTGGCCGTGGTGTACGACAAAGCCGGTAATTCCTTCGCGGATTATGATGATCCCAGGACCGTCGTGGCGGCCGCTCCCCGCCATCCCCGGTCGGATGGCGCTTATTTTGAGAAGGGCATCCTGCTTCTCTTTGAACCCATCCAACTGACCGGCGAGCGAGTCGGCACGGTCTTACTGATCTCCAGTACCAGCGAGATAAAGATGCGCCTGAAGCGCTATGCGGGAATCGTGGCCGCGGTTCTGGCGGCCTCACTGCTGGTATCGCTGCTGGCGATGGCCCGCCTACAACGCGTGATCACTCGGCCGATCGCCTACTTGGCGGGCGTGGCCCAACGGGTTTCGAGCCAGCGGGATTACGCGCTGCGCGCGGAAAAGAGCGCCGATGACGAGATCGGCCTGCTGATAGATTCCTTCAATGATATGCTCGGGCAGATTCAGTTACAGGGAGAATCGCTGCGCGCCAGCGAGGAACGATATGCGCTTGCGGCGCAGGGCGCCAACGACGGCCTATGGGATTGGAATCCGGTGACCCGGGAGCTCTATCTCTCCTCACGCTGGAAAGAAATGCTTGGCTATTCCGATGCGGAAATTCACCCCGATCTGGAAGATTGGTTTAGCCGGATTCATCCCAGTGACCGCGAGCGCGTGAAAGCGGAGATTGTCGCCCGCAAGACAGACGCCGAACCGATCTTTGCCAGTGAATACCGGATCTGCCGGAAGGACGGCGGCTATTTGTGGGTCCTGTGCCGCGGTATTGTGGTCCGCGACGCTTCCCAACGTATCGTCCGCATGGCGGGCTCGCAGAGCGACATCACCCAGGGAAAAGTAGTCGACCCGCTGACCGGGCTTCGCAACCGTTTATATTTCATCGATCGCCTGGAAGCGCTGATTGAAGAATGCGCCGGAAACGCAGGCGCCTTTGCAATCCTGTTCCTGGATGTCGATCGCTTCAAAATAGTGAACGACAGTTTAGGGCATGAGACCGGCGATATGCTGCTGATTGAGATTGCCCAACGGCTCCGATCGAGCGTCCGGTCAACCGACGTAAGCGCACGCATTGCATTCTCCTCCGCGGTGGCGCGTTTCGGCGGCGACGAATTTGCCGTGTTGCTTGAAAACCTGCACGCTCGCTCCGATGCGACCATGGTGGCCGAGCGGATCCTGACCCAGTTCGCATTGCATTTCGAAATCCACGGCCGCATCCTCTTTGCCACGGTCAGCATCGGCGTCGCCATGGGAGACTCCGCCGGCACCTCCAATGACCTGTTGCGCAATGCCGACACCGCGATGTATTACGCCAAGACCCGCGGAAAAGCTCGTCTTGAAATTTTCGACGAAAGCATGCGCGGACGGGCGTTGGCGCGGATGGAATTGGAATCGGACCTGCGCAGTGCAATCGACGAAAACAACTTTTTGGTCTATTACCAACCGGAAGTATCCTTGACCACGGGCAAAGTAGTGGGGTATGAAGCGCTCGTGAGATGGAACCATCCCGAGCGAGGCATCGTAATGCCTGGCGAGTTCCTTCCGGTGGCCGAGGAGACCGGGCTGATTGTCCCGCTAGGCCAGTGGGTCATGCACGAAGCCTGCCGACAAATGGCCGAATGGCAGCGCAATCATCCTCAGCAGCCCCCTCTGACCATCAGCGTCAATGCGTCTTCGCGAGAGCTGGCCGATCCCGAACTGGTTCCGAACGTCGCGCGCATTTTACGGGAAACGGGACTGGATCCGAAAAGTTTGAGAATCGAAGTGACCGAAAGCTCTATTGTGGAAGATCACGACCGGACCGCGTCCACGCTGCGCCGGTTGCGTGAGCTGGATGTTAGCCTCGAGATCGACGACTTCGGGACCGGGTATTCCTCTTTGAGCCGCTTGCACGACTATCCATTCTCGACCGTGAAAATCGACCGTTCTTTCGTGAAGGATCTGGACACAGAGCCGGAAAGTTTGCATCTGGTCGAAACGATTCTGCGCTTGGCGCACGGCCTCGGCTTGAGCGTGGTCGCGGAAGGCATCGAGACGCGGGAGCAGCTGGTCAAGCTGGCATCACTCGGATGCGGTTACGGCCAGGGTTACTACTTTTCCAGGCCAGTGGATAGCGATTCCGCGCAGAGAGCCATTCAGGAGGCTGTGCAGGAGCCGACCGGCGTCTCACTATGAGTTGTTCGGACCCGCTATCTCTTGGGGTCAGCTGCGGGAGAAACCATCGGTGCCAGCGGCGCCGCAATCGGGCGGGATTGATCTGCGTTGACCGACTCTGCCTGCAGACTCTTCAACAGGGTCTCCACCGGAATCGAACTGGGCGGTACGAACGTGGCTGTATCTTTGCCAGGCGTCGTCATATCCGCAGGCGTATTCGGATCCATGAAGGGTATCGTATATTTCAGTTGTGGCAGCGGCGCGCCCTGTGGAATCGGCCGCACCAGTTCCGGAGTGACGATAACCAGGAGTTCGGTGTTTTCCTTAGTGCGTGATTTGGACTGGAAGAACTTGCCGAGGATAGGGAGATCTCCCAGAAAGGGCACCTTCTCGAGAGAGTCCGTAACCCGGTTATCTAGCAATCCGCCAATGGCGAAACTTTGCCCCTCGTTCAACTCCACCGCGGTATCCAGTTTGCGGACGGTGATGGCGGGCACGGAGAATCCATTCACGGTCAACCCGTGAGTGAAGTCGAGTGCGCTCACTTCCGGAGCGACTCGCAACGAAATACTTCCGCGGGGCGTGATGGTCGGAATGAAATTCAGCCGCACGCCGAATTCGCGGAACTGGATGGTTACCGCAGCCCCGCCGGCTCCAGTCGATCCCTGAACTACAGGGTAAGGGAACTCGCCTCCGGCCACAAAGCTGGCTGGCTTTCCATTTTGTGCCATGACATTTGGCTCGGCCAGAACCTCGAGCAGGCCCCGGCTCTCCAGCAGTTTGATAGTCGCCCCTAGATCGAGGTCTGGCCGGAATAGGAAGACGTTAAGGGCATCGGAAAGAGTCACGGCAGCGGGATTCGCGCCGGTTGGCATTGTGAGTCCAGGGGGATTGAACTGTCCCGTCGATATCGAGCCGAGTGTGTTGGCGGCTCCGGTGCTGAACAGGTTGACTCCTATTTGCCTGCTGATGTTGCGGTCCACGCTGGCGAATTTAACCTTGAGCAGGATTTGCGCCTCGGGTTGCGGGATATCCACATATAGTAAATTGACGGCTTTCCCTAAGGTGGATGCGATGGAGTAGGCGCGCTCCGCGCTGGTCATGTCTTTCACGCGGCCACGCAGGAAAAAGGTATCGTCTTCGAGGCTTAGCTGGATATTTTGGCCGGGTAATTCTTCTTTCAACTGGCGATCGGCCAGCGCAACGCGATTTTCGGCCAGGAAACGGCTCGGCCGAACGGCGACGTCGTAATACAGCTTGCTTCCGTCGTCCTGCCAGATGATCAGAGAAGTCTCTCCGGGAGCTTTCCCGCTCAGCAGCACTTCGCTTGGGCTGACGGCCGTCGCTTCCGCGAAGCCTCCCAAGCCGACCGATACGCGCTCCATTGGATGGATGCTGTCGACCAGCAAGGACTTGCCCACGATCAGATCGAGCGACTGAGGTGTCTGTGGGACGGTTCCGCGGCGCTCCTGAGCCCCCGCGGATAGGAACAGCAGCGTTAATCCAACCACCGGCAGCGCAAACGGCAGAGCGCTTCCCAGGAATCGAGCCAGACACAAGAAGCTCTGAGGTTTCGCAGTGCAGCGCAGTTTTATTTTCACTTTGGATCCTCCCGGACAGTGAAGGTCACTTCCGTCTTGGCGGCGCCGTTGAACACTTCGATGACGCGGAGCTTGCGCGGAGGCGCGTCCGTAGTACGTGCAACGGAAGGAGCCGACGGTGCAGAAGTAGCGACGCCCAGTTCCCCACGGGCCGCGCGTGATCTCCCTTCCAGGGCGGGACTTTGCGCGCGTGGCGGATGCACCCCCGAGTTGTCGAAGAGCTGAGACATCATGGTGCCTGGCGGGCTGGTTGTCTGCATGTCCAGGGGATTCCGCAACACCAGCTGAATCTGGGTCTGGTTGCCCGCCAGCGTGAGCTTCTCGGCTTGCTCCGGCGTCACCAGGAGATTGACGACCTGCACCACATGGGGCTTGCCTTCACTATCCTTCTGAAGATTCTCACCCGCCGACAGAACCTGAATATTTTGCAGCAGCGTGTTGACACGAGGTCCTTCGACTGGATTGCTGCCCGGCACCATCCCGCTCATGAGGACGTCCACACGCATTCCCGCCGTGACGAACCCCGCCAGTCCAACTACGTCGTTCACCCGTACCGCGGACGCTCTCATGCCCAGCGGAATGATGGCGGCGAGGCCGCCGCCCGAGCCGGCCGTCGCCAGACGGTCTGCGATGATGGGCTCGCCCTCGTATATGCCGGCGGTCACCCCGCGATTGAGCGCTAAGTCCAGTTTGGCCAGCGCACCCTTCGGCTGCGTCCCCGCCCACGGCCCCATGCGCACGTCGAGAGGACCGATCAGCGTTCCGATCTGTAGGTCGCGCGCGGCGACCACCACCTGGGCCATCGGCGCTGGCGTGCCGGGACGGCTACCTATCATTCGATAGACCAAATAGCTGACGCTCGCCCCGCCGACCAGAGCGCAAACGAAGATGGCCAAAATCCGCCTATTCATGAAGTTCGACCTGACGCGTCACATCACCTCTGTACGTTTGCAAACGCAATTTATCGCCCATTGCGAGTCCTGCCCCCGCGACTGTGCTTTCAGCGAGTTCTCGGCATGTCATGATCGCCTTGTAGACGCAGGAGCACACCAGCCTGCAAGAGTGCCTGCAAGCGGGCACAGAAGGCTTGCGGCTTATCGGACAAGCGCGGCTCGCCGGGTGATCAAACTCGGTCCGGCCGCCAGGTTGAAAGTGACGAACGAGGTCCCGGCCATGCTCAAAGTGCCCACTACAATCGACCCATTGATCAGAATCCCCGCGTTTCCGCCCAGATTCAGATTCTGGTATTGGCTGGGTTGATTTTGCATGACGCTCAGCCAGTTGGTGATGTACAGCGCTCCGGTCAGGACGATGGTGCCACCTCCTCCCACGTTGTGGGTCAAGGCCACGGCATTTCGATCCTCGAAAAACAGCAGTCCCTCGTAGAAGGAATTGTTATCGGATCCCACCAGGTGGGCATTCGAATTGGCGCCAATATCGAAAATCCCAGTGCCGGTGTTGTAAACCACCATTCCCGATCCGGTCTGGGGATCCGGTGGGTAGCCCATCGCCATCAACATGTTCCCATTAGCTTGATTGCTGAAGCCAGCACTGCCGACGATGTAATAGAGGCCGGGCCTGAACAGTGCCGTATCGTTTTGAACCACTAGGCCGGAGTACAGGCCGGGAGTGTAGAGCGTACACTGCGCCACCGGGCAACCAACACCCGATATGACAGATTTGGTTCCCAGAGCCGGAACGGCTGGCGCGGGAATGTTTGCGTAAGGATCCCGCTGGGGTGTAGCCGGCTGATCGTAACGGCCGACAGGGCCCAGATTCAAGCTGGCGGGAGCACTGGTGGGCCCGCCGAAAACCGCGAAATCGCCGCCAGTCCCGCTGGAGCAGTCGCCGGGATCGTTCGGGCCGGCATGCGAGAGGTCCACGACTTTACTGATCGACACGGCCTGTGCGTTATTCGAGTTCACCTCGATGCTTCGCGGCGGACCTCCGCACACTTTGAGTTGCGCGGATCCATTTGTTAGCGCATTCGCCAGCGTTGGGTGGGTCACCAGCAAGGGCACCCGGTTGTTCTGATTGACGATGGCAGCCACGCCGATGGCGCCGAGAGAGGTCGTGGAAGGTCCGATGAACCGGATCAGTCCGGTATTTAAGACTCTTCTGACGGTGACCCGAATCGCGGGCACCGGATCACTGGACAGAGGCACTCCGGCCACCGCCGACGGGTAATCGACCGTCACGGTATCTGCTGCGGATGCGCCGAATCCGTTCGTGCGCGCGTATACGCACGGCGTGCGACCGTCGATCGTCGAGCAGGTGAATGCGGCCGGTGGAGTCTCCGTTGCGAATGGAAACGCAGAAGTGGCATTGGTTCCCGCGAGCACACTCATGATGCCCGCCTCTGCGGCGGCGTCGGCGGCGGTCTGGGCCATCTGCCGGTGCGCGTACATCTGGCCGCCATCGATCGCCAAGCCCAAGGCGCCGATTAGAAACAGGCTCATGCCCAAGATGACCAGCAATACGGCTTGGCCCTTCTCTCCGACTGAACCAGGGACGGGATGCTTCAAAACGCAATTACCCCCTGCGACATGCTTCCCAGGCGTACCCGGAACGGAAAATAGCTGGTCAAGGGATCGTAGGGATAAATCACGGTGACCGACACCGTCTGCCCGGGAGCGTTGCTGCCTCCCGGATAGGCGACGCCAATGATCAGATTGCTCGTGGTGAGCAACCCGGCACTGGCGAAATTCCGGATGACCGTGACTACTTGGGGAGGGTTTGGCGCCGGCCCGCTCGGTCCGTCTACGCCGCTCCCGGTGCGCGTACCGCCGTGGACGATCGAATAGCGGGCCCCCGCGCGTGCGGCGTTTGCGACGGTTGTATAAACCAACGCCATGCGGCTGATCTCCACGATCGATAGAAGCAGAATCACGGACAGCAACGCTACCAGACTGAATTCCACCAGAGTCTGGCCCCGGTTGCCTTCGCGCCTGTGACCTCGTACGCGTGATGTCATTGCAGCACTCTCATGCTGGCCTGGCGATGAATGGTGGTCGTCGGAAGGGTGGCATGAATGCCGAGTGCTGGAAAATCCCACAGCGGAAGCAAGGGCCGGTAAATGTAGGTCACATCCACGGACACCAGCACGTATTGTGTGGATTCCGGGTCGGCTGGCGGAAGGTACGTGCCAGGACCGGAGCAAGCTATTACGCCATTATTGTTCTTGCACACGCGAACGGCGAGACTCGTCCGGTTCAGAAGAGAAGAGATATCGCTGGTAATCAGACTGGTGATCTGGGCGGCCGTGGCGGGCGTCGGGGTTCCCACTGTAGCTCTTCCCTGCGCCATGTATTGCGCGCCCGCCCGCGCGCCGTTAGCCACCGTGATCCAGGCGAACAGGAACGCACCGAAATTCACCGCGTTCACGATCAAAAAAAACACCATCGGAAGAATCAGGGCGAATTCAATCAGCGCTTGCCCCTCGGTCGCGGCAAAAAGTCCCACCGAGGAGCCTTCGGTTTGAGGGATGGCTGTCAGAAAATCCTGCAACGCCTTCCGCTCCGCGGCTGTCGAAAAAATGAATTCCACTCCAATTCCGTCCGGCCCATGCCGAACCACTCGCGAGGCGATCGACGTCGAACGCGAAGGCACAATGCCTCCATCGGACTGGGGCGTGGTCTTATAGCCTTGCAGAACCAAGCGGACGATGGTCCCGACATACCAGGGCTCGGGCGTGACAACATACGCCCCGCTAATGCTGATATCGCGAATCTTGCGCCCTTCCGGGACCGAGCCATCCCAGTAATACACCATAAGGGATGGCTCGGCCGTTCTCGGCGCGCGCCGCGGGCGGGGATTACTCTCCAACCAGGCGGAGAACGTGCCGATCAGCCTTCTGAACACGGAACTGCCTCCTGTCTCATCCAGGTCGTTTGAACCTGAAGCTCTTCCCATTTCGTTTGCACGTCTTGAGGGAAACAAATGAGCAATTTGTCGCCCACGCGGGTCCGAGATGAATATATCGTGCGGATCCTCACTTCTAGAACGCTGGCATAACAGCAGTGGACCGAGACAATCTGCAAAGGATTCAGATGTTCGATTAACTGAAGCACCCGATTTCCTTGATCCAAATAAATCCGGTCCACTGGAAACTGCCTGCCCACCGTATATTTGCCCGGCGATCGCATCAGCCACATTCCGTCTTCGCGGGCTGGCTTCGACCGCTCCATCCATAACTCCCGGCCTTCTGTGGATACGTTCGGCGATAAAGTTGGTAGCGTTCCAATGGCGCTTAGGCATAGAAACGATTCCCGCGTGCCATTAAAAACGCAGAACGTCGCCTTCATCCTGATCTCTCTTCCTGTGTCTTGGCGAGCCGGAAGCCTGCGTCTTGTGGTGAGTGGCGTCCGGCCCGCATCGTCAGGGATACCCTGGCAACTGTTTCCAATACGCGCTGCATTGCTAGCTGAGTTTCTTGCGGCGGCGCATGATGAGGAATGCAATCACGATGAAAAAGCAGATTCCTGCAATGCTCCGGATAATCGTAACGTTGTCCATGGCGGTCTCCTTTCCGAGGCGAACATTAATCTCACCAGCTTCGCCTCAAACAAAATATGTCTGGAACGCCTGGAACATGACGATCATGGACGGCCCCAGCGTCACAACAAACAGCGACGGAAAGATCAGTAGCACCAGTGGGAAGACCAGTTTCACCGTGGTCTTGGCGGCCTGTTCCTCCACATCCTGCCGGCGCCGCGTGCGCAGTGTCTCGGCATGGGAGCGAAGCGCCTTGCCCACGCTGGTTCCGAACCGGTCGGCCTGAATGATCAAGGCGGCCAAGGCGCGCACGGTGTCTACACCCGTCCGCGTGGCGCATTCGTTCCAGGCATCCGCACGCGGGCGCCCAGCGCGCTGCTCGAGGCTGATCAGGCTCAGTTCATCGGCGATCGCCGGTTGGCTCACGCGCATTTCTTCGGCCGTCCGCATGATGGCCCTGTCGAGACTCAGTCCGGCCTCGACGCAGACCACCAGAAGATCCAGGGCCTCCGGCAGCCCAAGCCGAATATTAATTTGCCGTGCGGAAATTAGCCGGCCCAACCAGAAATCCGGCACCAGGAACCCGAGACCCAGGGCGCCCGCATAAGCAAAAAGAGGAGTGAGCCCGAAGGATCCCGAAAGAGCCGTCACCACGCACAGAAATGCCGGCACAAGCACTTTGCCGGAATAGTAAGCGTTCACGTGTCTTGGTTCGCGATAGCCCGCGCGGGCGAGCTGCTTTTGCAGGTTCGAAACTTCCGTCTGGTTACGCGGAACCACTCCTTGAAATGGAGAGAGCAGTTTTTCCAACCGGGCGATGGCTGGCGATTCTCCGTTCATGCCCGCGAGCACGGCCATCTCACCCTGCGCCATGACTTGAGAAAGCCTGCGGACAGCGTTGCTGCGATAAAACACCAGGACGCCGCCGGTCAGGATCAGCAGGAACGCGGCTCCAAACGCAAGAAATGCAGTCCACATGTCAGGCTCCTAGATGCGGATCCGGATAACTTTCCGGATCACCAGCGCTCCCAATACGTTCATAACGACAGCGGTGTACAACAGTTTCAGCCCTATCGGATTGGTCCACAGGATACTGATCCCCTCCGGGTGGACCATGTACATCGCAAATCCCAGCGCCACCGGCAACAACGCCAGGATCCATCCGGTCATCCTTCCCTGTGCCGTATGCACACGGATTTGCTTGCGCAGCCGGAATCGCTCGCGCGATGTCTGCGCCACTTTTTCTAGGACCTCAGCCAGATTGCCGCCGCTTTCTTTTTGGATGAGTACTGCGGCAATGAAGATCTGAAGGTCCTGTACCGCTATCCGGTTCCCCAGATTCAGGAGAGCTGTGCGCAAGTCCACGCCATAGTTCTGCTCCTTAAAGCAGGTGCTGAACTCCCCGCTCAGGGGTTGCCTGGCCTCTTGCCCGATAAATCCGATCGCCGTCATCAGACTATGCCCGGCTCGCAATGCGCTGCATAACAGGTCGATGGCCTCTGGCATCTGCTCTTCGAAGCTCCGAAAGCGCCTGCCACGGCGGCGCAGCACGTAGAGCCACGGCACCGGAATGACGATTGCACCCAGACCGGCTGACCACATCACCGATCCCATCCTCAGATACAGCAGACAGGCCGTTCCGATCCAGCCGAAGAAACACATCGTAAGGAGGCGCCCGACGGTCCATTTCAGATCCGCCTGCTCCAGCAGTCGATGCAGCCGGGATGCGAGATCCAGACGTGCCAGGATGAGATTTAGCCACTCGTACCTGCTGAACTGATGGATTTTGCGGATGTCGGCGGTCGATTCGAGATCGGTGGCCGCGAATTCCGACTGCTGCACGATCTTGAGCCTGCGCTGTACCTGCTCCTCGCGAGCGCTGTTGCGGAGGAGGTTCACCGCCAAGGCGAGCGTCGCCAGCGCCACCGTCAATGCGATCAGAATCGTCCACATAAACTCCTCTAAGGCCTCAGGCCACCTCCACCGATTGTTCGAAGATGTCCGCCGGGAGCATAATGCCGGCGATGCGCAGCCGGTCGAGAAACTTAGGCCGGATTCCGCTGGGCGCGAATATTCCGATCACTTTGCCGTCGGGTCCGATGCCTTTGCGCACGAAATTGAACACGTCTTGCATGCTGATGACGTCTTCTTCCTGGCCGGTGATCTCCGAGATGTTGGTCACCTTCCTGGTCCCGTCGCTCAGGCGTGCCACCTGCACTACGATCGAAATAGCCGACGTGATCTGCTGGCGAAGTGCGCGATCCGGCAGATTCAGGCCGGCCATGGCGACCATCGATTCCAAACGCGAAAGCGCGTCGCGGGAGGAATTTGCATGAATCGTCGTCATCGAGCCTTCATGGCCTGTGTTCATGGCCTGCAGCATGTCGAAAGCTTCCTCTCCGCGCACCTCCCCGACGATGATCCGGTCCGGACGCATGCGGAGGCTGTTGACCAGAAGCTGCCTCTGCCGGATTCCACCTTGGCCCTCTACATTGGCGGGCCGCGTCTCCAGGCGCACCACGTCTTCCTGTTGCAGCTGTAACTCGGCGGCATCCTCAATCGTGATGAGCCGTTCCTTGTGCGGAATGAAACTCGACAGAATGTTGAGAATCGTGGTTTTGCCGGCTCCCGTGCCCCCCGAGATCAGCATGCTAATACGCGCTTTGACCGCCGCCGCCAGTACCTCCAACATTCCCGGTGAGATGCTTTGCAGTTTCACCAGCGTCTCGGCAGCCACCGGACCGCTTCCAAACCGCCGGATGGAGAGACACGGCCCGTCGAGCGCCAGGGGGGGAATAATGGCATTGACGCGAGAACCATCCGGAAGCCTGGCGTCCACCATGGGCGAAGATTCGTCCACGCGGCGCCCCACTCCCGAGACAATCCGGTCGATCACCTGCATCAGATGCCGGTCATCCCTAAAGACGACATTGGTTTTTTCGAGCAGGCCATGCCGTTCCGCGAAAACCATATTGGCGCGGTTCACCAGGATGTCAGATACGGACGCATCCTTGAGCAGCACCTCCAGCGGTCCCAGTCCAAAAACCTCGTCCAGCAGGTCGGATTCGATTTGGCCCTTTTCATGAGCCGTCAGCGGCACGTTGCGGCTGGCCAGCGTTTCTTGAACGACGGCCGCCACCGCATGCCGAGCCCGCAACCCTTCGACCTGTGACAGTTTTTCCAGGTTCAGCTTGGAAAGAACGGCCTGATGCACTTCGGTTTTGAGCTGTTCAAGATTAAGCGTATCCACCCGTGCTCCTTATGGCCTTTCGCCCATCCCGTTCATTGAAACAGCCCCCGCAACGTTTTGGACTTCTTGCTCTGCGCCGGCTTGCCCGACGCGATGACCGCCATCTGGTCCACCACGCGGCTGATCGGCGAGTCCTTCATGGCCAGTGGCACGCCGGTGTTCTCGGCCGTCCTCACCGATGGCGAATCGTTGGGAATTTTCCAGTCCACGGGCCGGCCCAGAGCCTTGGTCGTGCTGTTCTGGTCGATTGCGAATTCCTTGCCGTTGAACCGGTTGACGATGATCTCCACATGCGGACTCCGCTCGCGGCCCGCAATATAGGACAGCAGACGGTGGGCATTGCGCAGCGCGGGAACGCTCGCCTCCGTGACCACGTAGATGGTGTCCGCCAAGTCCAGCAGCGTTTCTTCGGCGTTGCAAATGGCCATACCCGCATCTACCACCACAAAAGCGAATTGGCGCCGCAGAATGGTGAAGACTTTTTTCACGCCGCTCGAAAGCGAATTGAACGGCGTATATTGCTCGGGCGCCGCCAGCACGCTTAGTCCGGAGGTGTGCCTTACCAGGAGGCTGGATAAAAAATCGTTATCCAGGCGCCCCTCGTTCCGGAGCGCATCCAGTACCGAGAACTGCGACGTCAGATTCAGCCCCAGCGCGGCCTCGCCCAGCTGCAAGTCCATATCGACGATCACAACCTTGCCGGCATCCTGCTTCGTCAACGCGATAGAAAAGTTGGTCGCCAGCGTGGTCACGCCGGACCCGCCCTTGGCACCCACGAACATCAGGAGCTTCCCCGCGGAAGTCGAATCTTGAGTTTTTTCGCGGCGCGTCAAGGCCCGGGTCACCGCATCAATGAGGGTTTTTGCCAGCACCGGCTCCGCCAGGAATTCGCGAGCGCCAGCTTGCATCGATCGAATCAGCAAAGCGGGATCGCTGCGGGCGGAAGTCGCCATCACCGTGGCCGGGTTGTCGCGGCTGCAGATGTTCTCGATTAGCGCCAGCGCCTGTTCTATGTTGGCGTCCAGATCGACCACGAAGACGTCGCAACCCAGGGTGATCAGTTCTTCGAGGTAATGCGATTCCGGATACGTACTGCACGCGCGAGCCACTGGAAAGGCTGAATCGTTCAGCATACGATCGAGCTTCCCTCGTCGCGCCGCATCCGGCACGATAAGCACGATGGAGGCGCTTCCGGCCGCTGTTAAGGAATCGGAGATGGACGGAATCGTTGCCATGGGGCCGATAAGGTGCGTGGATGATTAGGTGGTATACGTGGTTATCTTGGCGCTGATATTGGTGAATGCCGCGTTGATCTGCGTCGCGACGCTGGTCATCCCGGCTGCCGCTGCAAAGGCGATCAGCGCAACTACCAGCGCGTACTCAATCAAATCCTGGCCCTGCTTGTTAGTAAGAAGGGCCCGCAGCATGCACCTCAGGCCCTGTATTGCCGAATTCATAAGGAATCCCCTCGCGTTCCAGTTTCCAGTCATTTCAAGCCTGATGGTGCATCTCGGTTGACCTTAGCTGGTGTAGGTAGTCAGCTTGGTGCCGATGTTGGTGAAGGCGGCGTTGATCTTCGTCGCCACCGTGGTCATCCCGGCTGCCGCGGCGAAAGCGATCAGCGCGACGACTAGCGCGTACTCGATCAAATCTTGACCGTGCTCGTTCGCGGCCAGGCTACGCAGGCTGCTTCTTAGGTTCTGAAGTCTCACATAGAGACTTAGCGTTATATTTCGCATTTATTGATCTCCTCACCCTGACTGAAGCACGTCGCCCACCACAAGGTTCGCCGTTTCATCCCAACACGCCGGCATAAGACGACCGCATGTTTCGTACACCACGGTGCACAGACTCGATGGAACGCGTGTACCTGAGAAGACGGTTCAAAATGGGACGGAATCATTCATGCTCTTTGCTGCCCGGTTTGCTTCCACGGCCCCCTAATTGCCCTGCGGGGGTCGATGAATGCTCTTCAGGTCCGCGATAACGTGCTCTTGATCGCGGGGACCGCGCTCACCCGGACGGTCTTCCGAAGCCGCTTTTTGTACGACCTTGACTCGGTTAATTTCGCGCTCGCACTCCAGCGCTTCGATCCCGCCGTTCACCAGCCGCATCCCCCGGGCTATTTCCTCTACGTGTGCCTGGGAAAACTCTCGAATGCGATCTTCCACGATGCCAACACAGCTTTGGTCGTTATCAGTATTCTGGCGAGTTGCGGAGCCGTCGCCATCATCTATCTGCTCGCAAGCACCTGGTTTGGACCCTCATCCGCCCGTTTTGCGGGTCTCATCTTTATCTGTTCCCCGCTCGCTTGGTTTCACGGCACCGTCGCACTCACATATATCGTCGAAGCGTGCTTCTCGGTCGTCATCGGCTACCTCTGCTGGCGTGTCTATAGCGGGTCGAGCCGTTTTATCTTTCCCGCTGCGGTCGCCTTGGCACTGGCGACAGGATTCCGTCAGTCCTCACTGCTGGTGTTGGCTCCTCTGTTCTTGTTCTCGATCCGTTGTGCTCCCCGCAGACAAGCTCTTTGGGGAATAGGAGCACTAACTCTGGTTATCGCCGCCTGGTTCATCCCGATGCTCTATGCGTCCGGCGGCGCGCACACCTACCTAACGAGTCTTTGGTCGCTGTGGCGGCTGGTTCCGGCCCGCCAAACTGTCTTCACTTCGCCGATCTTCACTTCTTTGGCGCGTCTTTGTGTGATCCTGGCGATCTGCGTCCTCAGTTTCGGCTCCGCCACGTTGCTGCTGTTGCGACCATCGAAATCGAAGAACAAACACATCCAGATCTTCACCTGGATCTGGCTCGCGCCGGGGCTCGTCTTATTCACCTTCATCTACCTGAAGTTCGTCAATAGCGGATATCTTCTGGTCCTATTGCCCCCAGCCTGTGTCTGGCTGGGATTCTGGGCAGCCGAGTGGTGTCGCCATTCCGCGCTTATAGCGCCCGCCCGAATCGTCCTTCTGAGTGCCGCCGCTGCGGTCAACTGCGCGATTTTCTTGCGTGCTCCTCTGGACTTTTCCTATCGCGAAGTGCGGCGCTCCGAACGAGAATTGGCCGCAACGGTGAATGCTGTCCGGCAGATCGCCTCACCTGAGAGAACTCTCGTCGTGGGATTCGATTCCCACTTCCTCGGCTACCGTCACGCCGGCTATTATTTGCCCGACTACCTCATCCTCCAGTACCCCGAAGTGCCTCTCGCGTCCACCACCCGAGTCTTCGCGATGCGCCACCGCGACACACGCGTAGTAAGCCGTCTCCAGATCGATTCCTTCCGCGACTTCATCCTTTTTCCGTTGCCTTCCTCGGACCCGGAATATCTCGCGTATATGCAACGGGTCCAGGCGCGCTTTGCGGCGGGTGACCTGCACGTCATTACTTCGAATGGCCGGGAATTACTGACTGGCCCGGCAACTGCTCTCCGAGTACTGTTCCCTAACACAATCGAGTCGGCGCCTCGTTAACCGGTCTTGACAGGCGCTTGGCCTATTCCTATCGGGTAGCCAACAGGGATAATCCGTCTCTATTGCACTCCGGCCACAGACGATGGATGGACTGTGCACGGACTACTATGATTCGTCTTCTCCTGTACTCACAAGACCAGAATTTGCCGCTGATGCTTGGCCCGACTATGGGTGGTGAGTTCGAAGTCACCCTCGACTCAAGCGCGGAACGAATTAAAGAGCTCGTTCGGAATCAGCGCTGCCATGTAGTGGTACTGGATCTCGATTCGGGCTCCGCCGACCAGCATCGCGATTTTGTGGAGGATATGCGGTCCGCTCGCGTACCGGTGGTGGTGATGGCGGATGATGACCACTGCGAGGCCGCCACAGATCTGGTTCAGCGCGGCGCGTATGATTACTTTCGTAAGCCCCCATGTTTGGCCGAGCTGAAAATCGTCGCTCGACGCGCCTTCGAACACTCTCGTATAGGGCGGGATCTTTACAACCTCAGCCAGCAGTTGCGCACCACCGCCACTCAGGGCTGCGATCAGCTCATAGGATCCAGCGCCCGGCTCCAGCACGTGTACGATTTAATACGCCGCGTTACAGCGCTGAACGCTTTCGTCCTCATCACGGGAGAAACTGGAACCGGCAAGGAACTCATCGCCCGCGCGATCCATAATTTGAGTGATCGTCAGTCCTGTCCGTTCGTAGCGGTCTCCTGCGGTGCGATTCCCGAGACCCTCATCGAGGCCGAGCTGTTCGGATACGAAAAGGGAGCCTTTACCGGAGCGGTCGGAAGCCGCAAAGGATATCTGGAGCAAGCCGGGCAGGGAACTCTGTTGCTGGATGAAATTGGAGAGCTCAGCCCCCATACGCAGGTCAAGCTGCTCCGCGTCTTGCAGGAGAGGCACTTCAGCCGCCTGGGTACCAGCGCCATAATTCCTCTCCAGGCACGCGTTCTGTTCTCCACGCATCGAAACCTGGGGAAGATGGTCGAGGAAGGACGCTTCCGGCTGGATCTGTATTATCGCGTTAACGTAATGGGGATCAAGGCTCCTTCCTTGCGCGATCACAGCGAGGATATCCCTACGCTCGCGCGGTATTTTCTGAAGAAGTACAGCGAGCTCTATCGTAAACCGGTGAGCAGCATCGCGCCTCCGGCGATGGCTCTGCTGGTGGACTACCTTTGGCCGGGCAATGTGAGGGAACTGGAGAACGTCATCCAAAAAGCCATCATTCTGACTGACGACGATACCGTCGGTCCTCAGCAGTTACCCGATGACTTGCAACAGCCTGACCTGCTCGGTTTGGGTGATTCTCTGACCGCGACTTCCTTCGAAGATCAGTTGCGCGACTACAAAGTCAAGCTGGCGCAAAGGGCGGTGGCCGAGTGCAATGGCAACAAGACGCTGGCGGCCCGTAGTCTGCACATTTCCCGAACCTATCTTCATCGCCTGATTAAGGATTTCATCGAGGAGGAGACTCCCGAAGTTGCCTGACTCTGCTGCAGGCAGATTACGAAACGTATTTTCGTTTCCCGTGATGCTGGCCTCGACCTTAGTGGCGCTGGCCGCCCTCACCGTACGCTCGCGTTTTAACGATCCCGACCTTTGGTGGCATCTGCGTACCGGCCAGATCATCTGGAACGGCCGCGCGATTCCACGGACGGATTTATTGTCCTTCACCACGGGCCAGCATGCTTGGGTGGCGCACGAATGGTTGTCACAACTCAGCATGTATGCCGCCTGGAGAGCGGGGAGCTACTCGGGACTGATGCTGTGGTTCTGTCTCGCGGTGGCAGCGCTCTTAGTCATTCAGTACACATTGTGTTACCTCTATTCGGGCAACGCGAAGGCCGCGTTTCTAGGAGCGCTGATCACCTGGTTCTTCGCCACTGTCGGTCTGGCGATCCGTCCTCAACTGGTGGGATTCATCTTCCTCGCCTGCGAACTACTGATACTGCACATGGGTCGATGGCGCGATCGGCGGTGGTTCTACTTGCTTCCGCTTCTCTTCGCGTTATGGGTAAACACGCACGGCTCCTTCTTCCTTGGAATGATCGTACTCGCCGCGGTGCTCGCCTCTGGATCGTTCGAGGTGAATGCAGGCTTACTGCAATCGCGTGTTTTCGATCCGGCCCGGCGCAAAATTCTCCTGTGGGTCTTCACACTTTCATCAGCTGCGCTGTTCGCGAATCCCGTGGGATGGCAGTTACTCGCCTATCCTTTGCGCACTATCTTCGACTGGCGAATGCAACTCGGCGCCGTGATGGAATGGCAAAGACTATCCTTCGATGACCCTCGGGCCTTCGGATTGATCGCACTCGCGGGGGCAATTCTACTGATCGCCTTGATTCGTCGTACGGTGCTGTATGTGGACGAAGCCGTGTTGCTGGCGGTGGCCTTCGGGATGGCGGTTCTGCATCAGCGTTTGCTCTTCGCCTCGGGTATCATGGCCACCCCGATTCTGTGCCGTCAGCTGGCCGGAATGTGGGAACGCTTCCCGCGCGTTCGTGACAGAACGCTGCCGAACGCGATTCTCATTTTCACGTCATTAGGAGTCACCATCGCCGCGTTCCCCTCGCCGGCCTCGCTGGCTGCGCAGGTTCGTCGCGGGAATCCGGTCGAGGCCGTCGATTTCATCCGGCGCACGCACCTCTCCGGAAGGATGCTCAACGACTACGTATACGGCGGCTATCTGAGCTGGGCCCTTCCAGACCAAAAGGTATTCATCGATGGCCGTGCCGATGTGTATGCCTGGACCGGCGTCTTTGAGGATTACGGCCGGTGGGCCACTTTGCGCGACGATCCGAATCGCCTTCTGGATCGCTACAGCGTGGATTGGTGCCTTCTCTCTCAATCCGCGCCTCTGACGCGTGTGATGCGCTATCTGCCTGGCTGGAGCGAACGATATTTTGACTCGCAGTCAGCGATCTTCATCCGGAACTGAAGGATATCGCGAGACTCGTGGGGGATCGAAATCCGGCTCTACCAGCCAGACTTGGCGATCATGAAAGTATTGCAGCAACTCCGGATCGCTAGTCGCGTGCAGCTCTCTCGCCCACACCACTTTCGATGCGTCGATATCCGCAGCGTTGTAAACCCAGTCGTCAAAAGGCGCATGCGCCGCCGTATATCGTACGATCGCGAGCTGTTTGCCTGGGTTAGCTTCCAGACGCGCCGCGACTTTCGCACGCGGAAGGCCTAGCGGTTCTGTTCCGTACCACATTGCCGGCCAGCGGTGGATCGTAAGGCCCAGATGTTCGGCATAAATCCGGAATCCGGCCAGGACGAGACACACCAGCGGCGCGTAACGGACCAGTGCCAGACCTGCCGCCTTGTATTGCCGCAAGTGGCGCATGCACTGCAACAGCAGGACGTAGATCGCCGCCGTGAAGGGCGCCGCATAGTGCGGAAAGAACCAGGCGTTAGCGCTGAGTCCAAGAATGAACACTGTGCCGGCCACCAGCAGATATCGCACGCGCAAATCTCGAAACAGTCTGGGCAGCATGACCAGCGGGCTCAGCAACGCGATGCCGAAGAAAAATAAGAGTGCCGTTGCCAACTTTTGGACCGTCTTGTTCACAAAGCCGTGCGCGGTCTGGGCCAGACGAAAATCGTGCATCTCCCAGATCTGGAAGAAATCATGCATTTCCTTGCTGCGATACACCGGCGCCGGCCGGGGCGACTCCCACAGGAACACCGGTGCGGAAGCATAGGTCATCCGATTGGTCTGATAGGGTAGCGTCAGGGCGCTCCCGAAGACGGTCTGATTGTAGTGCGCCATCAGACTGCCCGCTATCAGCACCAAAACGAATGGCGCAATTAGAACCCGTGGTTTCCGAATCGCCGGCCAGAATAGTGCCAGTGCGGCTGGTCCGCACACTAGCAGTCCTTCATATGGACGACTATTCGCCAGAAAAATCGCCCCAAGCGCGAATATACAAGCGTCGCGCATAGTCGCGCGACTCTTCATTCGGGGAATAGCCCCCAACACCAGCGCGCCTCCTGTCGCCGCGATCGCGCCGCCATAATATCCGTTCACCCAGTTGCTGAATAGACCCAGCCGGAACACCGCCAGGATTCCGCCCAGCAGGGCCCACGCGGGAGGCAGCCATCCCTGCATCATCCAGCACATCGCGCCGCACATAAGCGCTACGCTCAACAACACCCCGTACCACGGATGTCCGAACAACACTTGCCCAGCCGCCATCGTCATGCCCTGCGCCGGAAAGTACATCGACATGTATGTCGGCTGCTGGTTAATGTGAAAACTTTCGAAGTGCGTCCACAGCGGATGTGTCGCATTCGTCAGCCTGCCCGAAGCAAAGGTATCTGCCGCCAGTAGATAGCTGAACTCGTCGTGAATGAAGGGTTGGGGAATCGGCTCCAGCGGAAGAATCGCCAGGCGCAGCACAATAGCCGTGGCGCCTACTGTTATTACCGATGCAACGCGTCTGCGCGCGAAGCTCCCCAGGATCCGTTCCACCGCGGCGAACCATTTGCTTCCCGTCTCCGGCCAGCAGAGGGCCATCACCCCGGCCAGCAACGTGATTCCTGCCTCGAGCACCAGCATCCACACCCCTCTAAGCACTTCCGAAGCCACAACGGGCGTAATCAGGAATGGACACTGCGCTGCCGTCCTGTGTACAAACAGTCAGCGAGCCCGTTATTATCAGCCTGTGAACCGGCGGGCCGCGTTGTTCCTTTTGCTCTATGTCGCCGCTGTTCTATACCTCTCTCTTTATCCTTGGAGGTTTGTTCCGAGCTCCAGAGTGCTTGGCTGGATTTCGTTGAATACTCGGCGCACCATCCTGGACGCCTTTCTCAACGTGGTGTTCTATATGCCTCTGGGCGCCGCCGCGTTTCTGTCGTTCCGGCGACGAGCAGTTGGATTCATAGCAGCCTTGGTCTTCGGAACTCTCGTTTCATTGTCTGTGGAGTGGGCACAACTCTCTATTCCGGGCCGCTTCGGAAACCTGACCGATCTGAGTTGCAATAGTCTGGGCACGTTGTTGGGTATTGGGGTCGCGCTTATCGCAGACAGTGCGCTTCTCACTTCGCAATTGCGCGTCCTCCATGCCCCGAAAATCCTGTTGCTGGGACTATGGGCGCTGTGGCAGGCTTTCGTGCTCCTACCCCAGTACGGACTCGCTTTTGACTTTAGGCAGGAACTAGTCGGAATACTGATTCTGGCCTTATTAGCCACTCGCCGGGGATTTCGGGTAACCGCGATTTTATTGCTGATTTGGCTGGCGGTGGACGAATTGCGGCCCTTTCAATTTCGAGGCCCGCCGCAGCCATTCGGGTGGCTTCCTTTTGAGAGTTGGTTCGCGGGAGCTCTCGAATCCTACTATGAGACGATCTTCGAAAAACTCTTCTTCTACACCGCGATCGTATGGGCGGAACGGAGGTCGGGCATGCGATGGTCCTGGGCGCTGGTTGTACCGGGCGCGATCCTGTTCGCGGGCGAGCTCGCCCAGTGTTATTTGCCCGGCCGCACACCGGAGACCACCGATCTGGTTCTGCTCGCGGCCGGGGCCGTGCTGCTGAATCTGGCCGAGCTGCATAATAAAGATTCAGCATGATTCCGTACGCAGATCTGAAAACGCAATATCACAGCATCAAAGCAGAGATCGACGCAGCCATCTCCGGCGTTCTCGAAAGCAGCCAGTTCGCCTTGGGATCTGAGGTCGCCGAGTTCGAGAAAGAGTTTGCCACCTACTGCTCCAATAGCGAGACCATCGGGGTCAATTCCGGGACCAGTGCCCTGCATCTGGCGCTTCTAGCCGGCGGAATCCGACCAGGCGATGAGGTCATCACGACGCCGTTCACGTTCGTCGCGACCGTTGCTGCGATTCTATACGCGGGCGCTACGCCGGTCTACGTCGATATCGATCCCGAGTCCTACAATCTCGATCCGGGCAAGCTTGAGTCGGCCATAACTGCGCGGACGAAGGCCATTCTGCCAGTTCATATATTCGGACAACCCGCGGACATGACCCCGTTAATGGACATCGCTCGTTCCCGCGGCATCCTGGTGATCGAAGACGCGGCGCAGGCTCACGGCGCGGAATACAAGGGACAGCGTGCGGGATCGCTGGCCGATCTCGCATGCTTCAGCTTTTATCCCGGCAAGAATCTCGGAGCCTATGGCGAGGCTGGCGCCGTGGTTACTGCCAATCCGGACTACACCAAGACTATCCGGCTGCTGCGAAGCTGGGGCGAATCACGCCGCTACTATCACGACTTGCGCGGTTTCAACTACCGCATGGAAGGCATTCAGGGCGCGATCCTGCGCGTCAAGCTGCGCCACTTGGAGCGCTGGACCGAAGCCCGCCGCTCGCACGCCGCGCTGTATGACGCTCTCTTGAAGGATTCCGGCGTTGTCACGCCGCGCGAGATGCCCTACGCCCGTCACGTGTATCATGTGTACGCGATTCGTACGCCTCATCGGGACGCGCTAGTCGACGCACTGAAGACGGCGGATATTCAGTACGGCATTCACTATCCGATTCCGGTTCATCTGCAGCGCGCCTATCGCGATTCCCGTTACGGAGAGGGATCCTTCCCGGTTGCCGAGCGAATCGCCGGAGAGGTTCTTTCCTTGCCAATCTATCCCGAGCTCCAGCGCGCTCAGATCGAAGAGGTTTGCGAGGTAGTAAGCAGGAACGCCTGCGCGATCAGTTCGTAACAACGAATCCGAGCGGCAGGATCGTGGACGATGTTCACCACGAACACTTCACCCGCGCCGTATTCGGCTGCGACTCTCTCGATGGACTCGCGCACACGTTCAGGCGAGCCGGTGATGATTCTGCGGCCCTCCGGTACCGAGCCGACCGGAAGGCCTTCTTTGGCCAGAAACGCCATGGCTTTTTCGACCGAAGGCACCGGGATCAGCCGCCCTCGGAATAGATGAAGCAGCATCATGCGTGCGCTCGATGAAATCCGAAGTGCTTCCTCATCGGTCTCCGCACACAACGCCCAGACGGCTACCGAAACTCTCGGCTTTGGAAGCGTAGCAGACGGACGGAAGTGCTCGCGATAGTGGGCGGCCATCGCGGCTCCGTTTGGGTTGATAAAGTCGGCGAACACATACGGCAGCCCGAGCTCGGCCGCCCATACCGCGCTCTGTGGTGACGACCCGAGCAGCGACACTTCAGGACTTTGGAAACGCAGCTCTCTAAGCCCGCGGCTGAAGTAGCCCAGAAGCTCGTCCATCTGTTCCCGGAAATCGTCAGGAGAAGGCTGCCGGCGATCCCGTTGGAGGGCAAAAGCGATCTGGGCACTGGTCCCCGGCGCGCGACCGATCCCCAGATCGATGCGGTCCGGAAAAAGCGCAGCCAACATCGAGAAGTTCTCCGCGACCTTGAGCGGGCTGTAATGCGGCAGCATCACCCCGCCGCTGCCCACGCGGATCTTCGAAGTAGCCGCCGCCACGGGCCCGATCATCACCTCGGGGCTGTTGCACGCGAGTCCCGGTGTGCCATGATGTTCCGCCAGCCAGTAGCGGCCGTATCCCAACTGATCGGCACGCTTCGCGAGCTCAATAGTGCTTCTTAGCGCATCCCCGGCGCTGGAGCCCTCGGCAATCGGGCATTGATCGAGAATGTTCAGCCGCATCCAGTCCTATGGATGCGTGATTGCCGAGGGCGATTCAAAGCAGAGCTACTTTGAGGCTACTTGGAAGTCCTTGCCTTCGCGGCCACCGAGCTTGCGCAGCAGCGCGACCGTGCTGTCATGCGGAACGGGCAACTGAGAGAGAACATTCTTGCCCATGGCGACATCGAGCGGCGTGAAACCCTGTTTGGTCTTGACGTCCAGTTTGGCACCGTGATCCACCAGGAACTGCACGATCGAATCCGCTCCCCGGTTTGCCGCCCCATGCAGGGCAGTCTCACCGCGAGTATTCACTTGATCGAGACTTAAGCCGGTCTCGAGAGCGACCTTCAGGCTTTCGAGCGCCTCGGCTTCCGTGCCGCGGGTGAACTTATCGCGATAGCCGACGCCTGCCGCAAACATCAGAGCAGTGTTTCCCTCTTTGGTGGTGAGCTTGGGATCCGCTCCCTTTTCGAGCAGCGCCCGCATCACAGCCGCGTCGCCGGATCGCGCTGCGCGCATAAGCGGCGTGGTTCCCTCATCTAAAGTCGTATCGCCCGAATCCATCCCGCTGCGACCGGGCAGGTTCTTAGTGAGTTGCATATTTGGATTGGCCCCGCGAGCCAGCAGCGCCTTCACGAGTTCGAGACTCGGCAACGGATCGTCTTCTTTTCGGTTGGGAAGCGCCGAATAATCCTCGTTGCGGATGTCGACAGCGGCGTACAAGGCCGCGCGTCCCTTCACGTCGACCATATTCGGGTTCGCGCCGCGGTCGAGAAGGAACTTGGCGAAGGTGTACTTCTTGTTCATGATGGAGACGACCAACGCGTTAGTGCCATCAATGTCGGTTTGATTAATATCGACGCCGCTATCAAGCATCACCTTCGCGGATTCGATATCGCCCTCGCGCGCCGTAAACAGAAACGCGGTAAATCCTCCACGCGCAATCGGTGAAACCGATGAGGCCGCGCTCAACTTCGGCATCTTGGTTTCGCGATCGAAGGAGACGACTTTCCAGTCGGCTCCATGCGCCAGCAGCACTTTAATGACTTCGGGATGCCGCTCGGCAGCGGCCCACATCAGCGCGGTCTGGCCCTTATACTTCTCGCGGGCGTTGACGTCGGCGGCATGCTCCAACAGAATCCTAACAGCATCCACATTGCCGGCGCGTGCTGCCGTCATCAGTACGGTTTCGCCGTCGGCTGTGGTCAGGGCTTTGGCATCCGCGCCCGCCTTGAGAAGCGCCTCAATCATGGGAGCGTTCCCGACGGACGCGGCTTCGGAAAGCGGAGTGGCGCCATAGCGGTTGGCGATCTTCGGGTTGGCCCCGGCGCGAAGCAGCAAGTTCACCGTTTCAAGATCGTTCCAATGAGCCGCCCAGTGAAGAGCCGTGGTGCCGTCCGGCTGGGTGGCGTTGACGTTGACGCGTTGTTTCACCAACGCTTGAACTGCATCCTTGTCGCGATGCTCGACTGCATCCGCAATCTGGGCGCTGGCCAAGCCGCACGTTAAAAGGCCAGCTAACGACAGGGTCGCCAGAGTTCTCATCAGTTAAACCTCCGACAGCAAGCCCGTGCTGTCGCCGACGCTTTCCTGGTGCACTCCCGCTTTGTCCAGGATGGTCAGTAGCAGATTCGCCATGGGCGTGTTCTCCGGATACTTCACGTGACGCCCGCCCTTCAGCTTGCCGGCCGCGCCGCCCGCTACTAAGACCGGTAGCGGCGAGTGGTTGTGAATGTTGCTGTTGCTCATGCCACTTCCGTAAAGAATCAGCGAATGATCCAGCAGATTGCCATCACCATCCGGCGTGGCCTTGAGCCGCTCGAGCAGATGCGCCACCAGGCTCACGTGATAGGTGTTGATTTTGGTCAAGTTCTCCAGACGCTCCGGATTGTTTTGATGATGCGACGCGGGGTGGAACCCTTCCGAGATGCCTAGCATGGGGAAGGTCCGGTAGCTCACTTCGCGCGCCATCATGAATGTGGAGATGCGGGTGATATCGGCCTGGAACGACAGCGCCATCAGATCGAACATCAACTTCGTATGTTCCTGGTGATCGTCGGGAATGCCGCTAGGAGATGCGGGCACGCTTAAGTCGGAGTTGGCATTCTGTTTCTCGGCGAGCTGGATGCGCCGTTCAATTTCGCGAACCGTGTCGAGATATTCGGCCACGCGGTTGCGATCATTCGCGCCCAGTCCGCCCTGCAAGCGCCGCACCTGACTGGTAACGGCGTCGAGAATACTGCGCTGCTGTTCGATCCTTTCAAGCCTCTCTGCGGCGGTCGCGCCGTCGCCGAACAACCGGTCGAAGACCAGGCGCGGGTTGATCTCCATCGGCATCGGCGTCGTGGGGGTGCGCCAGGAAATCGTATTCATGTAGGCGCAACTGAAGCCCACATCACACGAGCCGACGAGACCGCTGTAGTCTTCAGTAGCCAATTCAAGCGAAGGCAGCGCCGTTTCCTGACCGATCTTCTGCGCGGCGATCTGATCGATGGTGACGCCTGCATGAATGTCCGCGCCGTCGGTACGCTTGGGGTGAACACCGTTCAGGAATACCGCGGGAGAACGGGTGTGGTCGCCACCGTTATCGCCGGGCCCGGCGGGCGCGGCCATCTTGTGAGCCAGATTGCTGACCACCACCACCTGATCCTTGAATGGTTCGAGCGGGGCGAGTGTGCGCGAAAGCTTGAGCGCGCCTTCCTCCGCGGGCGTCCAGTTGTTCATAACGCCGCCATGCGGAATGAAGCACAGTCCCAAACGGATCTGTGGGTTGGCGGCGGTCCTGGCCAGCGGCGTCTGCGCGGGAATCATGGAGTCGAGCAGCGGCAAGGACATGGTCACGCCCAAGCCACGGAGAAATGTCCGTCGCGGAAGGTGCCGTTTGGTGAGGAATGTCATAGGTTTCGCCTCCAGGTTGCCGTAAATATTATCGCTCGCCGAGCGCCGGGAGGATAGGGGGTGCGCTGTGTGCGAGTCCCAGCGAATTCCTCAGAGCAAAACGAACCCAGCGGTCCGAGGGATCCTCAATGCTGCCATTCGGACTATTTTGGTTCTCCGCTTGGGTGAAGCCGCGCGAATGGCGCGGAAAGTGTTGGGTCTAAAGGAAAATCCGCTTGCGAGATTCCGGTGAAACGCGACTGATCGGTTTCTCTCTTACCGGGTGACGGCACTATCGAGGTGAGGACATGAAACTAAAATCGCTGATTCTAGAACAATTGGACCGTGAGGCGGAACTAACCCGTCGCGCACTGGAGCGCGTCCCGAACGGCAAGAACGACTGGAAGCCCCATCCGAAGTCCATGCCGCTGGGGCAACTGGCCCATATGGTGGCCACGATGCCTTCATGGATTTCGATGATGGTGAAGCAGGACGAGCTTGATATCAAGCCCGCAGCGGGAACGGGCAACGGAGCCTCCCGGAATCTCGATTCAAGCGAAGCGTTGGTTGAAGCGCTCGACAAAGCAGTGGAAGACGCACGCGAGGCGGTGTCCAAAACGACGGACAAGGCCTTGCAGACCTCGTGGAAGTTGCTGGACGGTGGGAAAGTCGCGATGGAGCATCCGCGTTACTCATTTATCATGGATAACTTCAACCATCTCGCCCATCATCGCGGCCAGCTGACCGTATATCTGCGAATGAACGACGCGCAGGTTCCGGCGATCTACGGTCCATCGGCGGACGATCATCGCTTTTGACTTGCGCTCGCCAATCATGATCATTTGATCCAGATGCCGGTGCTCCATATGGGGCATCCCCGGGACGAGCGTTTCATCGATCCGTCGGGATTCTTGGTTTTGGGATTGAGCTTCTGGATATCGAGGTATCGCAGATTGCCGCACGGCGCCGTAGAACAGCGAACTGGATGGGGAGACTTATTTTGCGGCCACTATTGACTCGACTTTGATCATCATGGTCTTAGAATCCAGAGTACCCATGACGGTCACCTTTTTGCCTGCGAGTTTTTCGGGCGTCGTCTGGTCGCTGAGGGTGTAGACTTCTTTGCCGTCATAGAGAACATATAGGGCGCCATGCGCCATGACGCAGGCGACGGTGCATTCGGCATCGGTGGGTCCCATCCGCATGCCCTTGTGGTCGGCACTCGAGCACATGCTGTCGGTGATGAGGCCGGTGAACTTGCGCTGGCCCTGGGCGTCTACACGCAC
>Ga0068855_100000761_pt1 | contig 39673 bp, 34 predicted proteins | sample KBSCornC52_FD_66592 | JGI IMG/M metagenome (GOLD analysis project Ga0068855, IMG submission 66592) | Corn rhizosphere microbial communities from Kellogg Biological Station, Michigan, USA - KBS Corn C5-2 | ecosystem: Host-associated > Plants > Roots > Rhizosphere > Soil ...
GGGGGGTGGCTGCAAGAATTCGCCAGGATGGCGAAGCGGTATTTGCTCGTCTGGAAATTGACGAGGCCGTGTTAGTGGCCTCGACCGCAAAGTCCCTGGAAATCAAGAACTTCGAATTTGGTAGCGGGGGCCGCTACGAGCTTTATAGCAATTACCCCCTTTCAGATTCAGGCAGTTGCCGCGAGCATCATCGCAAACGCGTGACCGGATTGTGCCGGGCTGTCCATGGCGACAGTCTTGTTCCGCTGTTCCGCCGGCAACCCGTCCCCGTCGGGCCGATCGCAGGCTTGCGGCTGAGCGGAGGCCAATACCTTGCGAAGCAATGTATATCATGATATCACAGTAGTGTGATATTAAGAGATACACTACGTGAGATCCTGGTGGATCAGCACCCCGCGGCTGTGCCGGGGCCCGTGTTGGACCGCGAACTGATCCAGGCTTTGCCTGGCCGTTCGAGCCAAGCACTTGTGCTGACCGGGGTCCGGCGTGCCGGGAAGAGTGTCCTGCAAAGCCAGTTGATGGGCGGACACGACCGGCTATTTTACTGCAATCTCGAAGATACGCGCTTGTATGATCTGTCGCCTCGGGACTTTCCGACATTTCTTTCTCTGATCGAGGAGCTGGCTCCGAAAAATGCCAGAGTTTTTCTTGACGAAGTACAGGAGGTCGAAGGTTGGCAGCGACTCGTGCGCACGCTACTCGATCGTGGCCGCCCAGTGTGCCTAACGGGGTCGAACGCTTCGCTGCTGGGACGAGAACTGGGATCGAAGCTGACGGGTCGCCATCTCTCGTTCGAGGTGTTTCCGTTCAGCTATACGGAATACGTGGCTTATACGGGTCAAGCTCCGGGCGAGCAGTCGCTTGTCGCTTATCTGGATGACGGCGGTTTTCCAGGCTTTTTGAGGGAGCGCAATTCACAGCTCCTGCAAGAGTTGCTTCGCGACATCGTGCAGCGCGACATCGCGAGCCGATATCGGCTGCGGGAGATCCGGCACGTGATGAATCTCGTGCTCTTTTTGCTGGCCAACACCGGCCAGCCGCTCTCGATGCAAGCTCTGACCAAGTCATTGTCCATTCCCACCGTGGCACAGACCTCCCGCTATCTCCAGTATTTGGAGGACGCGTACCTACTATTCGCCATCCCCAAGTTCAGCCCTTCGTTCAAAAAGCGCGTTGTGACACCCAACAAGTACTATGCCATCGATAACGGGCTGCGCCGCGCAAATTCGCCTCAAGCGAGCGCGGATCTCGGGCATCGACTCGAAAACGCCGTGTTCCTCTCGCTTCGCAGACGGAAGAAGTCGATTAGCTACGCTGCCGAAATCCATCAGTGGGAATGCGACTTCGTGACCGACATGGAAGCCATCCAGGTGTGTGCGGATCTAAATCCGCGCAATCAGGAGCGCGAAGTCCGGGGTGCGATACACGCCGCTGCGCTACCCGGACGACGCCGGGCCCTGATTCTTACGCTCAATCAGCGGGACCGCATTGTCGTAGACGGCACTACGGTTGAAGTCATTCCCGCCTGGGAGTGGTTGGCCGATGCTACAGCCGCAGCCTCCGACTCGACGGTGACTCGGTCAAGTCAGCATTAGGCAGTTTTGTCGCCGAGCCGGTTAAACTCTCGTCTATGGAATCCGGACGCAACGATCCGTGCCGCTGCGGCAGCGGCAAGAAATACAAGCAGTGCTGCCTCGGGCGCGATGGCGCTTCAGTCGTAGATCTCGCCGAGGGGATTGGCGGTGAGGTCGTCGTGGTGCCGGGATTTGACCATCACTGCTGCTGGTCGCGGGTGTGGGCGAAGATCGCGGTGGAATCGCAACGCCACTGAGGTTGGCGACGTCTTTCGGGCGATCTTGCAGGGCCACCACTTTCGGGCGCCGTCAGTGATGCAAGATTGGACCGGAATAGGGCAGGGTGAGCAATTCACGAGCGATGTTTCGCGGGATTCCATAGGGTGACCTGGAGCCGACGCTCGATATCGGCGTCTCACACAACCTCAAAGCGAGCTCGAGGGGATTGCTCGTGTTGCCTTCGTAAGCGTCGAGCTGATAGGCGATTTCGTTGATCCATCCGAGCACGCGCCGGTCCACTGCATTGGCATAGACAACGCGATTCATCGACGTGATTTCACCGTGAACGGCATCCAACGGAATATTGAGGGCCACGAGCAGGTCCCGTATCGACCGTCGCAGGTTGCGTGCCAACGTCCGCCGCAGGTCTCGTGCCGGCAGCAACACGGTCAAGAGCGATCGCTCGCTAATCGCCATCACTATTTGATTGGGACCGAGCCGAATGAGGTGCAGATACCAGGCTCCCAGGACGGTGGTCGACGGCGCCGGTTCGGGCATTGCGGTCCCCAAGCCCAGCCTGTGCCGAATGTCGTGGGTGCAGCGAAGTGTGAGCACGGTGGTCGCGAGTATGCCTTGACGGCGCTCGGCTGCCAGCAGGATAGCTCTCAGTTCTACTCACCGGAGCCGGACTGTATGAAAGCCGCGTCTTCAGCTGGGTGCTCCCGTTGTGCTGGTCGGCCTGTACATGATTGTCGGTCGCTTCTTTTACGAGGCGATGTTGCGCTCACGGACGTACTATGGGCTGACCAATGAGCGAGTCATCATCATCTCGGGACTTTGACGTCCTCCCACGCCTGAAGGCGCGGGATTCCTACGGCGCTCAGAGGCAGCATTGTGCAGCTCCTGAGTCGCTTCGGCGGGTTCCTGCTGCTGGCGATCTGACTGCATCGCTCACTTCACAGGCGCAACGGGCGTGTCCCGCCCTGAGAATGTTGATCGCGCCGACCCGATCGGCGTTGTCTTCGAAGCCGCATTCAATGCAGGCGAACCGTTCTTGTGTCCGCCGGTTCTGCGCCGAGACATGGTCGCATTGCGGACATCTCCTGCTCGTATTCTGCGGTGCTACGACGATCAGCTCACCCCCGTTCCACGACAGCTTGTACTGCAATTGGCGGCGGAACTCGAACCAACCCTGATCGAGGATGGACCGGTTCAGGCCGGCCTTGGCCCGTACATGCTTGCCTGGAGTTTCGGTTGAACCGGCCGCTGACCTGGACATGTTCCCCACCTGCGGGTCCTCGATACACACCATCGCGTGGTTTTGGCTGATCGCATTCGAGATCTTGTGCAGGTAATCGCGGCGGGCGTTACCGATACAGGCATGGATACGCTGGATCCGGTTTTTCGCCTTCTTCCAGTTGTGGCTGAACTTCTGTTTGCGGCACATCGCCTGCTGCGCTTTGCGCAGCAGGGTTTGGTGCCGCTTGAAGCTGTTGAGCGGGCCATAGAAGGTGCCGTCCGAGAGCGTGGCAAACCGGATCACGCCCAGGTCGATGCCCACCGCGCCCCCTCGTGGCAAAGGAGGGTCGACTTCCCGCTCCGTTTGAATGCTCACGAAGCACTTGCCACACGATAGACTGACCGTAACGTTCTTCACCCGGCCAAGGACTTCGCGGCTGTTGCGATAGCGCAGCCAGCCGAGCTTGGGCAGGAACAGGCGCGAGTTCACCGGGTCGAGCCTGATCTGCTTCGGGTCCGGATAACGGAAGCTGTCGTGCCGCCCCTTCTTCTTGAAGCGCGGAAAGGCGGCCCGTTGGGCGAAGAAGTTCGCGTAAGCGCGTTCCAAATCCTTTAGCGCCTGTTGTAGCGGATGCGTCGGCGCATCCTTCAGCCACAATGTTTCCATCTGACTGCGCCACCCGGTCAGCAGCTTGCACAAACCGGCATAGTTGAGCCTCTTCTCGCCTGCATCAAAGCGCGCCTTCTGCAAGGCCAGCCCTTTGTTGTAGACAAAGCGGCACGAGCCGGCGAAGCAGCGCATCTGTTGCTGCTGCGCACGATTTAGGCGAAGTTCGAACTTGAAGGCTTGCAAGCGTTTCACCAATCTATGATACGGTTGGTCTATGAGCAATGAAAGCGGAATCCGGCACGGCAGACACTGTGTTTTCAAGTTACACGTGCATTTGGTCTTCGTGGCAAAGTATCGCCGCCGTGTGTTCGATGCGCGGGCTATCGACGTCCTGCGCGGCATCTTCGCCGAGGTCTGCTCGGACGCGCGGGCTACGCTGGTGGAGATGGACGGCGAAGACGACTACGTGCACCTGCTCGTGGAATATCCTCCCAAGCTGGCTATCTCCTCGCTCGTGAACAGCCTCAAGGGTGTTTCCAGTCGCTTGCTGCGCCAGCAGCGCCCTGACATCCGCAAGGGGTATTGGAAAGGCGTGCTCTGGTCGCCCAGCTACTTCGCTTCCTCCTGCGGCGGAGCGCCCATCAGCATCGTCCGCCACTACATCGAGCAGCAGAAGACCCCGGACTGACATTCACGACAGCTTTGCTGCAGCGCTATTCTTCCCCGCCCTAAAGGACGGGGCTTGCCGCGCGTTCTGGTCATCCCGGACGGTGAAAAGCCTGCAGGTGCAAACACTCACCGACGTCTCACTGTCGGAAGAAGTGTCGGGGACCGGCACCGTCACGTTCGGGCCTAACATGTCCTATTCGGGAAAAGGGTCAAGCGCGGGTCGAAACCCGCAACCGTCCTTCCAGTCGATCGCCGACGCACGGGAAGTGTTCGAACGGATCTGCTCGGCCCGGAGGGGCGCGTAAAGCGTGAAATCGGGCGCGGCCTTCTTTCGTAGGCCGCGCTCTCTTTGGCGTGTCGGTCGTCGGAGTTGGACGTCGGATACGTGCTCGGGGTACGCGTCGGATCGTGAGTGATCGCGCAGTCGACGGCGTGCTCTAGTTTTAGCGCGGGTGGCTCCAGCATCCAGCATGCATTATCGCGACGAGAGCCATGTTCCTTATTGCACTCTGCCCGATGCGATCGAGCCTGCCCTCCGCCTAGCTTCTTAAGCCCGGTCGGCCGGGTTGGCTCCCAACGCTTCGATCAGTTACTGAGTTCGCGCCCCTTGCGCGGTGCGAACTACGCGGGCGTGCATCTGCGCGCTCCGCTATGGGGAGCATTTTGTCTTGAGCAGGCACAATCGCGGAGAAGCCTCGTCCGTTGTCGATCCGGATTTCGCAGAGGCACTGGAAGAGGACAGCAGTAAGAGAGATTCCGCCAGAAGACGAGCGGAGCACAAAACCCGTCAGTTATGTAGGCAGGTGCAGCGAGCATTGAATCTCGCTCTGGCCGAACGGGGATTGGACCTTGGTCTGGAGGAGTTGTATGTGGACGAGGTCACGCCGGCCGCCGGCTGTGGGCGTCTGCTCGTGCACTTCGTGGCGCCGCCGAGCCTGTCTCTACCGGACGTTCTGGCCGGCCTCGGGCAGATGGCGCCACGGTTGCGGGCTGAGTTGGCTAGGGCGATCAGTCGGAAGCACGCTCCGGAACTGTCGTTCATACCGGCTGCGCGTGCGGTAGGTAGCGATGGTTGAGTCACCACTCGCACCGCTGCACGCGTGGCTGGTAAATCCGCTCGACGGCGAAGTGCACACTGCGATCGAGCGTCTTCGCCGCGCGCCCGATGTGCAGCATGTGGCCGTCATGCCTGACGTCCACCTTGCTGGGGACGTCTGTATCGGTGTCGCGATCGGCACTAGGCACTTGATATACCCACAGGCGGTCGGCGGCGACATCGGATGCGGCGTATTGGCGGTCCCGTTTGACGTCAGCGCGGATCGTCTCGGTCTCCGATTTTCGAGGAGCTGGCCGGCATTCTGCGCAAGACGTTGGGGCTGGCGATGATCATCAAGTCGATGTCGCTCCCCTGGGTCTCCGTTCCGCGCGCCAGGGAGCCAAAGATGAACGCAGACTCGATGCGATCGGTAATCGGCTCGAGCGCCTCGGCTACCACGGCTCCGTGGATTTCGGGACTGTAGTGGACGCGCTTCATCCAGCACAGCAGCAGCTTGCGAGGGAAATCAATCCAAAAGTGTTCTCGACGCGAGAATGGAAGGCTAAGGGTGAGGGAGCAGAGTCCGTTCGTAGCGGATGTGACGTCGAAGAAAAAGATCTTCTTGGTAGGGGATGAGGATGGGCTTACAGAACTTAGTCGGCATAAGTCTTGAGCAGATCACGCCCGCCAAGGAGATCGTAAAGCGGTTGCTCGATGCCGCCGCGCGTCATATCGCCGACGCTAAGGTTAATGCTATCAGCGCTGAGACCCGGTTCACGAGTGCGTACACTGCGATTCGGATGCCCGCCGATGTTGGATTACATGCTCACGGCTATCGAACGTTGACAAGCAAGCCCGGGCACCACCAAACCGCGATTCAGACTTTGCCCACGACACTCGGCGTCGATTCACAAACCTCATCCGGCTCAGCACTGAGACTGGCGGTTGGACAAACAATTCGCCTTCCTTTTCAGACCAACCTTGAAATCCGGGGCTATCTATACGCTCGGCAATGGGGATGCTCAGATCCTGGTGAAGGGACACCAGCCAGTTACTCTCCTTTGACTTCACGAACAACGTGCATTGGACGGGGATGACTTCGATTGAGAAAATTCCTGACAGTCGCTCATCGCGCATCAAGCGCACGGCGATTTCGTCCAGCTCTGCACCATGGACCATGTCAGCAATGACGGCATACCCGCCTCGTTCAATTGGGGTCCCATGCGCCGTTTGTCCGCCCCCCGCCAAATCTCTCCGATTCTGGATGAGTCCGTCGGACGGGCTGTCGCGGCACCAGTCATAGCAAGTCGCTCTTGTTGGCCTTCAGCCATTTGACAGTCATCGCATGGAGCGATTGAGCTTGGGACACGCATTCGGCAACGGCGGATTCTGGAATGAGGTCGCCGGTGTACTCCGTTATATTGCGTTGCTTACGCAATTGATCGACGAGTGCGAGGGCATCCAGGTCATTCGGCTGCCACCACGGTCACCGAATTTGAACGCGTTCGCGGAACGCTTCGTGCGCTCAATCAAGTCGGAGTGTTTGAACCGAATGATTTTCTTCGGTCACTCCTCGTTGCAATACGCAGTCCGCCACGTCATTGCACACTATCACACTGAGCGCAATCATCAGGGCCTGGCGAATAGGCTGTTGCAACCCTCGTTCGTTGCTGCTCTGTCCCATCACTCCGTTCAACGACGCCAACGCCTCGGCGGAATCCTCAATTACTATTACGGTGCTGCGGTTTGATGAGGCCGCCTCTGTTTTTGGACAATTCGGCCCCAGCTCAGCCGATAATCACGTCGGCGACGGGACCGGCGACCTCGACGCGGATCGGCACATCGAGGAAGGCGCGGATGGTCTCGATGTTGGTCGTGGCGTGTCGCGAGAGTGGGGCCAGCGTGCGGAAACGGCCGCCGCCGGCGATGGCCATGGGCAGGAGCAGCTGGTCCGCCAAGTGCTGGCCCACCGCCACCTTCGATCCGAGGAGCAGGGCCAACTCGTCGAGCGCCTCGCCGGCCACCTCCTCAGGCGTCCAGCCGTCGCGGAGCTGCGCGCTGATCACCTCGCGCGCGCCGCTGGCGAACTCGACCTCCACCATGAACATGTTGTGCGAGCCGGTCCATTCGACCTCTCGCAGCTCCAGCGCTGGCCCGTCGAGCCGCGCGCTGGCCAGAGTCAGCTGACGATCGCCCACGGCGCGCGGAAGGCGGGCCACCAGAGCGGTGGCGCGGTGCGCGCGGATGCCGCCGGGCTCGCCGATCTCGATGGGCCGGAGGGTGGACGGGCGAGTCTCCAGCACCACGCAGCCCCCGCCGTCCGGAGGTAGACCAAGATGCTCGTGGATGAGCCGGACGTCAGCGCCCATGGCGCGCAGATGGGCGAGGAAAACGCGGTCGAGGTACTCGAAAGGTGGATCGTGCGTGCCGCCGGTAATCGTCGCCCGTACCGGATGCACCGCGGCCAGCGCCGGCAAGAGCACAGTTTGCACCACCAGCGACGTCGAGCCCGCGTTGCCGATGTCGACGGCTACCGTGGCCGGCCAGGCCGCCCTATCGGTGCCGGGGGCAAACACCAGGTCCTGCGCGTCCAGCTCGAGGGTGCTGGCGGTGCCGTCGCTGAGGCGCACCGCCGCCTCCACGCAGGCGAGGTGCTGCCGCTGCAGGCCGGGACGCTTGCGGTTGGCGCGGATGCGGCGCAGGTGCAACGGGCGACCGGTCACGATGGAGAGCGCTAGCGACGTGCGCAGGATCTGCCCGCCGCCCTCTCCCTGGGAACCATCGATGCTGACCGGTGTGTTCATTCCGACGTGGTCGCAGCACTACCGCGATTGCTCGTTCCACAGGGCCGCGTAGTGCCCACCGCGGGCCAGCAGCGTGGCGTGAGCGCCGTCCTCGACGATGCGGCCCTCATCGAGCACGAGGATGCGGTCAGCCTGCACCGCGGTGGCCAGACGGTGCGTGATGATGAGGGTGGTACGTCCGGCGAAGAGCTGCTCCAGTGCCGTGGTCACCTTGGCCTCGGTGAGGCTGTCGAGCGCGGCGCTGGCTTCGTCGAGCAAGATGATGGGCGCGTCCTTCAAGAAGGCCCGGGCGATCACCAGGCGCTGGCGCTGTCCGCCCGACAGGCGCACGCCGCGCTCGCCGACGAGGTCGTCGTAGCCATGCTCGAGCTGCTCGATGAAGTCCACCGCCCGGGCGCTGGTGGCGGCCCGGGCCACCTCGTCATCCGAGGCGGCGGGACGACCGTAGCGGATGTTGTCGGCGATGGAGCGGCTGAACAAACCCGCCTCCTGCGGGATTACCGAGAAGGCGGCGCGCAGGCTCTCCACGGACACCGCGCGCACGTCTTGCCCGTCGATCTCGATGGACCCACGCTGCGGATCGTAGAAGCGGAGCATGAGGTTGATGAAGGTCGTCTTGCCGGCTCCCGACCGCCCGACGAGCGCGACCCGCTGACCGCCGGGGATCTCCACGTTCAGCCCGAAGAAGAGGCGGTGATGAGAGTCGTACTGGAAGTCCACGTCGCGGAAACGGATCGTCCCCGAGCGCACCACCAGCGGAGGGCCGGCGCTGTCCGCCGCCCCGGCGTCGGAGGGCATGACCACCCGCAGGCACTCGCCCAGGCTGGCGTGGTGCGCCAGGCAATCGACCACCAAGTGTCCGAGCCGCTCCGCCCAGTCTGAAAGGCGGATGCCAATGGCGGTGATGAGCACGAAGTCGCCGATGGTGATCTGGTGCGCCGCGTGGAGGCGGTAGGCCTCGCCCCACAGCAGCGCCACCAGCACGGTGACGAACATCGATTGCACGAAGTTGACCGTCTCCACGTGGTGTCCCACCGCCAGACCCAGCGCCTCGGCCTCGGTGACGGCGCGATGGATGCCACGCCGCTCCTCGTCCTCACGGCCAAAGAGCTTCACCGAGGTCATGTTGGCGATGGCGTCAGTGAGGCGCCCCATGGCCCCGCCGAGCGACGCCGCGTGCTCCCGCGAGCGGGCCCGCAGGTTGCGCGACAGCAGGACCGTGCCGGCGATCATCAAGGCGACGTAGACCGCCACGCTCGCCGCCAGCGCCAGGCTGAGCCGGCCCAGCAGCACCTGTCCGCCGAGGAAGGTGAGGAACCCGGGCCAGAGGAGGATGGTGGTGCCGTGGAGTAGCTGCTCGACGTCGCGGTAGGCCACCGTGACGCGCGTGCTCACGTTGCCCGAAAGGCGGTCGGCGAAGAACTTGATGGGCTGCGCGGTGAGCGCGCTGAAGATGGAGTCGACCAGGCGCACGCTGGCGGCCACGCGCAGGCGGATGAAGACCAGCTTGCGCAGCTGCGCCAGCATGCCGCTGCCGCCCTGGAGGACCATGAAGAGGACGAAGGGCAGTAGGAACGGCCGCACGTCGCTGCCCACGGGGTGCGAGGAGATGCGGTCCACCACCAGCTTGATGGCGTAGGGCTTGCCGAGGTCGAAGGCGGCGATGGCCACGCCGAAGAGGAGGACGACCGCCAGGGTGCCCGGGCGCGGCGCCACCAAGAACCAGAGGAACGCGCCGACGGTCGACGGCGGCGGCGTGGGCGGCGGCGCGGGCGAGGAGGTCACGGCTCGAGGACGGTTGGCCGCGTCATGTTCTGGCCGGACCGGAGGATGTCGACGATGTCGGCAGCGATGCGTTCACACGACCCGGGCGAGGAGGAGTCGAACGCCGCGGTCGGATTCTCCAACCGGTTCACGAAGTAGGCGTCGAGGTTCGCCAGGATCATCTCCTCGGGTACCGGCCGCGTCGCCCCCTCGGGTAACGGGCGCCTGGCGATACGCTCCAGCAGGACCTCACGCGGGGCCTCGATGCGGAAGGCGAAGAGGGCCACGGCATGCTCCTCGGCCAGGGTGAAGAAGGGGGCGCTCGAGCCGGTGTGGTGCAATCCCTCGTCGACGATCACGCTCACGCCCTGCTCGAGGTACTCCCGCAGCATCGCCAGCAGCACCGCCATGGCGATGCGGTTCTCCTCTGGCGTGCGGTCGAAATGCGAGACGAACCACTTGATGCGGTCGCGGCCGATGAGCGCCACGCCGGGCAGCCGAGCATGGACGAGGTTGGCGGTGGTGGTCTTGCCCGCGCCCATGGGCCCGGTGACGAGCGCTAGAAATTGCCGCATGCACTAGGTGGCCTCGGTGATGACGCGAGCGTAGGCGTCGACCATCTTCCGTCGATCGAAACGGGCCCGGTCGGCGTCGCGGAGCCGGAGCTCGACGCGGCGGGCCAGGGCTTCTTCCCACGCCCCGGCAATGGCATAGCCGTCCGCTGGCGTGAGGATGCCGCGCCCGCCGGAGAGCATGGCCCGGGTGTCTCCCACCTCGGTGGCCACGGCCACCGCGCCGCACGCCATGCCCTCAAGCAGACACAGCGGGTAGGTCTCGCCAGTCCGGGAGGTCGACGAGACGATGTCGCTGGCGGCGTGCAGGGCTTCCATGTCGGCGCGGATACCGAGCAGATGGATGCGCCCGGTGAGGTCCCGCGCGTCGTCGAAGACCTCGGCCGCGGCCTGGCGCAGGTGGTCGTTCCCGGCGGCCATACCCCCGCCGCACATGATGACGTGCGCAGCCGAGCATCGCCGCAGGTAGAGACGCGCCGCTCGCAGGAAGAGGGGTACGTTCTTCATGGCATCGTAGCGCGCGGCGAAGATCACCACCGGCGCATCGTCGGGGATGTACAGCTCCTGGCGGATGCGGCGCCGGCGCTCCGGCGAGGGGCAGAAGCGGTCCATGTCGATGCCGTTGGTGATCACGTGCAGCTTCGTGGCAGGAAGGCCGACGGCGACGTAGGCGTCGCGGGCGGAGCTGGCGCTGACGGTACAGGCCGTGACCTGACCGGAAGCGACGGCACCCCTCAGCCATTGTACGGCCGGGCCCTGGTTCTCCGGATCCGACCGGTGCAGGCAGACGATCACCGGCCTGTCGACGGCCGCGGCGGCGTTGACCAGCTCGATGGGCTGCTCCTTCAGCGACAGGACGACGTCGGCCGCCCGTGCTTGCTGGCCATAGAGCTCCAGCTCTGCGTCGCTGAAGTCGATGCGTCCGGGCACGCCATTCCAGCGGTGACCGAACGTGGTCACCGGGATCCCGGCCTGCACCAGCGCGCGGTAGCAGGTGTCGTCCTCCATCTTCTGGACGGTGTGCTCGCGGTACGTCTCGCGCCGGATGCACAGCACGCGGTGCCGCTGACGGTAGCGCTGCTGGAGCTGTCCCAGGACCTCGCTATGCAGGATCCGCGCTCCGCCGGCAAAGAACTCCAGATAGAGAGACAGGACGTGCAGCGGCTTGCTCATCCATCCGAGCGATCGCCGGGGCCGCCGGGCGGTATGGCCATTCATCGCCGCTTCCATGCTGCGTATCCATGCTCTTCACCCGGGGCGTGACCGACCCAGACGTCATGGGTAAGAAACTGCTCAGGTTACGCGCGGGGTGGTCACGGATCAACGCGACTTACCGCCAGCATGGCTCCGGTGGGATTCCTATGCTCCGATGCCGCTCATCGGCTCATCGCGCGCGCGTCGTCGCGCTTCTCGCGCGGGCGGGGGGCTTCTTTGCCCCGAAGCGCATTCCGTCGACGAGCAGCGCGACCATTCGTTGACTGTGCGTCTCGCCGTGTACGATCGCCTGCATCCGCGATAGAAAGCGCAGATGGCCTTCGTCGATGCAATCGCACTCGGCCTTCGAGGCACACGGTTCCAATGTCACCTTGACCGCGTCCCAGCCTATCCTGACGCCGTTGTGTGGGCGGCCGGCACTGGAAAACTCTATTGTGAGGTTCAGTACATTTTGGAATCACGTTCAACATCGTCTGCGTCAGGTTCAGCACGGTGCTGAAGGTGACTCAACACCGTAGAGACGTGCTGAGCCACGCTCAGTGGCCCACCGTTTTGATGCTGAGCCTGCTTCAGCATAGGTGCTGAACATCCGTCAGCACGACCGCCATCCTGTTTGGTCGGTATGCAAAGAACGTAGTGGAAACCCCCACCTCCGGCAGAATCGCCACCTCGAGGTTTGCGCCACAGCCAGCCGCGCCGCACGGGTAGGTCGATGTGATCGCAAACCGCACGTTCGCATAACCGAGCTTCGAGCGCTATACGGCGGACGGTAGGGCGGATTTCACTAGTATTGCGTTGGTAAGAACTGCGGGAGCAAGGCGCACAACGCCGACGCCGCCAACAGAATGCGACAGTCTCGAGAGCGGACGAATAAGCGCCGTAGATCTTCGGCAAGGAAACCAAAATAAAAGTTGCCCTATACGCGCGCTTTTCCACCGAAAAGCAGTCAGAAGCCTCGATCGACGACCAACTGCGTGTGTGCGAGCGCCTGGCTGAACGTAACGGCTTCACCGTAGTTGCTCGGTACAGCGATGCCGCTATCTCTGGTGGCACAGTCGAGCGCCCCGGTTATAAAGCGCTGTTGCAGGCTGCGCGACGGCATGAATTTGATGCGATCATTGCTGAAGATAGTTCTCGGCGATGGCGGTTGCTGGCCCAACAAGCGCCCCGGCTCGCCGAACTTGCAGACCTGGGCGTGCATGTTGTCACGCACGATTTGGATACACGGCAGGAGTCTGCCGCAGTGTTGAGTGCGGTCGTCGGCAGCATGGCGGAGCAATATCGCAAGGAGATTGGTCGTCGTACGCGACGCGGGCTGGAAGATCGTGCAAGAGCCCACAAGTCAACCGGTGGCCGGGCGTACGGCTATGTTTCGGCGGCGCAGTCGTCGAGCGGACAGATGGAGATCGAGCCACGTCAAGCTGACGTTGTCCGGCAGATTTTCGAGTGGTACGCGAGTGGCTGGTCGCCCAAGATGATTTCGCGCGAGTTAAGCCGGCGTCGCGTGCCGTCTCCCGGTATGGCCTGGAGTCGGAAGGAACCACGCGCGCGCGGTTGGATGGTTTCCGCAATTGCGGGAGACGTTACGCGCGGCATTGGGATTCTGAACAACGAGTTGTATTCCGGGCGCGTGATTTGGAATCGCACCCGCTGGGTTCGCTCGGCCGCCGATTCTGCGAAGCGTCGGGTTGTGCTGAATCCCCCGACCGAGTGGGTCACTCGCGACGAGCCGCGACTGCGCATTGTCCCGCAAGAACTCTGGCACCGCGTAAAGGCAAGGCAGGCGCAGCGCACGGAAACCGTCGGTGTGCGTATCAAAGCAGGATTGAGCCGCGACGCGGCACGGCGCACCGGCCGTGATGGACGATTTCTGTTCTCCGGATTGCTGAAGTGCGGTGACTGCGGCCGAAACTTCGTCATCTCAGGTCGCGATCACTACGCCTGTGCGGGCCGAGTCAACGGCGGCGAATCGGTCTCGGCCCGCACCCGCGAGCGTCGAGCAACTCGTGCCGCAGGTCGCTGAGCGTTGCAGGAAGGCGATCGACGGATCGACGGGCTCGAAAGCGTGGTGATGATTGACCCGAGGCGCGCGCGGACCGACCTAGCGGAATATGTCGGGCCATCCAAGTCACAGCGACTCCATGCGAGATTCGCCTGGAGGCTAAAAGCAGTCATTTGGAGTCGGTGTTTCTGGCAGCTACAGGCACCGACGAGGCGCGTCAAATTTTTGTGGTAGCGGGGGCAGGATTTGAACCTGCGACCTTCGGGTTATGAGCCCGACGAGCTGCCAGACTGCTCCACCCCGCACCAGGGAAGCCGTGCATTATACGAGTGCACACCGTCGGCAGCAAGGGCAGGGCAGACGAAAGAATGCGACCGCTCGCACTGCCGGCGCGGTGCAAAGGGCGCAACAGCGTATCGGCGGCCTGGAACACGCGCGACGTGCTCGATCGGCTCACCACCCGCGCCACCCGCGCCGGCTCGAGCAAGCGAGCCCCAGGCGCGATCGCGGCGATCTCAGCCCCGCGCGCCCGCAGCCGCAGACGCAGCGGTTGCCGCGGAGGCAGCACCAGTTGCGGCGGTAACCCCAGCCGCTACCGCCTCACGATTCCCATCATCCAAAGCTCCGTCACCGCGGCGCGCGCCGGGGGCAGCGCCCGCGCCGGCAGCGCCCGTAGCGTCTGCAATCGCATGCGTCCGCATGATCTCCTCCAACATCTCCGCATTCACCGGCTTGATCAGATGATGATCAAACCCGGCTTGACGCGAGCGCTCTCGAGCCTCGGGTGTCCCATACCCGGTGAGCGCAACCAACATCACCGCATCCGCTCCGGGCTCGGCGCGAAATCGGCGGGCGATCTCATACCCGTTGAGGCCGGGCAGGCCAACGTCAATCACAGCGATGTCCGGCCGGCATTGCTTCAGCAGCTCGAGGCCGCTGATGCCTTCCTCCGCTTCGATGACCTGGTGCCCGGAAAGCTCGAGCATGATGCGAAACATCTCCCGCGCATCGCGGTTGTCTTCGATGATCAGCACGCGGCGGCTGAAGGGGTTGGGGCACTCGTGGTGCCTCGAGGACTCGACATGCTGCGGCACGGCCGCCTTAGGCAGCCTGACGGTGAACACGGTGCCGCGCCCCGGCCCCTCGCTGAACGCGGAGACTGTGCCACCGTGGAGATGCACGAGCCGACGCACCAGTGTCAAGCCGATCCCCAGCCCGCCCTGCGCGCGATCGAGCGTCCGCTCACCCTGCACGAACAAATCAAACACTCGGGGGAGCAACTCCGGCGCAATACCGTAGCCATTGTCCTCGACCCGTAGCACGGCATCCGCGCCTTCGACGCCCACGCATACGCGAATCGTTCCGCCCGAAGGGGTGTACTTCACCGCGTTGCCGACGATGTTGTTGACGATCTGCTCCATGCGCACGAGATCGCCTTCGATCCAAACCGGTTGGGCTTGGATTTCGAGCTGTTGGTCGCTACGGCGCTCGGTGCAGACTGCTACGGCTCGATGCACCAGGTCGGCGAAATCGATGACGCGGCGATCCAGCACGATCTTGCCTGTCACCACGCGTCCGACCTCGAGCAAATCGTCGACCAGGCGCGCCAGGTGATTCACCTGGCGGCCGATAATGGAGCGCGCGCGCAGCGCAGGGGTATCCTGGCCGTTGCTGGCCTCGAGCACCTGGACCGCGGCGCTGATGGCGCTCAGCGGATTGCGCAACTCGTGCGCCAGCATTGCCATGAACTCGTCTTTGGCTTGATTCTCCTGTTCCGCCCGATCGCGACCGCTTTGCGCATCGAGCAGGGCGCTCAGGTCGGTCACGATCAGGTTGAGTCGCTCGATCTCTTCGTCCGCTTTCGAGCTCGATAGCGAGAGGAGGACCTCGGTCGCCCGACCATCGGCGCCCAATAGCTTGGCTCGGCATTTGCCGCAGCCTGTCTTTCTGAGCGCGGCGAAAACCGCGCGATCGGCAACGCCCAGGAAGCGGTCCAGCTCCCTTCCAATCAAATCCTCCAATGGAACTGCAGCCATGGCCGAGAATTGGCGATTGCAGTAAACGATGTCACCGGCCACGGTCAGAATCGCGGCGCCTTCCTGCATTTCCTCGACGAGCGTGCGGTACGGCTGTTCGGGGCTGCGTAGCGTATAAACCTGCTCGCCGAGCGGGCCCTGGACGACGAATGCATCGATTTCCCCCGCGCGCACGGCGCGCAACGTCTCCTCTGCTTCTTCGAGGCGCGCACTGAGCTCCGCGATCCTCTGCGGGGCGCTCGCGTCATCTACCACTGACTTCTCCGCTCCCGTTTTCATCAATGGGGAATAATGTCCAGTCCGACGAGCACGCGTTCTTCGTCGGACATGTCACCGATGAGCCGGCGCAATGGCAACGGCAGTCTCTTGATGAGCGTGGGTATCGCGACGACCTGATCCCGTCGCGCCAGCCCGGGTTGCTGGTACACGTCGATGATCTGCAACTCGTAACGGCCTGTCAGGTGTTTCTCGCAGATCCCCTGCAAGCTCGTGATGGCGCGGGACGACCGGGAAGTCATTCCTGTGATATACAACTTCAGGATGTAGCGCTCCGCTGTCTCCACAGGAGGATCTGCACTCGACGCCAATGGTGTTTCTCCCGCCTTTGCCACGATATCTGTCAGGTGTTTGACCGGCGGGACGGCTGCAGGTCGAGGCCGACCAGCACCCGTTCGGTGTTGGAAAGATCGCCGATGATCTTTTTCATCGGCTCCGGCAGGCGGCGCACCAGTGTCGGTACGGCGAGAATCTGGTCGCCGCGCGCCAGCTGCGGGTTCTGCAGCAGGTCCACCATCTCGATGTGATAACGGTCGACCAGGTATTCCTCGCAGATCCGCTTGAGGTTGGCAAACGCACGGATGCTCTTGGGCGTCTGGCCTGCCACGTACAGACGCAGAAGAAAGGTCTCGCCGCTGGTGACCGCAGGCTCGGCTATATTCGGGTATTGCACGTTCCTACACTCCAGCAGCTCGGGCGGGCCGCGCAGGCTCGCCGTCCAGTACCTGCAAGCCTTTATCCGTCAGCGCATATTCGCGCACGGTGTTGGAATGGGCCATACCTCGGGATTTCAAAACCGAGAGCCAACGACGCCGATGACGGTTCTCTTCGCTGATAGTGAGCACGATCCAGGTGTCCATGAGGGACGAGATGCCGGCTTCCGTCTCTTGCAGCTCGGTGCTGCCCGGGGTCAAGCTGGTGAACAGGCCTGTAATACTCTCCTGCTTCAGATAGTCGATGACGCGCGTCAGCATCGAGCGCACGTCGCTCTTCGAGCCGACCGCTAACAGGTTGGTCACAGGGTCCACCACCGCTACGCTCGGCTCAAACCTACGGATAGCACGCTGCATGCCTGCAAGGTGGGTTTCCAGGCCAAATCGGGAGGGGCGGTCTGCGTGGAATTCCAGCAGTCCCCTGTCAACCCAGGGCTGCAGGTCGATCCCGATGGACTGCATATTGCGCAAGAGCTGCTGCGGTGACTCTTCGAAGAGAAAGTACAGGCACCGCTCGCCGCGCCGGCATGCCGCGTGCACGAAATGGGCAGCCAGGCTGGTCTTGCCGGTGCCGGCTGTCCCGGACAGCAGGATCGTGCTGCCGCGGTAATAACCTTGGCCGCTCAACATCTCGTCGAGGCGGTCGATGCCGGTGGACACGCGTTCCTTGAGCGCCGGATGGCATAGGCCCAGCGATGTAACGGGCAACACGGACAAGCCGTCATGATCGATCAGGAAGGGGTACTCGTTTGTTCCGTGGTGCGAGCCACGATATTTGACGATGCGCAGGCGCCGTGTGGAGACCTGGTCGTGTACCCGGTGGTCGAGCAGGATCACCGCGTCCGATACGTATTCCTCCAGACCCTGCCGGGTGAGCCCGCCGTCGCCGCGCTCACCGGTAAGCACAGCTGTCAGACCTTTGTCTTTCAACCAGCGAAACAGGCGACGCAGCTCCGAGCGGAGGATCGCCGCGTTGGACAATCCGGAGAAGAGTGACTCGATGGTATCCAGCACGATGCGTTTGGCGCCGACCGAGCGGATGGCGTCGTCCAGCCGGACAAACAGCCCCTCGAGGTCATACTCGCCGGTTTCCTCGATCTCACTGCGCTCGACCCGCACGTAATCGACGGCCAGTTTCCCTTCTTTGGCGAGCTTATCGAGGTCGTAGCCGAGCGATTTCAAGTCGCTGGCCAACTCTTCGGCGGTTTCTTCGAACGTCATGAGGACGCCGGGCTCGCCGAAGCGAATCACCCCGTTCAGCAGAAAGCTGACCGCTAAGAGGGTTTTACCTGAACCGGCACCACCGCAAACCAATGTCGGACGTCCCGATGGGAGTCCGCCGTTGGTAATTTCGTCCAGTCCCTGTATGCCTGTCGGAGACTTTGCAATTTCTTGCCTGGGAGACACGCGGATTGACTTGCATCATTAGATTCCACCGGCGACTGCAAGAAACGTTCCTATTCCCGCCGGCCACTCGGAGTGTTCAACTCGCGGCAGCCGTGTGCGCCACGAACGATTTGAGGATGGCCAGCCAACCTCCATCGGAGCCGATGGCGTCCCGCACACGGCTAGCCTGGTCGCCAAATCGCTCCAGGTTACGATGCTCGAGATCGATGCGGGTCTCGTTCGCAGTGAGGGCCGTGAAGGTGACTTCAACTTCGGTGATGAGACCAGGGTCGTACTTCCAGTTGGGGTCCAACTGCCAGCCCAGAATGAATCGGGTCGGGGGCTCCCATAGCAGGATCTTGCCCCACTCGCACTCGGCACCGTCGGTCCCGAGTTCGTAGCAACGCCCACCCGGGCGCTTTTCAACGATCACGTCCACTGGAGGTGTTGATCCGATTGAATGCGTGCGCGGCCACCAACGGCCTATATCGCCCGTAAATGCGCCAAAGGCGCGCTCGAGACCGACGTTGACGACGACGCTTTGGCGTACCGGTGCTACACGGATCTCGAGTTTGCTCATTGAATGGCCTTACTCTTTTGGTTTGCTATGGCCTGCTTTGTCATCGTCGCCATCGCTTTGCAGCCCGGCCGCGAAACTTTGCAACGCGCCGCCCCACATCTCATCCAACCACGCGCGGATAGCCCCGAGTCCTTGCGGATCGATTGCATAGACGCGCCGTGTGCCCGAGGCCGTGTCCCTGACCAGTCCGGCGGCTTTCAGTACGGCGAGATGCTGCGACACCGCTGGCCGCGAGACCGTAACCCCGCGCGCCAACTCCCCCACGGCACGCGGCCCCGAACGCAGCCGCTCAAACAGCTCGCGCCGGGTTGGATCTGCAAGCGCAGCGAGCGCGGTGGCAGCGGAGGGGGTCTGTCTGCTCATATGACGCCAGCGTCAGTCTAGACTTACAGTAAGTAATTACTTACCGACTGTCAACGGCTGCGCGGAGCCGGTTAGCGAGCTCAGCCCCGGCTTTGTGGTCGAAGGCTTGCTGAGGCCAGCCGACTCCCAGGCCCTGTACGGCATTCGGCTTGGGAATGATGTGGAAATGCACATGCGCAATCGCCTGATGGGCGGCCGAGCCGTTGTTCTCGAGCACGTTGTATTGCTTTACCCCGGTGACGGCGATGACTGCGCGGCACAGCCGCGGAAGCACCCGTCCAAGCGCTGCCGCGGACTCATCGGACAGCTGATCCAGGGTCTCGGCGGGTTCCTTGGGAATGACCAGGGTATGGCCGGTGGAGAGCGGATTGATGTCCAGGAAGGCCAGGACTTTCTCGTCCTCGTAGACCTTGTGGCAGGGGATTTCACCCGAGAGGATTTTTCCAAAGATGGTCGCGGCCATGTTCGTTCTCTTCAGCCGAAGGGGTTCCCCCATTCTGGCTCAAGGGCACCACCGCGCGTAAGCTCGGGTGAGAGGCGGAACATGTACCCCGCGAGAGCGTCTATCCAATGTAAAGGTGAGCATGAGGGCGTGCGTGTTACAGAGCCTCGCGCATTATTTTTCGCCATTCCACATGATGAAGGACGTGAGTCGCGGGACGTTCGAGGAACGCATGGCGGCTTATCGCCACAATCGGCGCATGCGGGGCTTGCTGGCGGCCTGCATCGTCCGTTGGGCCCTCAGCTGCAGTGGCGCGATGGCCCTGACTGCGCTGTTCGATGCCCTTGGCGGCGGCGGAACCGGGCCGCTGAGCATCTTCGTACTGTTGGCCGCGGCCTGCGGAACCTTCATCGCATGCGGCATCTGCATGCTCTGTGTGATGGGTTACACGTACGTCTACCTGACCCACCACGATTGGTAGCTAACGGCGCGCCGCCTGCCTCGCCGGAAACGAGATGTCCAACCGCCGCATCTTGCGGTAGAGCGTATTGCGCCCGATCCCTAGCTTCTGCGCCACGCGGCTGATGTTGCCGTGGTGGAGGTCGATCTCACGCAATAACGCGGTACGCTCCGCTTTTTCCAACGGGTTGAGCGATTGTGCTTCCGTCGAGGTTTCCGGGACATCCGGATCCGTTACGGGTTGACCGATACCGTAGTCCGCCGGAAGGCACGCGCTGTCGAGACGATCATTCGTGCGCAACGCGATCATGCCCCGCAAGACATTGCGCAGCTGTCGGATGTTGCCCGGCCAGGAGTACGCGCATAGCGCATCGATGAGATCGGCACTCAACGTGACGTTCGGCGTCGCCGCGCTTTCTTGCGAGAAAATGTGTTGGATCAACGCCTGTTTGTCCTTGCGGTCGCGCAAGGGCGGTAGCGTCAGCACGAGGCTCTGCAGCCGGTAAAAGAGATCCTCGCGAAATTCGCCGCGCCGGATCTTGTCCTGCAGGCCCGCACGCGCCGCGCTGACCAGGCGGATATCGACTTTGACGGCGGTTTCCGCGCCCCTGGGCAACACCTCGCGTTCTTCGAGCACGTGCAGGAGCTGTCCCTGGAGCTCGAGCGGCAGGTCGCCGACATCATCCAGGAAGAGGGTGCCGCTGTTTGCCTGCACGATCCTGCCGCGCTCCTCCTCGGTGACGCCGCCAGCGCGGCCAAACAGCTCGTTGTGCATCAAGGCTTCCGGCAACGAGCCGCAGTTGACCGCCACGAAGGGTTTGTCCGCCCGATCGCTCGCCGCGTGCAGCGCACGCGCGAAAAACTCCTTGCCGGTGCCCGACTCGCCCAGGAGCAGAATCGGAATATCGCGCGATTCGAGCCGCTTCGCCGCCTGAATATTGCGGGCCAGCATCGGATCGCCGAGGTCGAGCTCGTCGAGCACGCTACGGCCCGCCTCCGGCACGGCGCGCTCGTCCGGCGGCTCGATGCGTTGCTTGTTGGATAGTGACCGCTTGGACTGCGGCGCCTGAGCCACTGCAAAGAAGCGGCCGCCGTGCCGGGTCTCATAGATCGGCAGCGGATGGAATGACTTCTTTTGACTGCGGCCCGCGAGGGCGGGGAGCGAGATGTTGAACAGACGCTCGAGCGGCGCGCCAACGAGCTCGGCGGCGCTCTTGAAACCGAGTTGGAAGAGGGCGTTGCGATCGAGTGCCGCAATGGTGCCCGAGGGCTCCATGGCGATGATGCCCTCGCTCCAGGTTCCGACGAGCTCGGGCCGGCTGTGGAAGCGCACCACGAAACCGTCCCGGAAGCGGTTCAGGAAGAGCCGGTTCTCGATCATCTGCGCCGACATATTTACCAGCACGAGCGTGTGCTGTTGCGCCCGATCCGACTCGCCGGAAGCATCCAGCACCGCGACCAGCTCGCCGCGATAGTCGAAAATCGGTGCCGCACAGCAAGTGAGCCCGATGTTGCGGGAGAAGAAGTGCTGGTCTCTATGAATAATGAGGGGCGCGCGCTCGAAGAGGCACGTGCCCATCCCGTTCGTCCCGCCATGCTCCTCGCTCCAGACCGCGCCAAGTACCAGGCCAGTGCGGAAGGCGGCATTCCGGAAGCTCAGATCGCCGTAGTAGTCGAGGAGGACTCCGTCGCGATCCGTCAAAATGATGGAATAGCCCGAGCCCGCAAGCTGGTGGTAAAGATGCGCCATCTCGGCGTCGGCAAAAGAGACGAGCTCGAGGTTGTGCTCCTTGCGCGCGAGGCGTTCCTCACGGGGTAGAACAAACGGTTCGCGTTGGGATTGCGGGTCGAGGTGGTACTGACCCAGGCAACGCAACCACGAGCGCTTCACGTACTCCGGAGTACTGGCGCTGTCCTCGCGTGCCGTACCCCGCAGGACGGACTGGATGTAACGGGCATGACTACCGATCTGCTGGAGCATGGCCTCCCCCTCATATATGGCGGCGCTCCGAGAGCCAGGTGTTCGCTCTCCGTACGATTATGCCATGGTCGCCAAAGTGTCACGCGCACGAGCCTCGGTTTCGATACACGCCCGCCCTCGAGTGTTCCGTATTGGAACACTGCCTCCCCGCGGCGCCGCACGCAGGGCAGCGGCCGCAACCGGCTGTATTAATTTCGCTTTCCCAGCGGGTAGACTGGCGCCCGCTTGCCACGCTCGGGATCCAAGCCCGCGCAATTGTCGCAATGAGGGTCGCATGAAAACGAAAGCTGCAGTTTGCTATGCGGCGGGAAAGCCGCTGGAAGTGGTCGAGGTCGACCTGCAGGGGCCGAAGGCCGGCGAGGTTCTGATCGAGATCAAAGCCAGCGGTGTGTGTCACACAGATGAGTTCACGCGTTCGGGCGCCGATCCAGAAGGCTTGTTCCCCGTCATTTTCGGTCACGAGGGAGCCGGTATCGTGGTGGATGTCGGCCCTGGAGTGACCTCCCTGAAGAAGGGCGATCACGTGATTCCGCTCTACACACCCGAGTGCCGCCAGTGCAAGTCGTGCCTCTCGCGCAAGACGAATCTGTGCACCGCCATCCGCGCCACTCAGGGCAAGGGCGTGATGCCTGATGGGACGAGTCGCTTCTCCATCGGCAAGGAAATGGTCCATCACTACATGGGGTGCTCGACTTTTTCCAACTTCACGGTGTTGCCGGAAATCGCGTTGGCGAAGATCCGGGAGGATGCGCCCTTCGAAAAGGTTTGCTACATCGGCTGTGGTGTAACCACCGGAGTGGGCGCCGTAATCAACACGGCGAAAGTCGAGCCCGGTGCCAATGTCGTGGTATTCGGCCTGGGCGGTATCGGCTTGAACGTGATTCAGGGCGCGCGCCTGGTTGGTGCGAACAAGATCGTCGGTGTCGACATCAATCCGCGGCGCAAAGCGCTCGCGGAGAAGTTCGGGATGACACATTTCGTGAACCCCAAGGAAGTGGGGGGCGATCTCGTGCAGCATCTGGTTGCACTCACCGACGGCGGCGCCGACTACAGCTTCGAATGCGTCGGTCATGTCGATCTGATGCGTCAGGCGCTCGAGTGCTGCCATCGCGGCTGGGGTGTGTCGGTGATCATCGGCGTGGCCGGAGCCGGCCAGGAGATCAAGACCCGGCCGTTCCAACTGGTCACGGGCCGCGTCTGGAAGGGAACTGCCTTTGGGGGCGCCCGCGGCCGTACCGATGTACCGAAGATCGTCGATTGGTACATGGACAAAAAAATCAACATCGATGACCTCATCACACACGTGATGCCGGTGGAGAAGATCAACGATTCGTTCGACCTCATGCACAAGGGCGAATCCATCCGCTCGGTCGTCACGTTCTGATCGCCGTCATAACAACGTCATACGCAACCGCTGAAAGGAAAACATCATGGCTATCTCAATTCATCCAGCCGTCGATGGCGGTGTCAAACCGGGAGTTCCCAACTTCGCGGGGGGCACGCTCACCTGTAAATGTGCATCTTCTCCGGTGACTGTGAGCCTCGGTGGCGATGTCGCCTACAACCACGTCTGCGGTTGCACGAAGTGCTGGAAACCCTCGGGAGCCACCTTTGCGCAGATCGCCGTCATCGGACGCGACAACGTGAAGGTCACCGCGAACGAGCAGAAGCTCAAAATCGTCGATCCGAGCGCGGCGATCCAACGCTACGCCTGCACCGGCTGTGGTGTTCACATGTACGGCCGCATCGAGAACAAGGGCCATCCCTTTCATGGCTTCGACTTCGTGCACACCGAGTTGTCGAAGGACAAAGGCTGGTCCGCGCCGACTTTCGCGGCGTTCGTTTCATCGATCATCGAGGCGGGCTTTCCGCCGGCGCAGATGGGCGCGGTACGGGCGCGACTGAAAGAGCTGGGCTTGGAGCCCTACGACTGCCTGTCCCCTGGCCTCATGGACGCGATCGCCACGCATACGGCAAAGCAAAAAGGCGTACTGGCCGCCTGAGCTTGCGATGACCGCAGCCGGTCGCGCCGCTGGAGCGGGAACTCCCGGCGCGCACCGGCCCTGGCCCCTCGATCACGCTCCCGCTAAAGTGGCCTTTCTCCGGCCCAAAACGACGGGAACTCCACTCCATGCGCAGGATATCTGGTCGGCTGATTCAACTCGCCGCAGGCGGCGTCGTGCTCCTGATGTTGGCCCAGCTGGCCCTCGCGATTCCGGCCGCCGCGGAAGGCGATTACATCATTCAGAACTTCCAATTCACCTCCGGGGAGACTCTCCCGGAGCTGCGCATTCACTACCGCACGTTAGGTAAGCCGGTTCGCGATTCGAGCGGCGTCGTCCGCAATGCCGTGCTGATAGGGCACGGCACTGGCGGCACGGGTGAGCCGTTTCTGCGGCCCCAGTTCGCCGACGAGCTGTTCGCTCCAGGGCAGCCGTTGGACGCAGCAAAGTATTTCATCGTGCTGCCCGACGGTATCGGGCACGGCAAGTCGAGCAAGCCGAGTGATGGCTTACATGCGCACTTTCCGCATTATGGCTATACGGACATGGTCACCGCCTCCTTTCGGCTGTTGACCGAGGGACTCGGGGTGAACCACTTGCGGCTCGTGATGGGCACCTCCATGGGAGGTATGCAAACGTGGGTCTGGGGCGAGCAGCACCCCGAATTCATGGATGCGCTCATGCCGCTGGCGAGCCTGCCAACCCAGGTGGCCGGGCGTAATCGGGTGTGGCGGCTGACGATCATGGAGGCGATCCGCAATGATCCCGACTGGCATGGAGGTGACTACAAAACACAACCGCCATCGCTCCGGACAGCAGCGGCGATGTTGTGGCTGGTGAGCAGCAATCCCGTGATACGCCAACAGGAAGCTCCGACGCTCGTGCAGGCCGACCGCCTCATCGATGCCTACGTTGCCGATTACGTGAAGACGGCCGATGCCAACGATCTCATCTACCAGCTCGATGCCTCACACGACTACGACCCGGGCCCCGGACTGGAGAAGATCCGCGCGCCGCTGCTGGCCGTGAATTCCGCGGATGACCTGATCAATCCGCCGGAGCTGGGTATTCTGGAGCGTGAGATCAAGCGTGTCCCCCATGGTCGCGCCATCGTGATTCCCTACAGCGATCAGACCCGTGGGCACCAGAGCCACAGTTATCCGGCGCTGTGGAAGTCCGATCTCGTCAACCTGCTGCGCGAGTCAGACACGCCGCACCATATGGGGTCCAAGATCAGACAATGAGTTGACCCCCAGCTGCCCCATGGCTCGGTCCATCTCAGTGGTGAGAATCTCGAGTGCGCGGTCGACCCCGCGCTCCCCATCGGCGGCCAGGCCATAGAGGGTGGCGCGACCGGTCATTACCGCGTCCGCGCCGAGGGCAATGGCTTTGATCACATCCGTGCCGCGCCGGAAGCCCCCATCGACGAAGATGCTGATCCGCTTGCCCACCGCTGCGGCAATTTCCGGCAGCACGTCCATCCCTGAGACGCAGTAGTCGAGCTGACGGCCGCCGTGGTTGGTCAGGACGATGCCATCACAACCCAACGCCGCGGCGCGCTCGGCGTCCGCAACACTCAACACGCCTTTGATCAGCACCTTACGGGGCCAGAGGCGGCGGATCCAGGTGATATCGTCCCAGGTGATAGTCGCTTCGAAAAGCTTCGGGATGATCGTGCTGCCACCCACGGCGCTCACGGCACCCGGGGGCAGGAACGCCTCCAGGTTGCGGAAACGCGGGATGCCATTCTGCAGGAGCACGGTTTGCAGCCAATTGGGATGACGTAGCGCGTCGAGCTTGGAGCGCAACGTTGGCTTTCCGGGCGCCAGATAACTGCGGCGATCCCACTCACGGCTGCCAAACACGTTGGCATCTGTTGTGAATACGAGCGCCTCGTAGCCCGCGGCGGCCGCGCGGCTCATGATGTCCTCCGCAACCGCCCGGTTTTTCATCACATAAAGCTGCATCCACAAGCGGCCGCCCGCTTGTTTGGCGACATCCTCGAGCCGGGTTGTCGACATCGTGCTCAAAGTGAACGGAACGCCGAGTCGAGCCGCCGCGCGCGCCAACCCGATATCGCCGTCCGCGTGCAGCATGCCATTCAAGCCCGTGGGGCCGATGATGAGGGGCGCAGGCGCCGGGCGCCCCAGAATCCCCGTTTGCAGGTTACGCTTGGAGGTGTCGACCAGGGTTTGTGGAATCAGCCGCAGCGATTCGAAGGCGGCCCGATTGGCGCGCAGAGTCGACTCTTCTTCCGCGCCCCCTTCGACGTATTCGAACACGAAGTGGGGCACACGCCTGCGCGCAACGGCACGCAGGTCCGCAATATTCAGCGCGCGCGCGAGCTTGCTGCCGCTGAAAGGGCGCCGCTTCCAAGGCATGAGAGCCTCGCTTCTTTGTTATTTGACGTTGATTGTCACACCGGTGGCGGTAAAAGTCCCGGTGGTCGGATCATACTGGCCTGTCGCGACCAACTTGATGGCCGGGTTGGTGCTATTGACGACAGATTGGACCTGGGTAGCGAAAGCCGTGGGATCGCTGTAGAGGCTGGCTCCCGTTGCGACGCTGCCTACGCCGAAGAGCGGCGGCTCCTGGGAGTTGGCCGTGTTGTAGGCGATCGTCAACTGACTCCCGGTTGCCGGTGGGGTGGTCAGCAAGTTGACAGTGGGCACCGGGCCGATGCGGATCTGGGCATGGCCGGCTGTGAGAGCGGCGTCGGCGAGATTGACGACGATATTGCTGCCACTGACGGTTGTGAACGGGCTGCTGCTACCGCTGCCGGACCATTCGAGAATGAGCTGGGCGTCCAACTGGCTGGGGAGAGTTATGGCGCTCGCATTGAAATAGGGCGGCCCGCTGCCAAAGGACGTCGGCATGCCGTCGATTTTCAGGAGGGTTCCCGCCGTCGCCGTACTGAGCGCGGTCGTGTCGAGGGAGCCGGTGTTGACGACGTAGTTGCCCACATTGGCATCGTTGCCGCCCACCCCGGTGCCAGTGAAATCGACCGCAGTCGGCTCGTGGTTGTCGATATTTGCGATTGCCACGGAGAGGCTGGTGCCGGAAAGCGAATTCAGCGTGCCGTAGAGGGTCGAATTCTGTAAGCGCGCTTGAGCGCCCCCAACGACAGCTCCGGTGGCGTCCAATGCGCTGGGATTGTAAATGCCACTCGCATACAGGGTTGCCGTGGCCTGTCCGAGGACAGTGATGAATTGGCCAACCGAGATGGAGCTGATGGTGGGCGTCACACCAGGCACCGCATCCTCGCTGATGATGGTGTTAGGTCCGAGAGTGACTGGCAGGCTCTGGGCGTAACCGAGATCGCCGAAGTGGTCTACGTAATTGGCTCGCTGCACGGTCACCACATTGCCCTTGACGGCGGACACAAATCCGGTCACCTGGTCCTCGATGGTGCTTTCCAGACTGCTGCCGACGTAAACCGCCGTTGCCAAAATCGAGGGCTTGACGGTCGACAGGTCGCCAAACGGGGCGGCGCTGACAGCGCCAATGGCGGCCACCGACAGGTTTGCATACGTGCTCTGCAGTGCCGAAAGAGCGTTGAGGCCCGGCGTCCCCACGTAGGTCGCACCATTGATCTGGTAGTACGTCTGGTCATTGACGTTGACCGTCAGTGCTCCGAAAGGCGAGTTCACGACATCGTGCAGCGGGCGCACGTTCATGGTGAAGCTTTTGTTTGAGCCGTCGGTAAGCACGTAGAGGCCACGCGCAAGGATCGGCTTTTCGTACACGGGCGTCGTGGTTGCCTTCCAGAACGGTTTCACAATCGTCTGCAAAGTGCCGTCGCTGGCAATCCCGACGATGTTGGAAGCTTCCAGGTCGATATCCAACGCGACCGGCGTGGAGTTGTGATCCTTGATGACCAGGGGGTGGTTGGGGTCGAACTTGACCGTCACGGAAACCACGCCTGCCGCCGCGGAGGTAGACGGATCGATGGGGTTGACCGTAGTCGCCTGGCCGTTCACGTCGACCGTGATATAGGAGCCGGAATAGTTGAGCTCGAATGTCGCCGACGTATACGTCCCCACTTCGATAGGGGAGAGCGTGTAGATCCCGATGTTGTTCGACAAGGTCGCGAGGTCGACGTGCTGACTGACGGCAGGCAATATCGCCGTCGTGCCGTCCTGGCGTGTGAAGTAGATTTGATCGATATAAACGATATAGCTGTCGAACCGTCCGGGCTCCGCCTTGAGGGTCGCGACCGGCGTACCCGGCGTGAACGTAGTGTTCCCGCAGCTGGCGGTCAGCAAGCCGAGGAGCAGGGCCAGCCCGCAAAGCAGATAATGTAAGCCGGTCCCAGCGCCCGAGCGGTTGCGAGCGCGAACATCAGTCATCAAAGGTCTATCCCCCTTATTATGCGGGTATGGGGCTGACGAAAACCCCTATGGTACCGCGTTCCTGCATGGCGCGGCAGCGGGTCGAGCGGGAGCTCAGTTGATCGCGACCTCGGAGGTCGCGTCGCCACTGGCGAGATTGACCGGCGCGGCGATCGATTCGTACCGGAAAGTGGTCGGATCGGTCGATTTCCCGACAATGACCGAAAGGTAATAAACGTTGCCGGTGGGTAGTCCGTTGACGGTGGCGTTACCTGTCCCGCCATTCTGCAAGGCTTTGCTCAAATCTGCGGTACCAATGACGGCCCCATCATGGCTCACCAGGAGCGTTCCGAGATCATCCCCCTGGGTGTCGCTCACCGTTGCCTTGATGGCAGCGACCCCCGCTGCATTGGCCGGTTGCAGGGCCGGCACGGCCGGGATGTCGATCGGCGTCGTGTCATTGGCTGCAGCAGTCCCCATGGTGGAGGCGGGTGCAGTCACGAGATATGCGCTGGAGGGCGCGCTGTCGGTGTACAGCGGAGCTGTGGCGCCGACGTAATAGTTGCCCATCTTTTGCGAAGGCGTGTTGGTTGTCAGGGTAATGGTGCCGCCGTCGCTGCTGTAGGTGCCCGTGTCTATGTTGGCAGCGGCCAGCGGCTCTGCGGTCACCAGCTTACGGTTGATCGAGTCGATGCCGACTTCGTCGATCGCGTAGGGTACTTCGTTGTTACCTTGCAAAGTTTGATAGAAGGTGAGGGCAGCTCCCGGCGGCAGAGTCCCTCCCACGGTGGGCTGCAGGCTCACGAGGTAAGAGAACGCCGGGTGCGGAATGAGAGTGCCGACCGACACGGCGCCACTTGCCGTGGTCGTGGCGAGCGCGCCGGCTGTGTTGGCCGCACCGGTAGTGCTGGGTGTGGTGGTCTTCACCGATACGTTTTTTATGATGATCGTCTGGATGTTCGGTCCGTGGATCACGACGTCATACGCAACGGGGTTCTTCGAATTCGACGGCAAGGGATAGATCGTAAAGGTGCCATCGCTCTGCACCGGGGCGCTGGCGACGATGACGTGATGCTGGCCATCCGCACTGAGCGATTCCGCACTTGCCTGGATGGCGGTGCGGCCTGAATACGGGTTCGCGATGGACGGATTGGTGGTCACGTTCGTGATATTGGTCAACGAGAGCGTGCCGGTAATGCCGCCGCTGGCCGAGAGATCGGCGGCTGTGGGGCTCGAGCTCAGCAGCACCCCCGTGAGGCTCGCCGAGCTCCCCGGGAAGTTGAAGTTGAACATGTGCAGGTCGCGGTTGCCCTCGAAATTCACGCCAAACAGCACGGTCGTCGTGTTGTTGCTGTTGCTGTTGTTGTTGGTCAGAGTCCCCGTCGCCGTGTTGGTCGGGGTGACCGTGGTCGGCGAGCCGAACAGGGTGTTTGCCGAGTTGGTCGTGCCCGTATTGGTACCATTGGTGCCGCCGAGCCCGATGCCCCCCTGGGTGGCAGTGCCGACCGGGACCTTCAAGGCCCCCCTGACAATGATGCCTTTTTCGGGGTTCGGGATCGTCAGCTCCACCGGATGGCTGCCGCCATTGGCATCGGCGTAGTCCGCTTCCTGGTTGTGCTGCGCCCCAAGCGCTTGTGCCGAGGCGGTAGGCTCGAGCTTGGGATCCACAGGCAGCAACAGAATCGAATTGTACGTTCCCGGCGAGACGTGCAGATCCCGTGCGACCTCCCCGAGGGTGCCATTCGACTGCTGGACCAGGTCGAAGGTAACCGGGTCTTTCAACTGGAATCGCGACCATCCCGAGTCATCGGGACCCGCGGTTTTGCTGGTGTTGAACCATACCGCTTGAGCGGTAATGAAGATGTGGGTGTATTGGGAGGGTGTGCTCCCGGTGACCTCGACATTCGAGCGCGTGGAGCAGCCGGCGAAAGCGGCACAAAGCGCCATGACGATGCCGCCGGTGGTTACGAATCGTGTCGTCTGAGACATGTGAATCCCTGTCGAGGCTGGGCCAGGTCCGCGCTGTAGCAGAGACAGTCCGGACGCCGCTTGGGTTCCGCCGATCTTCTCCGATGCTCGTGACCATCGCAATTATCGCGTACCTGCGTTGGTCGGGCGAGACCCCCGCCCGTCAAAAAAGGTGTCACGGATTGGCGACAACGGCGGCCGCCTACGGATTTTTTAACAATTGAAGTCCTTCCAGCGCTTCCCAGCGCGCGAATTTGCTGAGCAGCAGGTCCTCGATCTCTGCCATTCTCCGGCTATCGGCCCGCAGCTGATCCCCGCCGCCCTGGCGGTGATAGTCCGGCAAGCTCATGCGCGCAGTGAGATCCGCTTGCTCGCGCTCGAGCGCTTCGATCTCCCGCGGTAACGAGTCCAGTTCGCGCTGCTCCTTGTAGCTGAGTTTGTTGCGGGACTTTGCCGCTTGGGGAGCTATCGCCGGTGGCGTTCGGGTGGCGGCACCTTTGGTCGCTCCCCCCGCTGGAGCGCGCGTGCCCCGTTGTTGCAGCCAATCGCTATAACCTCCGACATACTCGTGCCAGAGGCCATCGCCCTCCGCGGCGACGGTCTGGGTTACCACGTTGTCCAGGAAACGCCGATCATGGCTGACCAGGAGCAGGGTGCCCGCGTAATCCTGCAGTTTCTGCTCCAGCAGCTCCAGCGACTCGATGTCCAGATCGTTCGTCGGCTCGTCCAGTACCACGAGGTTGGCTGGGCGTGCGAAGAGGCGGGCGAGCAGCAGCCGATTGCGCTCGCCGCCGGAGAGCATCCGGACGGGCGATTTCGCTCGCTGCGCGGGAAACAGGAAATCGCCGAGATAGGTGATCACGTGCTTGCGCTCGTTGCCGATCTCGACCCAATCCGATCCGGGACTGATGGTCGCGGCCACCGTAGCTTCGGGATTGAGCTGCGCGCGCAGCTGGTCAAAGTAGGCGACCTGCAAATTGGTGCCCCGCTTGACCGTCCCCGAGTCGGGCTCGAGGGTTCCCAATATGAGCTGGATGAGGGTCGACTTGCCCGCGCCATTGGCGCCGATGAGGCCGATCCGGTCACCGCGCATGATCCGCATGGACAGGCCGCGGATGACCGTGCGATCGCCGAAGCCTTTGGTCACGTCTGTCAGTTCGGCGACGAGCTGACCCGACCGCTCCCCGGTGTCCAGGCTGATCTTGATGTTCCCGAGTCGATCGAGCCGCTCCGCGCGCTCCCCTCGCAGCCGCTCGAGGCGCTTCACCCGCCCTTCGTTGCGGGTGCGGCGGGCCTCGACTCCTTTGCGGATCCAGACTTCCTCTTGTGCCCAGAACTTGTCGAAGCGGCGCCGCTCGACTTCTTCGGCCGCGATCTCCTGGTCCTTGCGCTCCTCATAAGCCGCGAAGTTTCCCGGGTAGGAGCGCAGGATGCCGCGGTCGAGCTCGATGATGCGAGTCGTGACTCGATCCAGGAAGGCACGATCGTGCGTGATGACCAGCACGGCTGGCACCTTCAGCAGCAGCTCCTCGAGGCGCTCGATACCATCGATGTCCAGATGGTTCGTGGGCTCATCGAGGAGCAGGAGGTCGGGTTGTACGGTCAGCGCGAGCGCGAGGGCTGCGCGTTTGCGCTCCCCTCCCGAGCTGGTTCCGGGCGACCGGGTCTCATCGAGCTCGAAGCGATGGAGGAACTCTGTCAGACGCGACTCGAGCCGCCATCGCTCGCGCTCATCCGCGTGCAAGTCGGCGTAAACCGACCCGTTCGCGCCTTTAGCCGTGCTAGCGCGCTCGAGTAGGCTTTCCCGCAAGGTCGCGGCGGGTGGCAGCTCGGGTTCCTGCTCCACGAATGCAACTCGCAGCCCGGTGCGCTGCTGCAGCTGACCGTCATCGAGCTGTGCGAGGCCGGCAATCACGCGCAACAATGAGGACTTGCCGGTGCCGTTGCGGCCGATCAGACCGAGCCGCTCCCCGCTTTCCACGGCAAGCTGTGCCCCATCCAGCAGGGGGCGGTCTCCGAAGGCGAGGTGTGCATCGAGAAGTGTGACGAGCGCCATGCCGCGATTGTCCGGATTGGACGGCCGAAGGCAAACACGATAGAGTGATGAGGCTCAAACAGGCGCGCGGTCAGCACCTGTTCCGCTCGCAGTCTGTCACTTCCGGCGCACTTCGATTCATTTGTAACCCTTGCCTCGCCTCTGACCGCCGCAGTCCAAGCGCTGCTGTGCGAGCTCCAATCAGAGGTTTTCATGTCATTTGAGCTTCTCGGGCTCCGGTCCGAGCTATTGCGTGCCGTGGCCGAAAAAGGCTATGCCACGCCCAGTCCCATTCAGTCCCGGGCGATTCCCGCGGTTCTCTCCGGTCGCGATCTCATCGCGGGCGCACAGACCGGCACGGGCAAGACCGCCGCTTTCATCCTCCCGATGCTGCAGCGGCTGACCGAGGCCCCCTCCAACAGCCGCGCTCCGGGCGCGCTCGTATTGACTCCGACCCGCGAGCTCGCCGCGCAGGTGGCGCAAAGCGCGCGCGACTATGGCAAGTATCTGCGTGTGCGGACCGCGGTCGTGTTCGGCGGCGTCAGCATCAACCCGCAGATCGATACATTGCGGGGCGGCTGCGACCTGTTGATCGCAACGCCGGGCAGATTGTTGGACCTGGCGGAGCAGCGGGTGTTGGATCTGCGCGAAGTGCGGCATTTCGTGCTCGACGAAGCCGACCGGATGTTGGACATGGGCTTTATCCATGCGATCCGGCGGGTGTTGAAGCTGCTGCCCCCGCGGCGGCAGAATCTCATGTTCTCGGCGACCTATTCGGACGAGATTCGTGAGCTCGCGCAGCGCTTCCTGCGCGATCCGGAGGTCCTGGAGGTGGCGCCGCGGAATGCGACCGCCGAGCGCGTCGACCAGGCCGCATACCGGGTGACGAAGGATCACAAGCGGCACCTGTTGGCGCATCTCATCCAGAGCGGAAATTGGCACCAGGTGCTGGTCTTTACGCGCACCAAACATGGAGCCAACCGGCTGGCGCAGCAGTTGGAATCCAGCGGCATCCGCTCGGCCGCGATCCACGGTAACAAGAGCCAGGGGGCGCGCGTGCGCGCTTTGGCCGACTTCAAGGAAAACAGGGTGACGGCACTGGTCGCCACGGAAGTTGCCGCGCGCGGTCTCGATATCAAAGAGCTGCCCCACGTGGTGAACTACGAATTGCCGAATGTTCCGGAGGACTACGTCCACCGCATCGGTCGCACCGCGCGGGCCGGCGGCACGGGCTCGGCCGTTTCACTCGTCGCGCCGGACGAAATTCCTTTGCTGAAGGACATCGAGCGCTTGCTGCGGCGCGCAGTCCCTGTGATGCCCTTGCCCGAGTATCCGGTCAATGCGTCATCCGACGGGCAGGGCAGTGGCCGGCAGCAGCAGAGTCGTGAGCACCAGCATCAGCCACGCCGGTCTCATGGGCCAAGCCGTGAGCAGCGCGACCACCGTGGACACGCGCACGGGCAACGAGGCCAGAGCCATGGCCGCTCCAATCGTCAGCGCCGCACCGGGTCTTGATCAAACCCCGTCGAGAACGGGAACCACCACCTCTCTTTCGGATTGATGTCAGTGCGCGCCGTCATTCGCGGCGCGCACTCTCATGCGGAGGAGAAGATGGCAACCGAATCAACCGAGCCGGGGCTCGGGCAAAGGCCCCAGTTCCGTAGTCAGACCACCGCGCCCTCCGAGAGCCTCACGGGGACGCGCCCAAGTTATCGCCCCTATCCGCGTCCGATCCGGATGCCGAGCTTCGACATGCGAGGGCTCGCGGATGGCCTCGGTTGGTTCAGTATCGCTCTCGGCACTGCTGCTTTGTTGACTCCCCGAGGCCTTGGCACGCTGAGCGGGGCGGGGCGGGGTCACCCTGGGCTGACCCGCGGTGTCGGGGTCCGGGAGCTTGCGGCGGGCATGGGGATTCTGGCGCAACGCAACCCGGCGCCCTGGCTCTGGTCACGGGTGGTCGGCGACGTGATGGACCTGGCCATGTTGACCACAGCCTTGGGATCGACGAATCCCCGGCGCGGCAGGGCCGCGGTCTCTTTCGCGGCTGTCGCGGGCATTCTGGCTGTGGATGTGTTCGCGGCAACCCAACTCACCCGCCACGCAGGCAATCCTCTCATCTCGGGGGTGGTGGGCCCCACCGACCTTTACTTCGAGACCAGTATCGCCACGACCAAGTCGCCGGAGGAGTGTTATCGCTTCTGGCGCAATCTCGACAACCTGCCCCGCTTCATGAGCAATGTGGAGTCGGTGCAGGCCTTGGACGAGCGGCGCTCACACTGGGTGGCGAAAGGTCCTGCCGGGCCTCGGCTCGAGTGGGACGCCGAAATCACGGAGGACCGCCCCGGAGCGGCGCTCGCTTGGCGGACGCTCGCAGACGCGCAGGTGTCGCATGCCGGATCGGTGATCTTCGAGTCTGCCAACGGTGGCGGCACGATCATTCGGCTCAGCATGCATTACAGCCCGCCCGGCGGGCGTGTGACGGCCACCCTCGCGCAGCTCTTGCGACAGGATCCGCAAGCCCGCGTACGGGAGGATTTGCGCCGTTTCAAACAGCTGTTGGAAACGGGTGAAATCGCCACGACGCATGGGCAACCCACGGGACGGCGCAGCCTGATCGGCCGTGCGGTACACCGCTGGCGCCTCACGAGCAGCAACTAGGCGGAGATCGTATGAAAGCAAATGTCTGGTACGGCAAAGAGCAGCTGCGTGTCGAGGACGTCCCCGATCCACGTATCCTGAATCCGCGGGATGCCATCGTCCGCATCACCTCGACCGCGATCTGCGGGTCCGATCTGCATATCTACGGTGGTTTCATTCCCGGGATGTTGGCTGGTGACATCATCGGCCACGAGTTCATGGGAGAGGTCGTCGAGGTCGGCTCGGGAGTGCGCAACCTGAAGGTCGGCGATCGCATCGTCAATCCCTTTCCAATCTCCTGCGGGAGTTGTTTCTTCTGCCAGCGCAAGGAGTTCTCCCTGTGCGAGAATTCCAACCCCAACGCCTGGGCGGCCGAGAAGCTCTGGGGCCATTCTCCCGCCGGCCTGTTCGGCTATTCCCACTTGCTGGGGGGCTACGCCGGGGGGCAGGCGCAATACGCCCGCATTCCCTTCGCCGACGTAGGTCCCATCAAGGTGCCGCAAAGTCTTCCCGACGAGCAGGTGCTTTTCCTGTCCGACGTCTTCCCAACCGGATACATGGCGGCGGAGCAATGCAACTTGCAGCCGGGTGATACGGTAGCGGTCTGGGGCTGCGGGCCTGTGGGACTGTTTTCCATCAAGAGCGCCTTGCTGCTGGGCGCTGGACGGGTCATCGCCATCGACCGCTTCCCTGAGAGACTCCGCAAGGCAACCGAGGCAGGTGCCGAAGGGCTGAACTACGAGCAGGTGGACGTGTTGGAAGTTCTCAAGGACCTGACGGGGGGACGCGGACCGGATGCATGTATCGATGCCGTCGGGCTGGAGGGTCACTCCCACGGAATGTTCGGCGTCTATGATCGAATGAAGCAAGGTCTCATGCTGGAGACTGATCGTCCGCCCTCGCTACGCCAGGCTCTCAAGGCTTGCCGCAATGGCGGTACGGTCTCCATCCCCGCCGTGTACGGCGGTTTCCTGGACAAGGTCCCGTTCGGCTCGATTGTCAATCGCGCTCTGACCCTCAAGTCGGGCCAGACACACGTGCAACGTTACCTGGGCCCGCTGCTACAACTCATCGAAGAAGGCAAGATCGATCCGAGCTTCATTGTGACTCATACCCTGCCGCTGGAGCAGGCGCCCGAAGGCTATCGCATGTTTCGTGACAAGGAAGACAGCTGTGTCAAGGTGGTATTGAAGCCGTGGCTCGAGCCGCCGACTTTGGATGCGGAGCCGCAACCGAAGACACACCTGCACTGATCCGGCGAGGAATACGTCGCCCTCAGGACGTGCGTGGTTCCACGCACGTCCCTTTCGTTCGCCCATACGGGCCTGCGGACGTGCCCGGCGACAGTCATTTCGGCACTCCGATTGCCTCCTGAGGCGAGCCAATCCGTTGGTTTTGGATGCGCTTGCCGTGGGCGGAGCGGCATTTCTGCCCTGGAGATCAGTTTCCGCTTACGATACGAGGTGAGGCGCGAGCTCGCGCCGTGTGTACTACTGTGGTCAGGAGGCACGCTATGCGGCAAATAAATTGGGTTGGTGCGTTGCTATTGTTACTCTCGGCGGGCGCTGCTCTAGGTCACGCGCACCTGCAAAAAGCCGTTCCGGCGAACGGTGCGGTGCTGAATGACTCGCCCAGCAATATCGTCCTGACGTTTTCGGAGCCGGCGAAGCTGACAGCGTGCTGGCTCGAGAAGACAGGCGAGCCCAGCATCAAGATCGGCGGCCTCCCGGAAAGTCCGGCGCGCGAGGTCTCGGTCCCAGTGCCCCAGCTGAAGCCGGGGGCCTATGTCCTGAGCTGGCGAGTAGTCGGTGATGACGGCCATGTGATGGGCGGCCAGCTCAAGTTCAGCGTCGCCAGTCCCGCGCCGGTCCCGGCGCATTGACGGCCCTGCCCGACATCCTGTCGGCGGTCCTGCGGGCGATCAGCTTTGTGCTGGTGCTGCAGGCGGCAGGCATGGTCTTTTTTGCCGCGGCGTTCGGTCCGGCGTTGACCATCTCTTTGGCGAGCGTGCGTGCGTTGGCCCGAGGGACCGCCTTTGGCGGGCTCGTCATTACTGCCGGACACTATCTGATGGAAGCCGCGCGGATGGCGGGCGACATGTCCGGCCTGTTTGATAGCGCGCTGCAGGCCATGGCTTGGAATTCGACCGCCGGCGGTGCGTTCGCGGTCCGAGAGCTCGGCCTGCTCCTGATCGTGGCGGGTATGCAATCCCCCGCTGTGCGACTGATGTCGGATGGCTCGTTCAAATCTTCCGCGAGCCTGTCACCAACGCTTTGGCTACGACGGCTCTCCTCGCACGGATTCACTGTTGTGGGTATTGCGGGGGCGGTGCTGGTCGCCTGCTCCTTCGCTCTGACCGGCCACACCGCTACGAGCTCCTGGCGGGTGATTCTGGCACCGCTGCTGTTGACTCACCTTCTGCTGGTGTCGTTTTGGCTCGGCGCTCTGTTGCCGCTCTACCTGGCGACGTTGCGGGAGCCGCACGAGCGAGCAGCCCGGGTCGTGGCGCTTTTTTCCGCGGCGGCGTTCTGGTTGGTTCCGCTGATCGCGTTGGCAGGGATCTCGATCGCAGCACTGCTGCTGCCCAACGTAGAGGCTCTGAGGCAGCCGTACGGCGAGATCATAATTGCCAAAGTGGTGCTGTTCGCGGTGTTGATGGCGCTTGCCGCGCTCAACAAATGGCGCTTCGGACCGGCGCTTGCAAGGCCGGAGCTGTCGGCAGGTCAGTCGTTTCGTCGTGTGGTCATCGTGGAGTACGTGCTCATCGTAGCGGTGCTGGCGATTACGGCGGTGATGACGACGTTCTATTCGCCGGAATCCCCGCTGGGGACGTCACCGCTGACGCGGCTCCAGTGAGCGAGCTGCGCGGCTGCATGATCGACTGACGCACTTGCGCCAGCGGGGCGTCCTCAAGGAGTCGTACGGAAGCTCCAACTGGTTCCACACCCAGCTTCCGCCAGAGGTCCATCAGGTCCGGCGTCACCGGAGCATCCTTCATGCGGGTGTAGAGATCTTCCAGGACCGGAACCCCTACGGCGGTGTCTCCCGTTTTCAGTACTTTCTCGAGCGGCCAGTCAGCCACGAGCCCGCCACTGTCGCGCGCAATGGCTCGTACAGCATCCTGGAGTCCGAACCGATTCTGCGTGCGGCGATGGATCTCGACATCCGCCAGCAGGCAAAACATGGCGCCGCCCCAATAGGTGCGCCCCCATGTATGGGTGTGATCGAGGCCACGGTCTCCGGGCTGCGGCAGTCCACGCGGCATTGAGCGAATCTCTTCGCTCCAGACATCCGACTCCGTACGGTTGCCAGCCTGGACCCGTGCCACACCTTCGATGTAGACCGCGAGGCCTTCCGACAACCAGAGGTGATCGTCGCCAACCTCGGGAAGCGCGAGGTGGATCATCTCGTGAACCAACACCCAATCGTTCCGTAACTGCTCTTCGGTGACCTGGCGTCCAACCATCACACGAATGAAGCCGCCGTTGTATCCGAATGTCTTACCGCTGCTGACGCCGCCTCCTTCCTCCGGAACCACTCTTACGCGTAGCGCATGCGTCGGAAATCCAGCGTAGTAACCGACCACGATCCCCGCCGAGCGGGTGACCCACGCCAGCAGGGGGGCGGCTCCGTTGCGAAAGGCGCTTGCGTCGATGTCAGCCCGGATGTCCGCCCCCGCGACCTTGATCTCGGTCACCGCCGCCGCAACGTTTCGAAAGCAACACAATGCAACTCCGGCATAAAGCAAGGCCAAGCAGGCTGTTCTCATGTCTTTCATATCCCTAGCTGCGGCGTGCCATGGACTTAGGCGGCAAGTCTCCTACCGCCTTCGCAATGATCTGCGCGCCCTGTTCGAGCAGGAACGTGCGGAACGCGGCCGGTATGGGCGCCAGCTGCTTGTCGCGCAGATGAATAACATACCAGTCCCGCACCAGCGGCAGGCCGACCACGTCGAGAATCACGAGCTTACCGGCCGCGAGCTCGAGCCCCACGGTATGTGAGGAGATGAAGCTGATGCCCATATTGGCCATCACGGCTTGCTTGATGGTCTCGTTGCTGCTGACCTCCATGGAGACCCGGATTGGAACATCATGCTCACGGAAGACGCGCTCCATGGAGGCTCGGGTGCCGGAGCCTTCCTCTCGGATGAGAAAGCTTTCGCATGCCAGCTGACTCAGCTTGATGCGGCGCTTTGTGGCCAACGGATGAGTGGGTGAGGCGATGAGGACCAGGGGGTGCTTGGCAAACGGCAGGGCGACAGTCTCCAACTCCCTGGGCGGTCGTCCCATGATCACCAGGTCGCTCTCGTTGTCGGCGAGCTGTTGAATGATCTCTTCGCGGTTGCCCACCGTGAACTGGATCGAGACTTCCGGATAGGCCGGTCTGAACGTGGAGAGCAGCGAGGGTGCGAAATATTTTGCGGTACTGACCGCGCCGAGTTTCAAGACGCCCCGCTTCAAGCCGCGCATCGCCGCCAACGACTCGCCGGCCTGCCGTAACAGCTCCATCGCCTCATCCGTGTAGCGCAGCAGCTCCACGCCCGCGGGCGCGAGATGCACTTTACGTCCGATCTGTTCGAACAGCGGCAGACCGACTTCCTCCTCCAGCAGCTTCACTTGTTGTGAGACCGCCGGTTGTGTCAGGTGCAGCTCGCGTGCCGCCCGCGTAAACGACAGGTTGCGCGCGACCGCCGCAAACACTCGTAATTGCCGGAGGGTGACGTTTCGCATCTATAAGAGAACCTGATGCAGAGGCGAAC
>Ga0068855_100000764_pt1 | contig 39636 bp, 29 predicted proteins | sample KBSCornC52_FD_66592 | JGI IMG/M metagenome (GOLD analysis project Ga0068855, IMG submission 66592) | Corn rhizosphere microbial communities from Kellogg Biological Station, Michigan, USA - KBS Corn C5-2 | ecosystem: Host-associated > Plants > Roots > Rhizosphere > Soil ...
GCCCGCGAAAAGCCCGATGCCCGGCAGCGGCCGCGTGAACGCCGCGTCCGGCATCGAGTTCATCTTTGGCCGTCATCCCGGCGAAAGCCGGAATCCAGTTTGCGGCTTGCAGAAGAAGCTGGATTCCGGCTTTCGCCGGAATGACGGGTCTTGTTTCGAGCGACGCGACGCGTCGCTCCCGCATGAGGTACACCATGGAAATCACCGCAACCCTGGTCAAGGACCTGCGCGAGCGCACCGGCGCCGGCATGATGGAGTGCAAGAAGGCGCTCACCGAAAACAAGGGCGACATCGACGCGGCCGCCGAATGGCTGCGTAAGTCCGGCCTCGCCAAGGCCGACAAGAAGGCCAGTCGCGTCGCCGCCGAAGGTCGCATCGCGATGGCGCAGGACGGCGGCAAGGCGGTGCTGGTCGAGATCAACTCCGAGACCGATTTCGTCGCCAAGGACGAGAACTTCCTCGCCTTCGCCGACAAGGTCGCCAAGGCGGCACTCGCCTCCGGCGCGAAGGACGTCGAGACCCTGAAGGCGGTCAAGCTCGCCTCCGGCGAAACCGTCGAGGAAGCGCGCGCGGCGGTCATCGCCAAGATCGGCGAGAACGTGCAGGTGCGCCGCATGGTGCGTGCCGACAGCGCGAACAACGTCGCGGCCTACGTGCACGGCGGCCGCATCGGCGTGCTGGTCGAGGTCAAGGGCGGCGACATCGACTTCGCGCGCGGCGTGGCGATGCATGTCGCGGCGATGAACCCGCCGTACAACAAGGCGGCCGAAGTGCCGGCCGATTTCGTCGCCAAGGAAAAGGAAATCGAACTCGCCAAGATGAGCGAGAAGGACAAGGCCAAGCCGGCCGAGATCCTCGAGAAGATCATCGGCGGCAAGGTCGCGAAGATCATCAACGAAGTGACCCTGTACGGCCAGCCGTACGTGCTGAACACCGACCAGAGCGTCGAGGCCGCGGCGAAGGCCGCCGGCGCCGACGTGATCAGCTTCCAGCGCATCGCGGTCGGCGAAGGCATCGAGAAGGTCGTCGAGGACTACGCGGCCGAAGTCGCCAAGGCGATGCAGGTCTGAAACAGCGGCGATTTCTTTCGCCGTACTGCTCGAAAAAGGCCGCGGACTCCGCGGCCTTTTTCGTTGCTCAGCCGTCCCGCGCGGCGGCGTCGCGCCGCGTGCCGATCTTGTCGTGGCTGCCGGCGACCGGCAGTCCCCAGCCGTAGCGGATCGCGGCGACGCGCAAGCCGAAGCAGAGCAGCGCACCGACGCACATTGCCGCGGTCGCCGGCAGGCCGAGGCGGTCGCCGGCGACGACCACGGCGGCGCCAGCGAGCGCGGCGACCGCATACAGGTCCGCGCGCAGCACGAGCGGTACCTCGTTGAGCAATATGTCGCGCATGATGCCGCCGCCGATGCCGGACAGCATGCCGAGCAGCGACGCCATCACCGGGTCGAGCCCGTGCGCGAGCGCCTTGTTCGCTCCGACCACCGCGAACAGCGCCAGGCCGGCCGCATCGAACACGCGCACCGGATTGCTCAGCCGTTCGATCGACGGCGCCCACCAGAACGTGACCAGGCCAGCCAGCACCGACACGCCGAGATAGCGCCAGTCGCTGATCGCGGCGGGCGGCACCGCGCCGATCAGCACGTCGCGCACGATGCCGCCGGAATTGGCCGCGACGAACGACAGCACGAGCACCCCGAACAGGTCGAGGCGCCGGCGCACGCCGGCGGTCGCGCCACTGAGCGCGAACACGAACGTGCCGCCGAGATCGAGGACCAGGACCAGCAGCTTGAGGGTCACGCGCGTCTCCTCACCGAGGCATCCTGCCCACTCTAGCGTCTTCGCGTCCGCCGCCCGCGGCCGGTTTCGATGGCGAGGATGAACGGGATCGTCGCCGACACGGCGGTCGTGCCGCTACAATGCGGCTGTTTTGCCTGCCGGAATCGCCCATGCCCGCCGATATCAAGTACAAGCGCATCCTCCTCAAGCTCTCCGGCGAAGCATTGATGGGCGAAGCCGACTACGGCATCGACCCTAAGGTGCTGCAGCGCCTCGCGCGCGAAATCATCGAGGTCCAGCGCGCCGGCGTGCAGGTCGGGGTGGTGATCGGCGGCGGCAACATCTTCCGCGGCGCCGGTCTCGCCGCGGCCGGCATGGACCGCGTGACCGGCGACCACATGGGCATGCTCGCGACCGTGATGAACGCGCTCGCGATGCAGGACGCGATCGAGAAGGCCGGCGGCTACGCGCGCACGATGTCGGCGATCAAGATCAACGAGGTGTGCGAGGACTTCATCCGCCGCCGCGCGATCCGCCACCTCGAGAAGGGCCGCATCGCGATCTTCGCCGCCGGCACCGGCAATCCGTTCTTCACGACCGATTCCGCCGCCGCGCTGCGCGCGATCGAGGTCGGCGCGGACCTGCTGCTCAAGGCGACCAAGGTCGACGGCGTCTACACCGCCGATCCGGCCAAGGATCCGACCGCGACGCGCTACGAGCGCCTGTCGTACGAGGAAGTCATCCAGCGCAACCTGCAGGTCATGGACACCAGCGCGATCGCGCTGTGCCGCGACCATCGCATCCCGCTGCGCATCTACGACATGTCGCGCGAAGGCGACCTCATGCGCATCATGCGCGGCGAGCCGATCGGCACGCTCGTCGGCGGGCGCTGAATCGCGCACGACATCGTGTTGCCGCGAAGGCGGCATTCGCCCCTCCCCTGCCCGCGCGGCGCACCCGCTTCGCCGTGGCGCCGCTTTGCGTCGTTCCGGCGCAAACCCAACCTTCGGCACGCAACCAAACGCTGCCCTAGTCCAATCCTGATAGTGAAGGCGATGCCTTCGCAGCCCGAACGGACCCGGACGCTCCATGTTCCACGGGCCAGCCAGGGAAGCGGCCTGCCTGCGGCAGGATGAGGAGAAGACCATGAAAGCATTGTTCAACATCGCGCTCGCAACGATCACGGCCACCGTGTGCGGTGGTGCCGCCGCCAATGCCCAGCGCGAGCTGGAAGCGGTCACGGTGCAGTCGCACCAGGTCGACTGCACGCCGCCATCGTCGTCGGCATTGTGTTCGGCATTGCATGCGCAGATCCGCAGCCATTTCACGATGCGCGAGATCGGCGTGCTGTTCGGCGCGCGCACGTCGTATCCGGAAGCGCAGACCGCCTACGAGGGTCTGAATGTGCGCTACCAGAATCTGATGCGCGAGGTCGCAGCCAACATCACGTCGACGAGCGACGCGGTCGCTGTCCGCTGAGGCGCGGCTGCGCGCGACTCTCCCTCCAGCCCATCCCGCCGCGGGATGGGCGACGCACGGCGATCGTCGGCGCCAGCGATCCTGCCGTTGTCGACCGCCTCTCACCGCGACGCCGCGACTGGCGCATACTTGGTCACTGGCGGATACGGCCAGGGAGTCGCGGCGATGGCCAGGTTCGATACGACGCGGTGGAGCATCGTGCTTCAGGCACGCGACGCAACGCCGGCCACGGCGCCGGCGCTCGCGATGCTTTGCCGCACCTATCGGCCTCCGGTGCTCGCCTATATCCGTCGGCGCGGCTATGCGCCCGACCAGGCCGAGGACCTGACCCAGACCTTCTTCACGCATTTCATCGAGCGCGCCTGGCATGCCGGTGCGGACCCTGCGCGCGGCCGCTTTCGCGCCTACCTGCTGACCGCGGTGAAACGCTTCCTGATCGACCGCGATATCGAAGCCCATCGCCTGAAGCGCGGCGGTGGCGTGCACTTCGACGACATCACTGCGGAACCATCGCTCGACCTGGCGAGCGATGAAACGCCCGATGCCGCGTTCGACCGCGACTGGGCCATCGCAGTCGTCGATGCGGCCATGATGCGCCTGCGCGAAGAGGCCGAACGCGCGGGCAAGCTCGCGCTGTTCGAGCAGCTCAGCGAATTCGTGGCCGAGCGTCCGGACGAGAGCGAATACGCGCGCCTCGCCGAGGCGCTCGGCATGCGGCGCAACACGCTCGCGGTCGCCGTGCACCGCATGCGCACGCGGCTGCGCGACCTCGTGCGCGAGGAAGTCGCGCAGACCGCGGTCGATCCCGACAGCCTCGCCGACGAGTTGCGCGACCTGCGCGACGCGTTCGGCGAACTGGTGCATTGAGGCGCATGGTGCAGCCGCCCGAAGGCGACGAGGTGCAGCCAGCCGACTCCGCGCAGCACTCGCCGGGCGCCCGCCGCGCGCATGCAGTCATTTCCGGCATCGCCTCCGAGCGCAGCTTGTTCGCCGCGCTCGACGGCGACGATGCCGCCGGCCGGACCGACCCGCTCGCGCTGGACCTCGACGACCCGGCACAGCGCCGCTTCGGCGACTACGAGCTGCTCGAGCTGATCGGCGAAGGCGGCATGGGCGTGGTGTATCGCGCGCGCCAGCTCAGCCTCGATCGCGAGGTCGCGGTGAAGGTGCTCGCGGCCGGTCCGTGGGCATCGCAGGATTTCATCGAACGCTTCCGGCGCGAGGCGCAGAACGCGGCGCGCATTCAACATCCAAACATCGTCGCGATCTACGAAGTAGGCACCGCCGAAGACCTGCAATTCTTCAGCATGCAACTGGTGCGCGGGCCGAGCCTCGCGCACGAGGCGCGCCGCGCACCGCGCATGTCCGCGCAACGGGCCGCGAGCCTGCTGCGGACGGTCGCGGAAGCAGTCGACTACGCGCACCGTCTCGGCGTGCTGCATCTCGACCTCAAGCCCGCCAACGTGCTGCTCGACGAAAGCGGCGAACCCCATGTCGCGGACTTCGGGCTCGCGCGCCGCCTCGAGGATGCGGGATCGACGGGAACGGGAGAAGTGTCGGGCACGCCCAGCTACATGGCGCCGGAACAGGTCGCCGGGCAGGCCCACGCGATCTCGCCCAGCACCGACGTCTGGGGCCTCGGCGCGATCCTGTACGAGCTGGTCACCGGGCAGCCTCCGTTCCGCGCCGCATCCACGCGCTCGACGCTGCAACTGGTCGCCGGCGGCGTCGTGCGGGAACCGCGTCGTTCGACGCCCGATCTCCCGCGCGACCTCGAAGCCATCATCCTGCGCTGCCTCAAGCGCGATCCGGCCGCGCGCTACCCATCGGCGCGCGCGCTCGCCGACGATCTCGGCCGCTTCGTGGAGGGCTACGCCGTGCGCGCACGGCCGTTGAACGCTGCGCAGCGCGTGCTGCGCTGGGTGCGGCGCGAACCGCGCCTCGCCGGCAGCGCTGCTCTGATCGCACTCTCGCTGATCGTCGGCGTGGTCGCTACGGCGATGCAATGGCGCCGCGCGGAAACGAACGCCGTGCACGCGCGCGAAAGCGGCCAGCGCGCCGAGGCGGCGCGCCGCTTCCTGGTCGCGGTGTTCGAACAGGCGGCCCCGGACCAGACGCGTGGCCAACCGTTCAATGCACACGAACTGCTCGCAGGAGCCGAGGCATTGCTGCGCAGGAATACGCCGGCCGACGCGGCGACCCAGGTCGACCTCACCGGCCTGATCGGAACCCTCTACTGGGACATCGGCGACTACGAACGGTCCGCGGCGATGCTCTCGCAAGTCGCGACCGCGGCCGGCGACAACCGCCTGCCGGCCGACGTGCGCGCGCGCATCCTGCTCGGCCTCGCGCGCACCGAACTCGACAAGAACCGCTTCGATGCCGCCATCGAGCACGCCGGCGAGGCATTGCGCCTCGGCACCGGCGAGGCGCGCATCGATCCCGCCGAGACGGCCGAAGCGCGCCGCATTCATGCCGAGGCATTGATCGGCCAGGGCAGCGCGAAGGATGCCGAGCCGCTCCTGCGGACGGCCCTGGCCGAGGATCGCGCGAGGTTCGGCGAACGCAGCCGGCTCGTCATCGACGATCTCGTCGCACTCGGTTACGCGAACAAGGAGCTGTCGCATTTCGATGAAGCGATCCGCCTCGCCAATGAAGCGGCCGCGAGCGCGACCTTGCTGTACGGACGGCAACACAGCCGCGTCGTCAACGCACTCGAGCTGGCTGCCTCCGCACTCGGCGCGCGCGGTCGCTACGGTGAAGCCGAGGCGACCCTGCGCGAGGCGGTCGAGCTCGCGCGTTCGGTATTCGGGCCCGAGCACCGCGAAACGATCGTCGCGCAATCGAACCTGCTGTGGACACTGGAGCGCCAGGGGCGCTACGCGGAAGCGCTCGAGCAGCGACTCGCCTTGCTCGAAACCGAGAAGAAGATCGCCGATCCGCGCCCGGAACAGATGGCGTACGCGTACAACTTCCTCGCCAGCGACTACCTCGGGCTCGGCCGGTTCGCCGAGGCGGAGCAGGCTGCGCGCAACTCGCTCGCCGCCTGGCGCAAGGTGCATGGCTCTGACGACGAGCTGGACAGCGCCGAATCGCAGCAACTGCTCGCGCAGGCGCTGCAGTTCGCCGGCCGTTATGCCGAAGCGGAGTCGGCTTGGCGAGCGGCAGTGCGCATCCGCGGCGCGAATGAACCGGCCGACTCGCTCTGGCTCAATGCCACACGCGCCGGACTCGGCGACCTCCTGCGCCTGCAGCATCGCAGTGCCGAGGCGCGCGACCTCCTGCGCGCCGTCGCGGCCGCGGTGCCGGTCGCACCCAATCCGGTGCGCGCCTCCGTACTGGCCATCCAGGCGGAAACGGAACTGGACGCCGGTTCCGCCGACGATGCCACGCGTTCGGCGGAGGAAGCGTTGACGATCGCACGCGCGGTGCTTCCGCCCGGGAACTTCCGACTCGCACCGGCGCTGCACGCGCTCGCGCGCTGCAGGCTGGCCGCCGGCAAGCCCGACGATGCACTGCGCCTGTTGCGCGAGGCTTTGCCGATGCGCACGCCGATCTTCCCTGCCGCCGATGTCCGCGTGCTGGAACTGCGCGTCGGCGAACTGATGGCGCTCGCGGCATCGAACCATCCGCCCGAGCCGCACCAGCGCGACGAGGTCGAAGCCCTGTTGCGCGCGAATACGATGCCGTACGCGCGCGACCTGCTCGCCCGGTTGCCGCCGCGCTGATCACGGCGGCGCCATCGGCGGGAGCAATCCCGCAGCCGGCGTGGGCCCGCTGCTATACTCGCCAGCCACTCGCACGACGGAAACGGTGGCCGCGCCATGCTCGACAACATCAAGAAGGACATGCAGACGCGCATGCAGAAGAGCGTCGATGCGCTCAAGCACGAACTGATGCGCTTGCGCACCGGTCGCGCCAGCTCGGCGTTGATCGAACCGCTCAAGGTGTCCTACTACGGCAACGAAACGCCGGTCATGCAGGTCGCGAACGTCGCGATCGAAGCGCGCTCGATCACGATCACGCCGTACGAAAAGAACATGATCGCCGCGGTCGAGAAGGCGATCCTCGCCTCCGATCTCGGCCTGACCCCGACCACAGTCGGCCAGGTCATCCGCATCAACCTGCCGCCGCTGACCGAGGAGCGCCGCAAGGAGCTGTCCAAGCACGTCGCGCACGAGGGCGAGAACGCGAAGATCGCGGTGCGCAACGTGCGTCGTGATGCGCTGCACCAGGTCAAGGAACTCCTCAAGGACAAGAAGATCAGCGAGGACGAGGAACGCCGCGCCGAGGAGGAGATCCAGAAGTTCACCGACAAGTTCGTCAGGGACGTCGACGGCGTCGTGAAGGCGAAGGAAGACGAGCTGATGGCGATGTAGTCGACCCGCTCGCGCGCCGCGCGACGGATCACTCCCCTCTCCCGCCGGGAGAGGGCAAGGGTGAGCGTACGGCGCCGCGCAGGACCGCATCGGTGCCATGGCACGAATCGCGGTCCTGCACCGCAGCAGCATCGCGGCGCAAACCGCCCCTACAATGTGACGCATGGATTCCGACTCTGCCGCGCGCATCCCGCGCCACATCGCGATCGTCATGGACGGCAACGGTCGCTGGGCCGAACGTCGCCACCTGCCGCGCAACCTCGGCCATCGCGAGGGCCAGAAGGCCGTGCGTGCGGCGATCGAGTACTGTCGGCGCAAGGGCGTCGAGGCCCTCACCCTGTTCGCGTTCTCGAGCGAGAACTGGAAGCGGCCGGACGAGGAAGTCGGCGCGTTGATGCAGCTGTTCCTCAACGCGCTCGATCGCGAGGTCGACGAGTTGCACGCGAATGGCGTGCACATCAGCTTCATCGGCGACCTGTCCGCATTCTCGCCCGAGCTGACCGCGCGCATGCGCGCAGCGATGCAACGCACGGCCGCGAACACCGCGCTGAGCCTCAATATCGCGGTCAACTACGGCGGCCGCTGGGACATCGTGCAGGCGGCGCGCACGCTTGCGCAGGCGGCGGCACGCGATGAACTGGACCCCGCCGTGATCGACGAATCGATGTTCGCGCGACATACCTGCCTCGACGGCCAACCACCGGTCGACCTGTTCATCCGTACTGGCGGCGAGGTACGCGTCAGCAATTTCCTGCTCTGGCAGATCGCCTATGCGGAACTGGTTTTCTCCGAGGCGCTCTGGCCCGATGTCGACGCCGACCTGCTGGATTCGGCATTGGCCGAATACGCGCGCCGCGAGCGCCGTTACGGCCTCACTTCCGCGCAGATGCGCGCAGCGGGCTGAGACGCGCACATGCTGAAGCAACGCACCCTCACCGCCCTCGTGCTCGCGCCGCTCGCGGTCGCGATGATCCTGCTGCTGCCGACGGCGACGCTCGCGCTGGTGATCGCGGTGATTTCGCTGCAGGCGCTGTGGGAATGGACGCGCCTCGCCGGCGTCACGTCGAACGCGGTGCGCATCGCGGTCATCGCCGTGAACGCGGGCCTGCTCGCCCTGCTGTGGACGATCCGCGATGAACCGCTCGCGTGGTACGTGATCGGCGCCGGCGTCGCCTGGTGGCTGTTGTCCCTGCTGTGGTTGCGTCATTTCTCCTGGGCGGCGGCGCCGACGCGCGAGAACGCGGCCCTCAAGCTGATCACGGCCGAGTTCGCGGTCCTGCCGGCCTGGCTCGCACTCGCCCATCTGCACGGCGAGGGCGACCATGGCCGCGGCTGGGCCCTGCTCGCGATCGTGCTGGTGTGGGCCGCGGATACCGGCGCGTATTTCGCCGGCAAGCGCTTCGGCACGACCAAGCTCGCCCCGCGCATCAGTCCGAACAAGACCCGCGCGGGCGCCTACGGCGCGATGGTCGTCGCCGGCATCGTCGCCGTCGTCGCCGGCTGGCTGCTCGGCACGCGCGACGTTGCACTCATCGCCCTGCTCGCGCTCGCGCTGGTGACCGTGCTGGCGTCCATTCTCGGCGACCTGATCGAGAGCCTGCTCAAGCGCCAGGCCAATGTGAAGGATTCCGGCACGCTGTTTCCCGGCCATGGCGGCCTGCTCGACCGTGTCGACAGCGTGTTTTCCGCGGTGCCCGTGTTCGTCGCCGGCAAGGCGCTGATCGACTTGCTGCTGGCGCCATGAAGACGCTGGCGGTCCTCGGCGCGACCGGCTCGATCGGCGCGAGTACGCTCGACGTCGTCGCACGCCATCCGCAGCGCTACCGCATCGGCGTGCTCGCCGCGCATCGCAGCGCGGCTGCGCTGGCCGACCTGTGCGCGCGCTTCCGCCCCGAACTCGCCGTGATCGCCGATCCTGCGTACGAAGCGGAGCTGCGCGAGCACCTGCGCGCGCGTGGCGTCGCCTGCCGCGTCGAATCCGGCGCATCGGCGCTGATCGCCGCCGCGGCCGGCGCACGGTGCGATACGGTCGTCGCCGCGATCGTCGGCGCGGCCGGCCTCGAATCGACGCTCGCCGCTGCGCGCGCAGGCAAGCGCCTGCTGCTTGCGAACAAGGAAGCGGTGGTGATGGCCGGCACGCTGCTCGCCGATGCGCTCGCACAGGGCGGCGGGGACCTGCTGCCGCTCGACTCCGAGCACAACGCCGTATTCCAGTGCCTGCCGCGCGAACCGGCCGATCTCGCCGCGGCCGGCGTGCGACGCATCCTGCTGACCGCCTCGGGCGGTCCATTCCGCGGCCTCAAGGCGGCCGACCTCGACGCGATCACGCCGGAGCGCGCCTGTGCGCACCCGAACTGGCGCATGGGCCGCAAGATCTCGGTCGACTCGGCCACCCTCATGAACAAGGGCCTCGAGGTGATCGAGGCGCACCACCTGTTCCGTGCCCCGGCCGAGCGCATCGAGGTCGTCGTGCATCCGCAGAGCATCGTGCATTCGCTGGTCGAGTACGCCGACGGCTCGGTGCTGGCCCAACTCGGCAATCCCGACATGCGCACCGCGATCGCCTACGCGCTCGCGTGGCCGGATCGCATCGACGCCGGCGTGTCGGCGCTGGACCTGGTCAGGCTCGCCCGCCTCGATTTCGAAGCGCCCGACCTCGACACCTTCCGCTGCCTGCGCCTCGCCTACCAGGCGCTTGCGGCCGGCGGGCAGGCCACGATCGCGCTGAACGCCGCGAACGAGGAAGCGGTCGCCGCGTTCCTCGACGGGCGCCTGTCCTTCCTCGGCATCGCCGAGACGATCGAGCGATGCCTCGCCTTGGCCGGTACCGAACCCGCGAGCGACCTGGCCATGATCCTTGACGCCGATTTAACTGCGCGTCGGCATGCTCAACGTATGATCGCCACCCTTTCCGCCTGAAACCCGACAAACCCCGCCATGAGTGAATTTTTCGGTTCCGTGTGGTGGCTGATCGTCACCCTCGGCCTGCTGATCACGTTCCACGAGTACGGCCATTTCGTGATCGCGCGCCGCTGCGGCGTGAAGGTGCTGAAATTCTCCGTCGGCTTCGGTCCGGCGCTGTGGTCGCGCTTCGATCGCCACGGCACCCAGTTCGTCGTCGCCGCGATCCCGCTTGGCGGCTACGTGAAGATGCTCGACACGCGTGAAGTCGAAGGCGTGGTCGGCCCGACCGCACTCGCAGGCGCGTTCGACCGCAAGTCGGTCGGCGCGCGCATGGCGATCACGATCGCCGGGCCGCTGTTCAACCTGATCTTCACGCTTGCGGCGTTCTGGCTCATGTTCGTGATCGGCAAGCCGGATTTCCTGCCGGTGGTCGGCCCGGTCGATCATGTCGCGGCGAGCTCGGGTTTCCAGCCCGGCGACCGCATCGTCGCGATCGCCGGCAAGCCGGTCGAGACCTGGACCGATGCGAGCCTTTCGGTGCTGATGGCGAGCATCGACCGGCGCGACCTCGCCATCGACGTGACCGATGCCGGCGGCACGAGCCGACAGCGCACGCTCGCGCTGTCGACGCTCGCACCGGACCTGGACGAACGCGAGCTGGCGACGCAGATCGGCCTGTCGCCGCGGCAATGGTCGCTGCCGCCGGTGATCGGCCAGGTCACGCCAGACAGCGCGGCCTCGCGCGCGGGCCTGCAGGCCGGCGACCGCATCCTCGCGATCGGCGGCGACGCCATCAAGGACTGGCGCGAAGTGCCCGAGGCGATCCAGAAGCATGCCGGCACGGACCATCCCCTCGAACTCTCGATCGAGCGCGCCGGCAAGACCCTTCCCGTGCCGACGACGCCCACGCGCAAGGCGGCCGAGCCCGACGCGAAAGCCGGCGACGCGAAACCGCAATGGCTGCTTGGCATCGGTCCGCAGGCGAGCGATCCGCATTACGACGCGACCCTGCGTTACGGGCCCCTCGCCGCGATCCCGAGGGCGATTGGCGAAACCTGGAAGCAGACCCGCGACACCCTCGGCATGCTCGGTCGCATGGTTTCGGGCCAGGCCTCGCTGAAGAACCTGTCCGGGGTGATCACGATCGCCCAGGCCGCCAATAGCTCGGCCCAGCTCGGACCCGCCTGGTTCTTGAATTTCCTAGCAATTATTTCCCTGAGCCTGGCGATCCTCAACCTCCTGCCGATCCCGATCTTGGACGGCGGCGGCCTGCTGTATTACCTTATCGAACTGATAAAGGGCAGTCCGTTGAGTGAGCGCGTGCAGGTCACCGGCCAGTACGTCGGGCTGGTCCTGCTGATGGCCCTGATGAGCCTGGCGCTCTACAACGATATCCTGCGGAACGTTTCCTGATCCGCAGGGAGCCTGCGTGGCTGACGCGCAGGCTGCTTGCCCCATAACGAAACAAGGCCGCGACTGCGCCCGTCGCGGGCCCCACGATGCCCTGACGGAAGTGACGAATGAAGCGTATCGCCGCTCTTTTCCTGCTCGCCTTTTTCGCCGCGCGTGACGCCTCGGCCTTCGACACCTTCAAGGTCTCGGAAATCCGCATCGACGGCCTCTCGCGCATCGCGCCCGGCACGGTGTTCACCTACCTGCCGATCGAGAAGGGGGACTCCCTGACGCCCGACCGCGCGAACCAGGCGATCCGTGCGCTCTACAAGACCGGCTTCTTCAACGACGTACAGTTGTCGCGCCAGGGCGACATCCTCGTCGTGAACGTCAAGGAACGCCCGCAGATCACCAAGATCGCGATCCGCGGCAACAAGGACATCAAGGAAGAGGACCTGCTCAAGGGACTCAAGGGCATCGGCCTCGCCGAGGGCGAGGCGTTCGACCCGCTCAAGCTGGCCCAGGTGCAGGACGAGCTGACCCACCAGTACTACAACCGCGGCAAGTACAACGTCTCGGTCAAGTCCTCGACCGTGAACCTCGACCGCAACCGCGTCGAAGTCGCGATCAACATCGCCGAAGGCAAGGCCGCGCGCATCAAGCACCTCAACGTGGTCGGCAACACCGCGTTCAGCGACAAGGACATCGAGGGCGACTTCGAGTCGAACACGACGAACTGGACGTCCTGGTACTCGAAGGACGACCAGTATTCGCGCGAAAAACTTTCCGGCGACCTCGAGAAGCTGCAGTCCTACTACATGGATCGCGGCTACGCGGACTTCAGCGTCGAGTCGACCCAGGTCGGCATCAGTCCGGACAAGCGCAAGATGTACGTCACCGCCGGCATCAAGGAAGGCGAGGTCTACAAGGTCAGCGACATCAAGCTGACCGGCGCGTTGATCCTCAACGAGGAAGACCTGCGCAAACTGCTGCAGGTCAAGGCAGGCGACGTTTTCTCGCGGCGCCGCGTCGAGCAATCGGTCGACGCGATCACCTCGACCCTGTCGAACATCGGCTATGCGTTCGCCGACGTCGAGCCGATCCCGGCGATCGACAAGGAAAAGCGCGAGGTCGGCCTCAACTTCTTCGTCAACCCGGGCAAGCGCGTGTACGTGCGCCAGGTCGTGTTCAAGGGCAACCAGCACACCGAGGACGAGGTGCTGCGTCGCGAGATCCGCCAGCTCGAAGGCTCGTGGTATTCGCAGGCGGCGATCGACCGCTCGAAGATCCGCCTGCAGCGCCTCGGCTTCTTCAGCAAGGTCGAGATCGACACACCGAAGGTGCCCGGCACCGACGACCAGGTCGACGTGACCGTCACGGTCGAGGAGCAGAACTCCGGCCAGTTCACGTTCGGCCTCGGCTATTCGCAGGTGCAGAAGCTGATCGCGAGCGTCGGCGTCACGCAGAACAATTTCTTCGGCACCGGCGACCGCGTCAGCGTGAATGCGATGCGCAGCGGCGCGCTCGAGCGCTACCAGTTGTCGTATTTCGAGCCGTACCTGACCGATGAGGGCATCGGCATCGGCTACGACATCCAGCACACCAAGCTGGACGCGGCCGAAACCAACCTCGCCAGCTACCTCAGCAGCACCGATGCGTTCGACATCTATCTCGGCGTTCCGATCTCCGAGTCCGATTCGATCAACGTGCAGATGGGTCTCGGCAAGACCGGCATCTCCACCTTTCCCGGCCTGACGCCGCCGTCGATCGTCGACTACATCGACAACCTCGGCCACCGCACGTTCCACAGCTGGAACATGCAATTGTCCTGGGCCCACGACACGCGCAACCGCTACTGGAATCCGACCCGCGGCGGCCTGCAGCAGGTTTCGCTCGAAGTCACCCTGCCCGGCTCGACCGTGCAGTACTACAAGGCGCAGTACCATTTCGCCCACTACCTGCGCATGACCGATGCGCTGACGTTCTACGGCCATGCCTCGGTCGGCTACGGTGATTCGTACAACGATCCCAAGAGCGTGCTGTTGCCGACCCACGAGCGCTACGTCGCGAACATCAGCGGCCTGCCCTTCTTCGAGAACTTCTACGCCGGCGGCGTTTCCGACGTGCGCGGTTTCCGCGACAACACGCTCGGTCCGTTCGGCGTCGTGAACCCGATCACCTGTCCGCCCTCGAACACGAACTGCCGCCTGCCGCTCGGCGGCGCGCTCAAGTTCTCGGCCTCGGCCGAGGTGATCTTCCCGACGCCGTTCGTCAAGGAAAACAACGACTCGACGCGCATCTCCGCCTTCCTCGACGTCGGCAACGTGTTCCAGAACAGGCTCTGCAACGTGCCCGAATGCCGCGTCTACAAGAGCTGGGCCGCGGACCAGTTGCGCGCATCGGTCGGCTTGTCGTTCCAGTGGCGTGCTCCGGTGGGCCCGATCGTGATCAACCTGGCGCGGCCGATCCGCAAGAAGCCCGGAGACGATACCGAAACGATCCAGTTCACCTTCGGCAACACGTTCTGAGACAGTCCGGCGTCGACAGCTGAGGAGACGTGCGTGACGCAGCATGCACAACCGGCGAGACGGATACTCGCTCTGCTGCTGGGCGTGCTCGCATTCGCGGGCGCGGCCGGCGCGCAGGCGCCCGCACCGGCCCGCATCGGCTACGTCGACATGAAGCGCCTGCTCGACAACGCGCCGCAAGTCGTGGCCGGACGACGCACGCTCGAACGCGAATTCTCCGCGCGCGACGCCGCCTTGAAGGCGGACGAACAACGCCTGGCGGACCTGCGCCGCAAGCAGTCCGCCCTCGCCAAGACCGAAGCCGATGCGCTGCAACGCGAAATCGATGCGCTCGACCGCTCGATCAAGCGCAATCGTGACGGCTTGCGCACCGAGCTGAAGACGCGCAGCGACCAGGAACTCGATCGCAGCTGGCGCGAGATCAACGATGCCGTGGTCGAGTTCGCGCGCGAGCAGGGCTACGACCTCATCGTGCCGAGCCCGGTGGTCTACGCCAGTCCGCGCGTCGACGTCACCGACCGGATCCTCGACCGCCTGCGGCGCGCGGGCGCGAAGGTCCCCGCGCAATGAATCGGGCGACCATCCACACGCTCGGCGCGATCGCCGCGCGTTTCGAACTGGAACTGCGCGGAGACCCCGACCAGCGTGTCGACGGAGTCGACACGCTGGTGAAAGCGGGCCCGACGCAAATCGGTTTCCTCGCCAACCCACGCTACCGCGCCCAGCTCGGCGAGGCGACGGCTGCGGCGATCGTGCTGCGCGACGGCGATGCCGCCGCCTGCCCGCGCGCGTGCCTGATCGCGCCCGACCCCTACGTCGCGTTCGCGAAGATCGCGGCGCTGTTCGAATACACGCCGGCGCCGACACCGGGGGTTCACCCGAGCGCGGTCGTCGCTGCCGGCGCGCGCGTCGCGCCCAGCGCCAGCATCGGCCCGCTATGCGTCGTCGAAGACGATGCCGTGGTCGAGGACGGCGCCACGCTCGGGCCGCATTGCACGATCGGCCGCGGCTGCGTCGTCGGCGCGCAGTCGCGCCTGGTCGCGCGGGTGACCCTGGTGCAGGACGTCCGGCTCGGCAGGCGCGTGTTGATCCATCCCGGCGCCGTGCTCGGCGCGGACGGCTTCGGCATCGCGTTCGAGAAGGACCATTGGATCAAGGTGCCGCAACTCGGCGGCGTCGTCATCGGCGACGACTGCGAGATTGGCGCGAACACGACGATCGACCGCGGCGCACTCGGCGACACCGTGCTCGAGGATGACGTGCGCCTCGACAACCAGATCCAGATCGCGCACAACGTGCGCATCGGTGCGCACAGCGCGCTCGCCGGCTGTGCCGCGGTCGCCGGCAGCGCGACGATCGGGCGCTACTGCCTGATCGGCGGCGGTGCTGGCATACTCGGCCACCTGAGCGTGACCGACCGCGTCACGGTGACCGCGATGAGCCTGGTCACCCACTCCATCCGCGAAGCCGGGGAATATTCCTCCGGTACGCCGATCCAGCCGAACCGGCTGTGGCGCCGCAATGCGGCGCGCTTCAAGTACCTGGACGAAATCGCGCGGCGCTTGAGCGCCGTGGAAAAGGAACCCGAGTCATGAACAAGCCGCTTTCCCCCGTCGCCCTGCCGATCGGCGTCGAGCAGATCGCTGCGATGCTGCCGCACCGCTACCCGTTCCTGCTGCTCGATCGCGTGACCGCGTTCGAACACGGCACGCGGGTCAGCGCACTGAAGAACGTCACCTTCAACGAACCGTTCTTCCAGGGACACTTTCCCGGCCACCCGGTCATGCCCGGCGTGCTGATCATCGAGGCGATGGCGCAGGCCGCCGGCATGCTGGTCAAGCTGTCGGCACAGCACAACGCCGACGTGCCGTCGATCTTCTACCTGGTGAAGGTCGACAAGGCGCGCTTCAATCGCGTCGTCGTCCCGGGCGACCAGTTGCGCCTCGAAGTCGAACACAAGCGGCGCATGCGCAACATGAGCCAGTTCTGGGGACGCGCCTATGTCGGCGACCAGGTCGCCGCCGAAGCCGAGATGCTCTGCGCCGAGGTCACCAACGGATGATCCATCCGACCGCGATCGTCGACCCTGCCGCACGGATCGGCGCCGGCGTCAGCGTCGGCGCCTACAGCGTGATCGGCGCCGGCGTCGAGATCGGCGACGGCACCACGGTCGGGCCGCACGTGGTGATCGAGGGCATCACGCGCATCGGCCGCGACAACCGCATCTTCCAGTTCGCCTCGATCGGCGCCGCGCCGCAGGACAAGAAGTTCCGCGACGAGCCGTCCGAACTCGTCATCGGCGACCGCAACCACATCCGCGAGTTCGTCACCCTCAACCGCGGCACCGGCGGTGGCGGCGGCAGCACACGCATCGGCGACGACAACTGGTTCCTCGCCTACAGCCACGTCGCGCACGACTGCCGCGTCGGCAACCAGTGCGTGTTCTCGAACAACGCCACACTCGCCGGCCACGTCGATGTCGACGACCACGTCATCATCAGCGGCTTCGCCGGCGTGCACCAGTTCTGCCGCATCGGCGCGCACGCGTTCATCGGCATGGGCGTGATGCTCAGCGGCGACGTGCCGCCATTCCTGATGGTCGCCGCGGACGCCGACACGCAAGGCCGTCCGCGCGGCATCAACGGCGAAGGCCTCAAGCGCCGCGGCTTCGACGCCGAGCGCATCGCCGCGATCAAGCGCGCCTACCGCACGATCTACGTCGGCACCACGCCGCTGGCGGAGGCGCGCTCGAAACTTGCCGAGCAGGCGAAGGACAGCACCGACGTCGCCGCGATGCTCGCTTTCATCGAGCGCGGCGAGCGGCCGCTGGCGCGCTGAGCGCTCCCCCGCATCTCCCGAGCACGACAACAATACCGTCCTGACCTCCTCTGCGAATGGCGGATCGTCCCTCACGCTATGATTTGCGGGATGGACGATGCCTCGACCGTACCTGCCGATCATGAGCCGGGCCGCCGTTTCGCGCTGGTGGCAGGCGAAGCGTCCGGCGACCTGCTCGGTGCCGAGCTGATCGCGGCATTGCGCGAGCACTATCCCGCCGCGCGCTTCGCGGGCATCGGCGGCCCGAAGATGGTCGCGGCCGGGCTGGAGGCATGGCATCCCGCGGAAAAACTCTCGGTGATGGGCTTCGTCGAGGTGTTGCGGCACCTGCCGGAGCTGCTCGCGATCCGCCGTGACACGCTGCGTCGCGTGCGCGAGTTCCGGCCCGATGCGTTCATCGGCATCGACGCGCCGGATTTCAACCTCGGCCTCGAGCGCAAGCTCAAGGCGGTCGGTATCCGCACCGTGCACTACGTCAGTCCGTCGGTGTGGGCCTGGCGTGAGAAGCGCGCGCAGAAGATCGGCCGCAGTGCCGACCGCGTGCTGTGCCTGTTTCCGATGGAACCGCCGATCTACGCGCGGCATGGCGTCGATGCGCGCTTCGTCGGCCATCCGCTCGCCGACGGCATGCCGCTCGATCCGGACCGTGCCGGCGCGCGCGCAGCGCTCGGCCTGCGCCTCGACGAACGCGTGCTTGCGCTGCTGCCGGGCAGCCGCCTCGGCGAGATCGCGCGCCTCGGCCGCGACTTCATCGACGCGGCGCGCCTGCTCGCGCAACAGATCCCCGGCTTGCGCGTCGTCGCACCGATGGCGAACGCGCAGTGCCGCGCCGCGTTCGAGCGCGAACTCGCCGACACGGCAAACGCCGGCGATGTCCTCGTCGTCGACGGCCATGCGCGCGAAGCGATGACGGCTGCCGATGCGATCCTGCTCGCTTCGGGCACGGCGACGCTCGAAGCGATGCTCGCGAAGCGGCCGATGGTCGTCGGCTACCGCATCGCACCCATGACCTACCGCATCGTCAAGGGACTCGGCCTGCTCAAGGTCGAGCGCTATGCCTTGCCGAACGTGCTGGCCGGGCGCGACCTCGCTCCCGAGCTCATGCAGGACGCGTGCACGCCGCAGGCGCTCGCGACCGCATTGTCGCCTTCGCTGCAAGGCAACGCCGTCGATGCCGGCCTGATGGCAGAATACCGCCGTCTGCACCTGCTGCTGCGCCACGACGCGAGCCGCAGTGCCGCGGCGGCGATCGTCGACCTGCTAGCAGCCCCATCCACCGCGGCGTGATGCGCTGCGCTGCGGATTGACGGCGCGCGCGCGCATGCGCACGATGCCGCGCATGGCGAACCCCACCGGATGACCGCCCTGGCCTTCCCTCCCCGCAGCCGCACCGGCACCCTGCGCGCATTCGCGCTGCTCGCATTCATCGCCCTGCTGGTGTTCGGTCCGTTCAGCGAAAACACGACCGACGAGAAGATCTTCGCGCTCGCCCTGGTCCTGCTCGGACTGCTGGCCGCGCTGTTCGCGACCGCGCGGGTGGCGTTCCCGCTGCTGCTTGCATCCCTGCTGTTCGGCGTCATCGAACTGGCCGGCCGCCTCAAGTTCCTCTACCTGCAGACGCCGCTGCTCGCACCGGACCTGCAGTACTTCGTCAACGAAGGCACGATCGAGGTCATCACTCACTATCCGCTGCTGCTCGGCGTCAGCATCGGTGCGATCGTGCTGGTACCGCTGCTGCTGGTACTGTCGTTCCTCGGCGAGAAGCCCACCCTGCTGCGCGCGCAACCGCGCCGCGTGCGCGCGACCGTGCGCGTGCTCGGCACCCTCGCGGCGCTGGCGCTGCTGGCCGTGTGCCTGATCCCGCGCGGACCGTTCAACGCGGTGTTCAACAAGCCGATGTGGATCGCGATCAACGACAAGAGCTTCATCACCGATTTCTTCACCTCGTTCAACGATACGGTCATCACCGAACCGGTGAGCCCGGCCGACGTCGACCGCAGCATCGCCTGGAAACTGAGCCGCCCGATGCAGGCACCGCCAGTGCGTCCGGACGTCGTGATGATGCTCGAGGAGAGCACGTTCGATCCACGCATCCTCAAGCTGTGCACGATCCCGCAGTGCCGGCGGCGCATGTTCGATGCGGACAAGACGACGCGCGCGCACGGACCGATGACCGTGCACACGTTCGGCGGCGGCACCTGGACCAGCGAATTCTCCGCGCTGACCGGCCTCGCCCATACCCTGTTCGGCAACGCCGGCCTGTACGCGCCCTACAACCTCGCGCCGCGCGTCGCGAACACGCTGCCAAAAGCGTTCCAGAAGGCCGGCTACCGCGCGATCGCGCTGTACCCGATGAGCGGCGATTTCCTCAACGCACGCAATGCCTACGACTACTACGGCTTCGACGCGTTCTACGACGGCACCCAGTACGGCCTCGGCTGGACCAGCCACGATGCCGACCTGCTCAAGGTGTTCGAGCGCATCTACGCCGACGAGAAGCGCGTGCACCCGGACACGCCGCTGTTCGTGTTCATGCTGACCCTGCACCAGCATGGTCCGCACATGACGCCGCTGGCCGAGCTGCAGGCGCCGTACGACAAGCCGCTGTTCCCGGGCGCGTTCAAGCCGAAGGCACTCGACGACTGGCTCAACATGAACCTCGGCAACTACCTCGAACGCCTGCAGCAGTCCGACGCGATGCTCGCCGACCTCGAGAAGTTCCTGCTCGGCGGCGACCATCCGGCCGTGCTCGCGCACTTCGGCGACCACCAACCGTCGTTCGACGGCGCGATCAACGAAATCCCGAAGACGGTGCCGAAGGAAGCCGGGCCGATCGCACACTGGGTCACCTACTACATGGTGAAAGCGAATTTCCCGGTGCGCCAGCGTTACGAGTATCCGGTGCTCGACATCTCGTTCCTCGGCTCGCTCGTACTCGATATCGCCGGGGTGCCGAAGAACGAGTACTACCAGGCGAACACGTTGCTGCGCGAACGCTGCAAGGGCCGCTACCTCGACTGCAAGGACGAGAAGATGGTCGCCTCGTACCACGACTACATCTTCACCCGGCTGGACGACCTGCACGAATGAGCAGACGCGCGCTCCGGCACGAACGGGTCGCCGGCGTCGACGAAGCCGGACGCGGGCCGCTGGCCGGTCCGGTCGTCGTCGCCGCGGTGATCCTCGACGCACGCCGGCGCATCGAGGGCATTGCCGATTCCAAGCTGCTGAGCGAGGCGCAACGCGAGGAACTCGCTCCGCGCATCCGCGCCTGCGCGCTGGCCTGGTCGGTCGTGGTCGTCGACACCGACGAGATCGAGCGCCTGAACATCCTCGGCGCGACGCTGGCGGGCATGGAGCGTGCGCTGCGTGCGCTGCAACGCACGCCGCGACTCGCACTCATCGACGGCAACCGGCTGCCACGCGAACTGCCGTGCGAGGCGCGCGCGATCATCGACGGCGACGCGACCGAACCGTCGATCGGCGCTGCCTCCATCCTCGCCAAGACCGAGCGCGACCGCATCATGCGCGCACTCGACGCCGTGCATCCCGGCTACGGCTTTGCACGCCACAAGGGCTATTCCACGCCCGAGCACCTCGCCGCGCTCGAACGCCTGGGCCCGTGCGCGATCCATCGGCGCGGCTTTGAACCCGTGCGCCGCCTGATCGCGCCGGACCTTTTCGCGTCCGTGCCCGTGCCGGCTACCTGAACGGACCCGCGGGCGACTGGAAAACCGCCGGTGACGGTGTATTCTTGTGGACACCGTTGGCGGGGGTGGCCCCTGCCCAGGGGCAATGGACATGCAACCGATGCGCTTCGCGTTTTCCCATGCCGCCGCGGCCGCGGTGGCCGTGGCGGTCCTGTCGACGAGCATCGCGGGGCACGCGCAGACCTGTGCAGCTCCGCTGCCCCTGGTTCCCGACAGCCCGGTCTGGGCATCCACCTGCGGCGCACAAAACTTCGGCACGCGCGACTTCTCCGGACCGGGCGCCGTGCTCGTGTTCGACCTGCAGCAGGCGAGCTCGGTCTACTTCACGCTCTCGGGCATTGCCGGTTTCGACCCGCAGGTCTGCGTGACGGACGCCGCCAACGAGTGCGGCACGGGCCCATGTCTCGCGACCGGCGACGCGTCGTCGACGGTCGTTCTCGACGGCCTTCCGGCAGGTTCCTATCGGGCGATCGTCACTGCTTCGCCGTTCTCGGCACCCGGCAGCTGCGGCGGGTTCGGCCTCATGAACGCGGTGATGCCGGACACGATCCTGGCCGACGGCTTCGACGACTGACACTTCAAGCCCGCGCGGCTTGCGACCGGCCGCGCACGTACGACTTCCTCGGCAATTCCTCACGCTTCCATCAAGCGCCAGGCGGGGCCGCCTGCAACACTCGCATCCGGTGATCACAGCCTGCCTGTAACCGCGGCAGGCGTTCGCCGAATGAACCGGATAACAACCGGCGAGGATGCGTGGATGAACAGGCTCATGGCGTTGTTTGCGCTGGCTTTCGCGCGCTGCATCGGCGCACAGTCGAGCGACCCCTTCGTCTACGACCCGGCGTTCAACGGCGGCTTCACGCTCGAAGACCGCTTCGCCGCGACCACCAGCGCCACCTACCTGCTCGGCCTGCACGTCGCGCTCGCCGGCAATGGCGACACGATCGTCGCCGGCCTGGTCCCGCCCGCGTTCCAGTCGGCGCCGGCGAACAACCTCGGCCTGGTCCGCTACGGTCCAAGCGGCGAACGCGTGGCGTGGAGCAATCCCGATCCGGCGTATGCGTTCTTCGGCAATCGCTACATCGCCTATCCGAACTCGAACTTCATCTTCAGCTGGGTCGACGACGTCAAGATCGTCGACGGTCGCATCTACGTGCTGACGGACGTCGGCGCGCTCGGAAATGCGCGCGACGTCGTCGTGATGGTGTTCGACGACTCCGGTCATCTCGTGCAGTACATGCCGGCGTTCTCGACCGGCCTCGACGAGGCCGGCGCGGCCCTGCTGCCGAACTGCTACGTCGCCTTCATCGGCGGCCCGCGCATCTGTCGCCTGGTCGCGACCGCGACGTACACCACCGGCAGCAGTCGCGAGATCGTGACGATGAAGCGCTTCACGATCGCCGCCGCGGACGGCTCCCTTTCCGTCGACAACAGCTTCGGCGTCTCCAACAATGGCGCGATGGACCATGCCGCGCCCGACGCCCTGTGCGATGCCGGGAGCAACTGCTCGTGGTCGATCCGCGACGCCGTCGTACTGCGCGGCGACACCAATGCGCCGACGTTCTACCTGGCCGGCACCGTGTCGACGTCGGCCAGCGCCAGCGATGCGTTCGTGCTCGGCGTGAACGGCTACGACGGCAGCCTCGAGACCGGTTTCGGCGCCGGCAGTGGCCACTACGTGAACTATCTCGCCGACGCCAGCTTCGGCAGCAGCGTCGCGGCCACCACCACCGGCGGCCAGTCGAGCGATGTCGTGTACCTTGCGTCCAATGCCGGCGAATCCTGCGGGCAGGGCGGCCGCGTCACCAAGCTGCGCGCGCAGGTCGTCCTGCCCGGCGGCACGTCGACCCTGCCGGACTTCAGCTGGGGCGACGGCGGCACGCGCAATGTCGGCGGCAACCCCGGCAGCTGCGGCAACGCGTTCACCACGCTCACGCGCATCGCGCTCGATGGCGATCGCCTGGTGCTGTCCGGTTACGAATACCTCACGTCGTTGCCCGATCCCCTGTTCGCGATCGTGCGTGCGTCGGATGGCGCACTGACCGAATTCGCGCGCGCAGGTTTCCCGGCGCGCCATGCCGACGGCTCGCCATGGGGTCACGCGGTATTTGCCGACGTGGCCGCGGCCGGCAATGGCCGCTACGTTACCGCCGGCTACCTGTACGACGCGGCAGCAGGCGACGCTGTGCTGTTCGGAACCTCGCGCTTCAGTTCGGACCGCATTTTCGGCGACGGCTTCGACTGAGCGCGCAATATCCGCATACGAGCGCGCACATGTGCGCGCTTCCGACCCGCTTGGGCGCTGATGTGGCCCGCCACGTGCAACGTTACAATCGTGTTGCACGTCTGTTGCAACAATACCCAGCGGAGCGGGACATGGATCGATCAGGGATGATGCGGCGCGCGCTCGCGCTGGCCCTCGGCAGCGGCGCGCTCGCGGTCGTGCTGCTGCGCGTCTGGCATGCGGAGGCGGACCTCGCCGAGCGCGTCTACTGCGTGTCCCTCACCGTCGCGCTCGCCCTCGCCGTCGCAGTGGCGACCGGCCGCGCCGCATTCGGCTGCCTGTCTGCAGCAGTGTTCGCCGGCACGATCTGGCTGATCAGCGCGCTCAAGCTGGCCTACCTGCATGAGCCGTTGTTCGCGCCGGACCTGCGTTACCTCGCCGGCACCCTGGTGAGCGAGGTTGTCGGCCACTATCCCGCGATGCTGCGCAAATGCATCGCGCTGCTGCTGCTCGTTCCCGCCTGTGCCGTGCTCGTATGGCGCCTCGAGACACCGGGCGGGTGGCACGGGCGACGCCGGCGCGTGCGCAGCGCAGCCACGATCGCCGGCGGCCTCCTGCTGTTCGCGCTTGCCTGGCCCCAGGGTGTATTCCGCGACGTCTACGCCATCCCCGCATGGGACTTCCTCGAACAAGCCAGGCGCGATCCGCTGACCACGTTCCTGCGCTCGCTCACCCGCATGCGGGTGAGCACGCCCCGGCACGATGCCGGCGCGGCCGCATACGACTGGGGCACCGCCGCGGACTCGGCAGCCGGAACGCGACGGCCCGACATCGTCGCCGTACTCGAGGAGAGCACGCTCGATCCACGCCAGTGGTCTGCCTGCACGAGTCCGCGCTGTCATTTCGCGATGTTCGACGCGGATGCGGATACCCGTGCGCACGGCCTGCTCAAGGTGCACACCTACGGCGGCGGCACCTGGACCAGCGAGTTCGCCTTCCTCGCCGGCCTGCCGCATACCGTGTTCGGACCGGCCGGCGTCTATGCGCCGTACAACCTCGCTCCACGCATGCGCGAGAGCCTGCCGCGCCAGCTGAAGGCGCTCGGCTATCGCACCATCGCGGTGTATCCGATGCCGCGCACGTTCGTGCGCGCGGCGGATGCCTACGCCGAATACGGTTTCGACGAATTCCACGACGCGCGCGAACTCGGCATCGAATGGGAGAGCACCGACCTCGATGTGATCGAACGCGTGAAGGCGATCCACCGCCGCGCAGTCGACGAAGACACGCGACCGCTGTTCCTGATGGTGCTGACCATGCGCCAGCATGGCCCGCACGACAAGCCGCTCGACGCGCTGCCGCCGCCATGGAATGAGCCGCCCGCGCCGACGCTCGGCGAACGCATCAACCGCAACCTCGGCACCTACCTGTACCGCATGCACCAGTCCGACCTCGCGCTGACGGAGTTGCGCCGCTACCTGTTCGCCGCCGACCGGCCGGTCGCGCTGGCGCACTTCGGCGACCACCATCCTTCGTTCGACGGCCTCGAAGGCACGCTGCCGACGACGTTGCCGGCCGATCTCGCCGGCGAAGCGCAGGCGCTGACGTACTACCGCATCGACAGCAACTTCGGCGGTGCCACGCTGCAAGCGCCGCAGCCGCTCGATCTCGCCTTCCTCGGTGGCCTGCTGCTGGATGTCGCCGGCCTGCCGAAAGGCGCCTACTTCGAAGCGAATGCGCGCCTGCGCGAACGCTGCGCCGGACGCTTCGCGGACTGCCCGCAGGACGATGTGCTGGCGTCGTTCGAGGCCTACGTGTTCGGCACCCTCAAGGCGTTCGACGAATAGCTGCGACCGCGCCGGACCGGCCTGTTCCGTGCGCTCGTGTCAACCTTGCCGCAGGCCGGGCCAGCGACTACGCTGACCCTCCCCCGCGCCTGTTGCCGTCATGCCACCCGGTTTCGTCCACCTGCACGTGCACAGCGAATATTCGCTGACCGATTCGACGATCCGCGTCGGCGATCTGGTCACGGCCTGTGCGCAAGCGGACATGCCGGCGGTCGCGCTGACCGACCAGAGCAACCTGTTCGCGCTGGTGAAGTTCTACAAGGCGGCGGAAGCCGCCGGGATCAAGCCGATCGCGGGTTGCGACCTGTGGATCGCCGATCCGGAGGATCGCAACCGACCGCAGCGCCTGACCGTGCTGGTGCAGGATCGCACCGGCTACCTGCACCTCTCGCACCTCGTTTCGCGCGCCTATGCCGAAAACCGCCACGGCGACCATGCCCTGGTCGACCCGGCCTGGCTCGCGTCGGCGAATGCCGGCCTGATCGTGCTCGCCGGCCACGACAGCGACGTGGGGCGGCTGCTCCTGGGCGGGCGCGACGATGCCGCACGTGTACGCACCGAATGGTGGCGCACGCACTTCCCCGAGCGCTTCTACCTTGAAGCGGCACGCCTGCGGCGCGTGGGCGACGAGCACCATCTCGCCGCGGCGCTCGACCTCGGTCGGCGCTTCGACCTGCCGATCGTCGCGAGCAACGACGTGCGTTTCCTCGCTCGCGACGACTTCGAGGCGCACGAGGCGCGCGTGTGCATCCATGCCGGACGCGTGCTGGCCGATCCGAAACGCCCGCGCGAATACACGCCCGAGCAATACCTCAAGACACCGCGCGAGATGGCGCAGGCATTCGCCGACCTGCCCGAACTGCTCGAGAACACCACCGAACTCGCGCGTCGCTGCAACCTCGAACTCAGCTTCGGCACCTACTTCCTGCCCGCGTTCCCGGTGCCGGCCGAACACACCCTCGACAGCTGGATCCGGTCGCAATCGCACGAAGGGCTCGAGCGCCGGCTCACGGCGCATGCGCCGGCGCCCGGCTTCGCGCGCGAGGACTACCTCAAGCGCCTCGACGTCGAACTCGACGTCATCGTGCAGATGGGTTTCCCCGGCTACTTCCTGATCGTCGCCGACTTCATCAACTGGGCCAAGGCGAACGACATCCCGGTCGGACCCGGCCGCGGCTCCGGTGCCGGATCGCTGGTCGCCTACGCGCTCGGCATCACCGACCTCGACCCGCTGCGCTACGGCCTGCTGTTCGAGCGCTTCCTCAATCCCGAACGCGTGTCCATGCCCGACTTCGACGTCGACTTCTGCATGGACCGGCGCGACGAGGTGATCGACTACGTCAGCCGCAAGTACGGTCGCGACCGCGTCAGCCAGATCATCACCTACGGCACGATGGCCGCGAAGGCGGTCCTGCGCGACACCGGTCGCGTGCTCGGCATGCCGTACGGCCAGGTCGACCGCATCGCGAAGCTCATCCCGAAGATGCCGCTCGACCTCTCGCTCGAGGACGCGCTCGGCCGCTCGGAGAAATCGCGCAAGGAACCCGATCGCGTCGTTGGCGAATTCAAGGGCCTGTACGAGACCGACGACGACGCGCGCGAACTGGTCGACCTCGCGCTCAAGCTCGAGGACCTGACGCGCAACGCGGGCAAGCACGCCGGCGGCGTGGTGATCGCGCCCGGGCCGCTGCACGACTACGCGCCGCTCTACTCCGAAGGCGGCGACGGCGTCGTCACCCAGTACGACAAGGACGACGTCGAAGCGGTCGGCCTGGTCAAGTTCGACTTCCTCGGCCTGCGCACGCTGACGATCATCGACTGGACGGTTAAGGCGATCAACGAACGGCGCGCGCGCACCGGCGAGCCTGCTCTCGACATCACGCAGTTGCCGCTCGACGACCCCGCGGTGTTCGAATTCCTGAGGAAGGCGCGCACGGTCGCGGTGTTCCAGTTCGAATCGCGCGGCATGCAGGGCGCGCTGAAGGACGCGAAACCCGACCGCTTCGAGGACATCATCGCGCTCGGTGCGCTGTACCGCCCCGGCCCGATGGATCTCATCCCGAGCTACTGCGCGCGCAAGCTCGGCCGTGAAACGATCGAGTATCCCGACCCGCGTGTCGAGCCTGTCCTGAAAGAGACCTACGGCATCATGGTCTACCAGGAACAGGTCATGCAGATGGCGCAGATCGTCGGCGGCTACACCTTCGGTGGCGCCGACCTGCTGCGTCGCGCGATGGGCAAGAAGAAGGTCGAGGAGATGGCGAAGCACCGCGCGATCTTCCGCGACGGTGCGGCGAAGAACGGCGTCAGCGAGGCGAAGGCCGACGCCGTGTTCGACCTCATGGAGAAGTTCGCCGGCTACGGTTTCAACAAGTCGCACGCGGCCGCGTATGCGCTGATCTCGTACCAGACCGCCTGGCTGAAGGCGCACTACCCGGCCGAATTCATGGCCGCAGTGCTGTCCTCCGACATGGACAACACCGACAAGGTCGTCAACTTCCTCGGCGAATCGCGCGCACTCGGCCTCGAGGTGCTGCCGCCGGAAATCAACGCCTCGAACTACATGTTCGAAGCGACCGATGCGAAGACGATCCGCTACGGCCTCGGCGCGGTCAAGGGCGTCGGTCGCGGCGCGGTCGAGAACATCGTCGACCTGCGCCGGCAAGGCCCGTACACCGACCTCGCCGACCTGTGCGCACGCGTCGATTCCACCAAGCTCAACAAGCGCGTCTACGAGGCGCTGATCATGAGCGGCTCGCTCGATGCGCTCGCGAACACGCGCGCGAGCCTGATGGCGCAGTTGCCCGAAGCGATGCGTGCCGCGGAGCAGCAGGCGCGCGACGCGCAGGCCGGGCAGAACGACATGTTCAGCGCGGCGAGCCCGGCCGCGCCCAAACGCGTGCTCGTCGAGGTCCCGGAGTGGCCGATCGCGCAACGCCTCGCCGGCGAACGCGACACGCTCGGCCACTACCTCTCGGGCCATCCGACCGACGCCTGGCGCGAGTTGCTCGTGCCGGTGACCACCGGCGCGATCGGCGACCTCGACAGGATCTACAAGCCGCCCGCACGCGAGGGACGCCCGCGCTTCGCCGACCTGCAGGCCGTCACCCTCGCCGGCTCGGTCGTCGCGTTGCGCAAGCAGGGCGACAACCGCGCGTTCGTCAGCGTCGAGGACTGGTCCGGCAAGTTCGAAGCCGTGCTCTATCGCGAGACCTGGATCGAATACGGTCCGCTGCTCACGCGCGACGCGATCCTCGTGTTCGAAGGCGGCCTCAGCGTGGACGACTTCTCCGGCGGCTACCAGGTACGCGTGCAGCACGTCTCGACCATCGAAGCCGCCTGCGAGAAACGCGCGCGCCTGCTGCGCCTGCGCCTCAACGGCGTGCACGGTGATTTCGTCGCGCGCCTGCATGGCGCGCTCGCCGGCCATCGCGGTGGCCACACGCCCGTGCGCCTCAGCTACCGCAACGCGACCGGCCAGGCCGAGATCGAACTCGGCGCCGAATGGCGCGTGCGCGCGAGCCCCGCATTGAAGGACACCCTGCAGGCGCTCGATGGCGTGATCGCGGCGGAACTGGTGTTCGGCTGATTCCGCCTTCCAGTGATACGGCGGCGGAGCACGTCCGTGAATCCTGACTACGCGCGGCCCGCGCCGGCCGAGCTGGTCCCCCACACGAAGAACGCGAGCAGCGCCGGCGGGAACAGCACCGGTTTCAGGCATCCGAGCAGCACGGGAACGACACCGAACAGACATATCCGGAGCAAATTGGCGCGCTGCCTGTACAAGACGACGATACCGATCAGCCACAGCGGCACGCACGCGACGATCATCAGCGCATAACCCGCTTCGGCGCCGTCGCTCGCGCGCGCGAGTGCCGGCACGATCGCCATCGCGATGGCCGCGATCGGCAACGCGATCGGATTCGCTTTGGATCGCGATGCCGCGGAGAGGAATGTGGGGGCGAAGGAATTCATCTTTCGAAACATGCGATTTCTCCGCTCCCGCTTGCGCCGCTTGGCAGCGATCATAGCGTAACCATTTCGGGCGTCCGAAAAATCCGGGGTCGTCCAACCCGACCCCATTTCTGGCACGTCCGATTGCGCCGCGCACATGCCCATCGCAACGCTTGACGCCCATGGAGTGCTGCGAAATCATGCCGAAGATATCGGATCGGGGGACGACGATGCGCGCGCTCCTGGCAGCAGGATGGGGAAATGTCGTGAGCGCACCCGCAGCGCAGGTTCTGCAGCGTGCTCGCCTTGTCGCGGGTGGGCGTGCATGCGCCTGATCAACTTCTTCGCCTACCTCGCGGGGATCGTCCTCGTCGCGCTGGTTGCGCGCGTGGCGCTCGTGCCGCGCTCGATGCCCCAGGATCCGGCATGCCACGGCGGTCGCCTCGACATCGCCGGGCGCGAACAAGCGCAAGCCGATGGCTACGAGATCGATCGCGAACGCGGCTGCATCACGCGCGCGTCCTACGATCGCGTGCAGTCGGAGCTGGCGCGCTGGTCGCAGGCGCGAGCGCAGGCGGAGACCGAGCGTGTGCAGGCCGAACACGTGCTGCGCCATCCGGGCCGGACGCTCGCACAGGCGCGCGACCGCTTCGTCACCGGCGTCGCCGTGCATGCGGACGCAACCCCGCTGCCACGCCCGCCGGGCAACCTGTTCATGCGCAGCGACTACGCCAGCGGCAAATCCAGCCGACCGGGTTTCGCGACGCCCGATCCCGGCGACGGCCGACGCCGGCCCGCGATTGTCTGGCTCACCGGCGGCGACAGCAGCACGCTCGACGACTTCTGGTCGCCGCCCGCGGACGACGAGAACGACCAGACCGCCCATGCGTTCCGCGACGCCGGCATCGTGATGTATTTCCCGACCCTGCGCGGCGGCAACGACGATACCGCCGGGCACGAGTATTTCCTCGGCGAAGTCGACGACGTGCTCGCCGCAGCCGACCACGTCGCCAGCCTGCCGTGGGTCGATCCCAAGCAGGTCTACCTCGGCGGTCACAGCACTGGCGGCACGCTCGCATTGCTCGCCGCGGAGACGAGCGGACGCTTCGCCGGCGTGTTCGCGTTCGGACCGGTCGCTTCGGTGCAGGACTATCCCGCGTCGATCGTTCCGCTGCCCGCGGGACTGCCGGAGGAGGAATTCGCGTTGCGGTCACCGATTCACTGGCTCGAAGGACTGTCCAGCCCGACCTACCTCATCGAGGGCGAACAGCAGCCGGGCAACATCACTTCGCTGCACGAGTTGTGCCGGGGTGATCCATCGCCGTGGCTGCATTGCATTCCCGTCGCCGGGCGCACGCACTTCAGCGTGCTCGCACCGTCCACGCGCACGATCGCGGCACGCATCGCGATGGCCGGCGAAGGCATTGCGTTCTCGCTCGGAGCAGCCGACCTCGCGCGACGCTGATCGGCGCTTTCAGGGTCCGCTGTCGAGCCGCGTGCCGTCGAAGACCACGCCGCTCTGTCTCAAGCGTGACCCGTATGGCGTTGTCCGGATCAGGGGATTGCAAACACCATCCCGGGAGTACGGTGATGCGCATCCGGAAGCTCGTTCTCAAGATTGTCGCAGTCGCATCGATCGGTCTCGTATCGACATGCGTCGCTGCTCAGGGCGCGCCGGTGCGGGCGGCACCCCATTCCCGCATCACGGTGCTCTACGACGCGTTCGGCAAGGACAATGCGGGGATGAGGCGCGATTGGGGCTACGCCGCCTTGGTCGAAATCAACGGCAAGCGGATTCTCTTCGACACGGGCGACAACGCCGAGACCCTCGCCGGCAACGTCAAAGCGAAAGGCGTCGATCTCGCCAGGCTCGATTTCGTCGTGTTGTCGCATCGCCACAGCGATCATGTGGGTGGTCTCCCCTACGTCTTGCGCATGAACCCCAAGGTCAAGATCTACGCACCGAAAGAAGGATTCGGCATCTTCGGGTCCGATCTGCCGAGCACGTTCTACCGCAAGGACGACTCGTTGCCCGACCATATGCGCTACTACGCCGGTTCGCCGCCGGAAACGATGAAGTTCGGAACGGTCTTCCCCGCCGCGAACATCGAATTGATCGACAAGACGATGGAGGTCGCGCCCGGCATCACATTGATCGCGCTGGTTTCAGACACTCCGGGGACGAAGGAGCTCAAGGAGCTGTCGCTTGCGATCGATACACCGGACGGTATCGTGCTCCTCGTCGGCTGCTCGCACCCAGGCATTCCGGCCATGGTTGCGGCAGCGGCGAAGATCAACCCGCACATCCATTTCCTGGCCGGTGGGCTGCATCTGGTCGCAGCCGACGATGCGGTCATCGCGAAAGCCGTCGCGACGCTGCACGACACGTACAAGGTGGATTTCATAGCGCCCGGCCACTGCACTGGTGAGCCGACCTTCGCAGCGCTGCAGAAGGCGTTCGGAGAGCACTATCTGTATGCGGGCCTGGGGACGGTGCTGGACCTCGAAGCGAATCGTCCGCTCACGCCGGCGACCCGCACCGGACAGGGACTCGACGCATCCGACCGCGGCAGCTACGTCGCCCTTCTTGCGCACGAGGATTAGGTCGTGCGGCAAGTGCCACCGGGGCGCGCTGCTTGCTGCGGGGCTCTCCGCCGCAGAGAGCCCCGACAAGGAAACACCGCCTACAACGGCACCGGATCGAAACCGTTGCCGAAGATCTCGTCCGATGGTGCGCAGACGGGCGTCGAACTCGCCAGCGCGAGACTCCAGCCGCTGAGCGAGCCGACGTCGGTCGCGGCGTCGTCGACCACGTAGAGACTCCAAAGGCCATTCGGATCGCCGCCGGGCACACCCGTGAACGCCGAGCTGAGTGTGTCGGCACCGCCCGGTGCCGGCGTGAGGTACGGGCCCGCGGGCGCCGGTGCAGGGAACGGATCCTGCACGGTGCCGTAGTTGCCGGGCCGGTACGTGCCGGTGACGAGCGTGGCCGCATCCGGAATCGCCGTCGCCGCGCCGTCGTCGAGCGTGATGTCGACACCGGTCACGTCGTCGCCCTGCCCCGCATCGGACATGACGATCATCGCGCGACCGCTCGGCGAGACCAGCAGGATGTCGATGTCGTCCGGGAACGTGTGGGCCAGCCCGGCCACGGTCGTGGTCAGCGCGCTGATGCTGCTCGGCGCACCCGCAACCGCGATCGTCGCCGGATACGGTGCGGCCGGCGCACCCGTGGTCGCACCGGTTCCGCTCGCCGGTATCGTGATCAGGCCGGGCGACGAGTACGTCGTCGTCGTCGTGCTGGTGGTGCCGAGCTGGAACGTGAAGGTCACGTTGCCGAGATCGATCGCACCGTCCTGCAGATGGATCGTACCGTTGACGCTGCCGCCGCAGACACCGGTCGCCTGGAACGTGAACGCCTTGCTGACGGCAGAACCGCCCGCGACCACGACGCCGTAGTTCTGCGACGTCGTCACCGGTACGACGCCGCCCGCATTCTGCAGCGTCGCGACGAGGTTGGCGGTGTTGCCGGTACCGCTGTTGAGCAACGGCACGTTGACCGTCACGGTTTCGCCCGGGTCGGGCACGCCATTCGGCGGCGCGAAGGACTCGGCGGTGAGGACGGTCGGGCCACCCGACACGATCGCCGGCGTGCCGGCGACACCGCAGCAGGCGAAGTTCTGCCGCGCGATCTCCAGCTGCACGCAACCGAGCGTGCCGGTGTCCTGCGCCGCGGTGTCGGTTGCGCGCAGTTTCCAGATCCCGTTGACGGCCTTGCCGGCGAGCGCGGCGAGCGGCGATTCGGGCTTGAAGCTGCCGGCGAACGGCGGCGTCCCGGCGGAGATCGCGGTCGCGGCGGAGTCGTCGAAGACGGTCGGCGTGCCGGAACAGTCATTGGCGCCCGAACCGTAGTTGTCGCCGCCCGAACCACGGTTCGCCGCCAGCGAAACCGTCGTGCCATCCGGCGCGACGACCTCGAACACGAGGTCGCCGTCGAAGGTGTGGTTCGCGCGAACCTTCACGTTGACGTCGCTGACGATGCCGCTGTCGGCGATCGTGATCGGCACCTCGACCGACGCCACGTCCGGGATCGGCGTCGCGATGTTGCCGCTCGAATACGTCGCGCTGACCGGCGCGCTCAAGGCTCCGGTCAGGAAGTTGAAGGCCACGTTGCCGAGGTCGCTCGCGCCATCCTGCAGATGGAACGTCGCGACGAGCGGCTGGCCACAGGTCGTGCCCGCGGTGAATGTAAATGCCCTCGATACCGCCGCGCCGTTGGCGACGAGCGCACCGTAGTTCTGCGGACCGCTCGGCGCAGTGACGCCGCCGCTCGCCTGCAGGACCGCGGTCAGGTTGCTGGTGTTCGCGGTGCCGACATTGCCCAGCGCAAAGTTGAGCGTGACGGTTTCGTTCGGATCGATCGCGTTGTTCGCCGCCGAACAGCTCTCGGCCGTGATCGCGGTCGCGCCCGCCGTGATGACCGGCAGCGGCGATTCGCTGCCGTTGTACAGCACCAGCGCGAAGTCCTGGTCGAGCGGATTCGCGTTGCCGGGTACGCCGTCGCCGGCGATGTTGCTCGCTTTCACCTTGATGATGAACGAGCCGCTGACGCCGGCCGGGATCTCGACGCTCTCGACGTTGTTGCGCGTGTCGGCGCTGCCGCCGGTGGCGGAGAACGCGCCGCTGAAGACGTTGCCCTTGTAGGTGTTGCCGCCGATCGTGACTTCCAGGTCGAGATCGTTGACATAGGCGCTGCCGGACGTCGGCCCCGGCGTATCCGTCCATGCCAGCGTGACGCGATACGGCTTGCTGCTGGTGCCGACGGTGCCGGTATAGACGCGCTGCTGCCCGCTCGCGGTGAACGTGTCGGCCAACGATTCGTCATGCAGCACGTGCGGAGTCGCGAACACGTCGAAGTAGTTCTCGAGGTCGACCTCGCCCATGCCCTGGTTGTTCGACGGCAGGGTGTCGTTCGCGCCGACGCCATTCATGTAGCGCGCGGTATTCAGCAGCAGCGCCTTGGTCATCGCCGGCGTCGGCGGCGTCAGCGCCTGGTTGATGAAATGCTGGCGGATCAATGCCGCCACGCCCGAGATCGCCGGCGTCGAATGGCTGGTGCCGGATGACGCCGTGTACCACTGCTGGCCGGCAGGGAAGAAATTGCTGCCGACGCCGCCGCACACGCCGCTGCCGTCGAAGCACGCCAGTTGCGCGCCGCTGCCGCTGCCCGCCGGGCTGACGATGCTCGCCTGCGCCACGCCGCCCGTGACGTGCGTGCCGGGCGCGCTGATGTCGGGCTTCTTGCGACCGTCGGCGGTCGGACCGCGGCCGGAAAAGAAGATCAGGTCGTTCGCGCTGTCGGCACCGGTGTCGTCGATCGCGCAGGCGTCGGCGCCGCCGAACGGATTCACGCCCTCGGCGGCGCCGACCGTGATGACATTCTTCGCGGTCGATGGCGAACCGACCGTGTTCGCGCCCGAGCCGTTGTTGCCGGCCGCGAACACGATGATCATTTCCTGGTTGCCGGCCGCCGGGAAAGTGGAACCCGCCGGCTGTGCGTCGCGCACGAGCGCATCGTAGCTTTGCGAATCGGTGGTGTAGGTGTTCGCCGCCGAGCCCCAGCTGTTGCTGCTGATGCGCGCGCCGTCGTTGTAGGCATGCGATTCAAGATCGGCATAGTTCGGCGAGGTGAACGAGCCGGGATCGAAGATCACCGATGAACCGATCTTCACGAACGGCGCGACGCCGAGTCCCCAGCGGAATCCACTCGCGTCCGCATGCGGAACCGCCCCGAAGTTGACGCCGCCGACCGTGCCGGTCGGCACGTAGCCGCCGATGATGTGCGCGTTCTCGTTGCCGTGGCCATCGCAGCCCTGCAGGGTGCTGCCGCCGTTCGGCGTACCGACCAGGCGGTTGTAGGCGATGCGCGTATCCGCCGGCGCGGCCGTACCGTTGCGGTACAGGCCGAAGTGGTTCGGCGTGGTGGTCGCGTTGTCGACGCCGCTGTCGCTGAGGTTGACGATGAAACCCGCAGTCACGCCGGTGTTGAAGCCCTTGCCGGCGAGGTAGCTCAAGTAGTTCATCGGCGTCGGGCCGGAACCGGTCAGGTGGCCGCTGACGAGCACGTCCTGGCGCTCGTCCATCTTGCGCGGCGTGATCCATTGCTGGATCGAGACGACGTCGTCGCGCGCGGCGATCTGGCCGGTCACTACATCGCGCGGCAACGCGACCTTGACGTTGACGTAGCCGAGCATCCCGTGCTGGCTGATGACCGGCTCGAGCTTGAAGCGGTCGATCAGCGCGAGCGTGGCCTGGTTCTCTGCCGCGTCCTCGACCAGCTGGATCGTGAACTGCTCGTTGCCGAGCGCGGAGATGTTGTTGTCGCGTGTCGCGACGCGTGCCGGCGTGTCCTTGGTGTTCGCCGCGGCAGCGATCGCCGGATCGATGCGCCAGGCCGGGATGTACGCGGCATCCCATTGCACGCGCGAGCTGTCGGCCGCGAGTCGGCGCACGGCGGAGATCGCGACGGCGTCGCCGTACACGAGGTAGGCGTTGCTCGGCATGTAGGTGACGATGCGCACGCCGGTCGCGACGAGCGCCTGGTACCACTCCGGGCGGATCGGGCCGACGAACTGGATCAGGTGCATCTGCTTGCCGCCTGACGCGCCTGCGTGCGCGGAGCGCAGTGCCTGCACCGCCGGCGTGCTGGTGTCGAGCGCGCCGGCATTGAGCAGGACGCGGTTGTATTCGTCGGCGAGTTCGATCGAGGATTGTTGCGCGATGCTGTCGGCGATCGCATCGTCGACTTCGAGCAGGACGAAGCCGCCGTAGTCGCCGAGCATGCGCGCGCCGGCCGTGGTCAGCGTCTTCGAGACATCGCGATCGCCGACCCTGGCCTTGTGCCGAACGCCCGGGCTGCGATAGCCCGCCTGCGCCACCGAAGGCGCGGTGCTGTCGAGCTTCATGCCTTCGGACTTGGCGAAGATCGGCCTCGCCGCCTCGCCGTTCGATGCGGCGATCGCTGCCGCCAATTTGTTGGCGGTGAATGCGCGCGCCGACATCGAGCCCGCCGGATATGCGCTCATCATCGCGTAGGGGACGAAAACAAGCGTGGCGGTCGCCGCCGCGCGCCGGACCATCGTCGCAGTCTTGGACATATGGATACCCTGCTCGTGCTTCCCCGGAAGGAATAGCGGCACGAACCCGCTGCGTGACGGCCGTGAGCGGCGACGTGCAACTAGCGTGGACGCGGAGCGTAGTCCGATGTCCGGGCGTACGCCACAGGCAGAAATCCGCCCCGCCAGGCATGCATCGAACATGCCGCAGTCTCCCTTCCGCGCGGGGTTGCGCCCGCGCACCCGCCGCGAGGCCCATCGCCGCAACTCAGCCCATAGGCCGATTTTGACCTCCTCCCTTTCTCCTAGACTCGACCGGCCCGCTGCGCCACGAGGCGCGGCGACTACTGGGGATCACCGCACATGTTGCAGAGCCTTCCACGCAGCGCCTTCGCTGCCGCCTTGAGTATTGCCGCCTGTACCGCAGCCACGCCCGTGCGAGCCGAGGACGCCGACGTCGCGCTGGAGCAGCGCGCGGACGACACTCGCGAAAAGGACAAGCGCACCGCGCGCTCCAGTACGCCCTGGCTCGGCGATACCGTGCAGGTGACGGCGAAGGGGACCGCCGCCGACGTGCCTGATGCGCTCGCGACCGAGACCATACGCTGGGACGAGGCGATCGCCGCCCCGCTCGACTTCCAGGATTTCATCACGCGCGTGCCCGGTGTCGGCGCCACCGGCCAGAACGGACTGTTCGAGACCTTCTCGATCCGCGGCAGCGGCGCCAACGGCATCCTGGTCCTCGTCGGCGGCATGCCGATCACCGCGCAGCGCCGTGCCGGCGTGCCGGTGTCGTTCGTCGAGCCGAGCCTGCTCGGCGACATCGGCGTCACGCGCGGACCGGCTGTCGTCCACTATGGCCCCGGAGCGCTCGGCGGCGCGATCTCGATCGAACCGCGCTGGTTCGATGCGCCGTTCGCGAGCGCGGGTTACGCCACCGCAGGCAACGAGGCGAACCTGTCGGCGGGCCTCGGTTCGGAGGCGTTCTCGCTCGGCGTCGCGCGCCACCAGTCCGGCGACAGCGAATCGCCCGATGGCGTGCCGCTCAACACGAGTTACCGGCGCGAGAGCGCCAGCCTGCAATACCGCACGCGCGTCGGTGCGTTCGCATTCGACGCGCTGCTGATGCCTTCGCGCACCGAAGACATCGGCAAGTCGAACAGCCGCTATCCGACGCGCGACACGACCTACCCGGAAGACACCCACACGCTCGGCCGCGTGCGCCTGCGCCACGACGACGGCTTCGAGGCGAGCGCCTACGCGCACGACCAGTACCTCGGCACCTGGAACCGCCGCCCCGGTTCGCGCGACACCTTCGCCGGCGTCGGCAGCACCGATTTCGGCTCGACCGTGCAGCAATCCTTCGAGACCGGCGCATTCATCCACGACGTCGGCGTCGAGTACCTCGGTCGTCGCGACGTCAGTGCGTTCGACGCGAGCGGCTCCGTGCTCGATCGCAACTACAGCCTGCGCAATGCGAAGGAAGACGCGTGGTCGCTGTTCGCGCTCAGCGACTGGCGCGTGTCGCCCGCGTTCGCGCTCGAGTTCGGCGGCCGCTACACCATGATCGAACAGGATCAGCGCGGCGCTGCGTCCGACGATTCCGACCAGGCTTTCACCGCCGGCGTGGTGTGGACGCCGGATGAAACGCAGCGCATCACGTTCAGCGCATCGACCGGCTACCGCTTCCCGACGCTGGAAGAACGCTTCTACAGCGGTGTGACCGCGCAGGGCGAAATCATCGGCAATCCGAACCTCGGCTCCGAGCATTCGCGCGGGCTCGACCTCGGCTACGCCCGGCAGGACGGCAACTGGGGCGTCGAAGCGCACGTCTGGCGCAACGTCGTCGACGACCTCATCCAGCTCACCGACATCGCACCCGACGTCAACGGCTACGCGAACATCAGCAGCGGCACCCTGCACGGCGCCGAAGCGACGCTCGGCTGGGCCACGCCGGCACCGGGCCTCACGCTGCGCGCGAGCGGCGCGGTCGTGCGCGGACACGACGAAACCGGTCGGCCGCTGTATGGCATACCGCCGGTCAGCGCCGAGCTCGAAGCGAAATACACGCACGGCGACGTCGTCCTCGGCGCGCGCTATGCGCATCGCTGGACGATGGATCGCCCCGGCTTCGAGGAACTCGAACGCGACGCCGTCGACGTCGTCGACGCCGACCTGCACTGGCAGTTGAATCCCTCGCTCGGCCTGCAGTTCTACGTGCGCAACGCGTTCGACGAAGACTACTACGCGACGTCCGACGAATTGTCGACGTTCGCGCAGGAGCGCGCATTCGGTGTCAACGTGACGTGGACGATGCACTGAGGCATCGCACATCGGGCGGGCTGCGCGCACGCGCGCCCGTGCCGATTCCATTGCCGGCAGTGCGGCGGCCGGCAGTCGCGCTCGCCGCCGCTCCTGCAGGGCGCATGTTGGTGCCGGGCCCCTAGAATCTCGAAACCAGCGCCGCACGCAGACGCCAGCTCGCGGTGGTCTGGATCGCGCTGTTGTCGGTGTCGATCGGTTTTTCGGCGCGCACTTCGAGCGACCAGCGCGGGCCGAAGGTGAAGCCGAGTTGCGGGCCGAGGAACAGCATGCGCGCGTGGGTGTCGTCGAGTTTCGCGCCGGCGAGTTCGTCGTAGTCCTTGTCCTCGCCGGAAAGGTTCAGTTGCAGCGACACAGTGTGGTCGTGTTCGAGCACGAGGTAGCGGCCGCCCGACACCGTCCATTGCAGGTCGTTGCCGAAGCGGTAGTCGAAGTCGCCGGCGCGACGGATCGCGTACTGCAGGTCGCCGCTGCCGTACCAGCGGCCGCTGCGCCAGAACGCGGACGTGCCGACGAGGAAGTCGGTCGAGCCGGAGCCGAGCACGAGGTCGTGGCCGTGGATGCCGCTGACCGGTCCGTCGTGGTCGTCGCCGCCGTGTTTCGGCGCGGCGAGTGCCGCATCGTGATCGTCGTGGCCTTCGTCGAGTTCTTCCTGCAGGCGGTCGCTGTCGCCGGTGCCGAACTTGATGCCACCGAGCGCGCGCCAGACGAACGTCCGGTCTTCGCCATCGGAACGCAGCAGGGTGTACTGCGCGAGCGCGGTGACGTCGCCGAGGCCGGAGACGGTGCCCTTGTCGATGCCGTCGTGTTCGGGGCGTTCGAACGAGCGGTGGATGTACGGCAGGTTGACCTGCACGGTCAGGCGATCGGTGATGCCGTAGCCGACGAACAGTTGGGTGATCGAGCTGTCGAGATACTGGCCCGAGTCGTCGGACAGGCGATGGCCATGGTCGCGCAGCTGGTCGTAGCGGCTGAACTGTTCGGAGACGCCGGCGATCCAGCCGGAGGTTTCGCCGTGCGCCATGCCGGCGGTATAGACGGAGCAGAGGTCGCAGGCCTGCGCGAATGGCGCGCACAGCAGCAGCGCACCGAGCGGCGCGCGGGTCGAATGGATATCCATGAAGTCCTCGAAAGCGTTGGCAGGATCGCGCCGACCGCGGCGCGATCC
>Ga0068855_100000765_pt1 | contig 39597 bp, 34 predicted proteins | sample KBSCornC52_FD_66592 | JGI IMG/M metagenome (GOLD analysis project Ga0068855, IMG submission 66592) | Corn rhizosphere microbial communities from Kellogg Biological Station, Michigan, USA - KBS Corn C5-2 | ecosystem: Host-associated > Plants > Roots > Rhizosphere > Soil ...
GATTATCTCAGCTGCTCTCGTGCGGCACAGCGTTTTTCAACAACCTGCTAACCCTCCCCCGCTGTTGCGGGGAAGGGCAGGGAGGGGGGCGTGAAGTGTGATCAAGGGAACGGAGTCCAGTTCTGCCCCGCAAGTCGGAACGACTCTTTGAGTTCGAGTTTGCCTGCGCCTTCGACCACGAGCTTCACACGTGGAAACACGCGTTGGAACTCCGGGTCTCGGGTCCAGTCCGCGGCAGCAATCTTATAAGTGTATGTCACGGTCGTTTGTTGCCGACCGTCCACCGTCGCCGGCTCCCAAGAGACTACTTTGTCGAGACTCAGTTTGGCGACGCAGAAATCGCCCCGATGGCTCGCCGGCGGCTCGTGGCGACCGAGTCCGGTCATGGTCTTTTGCAAGTAGAACTTCTTACCGGTGTCGGTGAGGTCATAGCGAATCACCGCGGGCGATAACATCGACGAGCTCACCAAACCGAGTCTTTCGAGCACTGGCATTTGAATGGCGTCGGCCGCTCCCGCCTGGCGATCCTGATCTGTGATGTCGATGGGCCAGTTGAACTTACCCAGGCACAGGTCGCCGCGATCGTGCAGATAGTGTTGTACGGCTGTGGTGAAAGTTCGTTGCGAGGGCTCGAGAGATTTGCCCTGCGCAATGCCTGTGAGGAGTGCGAATGTTGCGATGACGGTAGTGGACTTATGCATATCGATAGCGATCGTGTTCGTTACGGATGGTAGTCGTCGGTCAATGTGTTGAGGAATGCCTCGAGATCTTCCATTTCTTGCTCCGTCATCGGCGGCTGGCTGCCCGGCGCTCTGCCGTCGAGCGGCATTAGCGTATCGATGTTGCCGCGATACTTGGTCGGTAAGTCATCGAATTTTTGCACCACTCCCTTGACGGTCGAATACCACAGCTCGGGATTGGTATCGCGCGTGTTGTAGAAGTGGATGACGTCTTTCAAGCTCTTGAATCTGCCGTTGTGGAAGAAAACGCTGCGCGTGGCGACGTTGCGCAACGTCGGTGTTTTGAACATGCCGCAATACTGAGCGTTGGTGGTTGGCGGATGATCCGGCCGGCTACAAATGCCCATATCGTAAGAGACCGGCAGTCCGAGTCGGGTCTTGTTCGCGGGGATATCACTGTTGCGTGGCACGCCGATGGCGGCAAACGAGAAGTCCGTGAACAGTGCCACGCTGCCGTTCAATCCTGCGCCACTGAAGTGGCATGCAAAACAATTCCCTTTGTTCGGATCCATGAATACGCGCAGTCCGCGCGTCTCGGCGTCGGTGAGCGTGCCGCCGATCTTGTTTGCCGCATACAGATCGTACTTGCTGCTGTATGGATGAAAGCTCGGATCTTCGAGCTGATATGCCTGCAGCGCTGCCGAGGCATTGGCAAACGCCGCCTGTGTGTTATCGAAAGCTGTGGCGCCAAACGCCTGGATGAAGAGATCCACATAACTGGCATGCTGAATCTTGCTGACGACATCGGCGATGCTCGTGTTCGCCATTTCATTGGGCGCTAACAGCGGCAGTTGCACTTGGTCGGCGAGTGTGGCGGCGCGTCCATCTTGCATGTAGCCGCCGCCGGGACCGGGCGCGCTCACGCCATCTGGATTGTCGAGCAAATCCGAGTAAGGCGGCGTGACGTCTTTATAACGGAGCGAAGGCACCGCGCGTGTGCCCGGCAAATTGAGATTCGGTCCGCCGAGCTGAACAGCCAAATTATTGGGTGGCGCATAGGCATGATTCGGGTCGTGACAGGTGGCGCATGCCATCTGCCCGGAGGCGGAGAGATTTTTGTCGAAGAAGAGTTTCTGTCCGACTTGAGCAGGCAAGCTCAATTGCACCGCATCGGCGTGCGAGCGCCATGAAACTGCGGACAGAGTCGCACAGAGAAGAATTGCCGCACAAAGCGTGTGGCTCAGATACCGATTGTTATACATGAGCAGTCTACGACGTAGCCTCGGAGTCCGCGGCAGGGTCGGCTGCGACCCTGCCTCGTCGAGACACCGGCGATATCGCCGGGAGCTGCTGTTGGGCTACTTCAGCGACCAGAGATTGATCTGGTTGCCGTCGGGCCCGACTTGCGGCGCCGTATTCACGTCGGCCGACTGCTTCGCCGTGTAGTTCGCAGGAATCACATAAGCGTGATTCATGGGACGTACCGAATCGAAGTGGGTGTCGGCGCTGCCTGCATATTCAGGCAGATTGAGAATGTGGGCGGCGATGAACTTCTCCGTGTACTTGGAGCGATTCATGTAGGAGCCATCGAGCGCCGGATCGGCGAGGCCGAACATGTCTTGCAGCGTGCGCACGAAAGCGAAGTGGCTATACGCATCGCTGTCCTTGATGCCCTTCGGGGCATTCGGCTGGTTCGTCAAAACACCGAAGACGCTTTCACCGTGGCCGCGGTTGCCCGACGTGTAGTTGACGACTGACGTATCCACCGAATAAGTGCCATCGGGGTTCTGAATGAGCGGCTTCGCGACGGTGCTGTTGCCGGGATTCCAGCCGCAGCAAGAGTTGAAGCCCGACGTCGCATTGCCCTCGTCGAACATGATCACGAGCGCCACACGCTTGTTCGTGTTTTGCCAAATGGGCGACGCTTCCACTTTGCGAATGATGTAGTCGGTGTAGTTATCGCCGCGTGTGATGATGGGCGAGACAGCGGAGATCGAGACGTTATTCGCCACGCTGCTGCAGTCGCTCGCCGTGATCTTCGTGGTGCCCGGCGGGACGGTGCCTTGCACAGTGATACCGTGCATGTCATCGCACTGGTCGGGAACGATGAAGTTCACCTGACCGATGTCGCCGCTCGCCAAGTCCGAACTGAACTGGTCGATGTTGTATCCCGAGGGAATGCTATACGCGGTGCTGCTCGTGAGTGCGCCATCCCATTGCCCACCGCCAAGTGTGCGGTTGCTCGACTTGAATTCCACCGCGCTACGAACGTTTTGATACGCCATGCCGGGGTGATGTTTGGTCTTATATAACCCTGCAGGCATTGGCAACTGCAAACCGCTCGTGCCGATGGTGCTGGTATTGTTGCCGACGGTGCCGGGTGCATATACATGATCCGATGCGACCACGGCGCTATCCGTCACACTGTCCGTGCGGAAATCCTGGCCGGGGTTCATCGACTCGCTGTAGGTGCGCCAGCTCATGCCTTTGCTCGTGAGCGCATTGAAAATATTCGAGTGTCCGACGATGTTGTGATTGGTCGCCTGTGCGCAGGTCGCATTGAACGGTGAGCTTCCCAAACCCGGCTGTGTCTTATCGGGCGTCGGCAGGTCCTGCACGGCATTGGCGCCTGTGGCGCCGCAATTCCACTGGTTGTCATCGGTGATACCGAAATCATCGGCACCGCCCAACGCAGTGTAGTTGGGTTCGCTCGGATTACCGGTTGCAAAGTAGCTCGTGAATTGATTGCCCGCATTGAGCCAGCCGTTGATCTTCGGTGCGTACGGCGAGCCCACGATCGACGACGTCGCCTTGTTCTCGAGCATGATGATGAAGATATGGTCGTAGCGCGGAATACCTTCGATGTTCATCGCCGCCTGCTCGGCCTCTTTGATCGTGATCGCAGGGCCGGTTGCGTTCGGATCGGCTGCGAGTGCCGCAGGCGACACATCGTGACGGTCGACCATCTTCGCGGCAAACGTGAAGCGATTGTTCAGGACAGTCGCTTCTTTCAACAATGCGCTTTTCTGATCGGATGCGGTGACCTTGTTTGGATCGGCGAGCACCTGAGTCACTTCGACACCCAAGCGCTCGGCGAGGTTCTCTTTCGCTGTCGAGAAGCTCAGACCGTCCGCTTCCATCATGCGCACGACTTCCGTGGAGAGAGGAGTCACTGCCACGTTGCCCGGCATGAGCGGCGTGACGATCGACGAAGTCACTTGTTCAGCGGCAGCACGAAACACCGTGCGCTGTGCAATGGGTTGACCGTTGTTCGTGGCGCTCGTAGACACTTCGGCGACGAGCGGTGCTGCCGTTAGACTGCTCAACAAGAAGCTGCCGTCCGCCTTGGTCGTCGTGCTGGGTTCGCCGTTATCGCAGACGCCGTTATTGTTGAGATCGAAACACACTTTGGCGCCCTGGTACGTCGAGGACACGGTGGTCGATGCTTGAGAGAGCGCCGGGTTGTCCGAGTTGATGGGCGCAGTGAAATAGCTGCCCGCGACAACGCCTTTAACTGCGACAGGCGCAGCGAATGCCGACGTGGATCCGAGCGCGGACGCCAACACTCCGGCAATTGCGACCGACAATACCGAGCGGCGCACCGGCCACTGCAAAGAAGAAGATATAGACATACGAAACTCCAGAATCGATTCAGTGACTCATCGATGATTTTGCGAAGAGACTCTTGATCAAACCGAGGCGGCGCGCCGGCGCGCTGTGCCGCCGAGCAATCCCAGGCCGGAGATCAACAGCGGAAGTGCAGCAGGCAGCGGCACTGGGGCGATCGACCACGTTCCGCTCGCAGGACTGTCGAGCGCGATTTGGCCTGTGTTGATGTTGTTAGCAAATACGCCGTTGCCGGCGCTGGAGAGGTCGTTGACGAAGTAGAGGTAATTGGACACGCCGAGGTCCGTAGGCACATTGGCGTCGGCGAAAATGAAATTGTTCAACGCGGCGTTGGTGGAGACCTTTGCTTCCTGCGTGTTGTCCCAGTTTTGGGTCGTCGTATTCCAAGCGGCGGCGAAGAGCGGCGCGCCCGAGAATTCAGTGCCGTTCAAATAAACGTGCACGTTCGAAATGTTGGTAATGAACTCGCCGTTGAGATCGCCCGACAATGAGCCGGTAACGGTCGAGCTGTCTGCGAAGACATAAGAGAAATCGAATGTTTCCGCATGCGCCCCGCATGATGCAAACGCAGCCACGACGGCGGCCGTTTTCAACAGTTGTTTCATGGTGAGTCCTAGTTAGTTGTTTAACGAGTACCGACAGGTCTTTGACAGCTTTTGCGACGTCATCGCATTAGCTGTGCCGCGCGCATGGTTGATGAGTTTTGTTACGCCGATTTTCGAGTTTCATTGCACTGCTACCGAAACCTTCATCTCGGTGTGCAAAGATTTGTCGATGAATATCGTCGTCAGTGTGTCGTCAGAGTTGCGTCGGTGGATGCTTCACAATCTGGAGCGAGGGTGTGCCGCGAACGATCTGATCGACAGCATGGTCAAGGAGAGATTCGAGCCGCGCATCGCACGCGCGTTGATCGATGTATTTGTGCGTGCACGCAGCACCGGCACCGTTCCACCCGAAGGTGCTCTCGCACTCGAGTTGCCGGACGCTGAATATCGATACGAAACACCGCGTCTTGCCCCCGGCAATCGAATCGAAACCGCGGAGCGGAGAATCGACGTGCTGATGCGCGTCGAGCAACCGAGGATGGCGGTACTCGGTCATGTGATGAGTGGCGAAGAATGCGCAGCGCTGATCGAGCTTGCACGTCATCGACTGCGGCCGTCGACCGTTGTCGATCCGAAGACCGGCGCCGATCGCATCGTCGATCATCGAAACAGCGAGAGCATGTTCTTTATGCTCGAAGAGACGCCGCTGGTACGCGCATTGGACCGGCGCTTTGCGCAAATCATGCAAGCGCCGGTGGAACATGGCGAGGGCTTGCAAGTCGTTCGCTATGGTCCTGGCGCACAGACTGCACCGCATTTCGATTTTCTCGTTCCATCGAATCCGGCGAATGAAGCATCCATCGCACGCAGCGGCCAACGTATCGCTACGCTCGTGGTGTATTTAAACGACGTGCTCGAGGGCGGCGAAACGGTGTTTCCCGAAGTTGGACTGGCCGTTTCCCCGCAGCAAGGAAACGCAGTGTATTTCGAATACTCGAACAGCTTGCGCCAACTCGACCACAAGTCCGTGCACGCGGGAGCTGCGGTCGTGCAAGGCGACAAATGGATTGTCACCAAGTGGATTCGCGAGCAGCGATTCGTTCCAGCGCCTGGAGGTTGATCTCCCTACAGACCAAGGCCCGCGATCGGTTACGGAACTCCGAGGCGCATGGCGCTTTCAACTGTCGATCACAGCGGCAACCGCAGTAAGGAGACGTCCATGGCTTTCATCATCGATCGTGTCACGCCGAGCATCACTTCCATGATTCGCATGGATCACACGCATGTCATGGCCGCTTTTCATCGCTATCGAGCCGACGCGCCCTGGGATAAGAAGCGCGCGATTGCTGAACAGATCTGGCTGGCTCTGGAGGTGCATACGCAACTCGAAGAAGAGATCTTCTATCCGGCGCTCAAGACAGTGCTGACCGGCGATGCAGTGCTCGACAAGAGCGAAACCGAGCACGCTGAAATGCGAGAGCACATTGCACGGCTGAAGCAAACCCAGAATGGATCTACGTTCGATGAGGATCTGTATTCGCTCATGCGCATCGTGATCCATCACGTGGCAGATGAGGAAACGCAATTGTTACCGGCAGCCGAACGCCTGCTTGCGGATCAGCTGGGTCAATTGGGCGTGCAAATGACCAAACGCCGAATACAACTGACCACACCCCGTGTCCGCAGAATAGCCATGACCGGAGCACGTACGTTCCCGGCTGCGGCAAGTGCAGCCTTGGCCGTTGGCGGAACGGTCGCGATTGGGGCGATTCTGCTAAAGCGCTCGAGAGGCAATGGATCAAGGCGGCGTCTGTTCAGCTAGACCGCTTGCGCGTGCTGGCTGCGCGTCGCAGTTCCGCGTCGCTGTTTAGCTTTCTACCTTCGTTCGCAGTTTGCGCAACATCTCGCGAAGCGCCGGGTAGTTGTAGGCCATGGACTTTACGATGGCGCGCAGATGATTCGTCACCGAGTAGTCGGGTTGATTGCGGTAGCACTGCACACCGGCGAAAGTCTTGTAATTCAAATTTCGACGCGTAGCGAACAGGTTGCCGAATTCGAGATGGCTCGGCAAATAGTGCGCAGTGAGTGATTTGCGCGAATAAGTTTCATCCTGGGTCGGCAGAGAACCGTGCACCGTACGCGAGTTCCAGAGCAGCACATCACCCTTTTCGAGTGCGGGCGCATATAAGGAGCTGCGATTCTGCTCTACGTACGTGCGCACACGGGCTACCCACGTGTCGAGCGTGACTCCCGGCTCTTTCGGACGGAAGTCCACAGCATGAGAGTCCGGCATCACGTAAAAGCGTCCGGCTTGCTCTTCGATGTTTTCCAAAGCGATCCAGACGGCGATGAGGTGGCCGTTCGGAACCGAATCGAGGTAGTACCAGTCCTGATGCGGCCACGTCGCCGTGTTGAGATCGAATAGCATCGTTTGCATCAAGTTGTGCTGGTCGTATCCCGTGACCTCGTTCAAGGTATGCAACAGCTCTTTGCTGCAGTAAATATCGCGAGCTGCTGCACTGAATTCCGAATAGCTGCGGTAATCGTGAATATCGAGGAAGGACTGGCGTACATAGCCGCGCTGCGTGAGCTTGTTACGTTCATAACGATCGGTGCTCTGCCGGAAGAAGCGGTGCTTGGATGGGACCACGTCACGTGCATACACCGTGAGCAGTCGATCGATGAGGTGGTGCGGTACGACGCTGCGTACCAGTGCGTAACCGTGCTCCGTGTAATAACTATGCAGAGGCTGAATTGCTGCAGCAGTCGAATCAGCTGACGTGAGTGTTGAGGCGTTCATAACGTGTGCCTGAAATCGGTGAGTCCTCGCAATCGCTGAGTGCGTCGAAAGTTCCGAACTCGGAACTGCGCGTGCTCATCTGTGTCGCAATTCCTTTATTCCGTTCAGGTAGAATCCGAGCAGCTCTGCTGCGGCAATCGCGGCTGCGCTTTCCAAGGACGCTCGCCTCTCTAGGATCATCTCAGTGACCGATAACGCACTCTGCCCGCCAAATACCGCCGACATCCAATCTTCCGAAGCTACGATCGGTTCTCGCGACAAGAGGGTCATCACGCTGTTGCTGATCTCGACGTTCGTCGTCGTGCTCAATGAAACCATCATGGGCGTAGCGATGCCGCGCCTCATGAATGAGCTGAATGTCGCTGCGAGTGCAGCTCAGTGGCTCACGAGCGCATTCATGCTCACGATGGCTGTTGTAATTCCGGTCACGGGTTTCTTATTGCAGCGTTACAGCACTCGAACTGTCTTCGGTGCTGCGATGACGCTCTTCAGTGCCGGAACTCTTTTTGCCGCAGTTTCGACGGGGTTCGCGCCCTTGGTTTGCGCGCGCATCGTGCAGGCCAGCGGTACGGCGATCATGGTCCCATTGCTTATGACGACCGTGTTGACGCTGGTGCCGGAAGCCTTGCGCGGACGCATGATGGGTGATATTTCCATTGTTATCTCGGTCGCTCCGGCCATCGGGCCCACGATATCCGGTGCGATCCTGAGCGTCCTCGGTTGGCGCTGGATGTTCATACTGGTGCTGCCAATTGCCGTGGGGTCGCTCGTACTCGGCATCCTGCGCATCGAAAACGTCACCGAGCCGCGCAAAACGCAACTCGATGTGCTCTCTGTGATTCTCTCCGCGTTTGGCTTTGGCGGGATCGTCTATGGCCTGAGCCACATGGGCACTGCTCCGGGCGGGATTCGCGCCATGTCTACTTGGCTGCCGCTCACGAGTGGAGCGCTCGGACTCGCATCCTTTGTAGGTCGTCAGTTTCGATTGCAGGAGCGCAGCATTCCGCTGCTCGACCTGCGGGCGTTCGAGACCAAGAATTTCACCTTGGCAACCGTGATGATGATGTTGTGCATGATGGCGTTGTTCGGCACGGTTGTGCTGCTGCCGATCTATATGCAGGATGTTCTACGCTTCCCGCCAATGACGGCGGGACTACTGCTGCTGCCTGGCGGTTTGATAATGGGACTGCTCGGTCCCACGGTCGGACGTATTTATGATCGAGTCGGACCATCTGCGTTGGTCATTTCCGGGTCGATCATCGTCAGCGCGACGCTGTGGGGCATGGTGATGCTGAGCGTGAATTCATCACGATGGTCGATCCTCGTAGCGCACGTCTCGCTATCCGTCGGGCTGGCGTTGCTGTTCACGCCATTGTTCACCGCGGGGCTCAGCTCGTTGCCCAAACAACTCTATTCGCACGGCAGCGCTTTGGTTGGAACGATCCAACAACTCGCAGGCGCGGCAGGAATTGCGTTCTTCGTCACCGTCATGAGCGCCACGGTCATCGCGCAACGCGAGCTGGGCGCCTCTGAAATAGAGGCCACTGCCGCAGGCATCCAAACGGCTTTTTTCTACGGCGCCGTCATCTCACTTGCAGTCATTCCGCTAGCATTCTATGTTCGCAAGCCTGCATCGGAAGGAAGAATGGCGGGCTTGCATTAGGCGGACCGTCCGCTGAAGACGAGCATCGCGTAGAACAGATTTTATTGGAAGGACGGTCCTTAACGCCGGAAGGGTTACTTGACGTTTCAAACATTGTTTGAAATGATGATTGCATCATGGCTACCATCGGATCCGAAAGAGTCCTCACCGTCCATCACTGGAACGAGACGGTATTTAGTTTCACCACGACGCGCGATCCGAGCCTGCGCTTCGAAAACGGACATTTCGTGATGCTCGGGCTCAAGGTGGACGAACGCCCCCTGATGCGCGCATACAGCATTGCGAGCGCTAATCACGAAGACTTCCTCGAGTTCCTCAGCATCAAAGTTGCTGATGGGCCATTGACCTCGCGTCTGCAGCACATCAAGCCCGGCGACGAGGTGCTAGTGAGCCGCAAACCGACCGGCACGCTCGTCCTGCATGACCTCAAGCCCGGCAAACACCTGTATTTGTTGAGCTCAGGCACGGGGCTCGCCCCGTTCATGAGTCTCATCAAAGACCCGGATCTTTACGAGCGTTTCGAAAAAATCGTGCTCGTGCACGGCGTGCGTTATCGCAGCGAGCTTGCATATCGCGACTTCATCGAATGGGAGCTCACGCATCATGAGTACATTGGTGAGCTGGTACGACGACAACTCATTTATTACCCGACCGTGACACGCCAGCGCTTCCGCTATCAAGGACGCATCACATCGCTCATCGAAAGCGGCAAACTATTTTCCGACGTTGGCCTGCCGATGTTGGACCCGAGTTGCGACAGAGTCATGATTTGCGGCAGTCCGGCGATGTTGCGCGATCTCTCCGCTTTATTGGACGCACGCGGTTTTCAGATTTCACCACACGTGGGCGAGCCCGGGGACTATGTGATCGAGCGCGCGTTCGTTGCGCGCTGAAGTTCGAAAGGCATCATCACCGTCACACCGCTTGATCAAATCGAGTCGCGCTGGCTCTCAGTCGGTTCGCAAGAGCACGCTCAGCATCCGGCCAACAATCCGGCCAGTTGTGAGGTTGATCTGCTAGCAATACGCTGATTCCATAGGCAATATAGCGGCTAATAAACCGGCCATTCAGATCCTTCAGCGAGAACACCATTGAGGCCGACCGCTGCTGAGCCATACCTGCCGGCCGAAGGAACCGAGGAACTGGAAAACCTCGCATTCGATCTCGCTCGGGAAGCAGCCGAGCTGTCCGGCCAACTGCACCCGATCGTGCGACTTTCCGTCGCCGAGCTCGTGCGCTCCATGAACTGTTACTACTCGAATCTTATCGAAGGCCACAACACTCATCCGCGAGATATCGACCGAGCGCTTGCTGCCGATTATTCAAGCGATCCGGAGCGGCGCGATCTGCAGCTCGAAGCGCGCGCTCATATCGAAGTGCAACGGATCATAGATAGCGGTGCGGGCTTTCCGCGCCCACCTGCAACGACGACATTCACTCAATGGACGCATCACGAGTTTTGCTCGCGCCTACCCGAGAGTTTGCTCGTAGTCGAGAATCCGGACACCCATGAGCGACTGCCGGTTATCCCCGGCGAGTTGCGCGCACGAGATGTGGCAGTCGGCCGGCATATCCCGCCACCTGCAGAAGAGTTGCCGGCGTTCTTGTATCGCTTCGAGCAGGCATACGATGCGACGCGCCTCACGAAGCCGCGCCAAGCAATAGCAGTCGCTGCAGCCCATCATCGTTTTCTTTGGATACACCCGTTTCTCGACGGCAACGGGCGCGTGGCTAGATTGATGTCGCACGCGATGTTGTTGGATCTGGGAGTGGGTTCAGCGCTTTGGTCGATATCACGTGGACTCGCGCGCAACTCGAGCGAGTACAAGCGTCTCCTGATGGCTGCGGATGAACCCCGAAGAGGTGATCTCGACGGACGAGGTTCACTATCTCAGTGTGCACTCATCGATTTTTGTCGTTTCTTTCTAAGAACTTGTCTCGATCAAGTTCGCTACATGCGCGGGCTTCTTGAGCCATTTGAACTGCAGCGCCGAATGGAGCTGTACGTCCGCGATGAAGAAGATGAAGGTCGACTACCAAAAAGGAGTTTCGCAGTGCTGCGGGAAGCTCTATTTTCGGGTGAAGTGGAAAGAGGCCGAGTACCGAGACTCATTGATGTTAGTGAACGCACTGCACGGCGCGTGATCTCTGCATTATTGGACAAACGGCTGCTTGTTGCAGAGACGCACCGGGCACCGTTGCGGTTAGAATTTCCGATCGATGTAGTGGAACGATGGTTTCCGAAACTTTATCCAAACTTGTAAACCATTGGCATTGCCTAATGTTTGCGCGAGCGCTCGCGGTAATGTCGCTGGGTGATTCACGCCTACCACGCGGATTGCCTTGTACGTCAAAAAGAGAGACTGTGATGCTCACACGCCGCAGCATTATTAAGAGAGTGGGTACTACGATGGCGTTGGCCGCTTACGGCGGAGTTTCTGAGAGCTGGAGTAGCACTATGAAACATTCGACTCACACCGCAACGGTAAGCGGTAATCCACTCGCTACCAAAGACCAGCTCGCGTTGGAAGATCTGGCAATGCGCCTCTACCGGTCACAGCCCGTTCAGGAGGCTAAAGAACGCAGCCGCCAAATCATGCAGGCGGACCCGCGAGCGAAGACCGCTTCGGGTAAGGCAACGCTCGATCTCGATCTCAACGAACTGTCCTTCAACGCTTGTGCGAATACAGCAGCTGCGACCCCGGATGATCCGAAAGTTTATTGGGGAATCAACCTGCCGCATCGGTGGTTCGGCCGCGAGATACAGGGCTCGCGCTGTGGTATCGACAATCCAGACAACACTTATCGGATGATGGCGATCGACGACCAGTCGTCCTATGTCGTTACGGGACATGTGCCCCGGACGCCGCCGGTCGATGTGAGCTTCACGGTCTTTCCCGTGTGGCCGGGCATCATTACCAACGCCACGGGCGCTTTCCCTGCAGCGCTGGGCGGGATAAGACTCAAGGATCTCGAAGTCGATTCTTCGGGCGCGTTCACTATTTCACTCGATCCCTCACCTGCGAACGGCCGGCGCAATCATGTGCAAATCAAGCCGGGTGCCAATGTCCTGTTCGTGCGCGATTCCATGTCGGACTGGTCGAACGAGACACCCTTGTATCTGTCGATCAAGCGCGTTTCAGGACCGCCCGCAAAGCCTCGCCGGGACGAGGATGCACTGATGCGGCTTGCCGCGGAGAATGTCGAGCGTTCGGCGCGGTTTTGGCTGAACCTCCCGGCGCACTACTACTATCTCACGAAGGCCAATCAATTGGCCGTTACACAAAACCCCGCTTTCGCGACGAAAGGGGGACAGTTTACGGCGAACGGTAACTTCAAGCTCGAGCCCGATGATGCCTATGTGCTCACTCTCGATCCATTGGGAGTGGACTACGTCAGCGTGCAGGTTGCAGATCTCTATGGTGCGTCACTTGACTATGCACATCACACTGCAAGCCTGAGCGCATCACAAATGGCTCGCAATGCCGACGGCACGATCACATACGTCCTCTCGCTCACGGATCCCGGCGTCTATAACTGGCTCGATCCGGTTGGCCTCGATACGGGCTTATTCATGTTCCGTTATCAGGGCTACGATCCAGATAAGGTCACTCCAAAGACGGCTATTCGACTGGAGAAAGTGGTGAAACTTTCACAGCTCACCAGCGTGCTGCCCAAGGAGACGCGGTGGGTCACTGCGGAGGAGCGCCGTAAGCAATTGGCCGAACGGCTCGCGGCTTACAACCGCCGACTGAGTGAAGTTCATCCGATCGCCCTGATTTCTGAGTGATCGGAAATTGTGGAGACACTATGAAAAATCTTTCGGGAAAGACAGCGGTCATTACTGGCGCATCCAGTGGAATGGGGCGTGCAATGGCAGTCGAATTCGGGCGCCAGGGGATGAACGTCGTGCTCGTCGCCGTCAGCGAGCAAAAACTGGAAGACGCCGCCGCTGCAGTTCGCGCCACCGGTGCGCGTGCATTGCCGGTGAAGTGCGATGTTTCGGACCGCCCGGCGATGTTTCGACTCGCTGAGCGCGTCTTCTCCGAATTCGGCGCGGTGCATTTGCTTTGTAACAACGCCGGCGTGACGACGGTCGGGCCGTTTGCCGATCATCGGCCCGGCGATTGGGACTGGGTGTACGACGTCGTGTTCAAGGGTGTGGCCAATGGAATACAAGCCTTCTATCCCGCGATGATTAAACAGAAAGAAGGGCACATCCTCAACACCGGATCGCAGGCGGGACTGGTTCCGGACTGGACGCTCTACCACGGTCCTTATACCGCGGCGAAAGCTGCGGTGACGGCACTTACGACGGCATTGCGTCCTGAAGCAGCAATGCATGGCGTCGGCGTTTCTCTCTTGATTCCTGCATACGTGCCCACCGACATACTGGGCTCGGCGCGCAGCCGCACGGCTGCTTATGGCGAGGCGATTTCCACCGAGATGACAACGCCGAGTGTGCGTTCCGATGCGCCGGCACCCATTCCCGGGAGCAAATTTATGGTTGAGCCCGAGGAAGTTGCGCAGATGGTGGTTCGCGGCGTGAAAGCGAACGACGCATTCATCGTCACGCATCCAGGCCTGAAGCCTATCGTGGCGGATTACTTTGGCAGAATCCTCTCCGCTTACGATGCTGCTGCGAAAGCAGAAGGAATTGCGACCACGGGCTAGTGCTTGATCTAGAGTCGATGCAGATGGGATAAGCTCTTCAGCGAGGATCAAATCTCGTCGACTTGAACCAGGCGCTTGCCGCGTCCTTGTCCTTCGAACAGTGCGATCAATGCTCGCGGCACAGCTTCGAAGCCTTTGCTCAGTGTGTATTCGGTTTTCAAGTCGCCGGCACGCCATGCGGTGAGGAGCGCTTCCGTGGCTGTCGCGATCTTGTCTGTATGATCATAAATGGAGAAAGGCAGTACGCGAATGGAGTTGCGTAATACCAGCCTGAAGTGATCGAAGATCAGCGGGCAATCGTCCTGATAGTGCTGCATCAACCCGCACAACATGTTTCGCGATCCCTTCTTCGCCGCGGGGCGGTAATCCACCTTCTCGACAGCCATATCCTCGATGCATAAGGTTGCCTGGGGATGGCGCGCCAGCGTGATCTGCTTGATGTGTGTTGGTAACGCACGGCTCATACGAATATATAAGCACACCCTATTCCTGCAGTGTCAATGTGACCGTCGCTCGCCAGGTTGTTGACTGGGTTGCGCCATGTGTTAGACGGAAAGGGGCGTATACTTCGTGCGGCATTGGGTTCGAGCGCTAACAACGAACAGGTCGAGAGGGCAGGCGGTGGATGTAGCAGTCATCAAAACGGCAGGTCGAGTATTCGAGGTATTGGAGTTCTTCCGTGAAGTGCGTCGGCCGTTGAGCGTGCGCGAAGTTTCTGAACATTTTGCTTACCCCCTTTCCAGTACCTCCGTGCTCATGAGGAGCATCGCATCGCTCGGCTATCTGAGTTACGACCAAAAGCTGCGAGCCTATTTCCCTACCGTACGCCTCGCCATGCTGGGTGACTGGGTCTACGAGCTGATTTCGACAGGTAGCTCGGTCAGGCCCATGCTTCACGAACTGGCTGAGCGCACCGACGAGACGGTGGTACTCGCAGTTCAGAACGATATTTTTTCCCAGTACATCGAAGTCATTCAGAGCAGCCATCCATTGCAACTCTATTTCCCGCCGGGCACACGTCGTTTGATGTGCACTTCCGGTACCGGCTGGGCGATGTTGGCAGCACAACCGGACGATGCGACCTTCAAGATGGTGCATCGAACCAATCTGCGCCTCAGCAAGAACGAAACGAAGATCGATTGCGAACGGCTCAAAGCGCGTATCAAAAACGTTCGCAAACAAGGCTATGCGTTTTCACGCGGCACCGTTACACCGGGTGCTGGAGTCATTGCCATGGCACTTCCGACGGAAATGGCGGGCACGCATCTCGCCATCGGGGTTGCTGGTGTGCTGGAGCGTTTGAGCAATCAAGAAGAGAAGGTCGTAAAGACCATGCGAGAGGTGCTTAGGAAACACGGCATGTCGCCAAAAGCGGAAAACGATAGAACGCCAGCCGCTACGCCGCGCCGTCGGCAAAAAGTGGCCGCCCGCTGATATCCCGATGTCGAAACGGTCGAAATGACTACCGCGCTCCTTTTTCCAGCCAGGCCACCGCTTCGCGCAGCGATGCTGAGCTGACGGGCCGCGCTAGGTTGCGGATGTGCGGACTGGACATCGTCCGTTCGACGATGAGTGAAATCTCGTCCGGCGTCGGTTCATTCAGATCCAAGTCGGCGAGTTGCACGGGCAGACCTATTTGTTTGTAGAAGCCGATCATATCTTCGATCTCGCTCGCTTCACGTCCGTCGACGAGCAGCTGGATGAGCGTTCCATAAGCGACGTGCTCGCCGTGCAGTCGAGCAGCTGCACCGCGTACCGCCATGAGACCGCGTGTTACCGAATGAGCGATCGAGAGCCCGCCGTTCTCGAATCCCATTGCGCTCAGCAATACCGTGGCTTCTATGGTCGCCTCGAGATGTTCATTGGTCTGCTGACGTTCAGTTGCACGCAAAGCTTCGGCAGCGTGGGCTCGTAATATTCGATAAGCGGAATCTGCGATGAGCTGCGCCGTCAGCAATGGCCGCGTGCCGTGTTTCGTGAGTCCGCCGCCGGCCCAGCAGCCCTCGGCCTCGAATTTCTTAGCGATAGCGTCGCCGATTCCTGCGCGCAGGAATCGGGCGGGCGCGCGGGCGATCACCGCAGTATCGACAATTACACACGCAGGATTGGCCGGCATCTGATCGACGCGGATCAGTTGATGAGCTTCGTCATACATCGCAATGCCTCGGCTTGCCGGTCCGTCGTTCGAGGCGATGGTGGGGACCGAGACGAATGGCGTACCTAGGGCCATCGCAACGGCCTTGCCGGCATCGAGCGTCTTTCCGCCACCGACGCCGATCACGACGTCGTGCGCACCCCTCTGGGCGATCAACCCCGCAATATTCTTGTCTGTGACTTCACCAGCGAAGGGTGCGACGCTGGGTGGAGCGTCACCGAAGCCTTGCAGCAAGGGCTCGCCAACGATGGCCATCACTGCCGCATCGATGACCAACAGCGGGCGAGCGCCCAATTTGAACGCTGCTGCCCCCACTTCCGCCAGTGCGCCCGGGCCTTGGATATAGCGTGAAGGTGCGGCGAAGATTCTAATCATGGCCCAGGAGGACTCGTCGGGACCGGGGTATTGCGCATTTTCGATTCAGACACTGCAAGGTGTTTGAACTACATGACCATAGAATTCTACACTATGAATGTATAGTCTTACTTGCTTTCGGAGGGCTGTCCCGTGGACTTTTTACGCTATAAAACTCTCAAATTTCGCCGCGAAGGCAAGATCCTGCACATGACCTTGAATCGTCCCGAACAACTGAATGCGGTCGATCCGGTGATGGATGCCGAGCTGGCGCAGGTGTTCACCGAATTCACCAATGATCCCCACACCCGGGTCGTCGTGATCACGGGTGAAGGGCGGGCTTTCAGTGCAGGCGGTGACATACCCAACATGCAAAGGATCATAGAGCGGCCGGAGTTGTTCGACGAAGGCGCGCTGCACGCCAAGCAGATCGTTTTTTCGATGCTCGACTGTCCGAAGCCCATCATTGCCAAGGTCAATGGTCATGCCATCGGTTTGGGCGCCACGCTCGCGCTCTTTTGCGATGTGATTTTTGCAGCCTCACACGCCAAGTTCGGCGACCCGCACGTCAAAGTAGGTTTCGCGGCCGGCGACGGCGGCGCGATCATTTGGCCGCAATTGATCGGCTTCGCGCGAGCCAAGCAGTATCTGATGACCGGCGATTTGATTGCGGCGCCGGATGCAGAGCGGATTGGACTCATCAATCAAGCAGTGCCCGCCGAGCAACTCGACGAGATCGCCGACGGGTTCGCTAGACGGTTGGCGAACGGCGCGTCCAAGGCGATCGAGTACACCAAGACCGCGGTCAATATTCAGCTCAAACAGATCGCGCATGCCCTGATGGACACCTCGATTTCGTTCGAGCAACTCACCAACTACACCAAGGACCACAAAGAGGCTGTGAACGCCTTTATCGAAAAGCGCGATCCCGTGTTTACGGGTGAGTGAGAAGCGTATCGCGGCGCGGTGATGATCGCAGTGTGAATTCACACTATATCGGAGGAGCACTGTGGAAACGGTGTGCGATCTGCTCGAATACAATGCCCGTGTTTATGGGCAAGAGGTCGCGCTGATCTTCGGAAATCAGCGCCTGACTTACGCGCAATACGTCGAGCGCGGACGCCGCCTTGGATCGGCACTCCATCGTCTCGGGATGCGCTCGCAAGATCGCGTGTCCATTCTCGGGATGAATTCACAGAGCTATCTCGAATTCTATGCAGCCTGCGAATTGAGCGGCTATATCGCGGCGACGGTGAATTTCCGTCTGGCGCCGCCGGAGGTGCAATACATCGTTGCCGATGCAGCGCCCAAGGTGCTGATTTTCGAAAGCCAATACACGGAAACCATCGATCGCATCCGCGGTCAGTTGCCGAGCGTCAAGCATTACGTCTGCATCGGAACGGAAGTGCCGCAATGGGCGGCCGGTTTCGAAGAACTCGTGGCATCGGGTGAACCGGCCGGTGCGCCATTGGCCCCTCCGTCGTCAAATGACGTTGCTTATCTGATCTACACGAGCGGGACGACGGGACGACCCAAAGGCTGCATGCTCGAACATCGAGCGCAGATGGCACAGGCGCAGCTCATCACAGAGTTTCTGCAGATGTCTGCTTCCACACGCACGCTTTTGATGATGCCTTTCTATCACATCGGCGCAAAAGCCTTGCAACTTGCCCAAGCTCGCGCGGGCGGAGAAATTCATGTGCAGCGTGCGTTCGATGCGGCCGCTGTGCTGAATTCCATCGAGTCGGAGAAGATCACGAATCTGCATCTCGCGCCGATCATGGTCCAGTCCCTCATCGAGCATCCCGATATCCGGCGTCACGATGTATCGTCGGTGCGTAGCATTTGTTATTCGGCGGCCCCGATGCCGGTGCCTGTGTTACGCCGAGGTCTCGAACTATTCGGATCTGTCTTCGTGCAATTCTGGGGACAAACCGAGGGGTCGGGAACGGTGCTCACCGCTGCAGCACATCGGCCGAACGGCAGTGATAAGGATCTGCGTCGCCTCGGTTCGATCGGCCATCCGTATCCCGAGGTCCGCGTTCGCATCGTCGACGATGAAGACCACGACATTCCGCTCGGACAGCCGGGTGAAATGCTGATCCAGGGGCCCATCGTGATGCGCGGTTATTGGAACAATTCGCCGGCAAGCATGGAGGCGCTACGCGGGGGCTGGCTGCATACAGGCGATGTCTGCACCTTGGACGAGGAGGGCTATCTCTATCTCGTCGACCGCAAGAAGGACATGATCATCTCGGGCGGCGAAAACATCTATTCGCGCGAGGTTGAAGAAGCCATCATCAAGCTCGATGCCGTACTCGAGTGCGCCGTATTCGGTGTTCCGCACTCGAAATGGGGCGAGGCGGTCTGCGCAGCCGTCGTCAAGCGGCAAGGTAGAGAGCTCAAGGAAGAAACAATCGTGGCCCATTGCCGGACGCTGATCGCGAGCTATAAACGGCCGCGCTATGTCGTCTTCGAAGCCGACCTGCCGAAGCTGCCGAGCGGCAAGATCAGCAAGGTGGAGTTGCGTCAGCGCTATGCCGCGACTAGCGCTTTGCGTGAAATCGTCACTTGAACATTTGCAGGCACACGGGTGATTTGAGTCGCAGCTGAATCCACAGGGGCCGGATATGGAGTTTGCGAACTATCAAAAGCTACTCTTCCGCCGCGACGGCGGTGTTCTGAACGTGTCGTTCAATCGTCCGGAACAGATGAATGCCTTCGGCGAAATCATGGGTCCGGAAGTCGCGCGATTTTTCGATGAGGTCGCGCATGACGATGCAACCCGTGTCGTCGTGCTCAGCGGCGCCGGGAAAGCTTTCAGTGCGGGCGGAGATATCGAAGGCATGCAGCGCGGAGTCGACGATCCGACCGAGTTCGATAAAGTATCGAAACGCTCGATGCGCATCGTGTTCTCGATGTTGCGTTGTCCGAAACCTTTGATAGCCAAAATCAACGGCGCCGCGACCGGACTGGGCTGTTCCGTTGCATTGCTGTGCGATGTGACCATCGCTGCTGCGCACGCAAAGATAGGAGACCCGCACGTGAAGGTGGGGCTGGTGGCCGGCGATGGCGGCGCGTTGTTATGGCCGCAGCTCGTCGGTTTTGCGCGAGCCAAACAGTATCTGTTCACCGGCGATCTGATGTCCGCGGTCGAAGCCGAACGTATCGGCCTGATCAATCAGTGCGTGGCGGCGGAGGAGCTTGATGCGACCGTGGATGCATTGGCACAACGTCTCGCGCGCGGACCCAGTAAGGCCATCGAGTACAGCAAGGCCGCTGTCAACGTTCATCTGCTGCAGCTCGCTCAACTCGTCATGCCTTCTGCAATTGCGTTGGAGGACTTGAGTGCACGCTCCGCAGACCACGCCGAAGCAGTGCGGGCCTTTATCGAAAAACGTCCGCCGGTGTTCACGGGAACCTGATATGTATCGGTTCGCATCGTCGTGCGCCGCGAGGCGCGTACTCTAATTGCCATTATCAAAGCGATCCAGCATGGAACTCTTCGAAAACACTGCAGAACAAGCCTTCCGAAACGAGGTGCGTCGTTTCGTCGACACCAAACTGCCCGCCGATCTGCGCGACAAAGTGATGAACTTCGTGCGGTATGAAAAAGAGGACTTTCAGCGCTGGCATCGCATCATCGCCGCTCGAGGCTGGGCCGGACCGAACTGGCCCAAGGAGTATGGCGGTGCGGGGTGGAATGCGATCCAACGCAAGATCTTCGACGAAGAATGTTTTCTGGGGTTTGCGCCGCGCCTGATTCCCCACGTCAATATGATTTGTCCCGTCTTGCAGCGCTATGGGACGCAAGAGCAGAAAAAACGCTTCTTACATCGCATCTGGCCGCTCGAGGACTGGTGGTGTCAGGGTTATTCGGAGCCGGGCGCCGGGTCCGATCTCGCATCCCTCAAGACGCGCGCCGAGCGCAAGGGCGATCGTTATATAGTGAACGGTCAAAAAATCTGGACCACTTGGGCGCACTGGGCGGACTGGATGTTCTGTCTCGCGCGCACGCGCTTCGAAGGTAGACCCCAGGCCGGCATCTCTTTTTTATTGATCGACATGAAATCGCCGGGCGTCACGGTGCGACCGATCATTTCGCTCGACGGCGTGCACGATCTCAATGAAGTCTTCCTGGATAACGTCGAAGTGCCGCTCGAAAATTTGGTCGGCGCCGAACACGAAGGGTGGACGGTTGCGAAATTCTTGCTCGGCCACGAACGTACCGATCTGGCGGGCGTGGGTGTCGCAAAGCGTTTCATGCGCTTCGCCAAGCAATTGACTCGTACTGTGCGCAAACACGATCCGCTCATGCGGCATCGCCTCGCGACGCTCGAGATCGATCTGCTAGCGCACGAATGGACCGTCATGCGCGTGTTGTCGAGCGACGAAGCAGGGCGCGATCCCGGCCCCGCGGCTTCCACTCTCAAAATTTCTTCCACCGAACTTCAGCAAGACATTGCCGAGCTCATGATGGAGGGGGCAGGTCCTTGCGCAGTCCCTTATGTCGATGCAGCGCGCGAGCGAGGCTGGGCGGGGTCGTTGCCGCGCGACAAGGTGACCAATGCGGCAAGCGCGAACTTTCTCGATTGGCGCAAAGTCACGATCTTCGGAGGGACGACGGAAGTGCAGAAGAACATCGTTGCCAAATCGGTATTGGGGCTGTAATGGATTTCAGCTTCACCGAAGAGCAACGGATGCTGGCCGATACGGTTGGCCGCTACATCGATCAGGAATACACCTTCGAAGCGCGTAAGCAGACGCTGAAACATCCGCGTGAAAGCTTCGAACAGCATTGGACGCAGTTCGCTGAACTAGGATTGTTGGGTGTGAACATTCCGCAGGAATACGGCGGATTGGGCGGCGAAGCAGTGGAGAGCCTGATCGTGATGGAAGCATTCGGCCGCGGTCTGGTCGTGGAGCCGTATCTCGCCACGGCGATCGGCGCAACAACTCTGATTCGACAGGCTGGAAGCGATGTACAAAAAGAAGCGATGTTGACAGCGATCATCGCCGGCAACTTGCGCATTGCGCTCGCGCTGCACGAGCCAGACAGGCGTTACGACTTATCGCCGCAATCGACCACTGCGTCACCTGATGGAAACGGCTTTGTTTTGAACGGAACCAAGACTGTCGTGCTCGGCGGCAATGCAGAGCAACTGATTCTTGCTGCATGCACCGGTGACAAATCAGACGACGAGTCCGGCGTCACATTGTTTTGTGTTCCCTGCAACGCCGCAGGGTTCGAGATCGAAGAATTTCCCAACCTCGACGGCCAGCGTTCGGCCGAGATCCGATTGCGTGCTGTGCACGTCCCGGCGGACGCGGTGCTAGGCGAAGTGGGTAAAGGGTATCCCGTGCTCGAACGAGTGGTGGATCGAATCGTTGCAGCGCTGTGCGCCGAAGCCGTGGGTGCGATGGTGCGGCTGTTCGAGATGACGATTCAGTATCTGAAAACACGCAAACAATTCGGCCAGCCGCTAGGCTCGTTGCAGGCACTACAGCATCGCGCGGTGGAGTTGTTGACGTTGGTCGAGCGGTCGCGATCCATGGCGCTCTTCGCGGCGTCCCGTGCAAACAACGCTGATCCGGCGGAACGTCGCCGAGCGGTCTCGGCAGCCAAGGCATTCATCGGCCGCGCCAGCCGCCGCCTGGTTAAAGAAGCGATTCAGATGCACGGCGGGATCGGCATGACGGAAGAAATGTCGGTCAGCCATTATGCGAGACGATTGTTGTGTATCGACCTTACTCTCGGTGATGCGGCGTACCATACGACTCGGTTTGCCGACAACTCCGCCGACGCTGATTGAGTTCGATCAATTCATCCAGCGGCCGCCGTTGACGATCAACGTCTGTCCCGTCACGTAGCGGCTCTCATCACTGGCGAAAAAGGCGACTGCATTTGCAACGTCTTCCGGCTCACCGAGAAAACCCAGCGGTGTTTCTTCGATCGCGCGAAGTTGCGTTCGATTTCGGCACGGTCGAGTAGGTTCGCATGCAGCACGAGGACGGGTTGGCTCGTCGTCTTGCGGATTTCCTCGCCGGTGTCGTTCAGCCGTTCATCGTCGACATCCAAAAGGGCGACTGCTGCACCGTCCCTGGCAAGTCGCAGCGCTGTAGCTCTTCCGATGCCTTGTGCGGCTCCGGTGACGACGGCTATTCTTTTTTCGAGTGTAAGCATGAGCGTGACGATAGCTGGCCGAGACTTCGTTGCAGCGTACTACCTCTCCACGGATGTGGCTAGGAATTACATATATATCCGATAGGATCGTGTATCGTCAGGCGCCTGCTGGCGGCAATAGTCGACTTCTCCTTCCCTAACGCGCGAGGAACGTCATGACTTACATCAACAAAGAAATTCGCGACGGCGTAGCCATTCTGTCGTTCAACAAACCCGAAGTGCACAACGCGTTCGACGACGAAGCGACGGAGGAAGCGATCGAGGCATTCGAGTGGGCCAGACGATCCCGCGAATTTAGGGTGGTACTGTTGCGAGGCGAAGGCAAATCGTTCTGCTCTGGCCGGGACGCGCGCAAAATGGGCGAGCGCAAGCCGGGTATTTCTCACTATGATTTCATGAAAGACGGACAGCGCCAGATATTGTCGTTGCTCGATCTAGGCAAGCCGCTGATCGCCGCTTTGAAGGGCGCGACGTTGGGCGGTGGTGCGGAAATCGCGATGATTGCCGACATGCGTATCGCTGCAAACACACTCAAGTTCGCGCTGCCGGAAGTCAAATACGCGCTTGCAGTCGACCAAGGCGGCTCGGCACTGGCGGCAAGTCTCATTGGACCTTCGCGTACGAAATGGCTCACGATGTCCGGTGAATCGATCGATGCCACAGTCGCCTACGAATGGGGTCTCGTCGATTTTTTGGTCGATGCGGAAGAGCTCGATGCAAAGGCGTTCGAGATGGCGGCCAAGATTGCCGCCAATCCCTATCGTGCCGTTCTCGCTGCGAAGAATCTCGTCGACGAACTTTGGTCCGATAACATCCGCGCGGCAATCCGCCGCGAACTCGTCAATCAACTCGCCCTGTTCGCATCCGAGGACTTCCTCGAGTTGCGCGAAAAGCGCCGGCAGCGGCAGGGCTGAGAATGCCGGTCTTCCGATCATCTGCACGAGGTCACAAATGAAAGCATTGGTAACGGGCGTGAGTCGCGGTATCGGGCGCTCGATTTGTTTGAAGCTTGCACAAGATGCGCTGGCCCGAGGCAAGCAGCCGCATATCTTTCTAGCAGCGACGGGGAAATCCGATGATCTGCAGAACGTCAAGGCGGAGTTGGAAGGCATGGGGGTTTCCGCGAGCGCTATGGCATGCGATCTTTCCGACCCTGAGGCGCCCGTAAAGTTGGTCGAGGCCGCAGTCGAATTCTGCGGCGGACTCGACGCGTTGGTGCACAACGCAGGGTTTCCCATCATCGGCCAACTCTTGACCGTCAAGTTGCGTCACTGGGATTTGATGTTTGCCGTTAACGTGCGGGCGCTTCTGCTTCTCGGCCGCGCTGCGCACGCTGCACTCGGCGCATCGCAAGGGGCGATCTGTGCGATTGCTTCGACAGCGGCGGAAATGGTGTCGCCGAATCTGACGGGCTATTCCGCATCGAAGGCTGCGCTCGTCATGCTCGCAAACCAGATGGCGTACGAGTGGGGACCGGACGGCATACGCGTGAACTGTGTATCGCCGGGGATGACGTATTCACGGTCGACGGAGAATGTAATGTCGACGCCGGAACAAGTGAATCGGCGGGAAAGTATTGTGCCGCTGCGGCGATTGGGTCAGCCGCAGGATATTGCCGCGGCCGTGTCGTTCCTCGTCGGGCCTGAGAGCACGTACGTCACGGGCGAGAATGTGCACGTCGATGGCGGCATCCGTCATATCACAATGGACAACGTGAGTCCGCGTGACGCCGGCTATCTAAAGAAATAGCAAGTTCATCCATGCAAATTCAGTATCCGAACGCACCCGCCGTAGAAGATCTCAATGAGATGGCTGAAAGCATCGCCGGAGTACTCGCCACTGAATGCGATAACCGGCGAGTGCACGAGTTTATCGCCGGCAAAAACGACTTGGATGCGCAACTACAGCGGCTGGCGGTCGAGTTGGGTTGGCTAGGCATTGGCCTTCCGGAAGCGTTCGGAGGCTTGGATTTAGGGCTCGACGGTCTCGCTGTACTGCATCGCCAGCTGGGTCGCCGCCTCGCCCCCGGAGGACTCATCGCTACATTGAGTGCTGCTCAGTGCTTGCTCGAACATGCGGACGAACGGCAGCGAGCAAGGTATTTGCCCGATATTGTCAGCGGCCGCCCGCAGATCGCGATTCCAGCCGATCCTGAGCGCCCACGCGGTGGGCTGATGCTGCGCAACTCGGCTCTGCATGGCCGCATCGATATGCTGCTTGGCCCGGCTGATGCGCAATACGCTTTCGTTCCCTTCGAGATCGAACGAGGAGAGCAGCAATGGGGCATGGTTGAAATCGATTCCGTCGGTGCGCGACTCGCGCGTCGATCGACATGGGACGCGACACGCTCAGTGTGCGTGCTCGATTGCAATCGGGCGCCGGTCGATATGTTGAACTCGACTTCACCTGCGAGCGTGCGTGATGCGCTTTCGCAGCATCTCGCTTTGGCAGTGTGCTGGGACAGCGTCGGCGGTGCTGAGGCCATTCTGCTTCAGACAGTCCACTATCTAAAAGGACGAACGCAATTCGACCGTGTGCTCGCGTCCTTCCAAGCACTGAAGCATCGCGCCGCCAATTTAGCAGTGGAAGTGGAAGTATCCAGCCGCCTCAATGAGCAAGCGTTGGATGCAGCCGTGAGGCGCGATCCAGATGCGGCGTTGTGGACTCAACTTGCCAAAGCAAAGAGCTCCGATATGTATGCGTTGGTTACGCAGGACTGTCTGCAACTGCACGGCGGCGTCGGCTTCACCTGGGAATTCGACTGCCATCTATTTTTGAAGCGTGCGCGGCTGAACCAGGCACTTGCCGGCGACAACCGAGCCAATTTGGATGCAGCTGAAGCGGCGCTAGCGCAAAGCGTGCGCGCAGGTCGTTCGGTTGTGGAATTGACACAATGAGCAAACTAGTCGATCTCAAAGACGATCCGACGGCCTTTCGCGGTGCCGTGCGTGAGTGGTTGAACAAAGCATTGCCCGTCGACTGGCGGGCGCGCCACCGCGAAGACAGCTTCAAATTTGAGCGGTGGTGGTTCAACGAGCTCCTCGAGGTTGGTTTGGCTACGCCGCATTGGCCTGCGGAATTCGGCGGCGCAGACCTGAATCTCGCGTCCCAAGTCATCGTTGCCGATGAGATCGCACGCGCCGATGGGCCGGATCTCAAGATGTATATCGTTGCATTGACTCACGTGCCGGCCACCTTGCTGAGATGGGGTACTGGGGAGCAGAAAGCCAACTATCTGCCGAGCGTCAGCCGGAGGGGCGAGGTGTGGTGCCAGGGATTTTCGGAGCCGAGCGCCGGGTCCGATTTGGCCTCTTTGCGCACCAGTGCGTTTAGAGACGGCGACGAATATGTAGTGAATGGACAAAAGATTTGGTCCTCAGGTGCGATGTTCGCGCGCTATTGCTTGCTGTTGGCGCGCACCGATTCGAACGCCAAGAAGCACGCCGGCATCAGCTATTTCATATTGGATATGCAAACGGCGGGTGTCGAACCGAGGCCGATCAAACAGGCCACGGGCGAATCCGAGTTCTGCGAATTGTTCCTGACCGATGTACGCGTTCCTGCACGCGATCGCATCGGCGCCGAAGGACAGGGATGGGAGGTCGCGCAGTCGACGCTATCGGCAGAGCGCGGTGTGTATGGATATGGAATCACCGAGCGTCTGTGTTACCGCGTTCAAAGGTTCTACAGCGAGGCCGTGTGCTCTAAGGCCGACTGGCTCGAGGACGACCAGTTGCGGCGTGAGTTCATGACCCTGTTCGGCCGAATGCAAGCTCTGCGTCGGATGACGCGCCGGGTGCTCGAAGAGAGCGAGCACGCACCGAGTGCGCCGAGCATGATGCCTGTATTCGTCAAGCTCATAGGCACCGACCTGCACCAACAGTTTGCCGATCTGCTCGTACGAATTGCCGGAATAAATGCGCAGGAATTGGCCGACGAGGGTCCGTTATTCGATTTCATCGCTTCGTTCGGCCTCACCATCTCGGCGGGAACCAACGAAATCATGCGCAACATCGTCGCCGAACGAGGATTGGGCATGCCTCGATAATAAACGGAGCTCGCTCAAGTCCTGTCTTAATGCATGGGGCTATCGATCAGGGGTAAACGATGGGATCGCGGCTAGAAGGTCGTGAGCGATAAAAATCTCATTTACCGCTCATTTTTAGCCATTTATTGAGCGATAAAGTGCTAAATTATCGCGCATGCCTTGGAGCTGGCAAAAAGCTGACTGGCCGAATTTTCACTTCTCCACGGAGAAGTTGACGGAACGCGAAGCTGTATTCCTGAAGCAAAGCGGCGTCATTGTGGGCACTGTCCGGCACCTGCCGGAGAATGAGCGCATGCCGTTGGTTGTCGACTTGATGAGCACGGAGGCACTGAAGACTTCTGAAATCGAAGGCGACATTCTTGATCGCGACAGCGTTCAATCCTCCCTGCGCCATCAATTCGGTTTGCAAACCGATGCCCGGCGTGTCGAGCCAGCCGAGCAGGGTATCGCACAGATGCTTTCCGATCTTTATCGGCATTTCGCCGATCCGCTCAGCGAGCAAACCTTGTTTCAATGGCACGGATGGCTGATGCAAGGACGAAACGATCTGAGCGCAGTCGGCGAATATCGTAGGCATGCCGAGCCGATGCAAGTCATTTCGGGACCCGTCCATGCACCCAAGGTGCATTTTGAGGCGCCACCTTCCAGTGCCGTTCCGAAAGAGATGGGCGCTTTCTACAAATGGTTCAACGAGACGGGGCCGGGTGGCCCTCGGTCGCTGCCAACGATCACACGAGCAGGACTCGCCCATCTCCATTTTGAATGCATCCATCCATTCGAGGATGGCAACGGCCGCATCGGTCGCGCCATCTCGGAAAAGGCATTGGCGCAGGGTGCCGGACAACCAAGCCTGACGGCGCTTTCGCTCATGATTCAGCGGCGGAGGACGGATTACTATAGGCAACTCGAAGCGGCCAATAAGGTGCTCGATGCCGATCCATGGCTCGAGTGGTTCGCGGATCTTGTCTTGGCGGCTCAGGATTACACGATCCAATGGGTGGACTATCTATTCGAAAAGACCAAGCTACTCGACCGCTTGCGCGGCCAGATCAACGTGCGCCAGGAAAAGGCGCTGTTACGCATGATGCGTGAAGGGCCAGAGGGTTTTCGTGGAGGGCTTTCGGCGAGCAACTACATGTCGATTACCGGCGCGCCAGCCGCTACGGCCCGTCGCGATCTAACGCATCTTGTGGAGCTGGGTGCGCTGAAAAGAAGCGGGCAACTCAAAAGCACGCGTTATTGGCTGATTTTTGATCGCGGGGATAATTAGGTTCGAAAAAGGTTTACGTCACTTGCCATCCTCTATTGATGGTGCGGAGAAGCGGTGCGCGCATCAAGTACCGCCCGTCCGCGAATGTAATACCGGATCGCTTCCAGTTCATCGTCGTCGATATCGTCGAAGCGCGGCATGCCTCGAGAGAGAAGAGCGCCGCCGCGCACTACTTGTTTGAAGGCGTCCGGTGCAAGCGGAACCGGTGAGGCCCTCAGATCGGGTGCTGCACCGCCCGAGATGACCGCGGTGCCGTGACAATACAGACAACGACCCTGGTAGTAGTACTGCGCAGCTTCCATACGTTTAGGGTCGGGTTGAAATGACGGATCGTCGATGGGTTGCATGTGCACCGGTGCTGGTGTGGATGGCAGTTCTGCTTTGCCATCGAGTGCGAACGTTAGCAGTCGACGTGGATGAATACGCGTCTGCCATCCGTATTGCGCTGCTCGCGACCCGGTTACAGCGGAGATACTGCTTGGCGGTCCTGAGATAACAGAGATGTATTGCTTTTCACCTACGCTGTAAGTGATTGGTGGTGCAGCGACGGCGACATGCGCATCGAAGCGCCAAACTTCCTTGCCGGTGTCCGCCGCATAGGCCACTAGATGGCCGTCGACTAATCCCTGCATCACAATATTGCCCGCCGTTGCGAGAATGCCGCCGTTGAATAGTCCGGGAGTCTCTATCTTCCACGCCTCGTGTTGTGTCACTGGGTTCCAAGCGAGCAGATAGCTATGTCCGATGTCAGGTGGGATATCCGCATCCGGATAACTAACGCCGTTGTCGGTGAATGTGCCTGGGTGATGTCGCCACTTCGCTAGATCGATGCCTTTGTCTGTGTAGTAGCCCGGAAGATCGTGAGTTGGAATGTACGCGAGCCCCGTCTTCGGACTGTAGGCTTGCGGATACCAATTGTGGACGCCCGAACCGCCCGGCCAGATCAGCGTTTCACCGCTTTCATAGCGGATGTCGGCCGCTTCCACCGGACGCCCTGTGGTGAGATCGATGCGTTCCGCCCAAGTCACCTTGCCGATTTTCTCAGCCGAAATCAGTTTGCCGGTCTCGCGGTCTATCACATAGAAGAAACCGTTCTTGGGCGCGTGCATGAGCACTCTGCGCAGCTTGCCGTCGATGCTGACAGTCGCAAGCGTGATATCCATCGATGAGTTGTAGTCCCAGCTCTCGCCAGGGGTAGTTTGATAGTGCCAGACGTATTCACCTGTATCGGCATTCAACGCGACGATGGAACATAGATAGAGATTGTCGCCGCCGCCTGGGCTGCGAATCTTGCGATTCCATGGCGCGCCGTTGCTGGTGCCGATATAGACGCGATTGAACTCCGGATCGTAAGTGATGCCGTTCCAGACTGTGCCGCCGCCGCCGAATTTCCACCATTCGCCGGTCCACGTTTTCGCAGCCGCTTCCATGGCCTTGTTCTCGAATCCGTTGGCCGGATTACCGGGCACCGTGTAGAAGCGCCACATTTGCTTGCCTGTTTCGGCGTCGTAAGCAGTGACATAGCCGCGCACCGGACCTTGATCATCCCCGCCGTGCCCAATAATCACCTTACCGTTGAATACTCGCGGCGCGCCTGTGATATATCGCATATCGTTTTCCGGCACGGTCATGACGCTCCACACCGGTTTACCGGTCTTGGCATCGATCGCGATCAGCCGCCCATCGGTGGTTCCTGTAAAGACACGCCCCTTCCAAAAGGCGATTCCGCGAATGCCCCAACCGACCTGCATTTTGTGTGGAGCGACCTTGATAGTTTGCGGGTCATAACGCCAAAGCAGTTTGCCGGTGCGTGCATCGACTGCGTGGACGAAGGCGTAGCCGACTGCGAAGTAAAGCACTCCATCCACTTCCAGCGGAGTGGACTGACTGTGACCGAAGGTGTCGAGATCGAGCGACCACGCAAGGTGTAGCTGCTCGATGTTGCGATCGTTGATCTGGTCCAACGGACTGTAGCGCTGCTCGCTGAAAGTGCGCCCGTAGGCCGGCCAATTTCGTCCGTCCTTTTCGTCGGCGAGCACGCGGTTGTCTACCTGAGTAGCCGGCGCAGTGCGGCCAACCGTGCACAGGAGAAGCAGCATCAATGCCGGTGTCGTCCGGCGAATCCAGTTTGGCATAGAGAATATTTATCGAGAGGTTCTTATGCTGTTTGTGCGTATCCTTGACCGTGGCGCAGGTTTATTCAACATTCTTTTCGCAAATCATCATTGCGTTTTTTAGAACAGATCTCTAGGGCGTTGGACATCCAGCGGCGGTTCTCTACACTCAGAGTTCGTGCTTTTTTCCAGGTTCTCGAATGCGCCGTCCGCTCGCCGTCATCGTCTTGCTGCTCTTCGCCGGCTGTGCCACCTATGCGATCAGAAACTTCGATTCGCGCTATGGAGCCGCACGGCCCAAGGAGGAAGTGGCAGCGACCGGGGCCACTGTGGAGTACGAGCGCGACATTCGTCCGCTCATGGAAGGGCGTTGTCTCGTGTGCCACGGCTGCTACGACGCGCCTTGCCAGCTCAAGCTCGATTCATATGAAGGCGTGTTACGCGGCGCCAGCAAGGTTCGCGTCTATCATTCGTCGCGCTTGGTCCCGGATGCGCCTTCGCGTCTCTTCGAGGACGCGCAAACGACAGCCGACTGGCGCACTCGCGGCTTCTTTCCCGTATTGAACGAGCGCAGAGATTCGCCCGAAGTGAATCTGCGCGCGGGCGTCATGGCGCAAATGCTGGATCTCAAGGAAAAGCAGCCGTTGCCTGCCGATAAACTGTTGCCTGACACTTTCGATCTTTCGTTGGAACGCAATCAACAATGCCCGCGCATCGAGGAATTCGACGGCTTCGCCAAGAAATTTCCGCTCTGGGGCATGCCTTACGGCTTTCCCGCACTCGATCCCGCTCAGCATAAAAAATTTACGGACTGGCTCGCGCTCGGTGCGCCTGTGGGCAAACAGCAATCGTTTGATGCGGCGCTCGCGCAGCAAGTGGACGAGTGGGAAGCATTCTTCAACGGCGAAAGTCTCAAGCAGCAACTCGCGGCGCGCTACTTGTACGAGCATCTCTTTCTTGCCCATTTGTATTTCGAAGATGCCGGCGCGCGCACCGTGTTCTTCAAGATCGTGCGTTCGCGCACACCGCCGGGCGAGCCACTCGACATGATCGCCACGCGTCGTCCGTACGACGACCCGGGCGTCGCGCGCGTGTATTACCGGCTGTGGCGCGATCCGGCGAGCATCGTCGCCAAGACTCACATGCCGTATTCGTTGACGCCTGCGCGCCGCCAGCGTTGGCGCAAGTGGTTCATCGATGCCGATTACAAAGTCACGCAGTTGCCGGGCTACGATGCGAAGACGGCATCGAACCCATTCCTGACGTTCGATGCTATTCCCGCACGCGCGCGACACAGCTTTCTGCTCGATGAAGCGCAGTTCACCATCATGAACTTCATCAAGGGTCCGGTGTGTCGCGGCAACGTCGCGCTCGATGTGATTCAGAATCGCTTCTGGGTGTTCTTCACACCACCGCAGTCCGCGGCGCCCGAGCAGTTTTCGAAATTTCTCGCCTCACAGGGCGAGAATTTGCGGCTGCCGGCCGAGGTGGAAAGCGGATTGTGGTCCATCGCGCACTGGCGTCGCTTCGCGAAATCACAGAGCACGTATTTGCGCGCCAAGACGGATTTCATCCGCGCCAATCTCAAAGCCTATGAGCGCGCCGGGCTTAACACGTTCTGGGACGGTGGCGGCACCAATCCCAACGCGGTGCTGACGGTGTTTCGACACAACGACAGTGCCTCGGTGTTACAAGGCTTGATAGGCGAGCCGCCGATGACGGCATGGCTCATCGACTATCCGATGCTCGAGCGCATTCATTACTTGTTAGTGGCCGGCTTCGACGTGTACGGCACGGCCTCGCATCAAGCGATCACGCGTATGTACATGGATTTCCTGCGCATGGAAGGAGAGATGAACTTTCTGGCCTTTCTGCCGCAGGAGCAGCGCAAGGCCGAAGTTGCCCGTTGGTATCGAGGTGCAACCGACAGTGTGCAAGAGTATTTGGATGCATACTTCGAACATGAAGTCCTGCCGACGCCGGTCCCTTACAAGACCGATCAGCCGAAACTAGAACTCTTCAATCTGTTGTATGCGCGTGAAGCGAACGTGTTGAACCATGCACACGATCTAGAGCGCTCGGGACTGTCTCGTACGAGCATTGCGGAGCTTTCGAAGTTATCGCAGGTGCAAGGTGTGCCGGCGTCATTGCTGCCGCAAGTCGTCCTTGTGAAGATCAAAGGTCACGGCTTGCTGACGATCACGAGCGACAGCGCGTACACCAATCTTTCCTCCATGTTCGGCGAAGCCGATCGCCGCTTCGTCGCAGAGGACAGGCTCACGGTTGCGAACGGCGTGATCGGCGCCTATCCGAACGTTTTTCTCGAGCTCGACGAGTCCGCGATTCCGGAATTGGTGAAACGCATCGGCGAACTCGCAAGCGAGGAGGACTACGGGCGATTGTTGGATCGCTTCGGCGTGCGGCGCACCGATCCGCGTTTCTGGGCGCTCAGTGATAGCGTGCTGGCCGACTATAAGAGGGCCGAGCCGCTCGCGAGCGGAGTACTCGACTACAGCCGCTACGAGAATCGCTGATGCAGAGTTCTCCGGCACTCTAGGGAACCTGAGTTCTCATGACTGCGTTGCTGCGCCAGCATGAGGAAGCATCCAGTCATTCCGCGCGCTCTGCCCTTCATCGCACTTGCAACAGTGCTGCTCACGTTCGATGCGTCTTCGCAGGCAGTACCCACGCCACCGGCGAGCCCGGCACCCCAAGACGACGGCACATGGACCATGCCGGCGAAGAACTATGCATCCACTCGCTACAGTTCGCTCGCACAGATCACGACAGAGAACGTGAAAAATTTGCATGTCGCATTCACGTTTTCTACAGGTGTATTGCGCGGGCATGAGGCTGCTCCTCTCGTCGTAAATCAGACGATGTATGTCGTCACTCCTTATCCCAATACGCTGTTCGCGTTGGATCTTGCTCGTCCTGACGCGCCGCTGAAATGGCGTTATGAACCCAAGCCGCTCGCGGCAGCTCAGGGCGTCGCTTGTTGCGACGTGGTGAACAGAGGAGCGTTCTACTACGGAGGCCGCGTGTATTTCGCGACGCTCGACGGTCAAGCAGTCGCGGTCGATGCAGCGAACGGCAAGGAGGTCTGGCGCAAACGACTCGGCAACATCAATTTAGGCGAGACCATCACGATGGCGCCGCTCGTGGTGAAGGGAAAGGTGCTGGTGGGAAACAGCGGCGGCGAACTCGGAGTTCGCGGTTGGCTTACGGCGCTCGATGCCGATAGCGGCAAGATCGTTTGGAAGGCGTATAGCACCGGCCCGGACAACGAAGTGCTCATCGGTGCGGACTTCAAACCCCACTATGCCTCCGATCGAGGCAAGGATCTCGGCGTGAAGACCTGGCCACCCGAGGCGTGGAAGCTCGGCGGCGGAACGGTATGGGGTTGGATTTCATATGACCCTGAGCTCAATCTCATCTATTACGGCACGGGCAATCCGGGGCCGTGGAATCCCGACCAACGTCCCGGCGACAACAAATGGACGAGCGGCATCTTTGCAAGAGACGCGGATACTGGTGCGGCGCGCTGGTTCTACCAATCGGTGCCGCACGATGTGCACGACTACGATGCGGTCAACGAAATCGTGCTGCTCGACATGCCAGTCGACGGAAAAATACGCAAGGTGCTGGTGAGACCGGAACGCAATGGTTATCTCTACGTGATCGACCGCCAGAGCGGCGAAGTGCTTTCAGCGGATGCGTACGGAAACGTGAATTCCACGTCAGGCGTGGATCTCGAAACCGGGCGTCCCACTGTCAACGAGGAGAAGACACCACAACTCGGCAAGGTGATTAGAGACATTTGCCCCGCATCGCCCGGCGCGAAAGATTGGAACCCTTCTTCGTATTCGCCGCGTACGGGTCTGCTCTACATCCCGCACATCAATCTCTGCATGGACGCAGAAAGCCTCGAGGCGAACTACATCGCAGGCACACCCTATGTTGGAATGAATGTGAAGATGTACGCCGGACCGGGCGGTAATAGAGGTGTTCTCACGGCATGGGATATCGCTGCAAGAAAACCGAAATGGGAAATCAAAGAAGACTTGCCGCTCTGGAGTGGAGCGCTTGCCACAGCCGGCGATCTGGTCTTTTACGGCACCATGGATGGCCTCTTCAAGGCCATCGATGCGCGCACAGGAGAGCTCAAGTGGCAGTTCAAAACAGGCTCCGGAATCATCGGACAACCGATCGCTTATAAAGGTCCCGACGGCAAGCAGTACGTCGCAGTGCTTTCTGGCGTAGGAGGGTGGTCGGGCGCCGTCGTCGCCGGTCAACTAGATACTCGAGATCCTTCGGGGGCGCTGGGTTTCGTCAGTGCCATGTCGGATTTGCCGGACAAAACGACACGCGGAGGCATGTTGTATGTGTTCGCGCTTCCGTAACGGCAGTAAACGGGCAGTGATGCTCCTCTCGGTGTCGACGCTATTTGTCTCCGCTTGTCATCGAGAACAACGCTCATTTAGCACGCCAATGCCTGCCGCGCAGCAGACGAACGTCATCGTCTCGGAATTATTGCCGGGCAATGCAAAACGGCCTCCGCCCGATCCGCATCGCAAGGAGTTCGAGAACAACGCTTATCACATCGCGGAAGGCAAACGTCTGTTCGACGAGTTCAACTGCACCGGATGTCACTCTCACGGTGGCGGGGGTATGGGGCCGGCGCTCATGGACGATCAATGGAGCTACGGTGGCGAACTTGAACAGATATATATGAGTATCTCGCAGGGGCGTCCGAACGGTATGCCGGCATTCGGGCTGAAAATTCCCGAGCAAGAACGTTGGGAACTCGCTGCTTATGTGCGTTCGATGACGGGCAACGTGCCGAAGGCAGCGGCGCCGAGCCGCGACGATCACATGCAAACAAAACCTACCGAAGCGCGCACTCCACGCCAGCCGCCGATCCCTTCGGGGCCGCCGCCTGCGTCATTAGGTACCTCGCCGTGAGACGCTGGGTACTTGTTGTCATCTTCGTGTCGTATGCGGTCCGTGCCGCAGAACATTCCGCCCTGCACACAACTGGATTCCACGCAGATCGCATCGGATGGCTATGGAACGTCATGCTAGGGGTGTGCGGCTTTATGTATGCGCTGGTGTTGATCTTCTTGATTATCGCAGTCATTCGAGCAAGGCGTGCGACGGGACCGGAGATGTCCCGCGATCATGGTCTTTCCAAAACCCTAGGTCTCTGGGTGGCATTGATCGTAGTCGGGCTCATGGGGCTCACCGCGACGAGCTATTTGATCGATCGGCAGATCGCGCAGGCTGCGAACAATCCGGACGTGAAGTTGCAAATCACGGCGCATCAATGGTGGTGGGACGTCGAATATCTCGATGCCGATCCCAGCCAACACTTCCACACCGCGAACGAAATCCACGTGCCGGTGAATTCGAGCGTACACGTGACGCTCATGGCCGACGACGTCATTCACAGCTTTTGGGTGCCCAGTTTGCATGGCAAGCGCGATCTCATTCCCGGCCGCCCGGGTAGCATCGATCTCAGGCCCGAGCGGGTCGGTGTCTATCGCGGGCAATGCGCGGAGTTCTGTGGGGCACAACATGCCAAGATGGCACTGGAAATAGTGGTGGAAGACGCTGCTACCTTCGCGGCCTGGAAAACCAAGCAACTTGAAACCGCGCCGCAACCGCGTGACGAACACGCCGCTCGCGGACTCGATGTTTTCATGAGTTCAGCATGTACGCTGTGTCACAACATCGCCGGCACGTCTGCATCCGCAACGCTCGGTCCCGATCTCACGCACCTTGCGAGCCGTCGTATGTTGGCCGCGGGTGCGTTACCCAACGATCGCACTCACCTTATTCAATGGTTGAGTGATCCGCAGAGCATCAAGCCGGGGAACCATATGCCGTCTCTCGGCCTCACGGCGGATGCGCTCGACCCCCTTGCGAGTTACTTGGAAACATTGCGATGAGCACGATCGCAAGCGGCATTCTGCCTCCCGATGTGCGTCCAGCCGAGCGCGAGCGAGAAGCTACGTATGACGGCGAGTCGTTAGACGAAGTATCGACAGCGCAGCAGCTCGAAAAAACTTGGGCGACGCCGCGTGGGCTGTGGGGCTGGCTCACCACCGTCGACCACAAACAAGTGGGCCGCCGCTACATTGTCACCGCATTCGTGTTCTTTCTCTTGGCCGGCGTGCTTGCAGTGCTGATGCGTTTGCAACTGATCAAGGCCGACAATGGGTTCATCGGCCCAGACTTGTACAACCAGATATTCACGATGCACGGCTCGACCATGATGTTTCTGTTCGCCGTGCCGGTGATGGAAGCGATGGCGGTGTATCTCGTGCCGCTCATGGTCGGTACGCGCGCGATTGCGTTTCCGCGATTGAACGCCTTCAGCTATTGGATCTATCTTTTCGGCGGGATCATGTTGTGGACCGCATTCGCGTTCGACATTGGGCCGGATACGGGCTGGTTCGCTTACGTGCCGCTCTCCGGGCCTGCGTATGCATCAGGCAAGCGGGTCGACTTCTGGGCGCAAATGATCACGTTCACCGAAGTTGCGGCGCTTGCAATCGCAGTTGAAATCATTGGAACAGTGCTGAAGCTGCGCGCACCCGGCATGACGTTGAATCGCATCCCGCTCTTCGTATGGAGCATGTTCGTGATGGCGTTGATGGTGATGGTCGCGATGCCGGCCGTCATGCTGAGCAGTACCTGTCTCATCATGGATCGGCTCGTTGGCACGCACTTCTTCAATCCCGCAGAAGGAGGCGATGCGTTGCTGTGGCAACACCTATTCTGGTTCTTCGGACATCCCGAGGTTTACATCATCTTCATTCCGGCGCTCGGATTCATTTCTGCCATCGTCGAGACCTTCTCGAAGCGGCCCGTGTTCGGTTATCCGTACATGGTGCTCGCTCTCATCGCGACCGGCTTTTTCGGATTTGGTCTTTGGGTGCACCACATGTTTGCGACAGGGTTGCCGCATCTCGGCAGCAGCTTCTTCACGGCTGCCAGCATGGCCATCGCCATTCCGAGCGGCTTGCAGATTTTCTGTTGGATCGCGACGCTCTGGAGCGGCAAGCCTGTATTCCACACGCCGTTGCTCTTCGTCGTGGGCTTCTTCGTGATTTTCGTACTCGGCGGACTCACCGGCGTCATGCTCGCATCCATTCCGATGGATCTGCAGGTGCACGATACGTACTTCGTGGTGGCGCATTTCCACTACGTGCTCATCGGCGGCGGCGTGTTTCCGCTCTTCGGCGCCTTCTATTACTGGTTTCCGAAAATCACCGGCAAGCGCTTGAGCGAGACGCTCGGCAAATGGAATTTCTGGATCTTCTTCGTGAGTTTCAACATCACGTTCTTTCCCATGCACATTCTCGGCTTGGCCGGCATGCCGCGGCGTGTCTATACGTACCAAGCGGGGCTCGGGTGGGACGGACTCAACCTACTTGCCACGATTGGAGGTATGGGGATCGTCATCAGCGTGCTGTTGTTCATCGTGAACGTCGTTAGCTCACTTCGCAGTGCTGCACGCGCGCCGTCCAATCCTTGGAGCGCAGCGACGTTGGAGTGGGCGACATCGTCGCCGCCCCCGAGTTACAACTTTGCTCACATACCATTCGTCACGAGTGCACAGCCGCTGTGGGATCAGGGCGAGCAGCTGATGTACGTGCGAGGTTTGCGCGTCGATAAGCGCGAAATACTACTTACGACGCCGCTCGATGCCAGGCCGGATTTGCGAGAGCCGTCTCCCGACCCTTCGATTTGGCCGTTGCTCTCGGCGTTGGCGGTCACGGCTCTCTTCATCGGCTCCATCTTCAATCCCTGGGCTGTTGTCATCGGCGCGTTGCCCGTTGCGATTGCCCTCACCGGCTGGTTCTGGCCGAAGCGTAACGAAGCTATGGAAGTGGAGTCGGCATGAGCACGCCCCGTTACGTCCTGGATGTATCCGTGCTGCCGAACTACGGGTATGGCACCCGCAGTCTCACGTGGTGGGGACTGATGGGGATGATCGCCATCGAAAGCACCGTCTTCGTACTGGCGGTGGGGACTTACTTCTATTTGATGGCGCAGGTGTCTGAGTGGCCGCCGGGGAGACGTCCGCCGGATCTCGAATACGGGACGGTATTTACCGGCGTGTTGCTGCTGAGTCTGATCCCAAATATCTGGTTGCAGCGCCAGGCTGAGCACGAGCGGCTGCCTCAAGTGCGCGTCGGTCTCGTCATCATGTCTTTGATCGGCGTGATCGCGTCGGTCGTTCGCGCGTTCGAATTCACGGTGCTCAATGTGACTTGGTACGACAACGCATACGGTTCCATCGTTCTAATGTTGTTGGGCTTGCATACCGTTCATGTTCTCACCGATCTATACGACTCCCTCGTACTGACCGTGCTCATGTTTACCGATCATGCGAAGGCAAGGCGCTATGTGGATACGGCGGAGAATGCCACCTACTGGTATTTCGTCGTGTACGCGTGGCTGCCCATATACGTCGTTCTCTATTGGCTGCCGCGGTGGACGCAATGATGCACGAAGTCTTGACGGCATTGCGCGTCGTGCCACGTGGGCTCTGGGAACGGCTTGCACCCTATGCCGGTCTAGTGCTCGGCGCGGGGGCTTGGGGACTGGTTCAACCCATTGCGTCCTTTTCCGTATTCGCTCGTTGTAGTCACGCCGCGGGTACGCCGGTCATCGCGACGAATGTGATCGGTGCCGTGCTGGCGATGCTAGGTCTCATCGTTTCTTGGCGCGGTCGAAGCTTCGGCGGCGAAGAGGGGCGAGCTGTTATAGATCGGCGTTTCTTCGTTGCGATCGTGTCTACGACTTTCGCTGCCATCGTGCTGTTCGCACTGCTCGCAGGCACCATGGCCGGCGTAATCCTGCGATGCGAGCAATAATCCTCGCATTGATCGTGATCAGTTGTTCGGGTGCGCAAGCGCACTCCGAGATAGATTCTACGTCGCTCGGCGAAGCTTGGCTTCTCACGCCTCTCGTGCTGTCTGCGGTTTGGTTTCTTTTGGGATGGTCAATCGTCCGTACGCGCGCTCACTGCAGCCGCGGTGAGCTGGACCGAAAATTACTGTGGTTCGGCGCCGGGTGGCTCTCCATCGCAGCCTCGTTGCTGTCACCGTTGCATGAATGGGGCGAGCGTTCCTTCATGATGCACATGATCGAGCATGAGATCTTGATGTTGGTCGCCGCGCCGCTGTTGGCGCTTTCCAGGCCGCTCGGAATATTTCTCTGGGCGCTTCCAGCAAGTGCCAGAGCGGCGCTGGTAACCGCTTCTCGACAACGTTGGTTCGCGCGTAGCTGGGCATGGCTCACGCGACCGCTTACGGCAACGTTACTCCAAGCGATTGCACTATGGCTTTGGCACGCACCGAAGCTGTTCGATCTTGCGTTGAATGGAGCAGGCTGGCATGCGCTCCAGCATGTGAGCTTACTAGGATCGGCCACGTTATTTTGGTGGTCGATGATTCACAGTTCTCGTGA
>Ga0068855_100000766_pt1 | contig 39562 bp, 28 predicted proteins | sample KBSCornC52_FD_66592 | JGI IMG/M metagenome (GOLD analysis project Ga0068855, IMG submission 66592) | Corn rhizosphere microbial communities from Kellogg Biological Station, Michigan, USA - KBS Corn C5-2 | ecosystem: Host-associated > Plants > Roots > Rhizosphere > Soil ...
CCGCGTCTCGGCTGTGCGGTGGAGTACGACATTCAATATTGTGTGGGCCTGGGTTTTCACCATTCCCGGCGCCGCCGCACTTGCATGGGGGCTGTACCGCTTCGCAGCGCTCTTTGAAATCCACTCTTGACGAATCCACCTATGTTTCACGGATTAAAAAGAAGTCGGACCGGAACCTTGGCACTGCCTCGTCTCGCTCGCAGATTGTTCCTGGCGGGAAATCGGGCAAAGCGACGAATCAGCTATCCTTGGCAACGATGCTAGCCCCTCATGCCATGTTCACATCTGGACGACTTTGGTCGATTTCGCACATATCGGGCATACCAGCGAGACCTTGAGGTCCTCCTAACCTCTTTGGATTGTCTCGATTCCCTCTTGGCATCACCCGGTCTCAAACGTGCATTTCGTAACAAGATTGCCCCGGAGCCTTAGGCCCGGCAGCACACCGTGCTTTCCTACCTGAAATCATGTTTGCGAAGGCTGTTTTCCGAATTCGGAACTCGATCAGCGCGTTCGGGCACACGCCCGGGATCTCTCTCGCGCTTGTCGTGACGATCGCGATCGGAGTTGGAAGCAATGCCATTCTCAGCGGATCCATCGGGGGGCTGGTTCATCCAATGTCTCCGGTTCGAACGCCCGATCGAATCGTCTCTATACTTGCGCTTGGCCGGTTGTCCGATGCCGGACCGCTTTCGGATTCCCAGTATCAGGCGATTCGAAGTGGCACCACGGAATTCACATGGGCTAACGCCCTTCGAATTGCCCCCCTCGACGTCGACCTCAATGGGCACTCAAAAACCGTAATCGTTGCCGGCGTCATGCCTGATCTGGCAAAGGCGTTGAACCTGAGCTGGAAGGGCGGCGCGGTTCTGAGTGAGCGTTTGTTCGCGACAGAATTCGGCCACGAGAACCACGGGATCGGGCGCACGGTTCGTGTAAACAACTCGCAGCTTCCGATCACAGGGATAGCGCCGAAAACGCTGGAGGGTCTCTACGGAGGCAGCGCTGTTGATATTTGGATGCCGTTCGAAGCGAGCATTCCGCGGGACGCAAATCCTATCCGCCCGGAGCTGTGGGTCCTCGCGAGTCTTCGCTCTGGCGTTTCACTCTCCGATGCGCAACGCGCTGTCAGGGTCGCGTTGAAAACATCAGACGGCGTAGATGTCATTCCTTACAGCGGTACCGCGCCGGGTACAGCGGTAGGATTGGCATCGATCATCTCACTGCTCAATTTCCTCGCAGAATCCGTATTCCTGATCTCCTGCATGAATGTCGCGTCGCTCCTGCTTGGAAGAGCATTCAAGCGATCGGGGGAAACGTCACTTCGAGTTGCACTCGGAGCGACCCGACGGGCATTAAGCCTGGAGTTGCTGACCGATAGCGCTGTGCTTGCATTTGCGGGAGGAATACTCGGACTGCTGCTGGCAACGGGCGCGAAGCGATTCATTCCAAGCTTCCTTTTCGAACAGGATGCCGAGCGCCTGATTTTCGTGCCCCCGGTCGCATCTCTCATTACGTCCTCGATGGTCTGTGTGAGCGTTACTGTGCTTGTCGGAATGATGCCCATGGTTGCGACGGTAGTGGATCGCCCATGGACGGTTCTTCAGCAGGAACAAGGCACTTCTTCGTCAAGACTCGTCAGGTTGAGGGCCGCGCTCGTCGTTCTGCAGATTGCACTTTGCTGCGCGCTCGTCATATTCGCAACTCTCCTCTTCGAAGGTTTTCAGAATGCGCTTAAAACCGGAGTCGGACAGAAGCTCGGAAATCCGATTCTGCTGACTGTTCAGCGTCCTCCGCTCGATTTCCTTGGGGACTACTTTAAAGCCGTTGAAAAGGCTGTAAAGTCCGTTTCCGGTGTTGCATCGGTGGCATGGACAACCCAGCTTCCAGGAGCCCAACCGGCGTGGCAGTCTTTTCGGATTCAGCCACCATCCTCGGCTCTGCACGAGGTTTTTTTGGATACAGCCGAGTTCAGATGGAACGATCAGGGCCAGCCCGAGCAGCGGGCATCTGCGGGACGCCTTTTCGAAGCACGGGATGAGTCCTGCAGGGTTGCTGTGGTAAATAGCGCTGCGGCTGAGGCTCTGTCTGTCCATCCGGCATTTGGCGAGAGGATCTTCGACCCCATGGGAATCCCGATTGAGATCCTCGGTGTTGTGAATACCGGCTCCGGGGATCTTGGCAGTCGTCGTCCGACCATCTACTTCGATCCGTTCAATCCGAATAGACGCTCTTCGATGAAGAGCGTTCGCTTTCGGGCTCCTGCGGCAACATCCGAAATTGAACTCAACGTCAACTTCGTCTCGAGCAAGTACGCGAATGCATTTGGCGTTCGCTTAATAAGTGGCCATTGGCTTACGGATTCTGAGGGGTATTCCGGTAAATGCGGAGGTGTGGGAGTCATCAATCAGGAAGCGGCGGATCTCTTCTTTGGCGGCAAGCCAGTCGGCGCAGAGATCATTGACCAGAATGGCACCCAGATTGAAATCATCGGCGTTATCCGATCTCAAAATCTGGGAGTTTTCCAGCGCCATGCAGAACCGACGATTTTCATTCCTGCCTGGTGGACTGTCCCCCTTCGCATGACACTCGTTCTCAGCGCACCTGAAGCAACCGACCAAAAGCTGGCCGAACTTCGGTCCAACATCGAGTTTGTACCCGGGCACGAATCAGCAAGGCCTCAACTCACAACCCTCGATCAGCAGTTGGCCCGCTCAGCACTTGCCCCGCTGCGGATTGCAACCCTGATCGCACTGGCGTCCGCGCTGGCTGCATTAACGCTCAGCATGATTGGGGTGTTCAGCCTGCAGGGACACGTTGATCGCGAGCGTCGCAAAGTTTTGGCTCTCCACCTTGTGTTTGGAGCTCAAGGATGGCGCATCTTGTGCAAAAGCCTCATTGAGTCGGGCCGGCTAGTATTCGTGGGCTGCGTCGCGGGGACGCTGTTCTCCTTCGCGCTACAGCGTGTGTTGTTGAGTGGAGCGGGACTCATCGATCGGCCGCCATTTCGAGCCTGGCTGTTCGCGCTGCTTTTGCCGGCCTTTGCAACCTTGATCTCCGGCGCCTTTGCCGCTGTCCGTTCGCTAAGCATCCATCCCATGGCCATCATGCGCGATAGATAAACCCTCCGGTCGACTTGTCGGCAAATACAGAAGCGTGCTTTCCAAGGAAGGGAAGAGTCAATCGAATTGACTGTATAGTCGCCTACTTGCACTTGTCTCGTCTTCCTCATTCCGTGATAAATCGCCAAATCGCGTTTCCAAGCGCTGTCGCTCTGGAAACGTGGTTTGCCCCGGTCTTAACAGTACAGGCCGACGTCCCCGGAAGCTGCGGTCTTTCAAACAGTACGCGTTATCGCCAATGCGCTCGACAAAGAGAGCTGGGCTGAATCTCACATTTTCACCGCCCACCCGGTAATATGCAGTGGGAGTCAACATGACTATCGCAGAGTCCGTCGCTCTTAGTCCTGAGCATGTCGTGGTGGCCTATCACGAGAGAACGAAGCACCACTACTCCCGGTACGCAGCATCGCTTGGCTACTTGGATTGGGCCAACCAGCCGAATCCGTTTCGCCGCTACGAGGAAGCGCCGCTGGTTCACCTTCCTTTTCTTGAGACTGGGCGAACGCTTCCGTATTGGCAGCTCTATGCATCTGACGACACAGAGCCGGCTCCGCTCTCAGTCGGCTCCATTTCGCTCTTTTTCCGATATGCGCTCTCGCTGACAGCTTGGAAACAATTCCAAGGAAACACATGGCCTTTGCGTGCCAATCCCTCGAGCGGGAACCTCCATCCGACGGAGGGATACGCGCTCTTGCCGGCCTTGAATGGTATTCACGATCGTCCCGGCGTCTACCACTATGCAGCAAAAGAGCACGGCCTCGAGCTTCGAGCGGATCTCGATCCCTCGGTCTGGGCCGCATTGACGGCAAGTTATCCAGACGGTTCATTCCTCGTGGGGCTCTCGTCCATTCTGTGGCGCGAGGCCTGGAAGTATGGCGAGCGGGCGTTCAGGTACTGCCAGCACGACACCGGCCATGCTCTAGGCACCATGCGATTCGCGGCGGCTGCACTCGGCTGGAAACTCCGTCTTCTGGATCGCGTGGATGACGGCGCAATCTCACGAATTCTCGGACTCGACCGCGAGATGGATTACGGAGACGCCGAACGAGAGCACGCCGAACTCCTCGCAGTTGTGGCCAGGCAGGAAGGCACAGAGAAATCGACCGGCCACGGTCCCCGCAGCCTGCCCCAAATGCTGGAGTCCCAGGTGGCCAATTCTCAATGGTTCGGTAGGGCCAATGTGCTGAGCCCCGAACACGGCGTCGATTGGCCAGTGATCGACCAGGTAGCTGTCGCAACTGCGAATCTGAGGATAGCGGTTGACGAAGAGTTCTCCAGGTTCCCTTCGGAGGAGGAGCTCTTCCGAGTGCCGGTTCGCTCTGGTGTGTTCACTGCGGAAAGAGTCATTCTGGGGCGGAGAAGCGCAGTGAGCATGGACGCTTCCACCGCAATTCCCGCGGAAACCTTCTACCAGATGTTGGCACGACTCGTTCCTACCCGAGACCTCCGATCTATGCCCTGGGATGCCCTGCCCTGGCGCCCGCGCATTCATCTGGGTCTCTTCGTGCACCGCGTGAACGACCTGCCTCCAGGTCTTTACGCTCTCTGTCGCGATCCGGAAAAGATCGAGAGATTCCGCCATGCAATGCGGCCTGAGTTTATGTGGCTACGCCCCCCATCGTGTCCACCGGGCCTTCCACTTTACCTACTCAAAGAAGGGGACTACCGTAGTTTGGCCGCGAACATCTCATGCGGGCAAGATATTGCGGGGGACGGGGCGTTCAGCCTTGCAATGCTGGCAGACTACTTGGACAGCCTTGTCACCTACGGTGCCAGCTTTTACCGCAATCTCTTCTGGGAAGCCGGTCTTGTGGGGCAAGTACTGTACCTCGAGGCAGAAGATGCGGGAATTCGTGCAACCGGGATTGGCTGCTACTTCGATGATCCGGTTCACGAGGTGTTCGGAATCTCTTCGCGCGATTGGCAGAGCTTTTACCATTTCACGGTGGGTGGTCCAGTCGAGGACACTCGGCTTACCACGCTGCCTCCGTACGATTTGAAGCAAACGCGTTAAGTACGCCAAGATTAGCTGGCAAGGGCGAGACAGGGCCAACGTCATCGCGCCATTCTTGTCGAGGATCGTCTCGATAACTGAACTTGCCGAGTCACTCACCGAGACGGTTTCCTCAAAAGTCGTCTGCGCTCCAAGCCTTCTATGGCGCAAGCTGATGTACAACGGCTATGCTTCACCGATGCCGAGGTCTGACAGTCACATCAGCGGAACGCCGACTATACGTCAAAGTGGATTGCGCAATGGCGACGACATCGCGCCGCAGCTCTGACCGTGTTTCTCACTCTTCCTTCTACAAGACTAGTCAACCAGGCGCACTGGTCACCACACTTCTCATTGCGCTTGGATCCATGAAAAGACCAAAGGATGCCGTGGTGTCATGGCTGCTGTGGTGTTGATGATCATCATCGGTGAGCCACTGCGTGCTTATCGCTCGAAGCGAAGAAGAGAGCAACAACCTGGCGCGGGAAGCAGGGATGCGCGCGTCTGATATGCAACGCACATCAAGCAACCTGCTTGAGAGTGCGGGCATCTCCGAAATCAGTGCGCAATTCCTAGTATCGCGCTCTCAGGGGTGTGTGAAATGCCGCCATTTATTGGGGCGCTTTTGTAAACAGCCAGCAAAGGACTGTTGGATGGCTTCAACCGCTACCACAATCAGTCGCCTTACCGATCTCTGGGAAACGCCTCACACAATCCACGGATGGTTATCGACAGTCGACCATAAAACGCTCGGCATTCGATATCTGACAACGGCGTTCGGGTTCCTTATTGTTGGAGGGCTTGAAGCGCTGCTGATGCGCATTCAGCTGTTTCACTCCGACATGGCGGTGCTGTCGCCCGAAGAATACAACCAGATTTTCACGATGCACGGGATGACGATGATCTTCTGGTACGCGCAGCCGATCCTCACAGGCTTCGCCGTGTACCTGATTCCGTTGATGATCGGCGCGCGCGATCTGGCGTTTCCACGGCTGAATGCGTTCACCTACTGGATGTTCCTGCTGTCCGGTCTGTTCCTGTATATCTCGCCGTTTCTCGGGCAGGCTCCGCATGCCGGCTGGTTTGCATATGTACCGTACACACTCACGAAATATTCGCCCGGCATGGGGATGGATTTTTACGCAGCGTCGCTGATCTTTCTGACGATCTCAACGACAGGAGGTGCGATCAACTTCATCGTTACGATTTTGCGCATGCGGGCGCCGGGCATGGCCATCAGCCGCATGCCGCTGTTCATGTACAGCACGGGAACGATTTCATTCGTGACGCTGTTTGCGATGCCGGCGCTGACGGCGAATTGCATCTTTCTTGAGCTAGACAGACGCTGGGGCACGCACTTTTTCAAGATCGCCGACGGAGGCAGCACTTTTCTCTGGCAGCAGTTGTTCTGGTTTTTCGGGCATCCGTGGGTTTACATCATCTTTCTTCCGGCCACCGGAATGTTGTCGATGATTGTGCCGGTGTTTTCTCGTCGGCCGATTGTGGGATATCCGTTTGTGGCGATCGCAACAGTTTTGACCGGCGTTGTTGGATTTGGCGTGTGGCTGCACCACATGTTCACAACCGGCATGTCGGACATTGCTATGAGCATCTTCTCCGCCGGCAGCATGACAGTAAGCATATTCACAACTATTCAGGTGTTTGCGTGGCTGGCGACTGTGTGGCGCGGTCGCCCGGTGCCCACAACATCGATGTACTACGCGCTGGGCTCTATTGTGATGCTGGTGATTGGCGGGCTGAGCGGGGTATTCACAGGCGTGATTCCGGTGGACTGGCAGGCGCACAATACCTACTTCGTTGTGGGTCACATTCATTACGTTCTGATTGGATCGAACCTGTTTCCAGTCTTCGCGGGTTTCTATTACTGGCTCCCGAAGATGACTGGGCGGATGATGAGCGAGAAGCTGGGCAAGCTGAGCTTCTGGGTAATGTTCATCGGCTTCAACGTGGGTTTCTTCCCGATGCAGAACCTGGGCCTGCTGGGCATGCCGCGCAGAATCTATACGTATCCGCAGCGTCTCGGAATCGATGGGATGAATGAGCTGGTGACCTTTGGCGCGTTCCTGTTCGGGATCGGCATTCTGATCAGCATCATCAATTTCTTCGTCAGCATAAAGTCGGGCGACCTCTCAGGGGATGATCCATGGCATGCGGACACGCTTGAGTGGTCTACGAGTTCACCGCCTGCAGTGTATGGGTCGGAACATATCCCGGTCGTGACTACGCGGCATCCTCTGTGGGACGACTTCGAGGAAGAAGAAGATCCGGACGACGATCGCGTACTGGATTGGGGCCGCCTTACTCCGACGACATCGGTGCTGGATGCGGTGCCGGTGGGGATTGCAACTATTCCAGAAGATTCGATTGCTCCGCTGCTGATGAGCCTGGCGTTGTTTGGATTCTTCATGGCAATCATCTATCAGAGGATGTGGTCCGTGCTTCTGGCGCTCCTGGTGACATTTGCGATTGGCTGCTGGTGGATGTGGCCGCGAACGCACGAGGAGGTGGTGAAATGAGCACCGTTCAGATTCCTCCGCCACAGGTGAGCCTGGCGACACTGCCGATTGATCAGAAGCGCGGACTCCATTGCATGATGTGCGTGATTGCAACGGAGTTCATGCTCTTCGTTTCGATGTTCGCTGCCTACTACTACCTGGGCTCGAACAAAGACCGATGGGCTGACCACACTGCGCCCAAGTGGTACCTGGCTGTTGCTCTGCTGGTGATTCTGCTGGCAAGCAGCTTTGTGCTGGCATGGGGCGAGAGGCAGGCCAAAGCCGAGCGGATTGGGCCGGCGCGCGTTGCGTTGTGGGTGACGGTGCTGATGGGCATCGGCTTTATGGCGTTGCAGGGCTATGAGTACTCGGTGGAGTGGAAAGAGGTGACGCCCTACAGTGATTCGTACGGGTCGATCTTCTACTCGATCACATCGTTGCATGCGCTGCATGTGATCGCGGGGCTGCTCATGCTCATGTACGTGGGCCTGATGCCGCGCTTTGGGAAGACCGCACGAACCCCTCACAAGCCTTACGAGACTGTCGCTTTGTACTGGCATTTCGTCGATGCTGTGTGGATCTTGATCGTTCTTCTGCTCTACATCATTCCGAACTTTCAGAGGTACATGCATGTCCACGCGTGAGCAGAATCCGAGCACTCGCGAAGGCAAGCTGGTGCCACCGGGCAGATTGTGGTTTGGTACTGCTACTGCGGCGGTTGCGTGGGTGTTGCTCGGCTGTGCAGACATCGTGATCACGTGGAGAGCATGCATGGTGCAGGAGGACTACGGAATTCCGACACCGAGACCGGATGTGAGGATTCTCTACTTCGTTCTCGCATTGGGATTGCTTGCCGTCACGACTTGGGCCGGAATGACCTCATACAGGAGCTGGCAATTCCTTACCTCGCAGCGCAGACTGCTGGAGTCGAAAGCGGTCGAGCGCCGCGAGTTCATGGCAATCAGTGGCGTCATCGTTGCGGTAACGATGGGCATGGGAATCCTGTGGCTGGCGCTTCCGCCACTGTTCCTCGATTTGTGCTGGAGGGCGCGGTGACCGCGAGACGACTGCAGTGCGCGAGTGCCTTGGTCGCTTCGCTGTGGCTCTGCGCAGTTCTCAGCGGGTGCAACGACGGCAAGACCACACGCGAAGTCGCCGTGGGCAATCTAGGCAATGCGCAGCATGGACGAGAGCTCATCCGCTCTTATGGCTGCGGCGCATGCCACATGATCCCGGGAGTACACGATGCGCGCGGCAAGGTAGGACCGCCTCTGCTCTATTTCAGCGAGCGCACCATGATTGCGGGCGAATTGCCGAACACTCCGGCAAACCTGACCCAGTGGATCCAGCACCCGAGGCAGGTTGAGCCGAATACGGCAATGCCGGAGCTGGGCGTAACACAGGAAGAGGCGAACGACATCGCAGCCTATCTCTACACCCTGAGGGGACGGGAAGGAACATCATGGATCGACTGACTCCACATCTGCGGCTCGCGGGAGTGTGTCTTCTGCTGCTGACCGCCGGTATCGGTACTGCACAAAAAGAACAAGAGAAAGGAATGACGACGGAAATTCCGGGGGCGCAGTCAGGTTTCCATGCCGTTTCACCAGTCCCGAACGGCCAGTGGACAATGCCGGCGGGCGATTACGGCAATATGAGGTACTCGCCGTTGTCGCAGATCAATACAGGCAACGTAGGAAGTTTGCATGTTGTCGCGAACATGGCGGACGGAATTCCGCATGGACATGAAGGCGGCCCGTTGGTGGTAGGCAGCACGCTTTACATGGTTACGCCGTTTCCGAATTATCTGATTGCCTACGATTTGAGCAAGCCAAGCTTTCCGATGAAGTGGAAGTACCAGCCGAATCCGGATATCCAGGCGGAAGGAGTGGCCTGCTGCGACGTGGTAAATCGCGGCCCCAGTTACGCTGACGGAAAGATCATCTACGCACTGCTCGACAACCACGTCGTCGCCGTCGATGCCGAAACAGGGCGCGAAGCGTGGCGGACGCAGGTAGGCGACATTCATTACGGTGAGACCACCACCATGGCTCCGATTGTCGTGAAGAACCTTGTCCTGGTGGGTAACAGTGGCGGCGAACTTGGCGTGCGCGGCAAACTGACCGCTCTCGACGTAAAGACCGGCAAGGTCCAATGGACGGCATGGAGCACGGGTTCAGACGAGGACGTGCGCATTGGTTCCGACTTCAAGCCCTTTTACGAGCACGAGCGGAAGGGTAAGGATCAGGGGATCACATCCTGGACGCCCGGACAGTGGAAGATTGGCGGCGGAACGATCTGGGGATGGATTTCCTATGATCCGGAACTCGACCTCATTTACTACGGAACCGGCAATCCTGGCCCGTGGAACCCTGACATGCGGCCCGGCGACAACAAGTGGACTGTGACGATCTTCGCGCGCAATGCCGAAACCGGCATGGCGAAATGGGCTTGGCAACTCGGCCCGCACGACCAATGGGACTACGACGAGATCATGGAAAACATTCTCGTCGACATGCCGTGGAAGGGGCAGATGCGCAAGCTGCTCATCCATCCTGGGCGCTCGGGATTCATGTACGTCCTGGACCGCGAAACTGGTGAGTTGCTCTCGGCGTCGCAGTATGAACCGACGAACTGGGCCACGGGGTACGACCTCAAGACTGGCCAGCCAATTCAGGTGAAGGATAAGGAGACGCACTTCGGCAAGTTCACCAAAGACATCTGCCCATCTTCGACAGGAGCCAAGGATTTCATTCCCTCTTCATTTTCTCCGCGCACCGGACTGGTCTACATACCAGCACACAACACATGCATGGATTACATGGGAACTGCGGTGAACTACATCGCAGGTACTCCATACCTTGGCGCCGAGGTGCGAATGTATCCCGGCCCGGGCGGCTACCAGGGTGAGCTGGTTGCCTGGGATGTTAAGCAAGGCAAGAAGGTTTGGGGAGTGAAAGAGCCCGATCTTCCTGTATACAGCGGAGTGCTGTCGACGGGGGGCGACCTTGTCTTCTACGGCACGATGGACGGATGGTTTCGCGCGCTCGATGCGCACTCCGGCAAAGTGCTTTGGCAGTTCAAGACCCCGTCTGGAATCGTCGGCAACCCCATCACATTCACAGGCCCGGACGGCAAGCAGTACGTCGCTATCTACTCGGGTGTAGGCGGCTGGATGGGCGCAACAGCATTTCCGGACGTTTCAACGGACGATCCTTACGCTGCACTGGGGGTTGTAGGTGCGATGAAAAAGATTAAGGCCCTCAGCCCGCCGGGAGATTTGCTTTATGTTTTCAGTCTCTAGGGTTGCAGGATTCGTCTTCATCGCTGCGACGGCGCTGAGCGGGGCAGCGACTGGACCTGCGCAGGAGAGTACTCCGGCTGAGCAGAATAGTTTGCGGGTGTGCGCGGATCCTAACAATCTGCCCTACTCCAACGATCAGCAGCAAGGCTTCGAAAATCGGATTGCAACTCTGGTTGCGAACGATCTGGGCAAGAAGGTCGAGTACTTCTGGTTCAGGCAAGGCGAGAAATTCTTCCGCAGAACATTGAACAGCGGCGTCTGCGATGTGGTGATGGGAGTGCCTGCAGGCTTGAATGAAGCGGCAACGACGCAGCCCTACTACCGTTCGACGTATGTATTCGTCACGCGCAAATCAAGTGGTCTTCCTATCACATCGCTCGACGACCCGCGCCTGCTCACGGTGAAGATCGGAGTCCACATCCTGGGCGATTCCAAAGACAGTCTTCCGCCGGTGCATGCTCTGATCAGCCGTGGGATAGTGAAGAATCTCGTTGGCTACAGCATCTTCGGAAACCTGAACGAGAAGGACCCGCCCGCAGACTTGATGCGTGCGTTGGAAAGCGGACAGGTGGATGTGGCGCTGATGTGGGGCCCGCTGGCTGGATACTTCAGCAAAAAGTCGTCCGTTCCGCTGGTGCTCACGCCCATCCCGGAAGACAAGCTGAATCCTGAACTTCCATTTCACTTCGACATCGCGATTGGCGTGCGCGCAAACGACACAGCGATGAAGCAGATCATGGAACGTGAGTTGGAACGCCGGAAAGTAGAGATCCAGGGAGTTCTGAACGCATACGGAGTGCCGCAGGTCGAGATTCCCCAAACCGCACAGCACATGCAAGCGGCGGATCACGCCGAACCTCACGCGGGTCCAGGGAGGAATGAATGAAGCGATTCGGTGTATCCATCACATCGGTTGTGTTCGCGGCCGCCGCATTGTTGTTGAGCGCGGCAGCCTGTCGCAGGTCGTCGAATTCCGACTCCGCGGCCGTCAACGGGCAGGCAATCACCAGCAATCCAGTAGGCCCGGTGCCCGGCGGCGTTCACGACATCAACTACCCTACGGATCCCTACCTTCATGATCCCGTCGCATTGCAGGACGGACGCCGGCTCTTCAATTGGTACAACTGCTCCGGCTGCCACGGCGGGCATGCAGGTGGCGGCATGGGGCCGAGCCTCCGTGATCCGGTTTGGAAATATGGCAACCGTGATGACCAGATTTTCGACACGATCGCGCACGGCCGCTCGATGGGAATGCCTTCCTGGGGAACCAAGATTCCGGAAAGGCAGATTTGGGAACTGGTGGCGTACATCAAGTCGATGGGCTCGCCTCAGGAGCCGGATCCCCCAATCGAGCCCGCCGACGAGCAGGTGCCTAACCCAGATCAGCAGGAGAAGCCGAGCGTGGCAACACAAACCAGTGCGGCGGAGAAACACCCATGACTCGCCGGCTCTCATGGCCGCTGATGCCCGCAGCCTGCCTGCTGATGGCCGGCTGCCACACACTGCAATCTTCGTTCGACACGCATGGCCCCGCAGCCGAGCAGATTTCTCATCTCGAGTGGTTTGAGACCATCTGCTTCCTGGTGATCACCGTGGTGATGTGGGTTCTCTTTACCATCGCATTTTTCCGTCGCCGCGGCAATTTGAACGAGCATGCGCCTATTGACGTCACCGGAGGGGAGAGCTGGATCGCTATCGGCGGTATCGCCATCCCACTCGTTTTTCTGACAATCCTCTTTGTGTGGGGTCTCGATTTGCTGCGCGCTTTCCCGATCCACCCGATGCACGGCGCTGACAAGCAAGGGGCAATGGCTCACGATATGAAGCCCGATATCCTCATCGTCGGACACCAGTGGTGGTGGGAGATTCACTATCTGAACGATGACAAATCAAAGCAGGTGATCACAGCCAATGAGATTCATCTGCCGGTTGGAAGACCAATGAACGTCCGGCTCGAAACACGCGACGTGATGCACTCACTCTGGATTCCGGCGCTGCACGGCAAGGTCGACCTGATTCCGGGGATGCCCAACTATGTCCGCCTGGAGGCATCGCAGCCCGGCGAATACGAAGGTCAATGCGCCGAATTCTGTGGCGCGGAGCATGCACGGATGCGACTCCTCGCGATCGCGCAAACTCCGGATGAGTTTGACGCATGGCTGGATGCACAGCGGATGCCCGGACACGAACCCACGACGGAATCAGAGAAATCCGGTCAGCAGATATTTCTTTCCGGCCCCTGTTCCATGTGCCACACCGTGCGGGGAACGGTCGCAGGCGGAAGCGTGGCGCCTGACCTTACGCACATCGGCAGCCGTCAGATGATTGCCTCCAATTACTACAAAAATAACGACGCATTTCTCGAGGCATGGATCACACATGCACAGTCATTGAAACCACAAGCTGAAATGCCCAATCTCACCCACTTCTCAGGCAAGCAGCTCGCCGACATGGTGGCCTACTTACGCCAACTGCAATAACGGTGCACGGGAGGAAATGTAAATGAGCTTTGCGACTCGAATCCATTCTTTGATGATCGCCGCTGCACTCTCCGCAGTGACATTCGCCGTGCCGATCGCCGCACAGATGAAACCTGATTGCAGTGGGCTCCCCGATGCCGGGCGGCTCCGCGGCATTGTGCAAAGCGTTGTGAAGGAGGGTGCGGCGAAGAATGGCGGCCTCGGTAACCAGGAGTGGGCAGCCGTGGTGAACCGGGATGGAATTGTCTGCGCAATCGTATTCAGCGGCTCTACTCGAAGTGATGAATGGCCCGGCAGCCGCGCCATCGCTGCGGAAAAGGCCAACACGGCAAATGCGCTCAGCAACCGCGACTATGCGCTTTCCACCGCCAACGTGTATGCGGCATCGCAACCGGGGCAAAGCTTGTATAGCCTCACGACCTCTGCGCCGCCGAATCCGCTGGCGGTCTTTGGAAATCCAACCTCGTTCGGAACTCCGAACGATCCCATGGTAGGCAAGGCGATCGGCGGAGTCATCGTCTTCGCGGGCGGCCTGCCCTTATACGCAAACGATGGCAAGATCGTGGGCGGCTTAGGCCTCAGTGGCGACACATCGTGCACCGATCACGTCATTGCCTGGAAGGTTCGCCACGATTTGCATCTTGACGCAGTACCGATGGGACCCAGTCCAGAGCACAACGATAACTTGATTCTCGATTTCAAAAACGGAGTGAGCCAGAGCGGCTTCGGACACCCCTCCTGCAAGGGCGGCACACAGTCCGACGGAATCATTGCGGATCTGTCGAAGCAATTCCCAACCGGCCCAAAGGGTAGATAGACGCGAACGCTCCCATCATCAGCCACCTGCAAAATCGAGACAAAGGGCAAGAGAGCCCCTGACAATCGAACCGACCAAATTGCCGAATAACGGCCTAGCCTCTCTTTTGGAATCGGCCCGATCTCAGTTCTCAGTCGCGTCCCTCGTTGAAAAAGGACCGCTCGCTATCAAACAGCATCGCATATGGCGGAGCAGGCTTCGAGCCGCATAAGAAAAAAGTGTGAGCCAGATTGGAGCTCGTTTACGCGTGGATGGTGTAAGGCAGAGAATGTTCTCCTGCCGGAGGGCCGCTATGTGGAAGCGATTGCGTTTCTGGCTGCCTGGAATGGCTCTGGCAGTGGGCGGAGTCGTCTCGGGAACTTGTCACCTGTTCAACTTCGAGTCCCCCACTGACCTGGCTCACGTTGCTCAATACCCGCCGCTCGGAGCGCCTCTTCACCTGGCGCTGTTTGCCGGCGGGTTGCTCACTTTAGCCGGCTGGGTGGGACGTTTTGCCGTCCGGCAGGCCGGTGCGGACAACATCGCTCTCGCTGCGCTGATCAGTTTATTCATCGGAGTTCTGTGTGGGGACCTGCTGCATTCCATCCTGGAGTTCAGCGTATTTCCGGTCGTCGATCAAGTGGCGCCGTACGCCTTACCTGGGCTTGCGGATGCCACCTACCGATCCGTGCCGGTCTCCTTTGTGCTGTCGGGTGGAAGGATTCTACTGCTGGCCGGAGCGGCAGCCTTCGCGCTGGCGATGTATCGCGAACCCTGCCTGCCCCGATGGCCGGCAATTCCTTTCGCGCTCTCGGCAGCACTCGAAGTTGTGGCAATGCTCCCGGGCAGCGGGGAATCAATGCGCAGCTTTTCCTTGTCGGCAATCTATTTCTCGATGGCGGCTCTGGGCCTCAGTCTCTTGTGGAGTCATTGTCCGCCGCTTTCCGTACCTCTAAGTACGCGAAACCGCAATCCTACCGCCTTGCGAGATTCTCAGCCTCCCGCGCGATGAGTGAAAGTCCGCGCGCGAGCGCATTCGCCCGGATGGACGCAATCGTCGTCACCGCTTCGCTGGCATCTCCGATCTTCTGTTCGATCTCGGCGCTTGCCAGTCGCGCGCGTAGCTCCAGTAGGGCAAACCCGTGCGCACTTGCAAGTTGGAGTGCGCTATCCAACTCGGCGCGAGCCTCTGCGACCCTGGCAGAAAAGGCGTGCGCGCGCGCCGCTTCAATAAGAAACGCGGATTTCACATAGGGATTGTCGGTGCTTTTCGCCAGCGTTCGTGTGCTTTCGATCGCTTGCAACGCCTGCACAGATTTGCCCTGATTGACTAAGGCACGGGCCAGATCAGCTACGGCCGCAACCTCTTGGTCCTGAGATTGGGCTTTATGGAACGCATCGCGCGCCCGGATCAGCAATTTCTCGGCCTCAGCGTGCTGGCCCTCAGCGATGTTCAGTTGAGCCAGCGATTGCCGAGTTTCGTTCATCCCGAGTTCGTCCCCGAGGTCCTGGCGCAGTTTGAGCGCCTCCTGAAATCGAGAACGTGCTTCGGAAAAGTTCGCCTGCTCCAGGCGAATCTCTCCTGCGGTGTTTAGACCCTCTGCCAGAATGGCTCGCGCGCCGATTGCGCGGACCAGGGAATTGCCGCGCTCTATCTGCGCGTCCGCAGACTTCAAATCACCCTGCTGAAGGTGGATATGTGCCATATTGATGGCGGCGCCCGCATCTCCACTCTTGTCACCTAGTTCATGGGTGATGGCCGTAACCTGCACATACATTTTCTCCGCAGTTTGAAGATCCCCTTGCGCCCAGAGAATGTTTGCAATGTTATTCAACACAATGGATTCGGCAAAGCGATTGCCAATCTCGCGCATAATCGTCCCGGACTTCTGGTATTCCTCCAGAGCCTCTTTGTGGCGACCCTGGCGTTCGAACGCGCTGGCGATCTGGTTGATCACTGCTCCCTCGCTATAACGATTGCCCACCTGTCGCGCCAGTTTGAGCGCATCCTGGTAGTGGCCGAGTGCGCCGGAAAGATCCCCTTGCATCAGGCGCACCGTGCCCAGGTTCCGCAGCATGTTCGCCTGGCCATTGCGATCACCTACTGACGCGTACGTCGCTAGCGAATCTTTGGTGAACTTCAGCGCGTCATCCATTTCGCCCAGGTTCAACGCGGCCCATGCCTGTGCGTATTGGGCACGCGCCTGCAGCATGCGCGCTCCCCGAATTTGCGCCTCATTCGTTGCTCGTGCGGCGATCTGCTTCTCCTGCTGAAAATCGGCTGACACCTCATCCAGGTTGGCCTCAGCCAGATCGATCCGGGGATCTGAGCTGGCCGGAAGCGGCAGCTTGCGCATCGTGGCGATGGTCGCGCGCGCGTCCTGGCTGCGGCCCGCGGATGTTTGTACAGCCGCCAGCCTCAGCGCGTATTCCAGATTGTCAGGGTAGAAGCCCAGCAGGGTGCGGTATACATCGATTGCCTTGTCCCATTCGTGAGTCGATTCACGGAAGCGGCCCTCTACCCATAGCTGCTCTGTCTGCGGAAGCTGACCTGCCAATGACGCGGCTTGGCGCGCCTCGGCTCGCGATTTCTCGTCGTTTCCCAACTGGCTCCACGCCTGCGCCAGTTCAGCATGAATCAATGGGTGATCTGGCTCCGCCGCCGCTGCCTTCAGCAACAGATCGCGCGCGCCGGCGGGGTTCAACCGCCGCAACTCCGCCAGTCCCTCCGCATAAAGGCGCGCCGCCACGGGATCGTGAGGAATTGTGGCCGCTGCTTTTGTCACCTCGGATTCGCCTACGTTGCCAATGCGCAACGTCGCGCGGAGATCCGCGCCGGTCTTCGAGAGCAACTCGATCAGCTTCGATTCGGTGCCAGTTTCAGGCAGCGAGGTCAGAGTCTCGCCGGTGTCAGCATTCTGCAAGCGGGCATCCAGCCTGAGCTGGTTCGCCCCTTCCGGACCCACCTCCAGATACGACCCGGTCACCACATAATCGACGCCCAGATTCTTTCTGAGCTTTGCCAGAGTCTGCGTAGAGAATGCGTGGACCTCTTGCAGGTCAAGATCCTTCCGCGCTCGTGCCACGTCTTCTCCCGACACGACTCGCAGACGGCCGCCGGCAGCAAGCTCGGTCGACAGCATTTCAGAAAACACAGTCGAAAGCCATGCATGTTCAGGTCGTCTTGAAAGGTTTTCGAATCCCAAAACCGCAATTGACGGACGCGCGAAGGTCTGCGAGACCGCGGGTTGCCGGTTAGAAAGAAACCCGGACCCACGCCGCTTCCACGCGAACACACCGGCAAGAGTGCATAACACGAGAAGCGCCGCCACAGCGATCCATCTTCTGCGCTGCGATGAGCCTCGGCCTGATGGAGAAACCGTTATAGATCCGCTCGCCGGAGAGCGCTCAACGTCGAGCAGATCGGCAAGCAGTTCAGCCGCGCTCTTATACCTTCGTTCGCGATCTTTTTCGAGTGCCTTTGAAAGAATGGCTGCAAGCCTGGCCGGAACTGCTGGGTTTGATTGCGCAATCGGCGCCGGCTCCCGGTTCAGAATAGCGTCAAGCACCAGCACGGGCATCTTGCCGGGGAACGCCTGCTCACCTGTGGCCATCTCGTACAACACCGCTCCAAACGCGAACAGGTCGGAGCGCGGATCCAACCGCTCGGCTCGGATCTGCTCGGGCGACATATACGACACCGTGCCCACGATCATTCCGGGCGTCGTCAGTTCCGCTGTCGTTTCCTGCACATCTATGGCGCCCGCGCCCTGCGCCACCGGCATCAGAGCCGCCTGCTTTGCCAACCCGAAGTCCAGTATCTTCACCTGGCCCTTTTCGGTAAGAAAGATATTGGCCGGCTTCAGATCGCGATGAATGATGCCTTCCGTGTGGGCGGCATCAAGCGCCGAGAGAATCGGGGCTGCAATCGCGAGCAGACGGTCCAACGGGAGCGCCTTTCCTGCGATCACTTCAGCCAGGCTTTGCCCCTTCAGGAGTTCCATCGCAAGATAGGGATGTCCCCCGAATTCATCCACCCCGTAAACAGTACAGATGTTGGGGTGATTCAAAGCCGAAGCCGCTCGCGCCTCGCGTTCGAATCGGTCGCGGGCGCGACCATCACGCTGCATTTCCGCACTGAGGAATTTCAACGCAGCTTCGCGTCCGAGGCGTGTATCGACAGCCCGATACACAACACCCATACCGCCAAACCCAATCCGTTCGAGAACTCGGTAGGGACCTACGTTCTTACCGATCCAGGGATCAGCATCAACCGTAGTAATGTTGTTCGACTTTTCACCCGCAGCCTGCATTTCGAGAAAATCGCCCGCCTCCGCGTCGGAATCCAGCAGCAATTGCACCTCTCGCCGTAGTTCTGTGTCGGACCCACACGCGGAATCGAGAAAACGCTGACGCTCCTCGGCCGAGAGCGCCAGCGCAGCGTCAAATAGTTCTCGAATCTGTCGCCACCGCTCAGGATTCAACGGGACGCCTCGCCGCTACCTGAAGGAAAAGCCACGCTCGCGCCGCCGCCCAATCGCGTTTCACCGTTGCCGGAGAGATGCCGAGAACGTTAGCCGTGTCCTCAATGGACAGCCCAGCGTAGAAGCGAAGCTCCACAATCCGGCCCTGCTGCGCATCAAGCTTCTCCAGCTTCTGCAGAGCCTCTTCCAGATCCAGCACATCCACACTCCGCGACTGTGCCTGGACCATCGCCTCACCGAGTTCCAGTTCCGGCATGCCGGCGCCCCGCTTGGCGGCATTATGACCACGCGCATGGTCGGCTAAAATGCGCCGCATCATCTGCGCTGCAATCCCGTAGAAGTGGGCCTTGTTCTGCCACCTGGTCTGCGTCTGATCCACCAGGCGCAAATAGGCCTCGTTGACCAGCGCGGCACTCTGCAGGGTGTGATCGGGGCGTTCGCGACGTAAATAACTGCCGGCAAGGCGCTTCAATTCGTTGTAGACCAGCGGCATCAGGGCTTCCAGCGCTTGCTGACTGCCTTCCTGCCACCTTTGTAGAAGCTGCGTTACCTGCGTTTCTGGCTGGGGATTCACGGCGATTGCGGGGTAGTCCGAACGAGTCGAAAATAACCGGCAAACCGCAATCAAGTCAATGGGTTTTCTCTTGTTCGATCCGCACGCCGAGCGTCTCAGCACTAGGTGAGTTTCTCCATTTGAGCTTGTTCGGTTCTCAACAATGTTCCACGAAAGATTCGGAAACGCTGAGCTGCTTTTGGGGCGGCCTGCGCGTATTTGCATGACGCCGCCTTTTGAAGCCGCAGGGCGGCTAATCATCTTGGCAAGCCGGTAATCACAAAAGAAAAAACAAGAACCTGTGAGCCAGTTTTGGCCCCACTTACGCGCTAACAGTTGAACGGACATTTCGAGGCCCAAGTAACCACCTGGGATTCTGGCCTCGCCAAATCAAGGAGCAGTAGAAATGGCAGACATCAGACAAGACGCTGTACTTTCCGCAGCATGGATGCTGATGCGCCGCGCAAGGGAGGCGGGCTCAGCATCTGACCGGAGCGACACATCCGGGCAGATGGCACAACCCACACAGCACGGTCGAGAGGCGAACACCAATGAGGCAGTCAGGGAATTGATCGCTGCCTATCTTTACACGCCGACTCACATCTCTTCACCCTTTCACAGCTGGTAATCCAGCCTTTGCAGATTTGAAGGAGACGCACACATGGCCACGATCGCAGCGCAACAGACAATCGATTCCCTCCAAGCACCGGTGATGGCGGCCGGGGCAGCACATTCCCCAAGCCCGCAGGAAATCCTGCTGGAGACGGGGTTGGCGTATATCGCCTCGGCGTGTCTAAACACAGCGGTCAAACTGAAAATTCCAGATTTGATCGGCCGCGACTCAAAAGACGTCGACGCCTTAGCTCTGGAATCGGGAACAGATCCGGACTATCTCTACAGAATCCTCCGAGTTCTTGAGGTAAGCCGCATCGTGACCCGCACCGCTCCTCGAAGCTACAAGCTCACTGATGCCGGACAGCTGCTTCGCAGGGACGTTGCGGGCTCCATGGCCGCTTGCATCGAGTGGATCGCCGATCCGCTGCACCTGAAACTCTATAGCGAATTGAAGGGCAGCGTTGAAGAGGGTAAGACCACGTTTGATCAGGTCTATGGCGAGCCGTTCTTTAATTGGCTTTCGAAGTCGGAGAACCAAGCCGAAGCTAACGTCTTCAACAATGCGATGACCAGCATTAGCGAGATGTGCATTCCGGCATTCCTCCAGGCGTACGACTTCTCCGGCTTCAAGAAGATTGTGGACGTCGGTGGAGGGCACGGTGCGTTGCTTCGCTCAATCCTGCATGCGAACCCCTCTCCGCATGGAGTGGTTGCTGAGATGGCCGCAGTGGTTCCCGCCACCAAGAAGGCCATCGCCGACGACAGACTTGCGAGCCGCTGCGAAGCTGTGGAGTGCAACTTCTTCGAAGCCGTTCCAGCCGGAGGCGACTGCTACGTCATGAAACACATCGTTCACGACTGGGCAGATGGAGCTGCACTGCAACTGCTGCACAATATTCGAAATGTAATTTCAGCCAACGGGAAATTAGTCCTGGCAGAGGCGGTGCTGGACGACAGCGCTGATCCCCATCCCGGCAAACTGCTGGATATCGAGATGATGGCGTTTGTCGGTGGCAAGGAGCGGACCCGCAGCGAATTCCAACAGCTGCTCCACGCAGCCGGGTTCGCGCTGGAGAGAGTCGTCCCGACCGAATCGCCGCTCTGCCTGCTGGAAGCACGGCCTCTGTAATCTCAGAAAGAATTGTTTCGACAAGTGAGCCAATTCCATCGCCGATCGCGCGTTTACCAATGTGGGCCGTTGCGCATTGCTGAGTTTCACGCAAGCGCAACGTCCACTCCGAGACTTATCAACGATATCTGGCTTCCCTCCAGGCTGCACCAGGGCGTAATGAACTTGCGTACACAGCCGCTCGGGAGCCGTGCAGGAGATGAACGTTATGGCAATCACCGCAACACTCCCATTGGTCAACAGTTCCGAAAAGTCCGTGTTTGCGCGAATCCTGGAGAAGTACTTTTACTTCTCGATGTCCGTGTTCATCGCAGCAGTCGTGTTCTACGGCTTTAGCCACACTGTAAACAAAAACCTGATCCATCCCGAAATTCAGAGGCCGTGGATCCTGTGGGTTCATGGAATCGTATTCTCCGGCTGGCTCTTCTTCTTCATCCTGCAGTCGGCGCTTGTAAGGGCACGCAGCGTGCGCTGGCATCGGAACGTGGGCTGGTTCGGGGCGGCACTGGGTGGATCGATGATCTTCCTGGGCATAACGACGACGTTGAGCATGGCTCGCTTCTACCTGCACACAATGCATCGCAACGAGGCAAACTTCCTCATCGTTCCCTTCTGGGATATCAGTTGCTTTGCCGTGTGCTTTGCGCTGGCGATTGCCTGGCGGAAGAGACCGGAACATCACCGGCGCATGATGTTGCTGGCCACCTGTGCGCTGACTGCGGCGGGATGGGGCAGGATGCCACTGCTGTCAACGGGTGGATTCTATGCTGGCGTCGATTTCCTTCTCCTGCTGGGAATAGCGCGAGACCTGATTGTGAATCGGCGGATTCACGCTGTGTACAAAGCGGGCCTCCCCTTATTCACAGCGGGCCAGGCATTCGCATTGTTCATAGTGATCACCAAACCGGATTGGTGGATGAAGTTCGCTTTTGCCATCGTCGGGTGAAACGATGTCTTCCTGCTCCGCAAGTCGGCAAGCTGAAAAACTGCGAGAAAGCAAAACGGGCGCCTCCAGGGCGCCCGGTTTCGTGGGGGTTGGACTTTAGGATTGAAGTCCGTAATTGGTTGCGGGGGCTGGATTTGAACCAGTGGAGATGCAAGTTGAAGAATAAACTCGTCCATTGCTGAGGAGATTGCGCGACTTATGCAAGTTCGCGCGATTCTCTCCGAAGGAACGGCTTCTCAACCAAGCGCCGGATCCGGCAAGAAGCTTGCGAGAAAGAAGCGCACCCTCAGCCAGGAAGCTCGCAAACGCATTGCAGAAGCGCAGAAAAGGCGTTGAGAGGCGCAAAAAGCAAGAACAAGTGGCGCCTACCGTGGACACCGCAGCGATATCACGGTGTCCATTTTGCAGGTCCGTGTTGCTCGATGCAGCAGACGGGCAATGACCCGAGTTCCCTACCGCACAAGTACGACATAGCTACGTATCTATTGTAGGATGAGCCGCTTGCCTCGAAATGCACCATTGGAACGACATCTTTCATGCTTATTTAACCGTTCGGTAATCGAAGGACCGGGAACCACGCGACCGCAATATTCGAATAGCGGCGGCCAGCGATGTTCCCGCTGCCATACTCATTGGTTCGACAATATGACCGGCTATTCGGAACTACTTTGCAAAGCGAAGATGGGGCCTGCCTGGCCAGAATTCATCCACCCAATTTCTCTTTGCAATCCCGCGCTTATCGAAGTGCGGGCGGGTTACATCGAATCTGGATTGAGCAGAATACAACCCACCTCAGCTATTCAGCTTCCAAAGCAGGTCGAGGTCCAACCATGCTTCTTCATCTGCGAGCGGTCACTGCACTTGCGGTAGCCGCAATCTGCTGCGCTGCCCTTGCGCAAACCACCTTCTCACCTAAGTACGTTGCACTCAACCAATATCCCCAGCACCGGCTTCAGGCCGACCTGAATGGAGACGGGATTCCCGACGTGCTCATTTCTGTGAACGACGGGCAGCTCAAGGAACTGCTGTCAAATGGGAGTGCCTCATACACAGTCATCACTCCTTCCGCTCCGGAAAGTGCATACACGCCCCTGGCCTCGGGAGACTTCAACGGAGACGGGAAGAACGACGTTTTCTTCTACGATGCTAGTGGCGGAAGCAAACTGTTCGTGATCGGGTATGGAGATGGGAAGGGAGGCTTCAGTTCGTTTCGGCAGGCGCCCAATCTTCCCGGAGTTGTGACCGGCGAGACAGCAACGATTGCTGCCGAAACCGGAGACTTTAACGGCGATGGCAAGCCCGACGTCGCACTCGTATATCAGCAGAATCTAAATTTTCAGCCCGTCAGCATTAATGTTGTGCTCTACCTCAACAATGGCAGCGGATTTACGAACGCCGGTACGGTGTGGAAGTTTGCCATGCCGCCCAATTCACAAGGCGGAGTCGAGTACCACGCAACACCGGAATTCGATTTGCTGGTCGGAGACTATGATGCCGACGGGCATGGAGATCTCGCGTTGCGTTACCTCATTGCGAATGACCCCACTACGGCCGATGCGAACCTGGTAATTCTCTATGGCAATGGGGCGGGCAAATTCACCCCGTCCACAGTGTTTGCGAATCGAGAGAGCTATCTTCAGTTCGATTCAGCCGACGTGAACGATGATGGACGCACAGACCTGGTCGGCGTAGACGAGGACCACTCGGTCCACATCTTCTACGGGCATGCAAACCGGGTGATGGCCGAGCAGACGCTTTCATCGAGCGTCACTGCCGGCACAGCCTTGGACTCCGTTCCACCACGCGTTGCTGACTTTGACGGAAACGGCACAAAGGACATCCTGTTTGCCGCATTCGATCCAGCGAGCAAGACAGTAGACTCAATCGGCGTGAGGGTTTTCTATCGAAGTTCATCCGGCGCGTTTACCCTCGGCTCCTACACAAAGCTTGACGATTTCACTATCAGCAGCGTCGCTCAGAGTCCTTTCACTGCAGACATGATTGGTGACTACAACCGAGATATGAAGCCCGATGTGGGGCTGTTGCTGACCGACAACTCGAACAATCACCCCAACAGCCTGGCGATGGTACTGAATACGGGAACGAAGTCATTTGGAACCTGTTCGCCGCCGTCGCTCGGCATTCATGTTTGTTCGCCGGGCACAACTGCATCGGGTACGAGCGTCGCATTCAACGTAAGTGCAACGTCGTTCTACAGACTGCGAAAGCTGGAGATCTGGGTAGATGGGGTTAAGAAGCGGGAGACTTATCACGTCTTCGGTACTCAGGGGTACGACCACGCCACTTTGAGTTTGTCAGCGGGCAAGCACACGGTGGGGATCTACGCTGTCGCCATGGATGAGTCGTTGAAGCTGCATACCTCGTTTGCTGTGACCGTGCAGTAATCCAGTTTCGCTTTTCGAGAGGGCCATTCGCCATTCGAATGGCCCTCGAGCGCGTCCAGGTGGCACAAGTTCTTGGTTCAAATGAATGGATGCTCTCGGCGCGCGCATTCCGGACGGACGGTGCATTGCGTCAAAGAAGGCCCTAGCTACGTCCGAGTTGATTGCTTGTCGCGCGATTTTGGATGTATGACCGCGCATACGGAACTTGCAACATCTTTGGTAAGGATCTGTTTGCGGACACATCGACCGATACCCGCTCATGTCCCGCAAAAAGTCTGAGTGACGCGCTCTTCTGGAGGAGCAGGCATTGTGTACCGCTCCAGGCCCGGTCTCTCTTGGTAAGGGCGCGATACGACATCCAATAGCTCTTCAAATGGTTGGTAATCCTGATGCTCAGAAGCGGCCTTGAGCGCTGCCTCAACCAGGTGGTTGCGTGGGATGAATGCCGGATTCGCCATCCGCATCGATCGAGCCCGCTCGTGTGGCGAGTTGGGTTCTTCTTTCAGACGTTTTCGCCACTCAACAACCCACGAATCAAAACCGCCCGCTTCGGCGAATAGCCTGCATACTTCGTCGTCGCCTTCCGGTCCTGCTGCGGCTCCGCACAAACGACGAAAGCCCAAAGTGAAATCGGTGTGGTTGGCGAACATCAGTTCAAGAAGGCGTTCAACCATGAGCGCGTCGTCCTCGCGTTCCGTGAAGAGGCCGAGCTTTCGGCGGAACCCGCCCAGTCGAGCGACCTCATACTTTGGCGCGAACGCAGCGAGCGCCTCGTTGGCGGAGCCAAGCGCGGCTTGTTCGCTTCCTTCCTCGTGCTCCAGTACCGGAAGCAATGCCTCAGCGAGACGAGTCAGATTCCACAGCATGACTCGCGGCTGGTTGCCATAGGCGTAGCGTCCTTGTTGGTCGATGGCGCTAAACACGGTCGCCGGATCGTACGCCTCCATGAAGGCGCAAGGGCCATAATCGATGGTTTCGCCAGAGATAGAGGTGTTGTCGGTGTTCATCACGCCATGGATAAATCCGAGAAGCATCCAGTGGGCAACGAGTTCGGCCTGCCGGCCAATTACGCCGTCGAGTAGCGCGCGATACGGCCGCTCTGCCGTTGACAGGTCAGGGTAATGACACGCGATGGCAAAGTCCGCCAGAGTTCGCAACCCATCCGTGTCTTGTCGGGCTGCGAAATATTGGAAGGTTCCTACGCGCACGTGGCTTCGAGCTACCCTTGTCAGCACTGCACCGGGTAATGCGATCTCGCGCAGCACCTGCTCCCCCGTGGTCACCGCGGCAAGCGCTCGAGTCGTTGGCACGCCCAGTGCCGCCATGGCTTCGCTTACGATGTACTCGCGCAGAACAGGGCCGAGCGCAGCCCTGCCATCGCCTCCGCGAGAAAACGGAGTGCGACCGGAGCCCTTGAGCTGGATGTCGTAGCGCAGGCCGTCCCGTCCCACCACTTCGCCTAGCAGGTTGGCACGTCCGTCGCCAAGCTGAGGCACGAAATAACCAAACTGATGTCCAGCGTACGCTTCGGCCAGCGGTTCTGATCCGTTAGCCACACGGTTGCCGGCCAGGATCTCGACACCATGATCGCTTGCCAGCTCACCAGGATCGATTCCCAGCGCCCGGGCCAGCTCGGAGTTCACTTTCACAAGGCGCGGAGCTGCGACGGGAGTTGGATTCAGTCGAGCGTAGAAGCGCTCCGGCAGCCGGGCGTAGGTATTCTCAAACGCGAAATGTACAGTGTGTCGGTCGGCGGTCGAGGACGAGGGAATCGCCGATGCCTCAGGGGAAGTCATCATTCGATGATCGCACGGGTTCCTAGCACAGCTGTTGGGCAACTCGCAGGTCTGATTCAGCTCAACGGATGGCGCCTCAAGTTGCCGAGCCAGCGGAATGAGGCGTTTATTTGCTAAATCGTCCTGTCATGGTCGATCACCGCGTACTCTTCTCTTTGCTGATCTTTTCGCTGCCGGGCTGTTGGACGCCACTGCGGAGCCCGGGGAAGCAGCCGAAACTTCCGCGTCGAGGACTCGAGGACTGCACAGCCGCGAACAGAATCAGAAACAATAGTTACGCGAATTAGGCGCTTCGCTTGTAAATCCCTCGATCAGAGAAGCTATCCATAGGAGAATCTCGGATGCCTGGGAGCGTTCTGGTGTCAAGAGCTGGGGTGGCAGGCTCTTGTCTGGCCTGGTGGCTCGATCGATACGGATATGCGGTGACCCTGGTGGAACAGGCGCCCGAACCGCGGACCGGAGGCTACGTCATCGACTTTTGGGGCCTCGGCTACGACGTGGCCGAGAAGATGGGCGTGCTGGACGAACTCCGCCGGCATGACCTCAAGGTTCAGGAATTCCGGATCGTCAATCGCGAGGGCCGACGGATTAGCGGCTTCAATCAGGGCGAGATACAAAAGCTCATCAAGGGCCGGGCTATGAGCCTTCCGCGTTCGGCGCTGGCTTCTGCGCTCTACCAAGCGGTCAAGGACCGAGTGGACGTGCGGTTCGGGGAGAGCGTAACCAGCCTCGAAGACAGCCCACGCGGGGTGGAGGTGACGTTTCGCAAAGGTAGGGCTCAGGCCTTCGATCTGGTCATCGGTGCCGACGGCCTCCACTCCGCCGTGCGACGACTCTCCTTTGGTGAAGGAAAGCGATTCGAACACTTTCTTGGATACTACGTTGCCGCGTTCACCGCCCATGGCTACCGGTTCCGTGATCCGGACGCATACGTGACTTACGGCGAACCCGGCCGGCAGATTTGGAGAATTACCGTTGACGAGGACACGACGGTCTTCATGCTGGTGTTCGCCGAATCAGATTCCCACGCAGCTCCCTTACATGATGCCTCGCGTCAGAAAGAGGTCCTGACCCGCCTCTACGCTGGCGGTGGCTGGGAAACCGTCGAGATGCTCCAGGCGCTTGAGGCGAGCAGCGATCTTTATTTCGACCGGGTCAGTCAAATCGTCATGCCGAGTTGGACGAAGGGCCGCGTCGCCCTGATCGGCGACGCTTGCGCGTGCCCCAGCCTGCTCGCCGGCGAAGGGTCATCAATGGCGATGGCCGAAGCCTACACGCTCGCTGGGGAATTGGTTGTCGTGCAGGAACGCCACGCGTCCGCATTCGAACTTTATGAACGACGCCTGCGGCCCTATGTGGAGCGCAAGCAGAAGGGGGCGCGCGATTTCGCTGCGAGCTTCGTCCCCAGGAGTGCTTACGGGCTGTGGCTGCGAAACGCGACCATCAATGCAGCGAACCGCCTTGGGCTCATTCAGATGCTGTTCAGAGCCCAAATGCGCACTAGCATCGAACTGCAGGACTATCGGTAACACTTCACCGAGTTGACCCATGCTTGGTCTTTGCTCCACGGCATCGCGCGGGTGTGCACACTTCCCTGCCCCCGGAAGAGGTCCTTGCTCTCGTGCAATCGCACCCGATTGCACTCGAATAACTTGCGCTCACAGGGTCGGCGAACTTGGGATCGTTCAGGTGCTCATGCTGAGCCCTGCGCTCCAGGATGAATCGACACCTCCGCTTTTTGTCAGCTGCACGCGCGAACACCTTGGGCTGGCGCGACCAAGCCGCGATCCGCGCCGGACCCATCCATGTGTCGGCAACTTCTCGTTCGCGAAACGACCTCGCTAGACTGAATACTGACCTGTCGAAGGCGCGTAGCTCAGATGGTTAGAGCGCTTCCTTGACACGAGCAGGTTCGAGGGTTCGATTTACCGCTTAGACGAGTTTGAGCTACTTGTCGCTGACAGCAACTGTGAGGACGGTTATATCGTCTTCCTGGCCAAAAGCTCGTGCAGTGTCGGCGATATCTTCGGCTGAAAGTCGGGTGAGTTGATTAAGGCGGTCAAAGCCGTAGAGTTCGCCAGACTTCGATCGAGCTTCGAGAACACCATCTGAGAGGAGCACGATTCGCTCGCCCGGCGACAACCTGCCTGGCACGACCTCATAAGATTGATTCTCAGCAATGCCGAGCGGCAGCGAAGGTGGCGATTCGATCTCACGGCCGCATATGTACGGGGCAATGTGGCCGGCATTTGCAAGGGTGAATGTTCCATCGAGCGAAATACAGATACAGCAGGCTGTCGTGAACCCGAGCTGACCTTGTGCGATCAGAACATTGTTGAGACCGGACAGGATGTCGCCTGGGTCATGAGAGTCTTCACGACGGATGGCACCCAGGATCATGGCGACGCGCATTGCGGCCGTCAATCCTTTGCCGGAGACATCGCCGAGAATGGCTGTTAACGACCCATCCGGACCGGGGGAAACGAAGAAGAAGTCGCCTCCTACTTCACTTGCAGGAAGATATACCGACTCGACCTTGAAGCCAGGAGTGGGCCGGGACGCGCTTGCAAGCAGCAGTTGCTGCACGCTGCTCGCCGCCTGCAATTCGGCGGCATAAGCTGCACGTTCGCGTGCCGCCTCGACCATCTCGGCGCAGAGGAATGAATTCTCGATCGCGGCCGCGGTCTGCAGCGCAATCGTGTTCAGGAGTTTCAGATCGCCGGCCGAATAGGATGCTTCCTCGGCCGAGTTGCCCAGCATAATCACTCCTACAGTTCGCTGGCCTGCGCGAAGCGGCGCACACATCAGCGCATTCAACATCTCTCCGGAATCGAGAACTCGAGTATCACATTTGCACTCATTAACGATCTCCCCATTGCCCCGCTCGAGGATTGAGACGGCGAGACGCGATGATGGTCCCAAGGTATTGACCTCGCCAGAACCGACTCCGTTGAATTCGCTGAATGAAGCGGCAGTTGAGAGCGGACTGTCGGCTCTCTCTTGAACCATAATGCTCCCGTGCGTGGCGGTGATGAGCTTCCGCGCCTGCTCGAGCGCTGCATGCGCAACGGCCTCTACGTTGAGAAGTGGCGCGAGCTGTTCTGACAACTCCTCGATCAGGTGGATCTCGCGATAGAGGTGCAGAACCTCCGATGCCAGTGCACGGTTCTCTGAGTCGCGACCGGCGAGATGTTTTATCAGCAGGGCGACAGCCGAGCTGTGAGCTGAAGATCCGACGACATATCCGAGGGTAGTGCCATCATGCAAAATCGCCGTGCGCTCGAGCTCGGCTGAAGCGGCCGAAGCGTCACCAAGCAGAAATCTTCCTGAAGCGTCAACGATGCAGATTCCCGGAGCCAAATGCTCCCGGATTGCAGCAAAGACGGATGCTCCTCCAGAGCGGGAGCTGAGAATTGCTTTGAGGGTAGGAGCAGCCATTCGCTTTTCTATTCTGGCAAACCGAGAACCGATCGCGCCTTGGCGACAAGTGCGTCAGGATCGAAGGGTTTCGTCATGTACATATCTGCCCCGACTTCCTGGCCACGATGGCGATCAAACTCCTGGCCCTTGGCTGTGAGAAGCACGATGTGAATATTCTTCAGACCCAACTCGTTCTTGACGGTGTTGCATACGTCAAATCCATTCTTCTTCGGCATCATGACATCGAGAAATACAAGGTTCGGCTCCTCAAGACGAATGGATTCGAGCGCCTCCTCTCCGTTGGTGGCGGTGATCAGATCGACGCCTTCATCTTCCAGCTCCTCGAGGGTTTGCTGGATCAGCGTTCGCAGGTGCGGCTCGTCATCAACGATAAGAATCTTCATATGGCCTCATTGGTAGATAAGAAAGAGCACATTCTCCATGCCCTTTTCAAAGCGCAGAGCACGGACGGACTCTTCACTGGACAGAAGCGAGTTCAGGATGATCACGTCGGGCTTTGAATGGACGGCCCTCGAAACAAGATCGGAGCCGTTTGCCTCAACTACCTGGTATCCACGCGCCTCGAGCACGTCCGTGATGGTGCGAACGGTTGAAACGTCCTCGTCGACGACCATCACTCTCTTCTTTGATTTGCCTTGATCGAGGAGGGCATCTACTTCATGGAACAAGGAGGCTGTGTCGATCGGCTTAGTCAGATAGCGATCCACACCCAGGCGGAATCCGCGCTCCTTGTCTTCCACGATCGAGAGAATGATGATCGGGATATCCATGGTTAGCGGATCATTCTTGAGCACCGCGGCCACATCGAATCCATTCATCTCTGGCATCATTACATCCAGGATCACTAGCCCCGGAGTCTCTTCGCGAATCAACGTCAGCGCTTTGCGGCCGTCCTCGGCCAGCCGGACTCGATAACCCGCATCGGCGAGTTCCTGGTGCAGAAGCGATCGGATATTCGGGTCATCATCAACCACAAGCACCGACTTATCGCGGGGCTGGTGTGTATCCACGCGCTCGCGGAGCTGGCGCATTAGAGCCTCGATATCGATCCTGCGCTTGCGAAGCGGAAGGTCGGCACCAGTCGCGGCTTCCGCGATGGGCAACGTGAACGAGAAAGTACTTCCCTTGCCGGGTTCGCTCTCCACCCAGATATGGCCGCCATGATACTCAATTATTTCTTTGCAAATGGGCAGGCCAAGCCCGGTTCCCTTAGGCTTGTCTGTCAGGGTGTCCCCTACCTGCTTGAACTTTTCAAAGACCTTCGGCTGATCTGCGGGAGATATCCCGATACCTGAATCGATGACGCTGATGATCAGTTCATCACCATCGCGACGGGCCGAGCAGGTGATCGAACCGGCATCCGTGAATTTGACCGCATTCGAGATAAGGTTGATGACCACTTGGATAAGGCGGTCCTGATCACCGGTAATCACGGGCAGGTCTGGCTCCACTTTGCGAATAAGCCTCAGCTTCTTGGCCTCAAACAGCGACGCGGTGGCCGATGTGGCGCGATCAATGACATCGCCCATCGTCACGGTCGCCATGTTCCAGGTGAATTTGCCGGCTTCAATCTTCGCCAAGTCCAGTACATCATCGATCAGCTTGGTCAGCCGTTCGCCCTCGCTCACGACAACGTCGAGGTTTTCGATCACCTGCTTCTTGGCCTGGGCGACTTTGCGATCATCCTCAGGAACCATGGGAAAGAGGCGCTCTTCGAGACGGCGGCGAATAATCTTCGCAAACCCCAGGACTGAGGTCAGGGGAGTGCGGAGTTCATGGCTGACCGTCGACAGAAAGGAGCTCTTTGCCGCATCGGCCTCTTCAGCCGCAGCGCGTGCGTGTGACGCTTCTTCGAATAGTTTGGCGTTATACAGAGAGACGCCGAGCGAAGATGCGATGGTCGCGAGCAGCCGCTCATCGGCTTCCGTGAACCGATTCTCCTGGTCAGTGGACTGCACGCTGATCACACCAACGACTTCACCGCCAGACGGAATCGGCACGCCCAGATACGACGCGCTCGGACGTCCCACCTGAGTGATGCCCAGCTTGCTGCGCGCTCCCGCCATATCTTCATTGATCAGCAGTGGCTCGCCCGTGCGAATGATCTGCGATGTTAGGCCGACGCCGAATGGGCGTGACTTCGCTTCCTCTCCATAGGTGTATGGAAAGTGCAGCATCATGTGGGCACGATCGAGAATCGAAACGTACACAATTGGCGCGTGGAACAGATCGCGGACCTGATCGCCTACGAGCTGAATCAGTCGATCTTTGTCGAGTTGAGTCGCGAGTGCCTGGCTGATGTGGTTGATCGTACTCAGTTCGGCGACTCGCTCGCTGACCTCGTGCTCGCGCTCATTGATCAACTGATAAGCATTTGCATTGTCGAGTGCGATGGAGGTGTATGCGGCCAGATTCTCAAGTAGGGTCAGGTGCTGCTGGCTGTAGGCGTTTTTCTTGAAGCTCTGAACACTGAGCACGCCCAAAACTCGCTCCTGTGCAATGAGCGGCAGGTAGATCATGGAAGCCGGAGGCTGAGCTACCGTACCATCAGAAAGGGCCCATCCATTATGCCGGTAGCCGGCAATGTACTTGGACGTTTCCGAGACATCGTTGAGCAGTATTGGTTTGAGGTTATCTATACACCACACAGCGAGTTGGCTCTTATCATCAGTGCTGCGGGTATACGGGGCGTATCGCTTGCCATTCTCAATCGCAAGGCTGTACTCGATGACGTGCTTTTCGGGCCGGTAGAGGCCGACGCCGAAAATGGATGCGTCAGCAATCTGGTTTACTCGCTCGTAGAGTTTAAAGAGGATTGTCTCGAGGTCGAGCGAGGCGGTAATCTCTTTGCCAATCTCGCTGAGCAGCTCTATGCTGTCTCTCTGTGCAGATATCTCATCGGCTTGCGAACGGATCTCCTGCGTGCGCTCGTTGACCGTGGCTTCGAGCATCCTCTTCTGCTCTTCGAGGGCCTCGGTCTTGCGACGGGCTCTGGAACGCTCGTAAAGAGAAATGAAGCGCCAGCCGGCTACCATGACGCATACGAAGAGGATGAAATACAGAATGTATGCCAGTGTCGTTCTGTACCAGGGTGGAAGGATGATGAATGCATAGGACCCTTCCCCTGTTCGGCCATCGACGGCCCTGGCTTTGACGCGCAGAACATATCTGCCCGGGCCTAGACCGCTGTAGTTTGCCTCCTTCTGGGTGTCCCACACAGACCAGTCCTTGTCGGCACCTTCGAGCAGATACTGGTAAGCGATATCGGCGGAATCTGAATAGGAAGCAGCGGCAAATTGGAATCGCACAGCGCTCGTGTGGGGCGGCAGGCGCAGTTCTTTACTGCCGGGAACAGTTTCTCCCCCAAATACAACCTGGGTCCCAGCATTGACCTGTCGAACGAGAGTGGGAAGTTCTTGCGTAGCCGTCGAGCGAACAAGTGGGTTGAAGCGAATCAAGTACTCGCCAACCGCCCACACTGATCCATCCTGATCGGCAAACACAGGCAATACCTTGAACTCGGTTAGTGTTCGATAGGTATCCTCATCGATGCGGACAGAGCCATCAGATTGCGGGTAGACACGAGCGATGCGGCGACTTCCCGAAGAAGACGTTGCCGTCCAGGTACTGCCATCATCCGTTTCACCCAACACCGCGCTGCCATCCGGTGCGTCGATGGGAAGTGCGGCACGGTTATCAACAACGAACTTGCGTGAACTGCGATCCCAACGATAGAGATTCTGGTTGCGATCGACTCCAATCCAAATGCTTCCAAGTGCCCAGTTCGCGCCGTTGGGACCAGTGGGCAGACCTTCGCGCTTGCCTATGAATTCGGCTTTTGAGTCCCGCATGCCCGTTGCTGCTACGGTGACCCGCAGAACCTGTCCATTTCCGCCGCCAGCCCATAGAGCGCCATCTCCGTCCTCGGCGAGAGTCCGGGCCTGGTACACGATCGGGAGCCGTCCCTCATCGATCCATCTCTGGCCGTCCCAGCGCATCGAGCTCAAACCATCGCTATGCCCTATGAAGACTCTTGATCGATTCTTGCGCGATTGAAGGAGCGAGTAGGTTTGCTCGGCAGGTCCATGTGTTCCGGCCATGGCAAATGTCATGGAGTTACTAGCGACAACCATGACGCCGTCACTCGTCGCGGTCAGGAGCTGATCTTTCTTATGGGCTGGGTCGTGGAAGATTCTGACGGTGAAAGCTTGCGTTGGCCCGGGAATTGAAACGATAGCTGGTCGATTTGTAATTGGATCGGAAGCTACCCTCTTCACAGGGGAGCCACTGGTATCCTCGGTCACATAGATCGAGCCCTGGAAGCGAACTGCATCCTGACCCGGTGTGCGGTCGAAAAAGGAGACGGGCGAGTGAACTTCGAAGCGCGTCACACCGGTACTGGTTCCGATCCACAGGGCGCCGTCGCGATCCTCGTAAGCACTAAGTGCATTAGAATCGAGAAGACCGTCCGGGACACTCAGGAACTGGCGCAGCTTGCCTTCGTGCGTCAGAAGGACCGCGCCTCCGTCCAAAGTGGTGATGCAGATGCTTCCATCCCGCAGCAGGATGGATGTGTAAACCTTATGCTGCTTAAGATAGCTGTCGACCTGCGTCGCAAAGGGTGTGACCTTCTCACCGTCGTAGAGGCTCAGAAGACCTTCCCGCTGACTGACGATGATACGTTTCTCATCGTAGGGATACAGAAACAGTTTTACGGAGTTCTTGTAGGTGTTGCCTCCGGCGACAGGCCTCAGTTCATCTCCCACCACCTCTTCGAGACCGATTCCGTTCTGGGCTGTGTATATGTGTCCTCGAACAGCAGAAAGGGCCTGATAACGGTCGCGGTCTCCGCGTGACCAGACGTGGATGGTGTTGCCAGACCATCGGAAAAGCTTCTCGTAGGATCGGAAGAACACTCCTTGCGGAGTTACCAGGGTCTGCCAGATATCTGTAAACTGCCGCTCATTTTCGGGCACCTTGTCGAGCAGCGAAACGAAGTGAAGCGAGCCCTTCGCATCGGCCTCGACGTACCCGAACGTGCCATTGCAACCAAGCCAAAGCCTGCCCGTTTCATCGAAAGCAAGGGACCGAACTGTGTCGCTGCCGGTTGAGGTCTTCCTCCAGGTGACTCCGTCGTATTCGATCAGATCTCCCCCGGATACGCCGATATACATAAGGCCTCGGCGGTCCTGGGCGATGGTCCAGATCTGCCCCTGCGAGTTGAGTTCCTTGTAGCTATGGCCCTGCGCAACTGGAAGGCCAATCTCCCCCGTTTGCGTGCTTGATTTGCTGGGCAAAGAGCCGCTGCCCTGCGCCAGGATCGGACAGGGAGTGGCCATTGCGAGAACTAACGACAGTACGAACAGTCTGCGGACGACGACGTCTTGGACCAATCGAGTGACCTAAGGTGCGGTGAGTGCAGAGAGCTGATCTGCAATGCCTGTTTGGGGGAACTAGTCGTTGAAGTTAACACGCAGATCTGAACCGTGCAATGCAATTGCCCAAGCTGCTTGATCTAATCGAAATATTTCTGGTTTTCAGCGGCTTGATCCTTGAGCAGAAGCGACCGCTCAAGGCAGATGTTCGGCAGGGGGCGTATGCACGGAACAATTGCGAAGCTCAGGCATTTGAGCCGGTCGCGGGCATGTCTGAGTTCTTAGGACGACCTCTTCTTTTTTGGGAGGTGACCCTTCTTTCTGGTCAAAACCTACTTCGATCATGGTTCGATTGCCTAAAAATGGGCGATGTTCGCCTCGAACCGGATATTTCGTGAAACGGGCGCTGAAGCCCGTGCTCAATGAGTTGGATTCGAGGGGGGGAGCGCACGCGTTCCGGCACGCGAACGCAACGCTCCTCGACTCGCTCAGCGCCTCAATGGCTGTACGCCAGGAGCGACTTGGCCATGTCGACGCAAGACACACGCACCTCGTGACAGCCGACGACTGCGTGTAGCAAACCAACTTCGCGCAATTCTCGACAGAGAATTCCTTGCCCAAGATTTGCCCAAGTTGCCTCCAAATGCAGAAACGGCCTCCGAACTACTATCGGAAGCCGTTTAGATTCATCGGAAATTTGGTTGCGGGGGCTGGATTTGAACCAGCGACCTTTGGGTTATGAGCCCAACGAGCTACCGGGCTGCTCCACCCCGCATTCTTAGTTTAGCAACGGGCCATACCCCGGTCAAATCTAGAGACAATCCAGCGGGACCTGCCACCCCATATTCCTTTACACTGCTCGCATATCTAACGCGACTGCGCTTGCGTCTCTCAAGCCTCGACGTTCCAATCCCTTAGCGGGGACCTCCGTTGACCAGGGCTGACGAGATTGGCGGTAAGTGAAACTGTCCACCTTTATAGGAGCCCACCGGATGCCCCAACTCTATGTCGTCGTTCTGGCAATCATCGCAGCTGTGCTCCTCGCGGTCGCAATCTATCGAACAACCCGGGTAAAGACCAAGGCCGACTACCTCGTGGCTGGGCGCTCGCTTCCGGCAGTTGTCCTCGTTCTAACGCTGCTCACTTCCTGGATCGGCGCCGGTTCCCTGTTCGCCGGTGCCGAGAATGCCTACAAGAATGGCTTTGCCGCTCTCTGGCAACCGGCGGGCGGATGGCTCGGCCTCCTGCTCATCTACTTCATCGCTCCTCGTGCCCGCAAATTCGCGCAGTTCACTCTGCCTGATCTTCTCGAAGCACGCTACAACCAGACCGCGCGCGTTCTCGGCACCCTGGCGATCCTCTTTGCTTACGTCGGAATCACCAGCTATCAGTTCAAGGGCGGCGGAGATGTCCTGCACCTCATCTTCCCGGATACGGTCTCGTCAGGGCTTGGAACCTACATCATTGCATTCTTCGTCATCGTTACAACTGCACTCGCCGGCATGTCCTCGGTCGCCTACATGGATGTCGCAATCGGCTCGCTCGTCACCTGTATTTGCATCATCGCCGCACCTTATCTACTTCATCAGGCCGGCGGCTGGTCCGCTCTGCATTCCTCGCTTCCTCCGCAGTACTTCCAACTCTTTGGCAATTACCGCCTCTCTCCCGAAGGGGTTCAACAGCCAGTCTTCTTCGGTCTCGTCCGTGCCCTCGAATTTCTGGTTCCCACCATGCTCCTCATGCTCGGCAACCAAGTGATGTATCAAAAGTTCTTCTCCGCAAGAAGCGAGAAGGACGCTCGCAACTCCGTTATTGGCTGGATCGTCGGCACTCTCGTCCTCGAAACCCTTATCGTTGCCATCGCTGTCTTTGGACGAGCCCTCTACCCCACCGGCGAAGTCGCCCTGCACCCACGCGAGGTAATTCCCTACACCGCCCGTCACGGACTCCCAGCCGTCCTCGGAGCGATACTCCTTGGCGCCGTTTTCGCCAAAGTCATCTCAACCGCTTCGAATTACCTGTTCTCCCCCGCGACCAATCTGGTCAACGACGTGTTCGTCCGCTATATCGCGCCAGATGCCTCCAACAAGCGGGTGCTCATCATTTCGCGGCTCGCCGTGGTGCTTCTCGGATGCTGGGCGCTGTACCAGGCCGTTTACGCCGAGAGCATTCTGCAGAAGATGCTTTGGGCCTACACCATCTACTCCGCGGCTCTCACCCCCGTCGTTCTCGCGGCCTTCTATTCCAAACGTGTTACGGCGTGGGGAGCTGTTGCAGCAATCGCCAGCGGCACTATCGTCACGCTCGCGTGGGACCTGCCCGCAGTCAGAGGACTTTTTCCGCACATCATCGCAGATCGCGATGCGATTTTCCCTGCTCTTTTCATCGCAGTCGCTGCGCTGATCATCGTCAGCCTTTTCACTGAAGCTCCAACGGAATCCCAGCTCGCCCAGGTAGCGGACTAGCAAACACCACATCACTCTATGCGATACCCCGATGGTCCGATTGACCTAGACTGATTAGTTGGAATGCCTCATGCCAAATCGCCCCTGCTGGGTTGAAATCTCAACCCGCGCGTTCGAAGACAACTACCGTTTTCTCTCCAGATTGGCCGGCCCCCAGGTTGAACTGCTTGCCATCGTAAAGGCGAACGCCTACGGTCACTCTCTCGAGCTTTGTGCTCCAGCTGCTATTCGGGCGGGAGCCAATTGGCTCGGGGTCACCAGCGTCGAAGAGGGTGTCGAAGCTCGACGCCTCTGCCCTGAAGCGCGAATCCTCGTCATCAGCGGAATCTTCCCCCATGATGGCGAAGATGTGGTTCGCAACAAGTTAACTGCAGTCGTGTGGGATTCCTGGCAGCTGGATATCCTCGAAGCCGCAGCGCGCTCACTGGGTGTCCGATCCATCTCCGTTCACCTCGAAATCGATACGGGCATGAGTCGTCAGGGAGCCGATCTTGCATCTCTCCCTTCGCTGCTCGCATCTTTCCGTCGTGACTATCCGCTCCGCCTCGAAGCAGTGATGACTCATCTGTTCGCCGCAGATGAAGCCGACGGGCAGGTCACAGAAGACCAGCTTTCGCGCATGAACGACGCCCTCATCACCGTTAAAGCGTCCGGCATACATCCCGGCATCCTGAACATTGGAAATTCCGCTGCATTGCTCTCCGGCCAGGCGAGCAACATCTCCAAGCTTGCAGCTCGTTTCGACATGAAGGCTCTGATGCGCCCGGGGCTTGCGCTATACGGACTCGTCCCCGAATACGATCCGCAGTTCTCATCCGCCGAGCCGATGTCGCTCGGACAGGCCCGTCTCAATCTCCGCCCAGTCCTCAGTTGGAAGTCACAAGTTGTGAGCGTTCACTCCGTCGATGCCGGCACTGTGGTCGGCTACAACGGAACCTTCGTCGCCACCGAGCCCATGCGTCTCGCGCTCATCGCTGCCGGATATGCAGACGGACTCGACCGCAAGCTTGGCAATCACTTTTCGTTGCTCGTACGCGGTCAACGTGCCCCAGTCGTCGGTCGCATCAGCATGGACCAGACCGTCGTCGACGTAACAGAAATTCCGGATGTAGTCCCCGGGGACGAAGTCGTTCTAATTGGCGCTCAAGACAGCGAAAAGATTTCTAGCTTTGATCATGCCCGCGCAGCTGGAACCATTCCGTGGGAGATATTTACGCGCATCGCGTCCCGCGTCCCGCGCGTCGCCATCTAACAGTTCCCAATCGTCCCAATCGAGCTTCCAGCCCCTACTGGCTGCGCGATCTCCAACTCCGCCGCTCCCGCCACTGCGGCAATCATTGCCTCCCTGCCCATCGCAGAGTTCAGCAGCATGTGGTAAAGCCCTCGCGCACACCACTCCTGCTGATAAAACTTGCGAATCACCGCCGCACGCCGCTTGTCATGTTCCGCGAGCCTCTGCTCCGCATGTTGCGCCTGCTTCGGAAACGCCTGGGCAAACCAGTCCCGCTTCGATTTCATCGTCGCGTAAACAAATACATGGAAGCATCCTGGGTTGCACGCAAGAGCACAGGCCGCACCTCGCCCGACCAGGACGCAATTGCCGGCTTTCGCTGCATCCATAATCTCTTCGCGAATGAGCGCCAGCATCCGTTCGGAGTCGAATACCTGATCATCGGAGAGCCCGGTCATCTGGTACGCCGTGTCGTGCCAGAACACCTTTCCGTAGCGGTAGTACCACGGGTCAAGCCGCTCATCGTATTTCGCCGCCAACTCCGGTGTGACGCCCGCACGCCGGGCAGCCGCACACACCAGTTCAGAGTCCAGCAGTCGCCAACCCAGCCGGTCAGCCAAATCATGGGCAAACTCCCCGCCGCGAGAACCATATTCGCGCTCAACTGTAATCACCCGGATCGGCGTCTGCCTCATACTCATCTCTCCCGTGCCTGGAGCATACAACCATGGAGCACTTGCCCGGCAAGTAAGTAGACACATTGAAAACGACTTCAGTTGCATCCCGCCGCATTCCCTAACAAACCCGGGCATACTTCAGCGCTCGTCACAGATACCTTGACTATCTACAACACGGGTTGTAGATAATCTAGGCATGGGAAAACCAAGCGACCTCGTTCAAGGCACCCTCGA
>Ga0068855_100000767_pt1 | contig 39546 bp, 35 predicted proteins | sample KBSCornC52_FD_66592 | JGI IMG/M metagenome (GOLD analysis project Ga0068855, IMG submission 66592) | Corn rhizosphere microbial communities from Kellogg Biological Station, Michigan, USA - KBS Corn C5-2 | ecosystem: Host-associated > Plants > Roots > Rhizosphere > Soil ...
CGTGAGCTCGCCGGCGACCTCACGCGCGGCCTCCTCGTTGAGATCGGCGACGACGACGTGCGCGCCGTTTTGCGCGAGCTGCCGCGCCGTCGCGCGGCCGATGCCGCTCGCTCCGCCGGTGATCACCGCGACGCGGCCCTGCAAATCCTGCATCATGCTACTCCGAAATCCGGGTCCACAGCTGCGACTTGCAGCCGAACCGGCCGAGCAAACAGCCGGCGCCCTTGAGCGTATCCTTGTTCACCACGCTGACCGTGCCGGAGAAGGTCTTGGCGATGTCCGGCACATAGACCTTGCCGCGCCACAGGCCCGGCTTTTCGTGGACGAAGCCGCGGAACAGCTGCAAGCCGATCAGATTGTCCGTCCCGCCCCTGCGCGCATCGGCGATCGCCTTGTCGTTCGCCCAGACGACGGTGCCGCACATCTTGTCGCCGCACGGCTCGGCGCGGACATGGACGCTGCCGCTCGGATTCTTCCACACGCCGAAGGAGCGATCGGCGGCGTGCGCGGTTGCGGGAAGAAACGCGACCACCGCGGCGATCAGCGGCAAGAACCGTCGAACCAAACTCATCCCCTATCTCCCAGCCCCTCTTCGTCATTCCCGCGAAAGCGGGAATCCAGTCGGCCTAGTCGAATTAGCGCACCGCCTGATGACAAGTCAGTCTGGATTCCCGCTTTCGCGGGAATGACGAGAAAAAGAAGCAGGTCACACCGCAAAGGTCGCGCCGCCGTCGATGCGGTGGTTGGTGCCGGTGATGTAGCCCGACAGCTCCGAGGCGAGGAAGGCGACGAGATCGGCGACCTCGCGCGCCTCGCCGGGCGTGCCGCGGACATTGCCGGGGCGCAGCTTGCGGGTGAAGGCGACCAGCGCTTCCTCCGGGCTCAGCCCCCGCTCCTTGCCGCCGGCCGCGACCTGCTGCTCGAACAAGGGCGTGCGGATCAGCCCGGGCGAGACGGTGTTGACCATCACCCCGTCTTTGCCGGCATAGCGCGACAGCGTCTTGGTGAGATTGTTGATCGCCGCCTTGGCTGCCGAATAATGCGCGTAATTCGCCTCGGGCTGGACGCCGGCGGCCGATGAGATGTTGATGATCCGGCCCCATTTCTGCGCCTGCATATGCGGCAGCACCGCGCGCGCGGCGCGCACCGCGCTCATCAGGTCGAGCTCCAGCGTCGCCATCCAATCCTCGTCGGTGATGTCGTCCCAGCGGAACGGCGCGTTGCCGCCGCCGGCGTTGTTGACCAGGATGTGGACCGTGCCGAAGCGGCGCACGGTCTCGTCGACGACATGCTGGATCGGCGCCGGCTTGCTGAAATCGGCCGAGATGGCGATCGCCTCGCCGCCCGCCGCGGCGATTGCCGCGACGGTTTCGTCGAGCGCCTCCTGGCCACGCGCGGCGACCACGACCTTGGCGCCCTCCGCCGCCAGCCGCTCGGCGATGGCGCGGCCGATACCCTTGCTGCCGCCGGTGACGATCGCGACCTTGCCCGCCAGTTTCAGATCCATCGCAACCCCTCCGGCGATTAGCGGGTGAAGAACCGGCCGTCCTCGGCCAGCCTTTTGAGCAGCGGCGCCGGCGCGAAAGCCGGCCCGCGCCGCGCCGCCAGCGCCTCCAGCCCGGCGACGACTTTGTCCAGCCCGATCTCGTCGGCCCAGGCCATCGGTCCGCCGGTGTAGACCGGCCAGCCATAGCCGAGGATCGCCGCGACATCGATGTCCGAGGCGCGCGCCGCGATCCCCTCCTCGAGCAGCTTCGCGCCCTCGTTGACGACCGGATACATCAAGGTCGCGAGAATCGTCGCGGTATCCTGCGCGCCGCCATTGGCGACGCCCTGCTCGGCCGCGAATGCCGCGATGACTTCGGCCGCAACCGGCGAAGGTGTCGGCCGCCGCTTCTCGTCATAATCATAAAAGCCGCCTCCCTGTTTCTGGCCGAGCCGGCCGTGCGCGATCAGCTGCTTGCGCAGATTGGGCCGTGGGTCGTCGCGCTCGATGACGTCGAGCCCGACCAGGTCGATCATCTGGAACGGGCCCATGGCGAAGCCGTAATCGGTGATGACCTTGTCGATCTCCGCGGGTGTCGGGCCTTCCAGCACCAGCGCCTCGGCCTGGCGCAGCCGCGGCATCATCAGCCGATTGGCGATGAAGCCGAAGCAGACGCGGCTGACCACGGGCAGCTTGCCGATCCGCTTGGCGGTCTTGAGCGCGGTCGCCAGCACGGTCTTCGATGTCTTCGCGCCGCGCACGACCTCGAGCAGCCGCATGACATTGGCCGGCGAGAAGAAGTGCAGGCCGAGCACCGACTCCGGCCGGCTGGTCGCCGCCGCGATCTCGTCGATGTCGAGGAAGGAGGTGTTGCTGGCGAGGATCGCGCCCGGCTTGGCGACCCTGTCGAGCTTGGCGAAGACCTCGCGCTTGACCGCCATGCTCTCATAGACCGCCTCGATGATGAGATCGGCCGAGGCGACCGCTGCGAGATCGAGCGCCGGCGTGATCAGCGCCATCCGCTGCGCGACCTGCTCGGCGGTCATCCGCCCTTTGGCGGCACTTGCCTCGTAGTTCTGGCGGATGGTGGCGATGCCGCGGTCAAGCGCGTCCTGGTTCATCTCGACCAAAGTCACCGGCACGCCGATATTCAGAAAATTCATCGCAATGCCGCCGCCCATCGTCCCGGCGCCGATCACCGCGACCGCGGCGATATCGAGCGTTGGTGTGTCGGCCGGGACATCGGGGATTTTGGCGGTGTCGCGCTCGGCGAAGAAGTAATGGCGTTGCGCACGGGACTCAGGCGTATCCTCCAGCTGGCGGAACAGCGCGACCTCGCGCTTCAGCCCCTCCTCGAACGGCAGCGACACCGCCGCCTCGACCGCCTGGATGATCGCCTCCGGCGCCTTGAAGCCGCGGAAGGCGCGCGCATTCTTCTCGCGAAAGGCCTGAAAGATCTCAGGTGTGGCGCGTGCCGGCGCGATCCTGTCATCGCGGTCGCGGATCTTGGTGAGCGGCGCGCGCTCGTCGGCGAGCTTGCGGGCAAAGGTAATCGCGTCCTCGCGCAGCCGGCCCTGCTCGGCCAACGCATCGATCAGCCCGCTCTCCAGCGCCTTGGCCGCGGCGATCGGCCGGCCCGAGGTCATCATCTCCAGCGCCGTCTCGACCCCGACGACGCGCGGCAGCCGCTGCGTGCCGCCAGCGCCGGGCAGAATGCCGAGATGGACCTCGGGCAGGCCGAGCTTCGCCGAAGGAACGGCGATGCGGTAATGGCAGGTCAGCGCCGTCTCCAGCCCGCCGCCGAGCGCGGTGCCGTGGATCGCGGCGACGATCGGCTTGGGGCTGGCCTCGATCCGGTCGAGGATGTCATGCAGGCTCGGCGGCAGAAAGGGCTTGCCGAACTCCGAAATATCGGCGCCGGCGAAGAAGGTCCGGCCGGCGCAGATGATGACGACGGCATCGACATCCGCATCGCCGATCAGGCTCGCCAGTCCCTCATCCAGCGCCTTGCGTACGGCCATCCCGAGCGCGTTGACGGGCGGGGAATCGATCGTCAGCACGCCGATCCGGTCTTCGACTATCGTGCTGCCGACGCCCGCCATGCCTCTCCGCCCTTATCTCCGGGCGCGGACCTTGCCCGCCGACAGAGAGGCGCGCAACGGGGGTCGATGCGGGTCAGTCGACCGGGATGACCAGCGGCTGGCCCTTGTCGACGACATAGGTCGAGACGATCACCAGCGGGCCGGCGCCGGTGTTACGGACGCTGTGGATTGTGTCGCGCGGCACCGAGAAGCTGTCGCCGCTGGCCAATTTCCATTCGGGCTTGCCCTTGATCAGCAGCGCCGCGCTGCCCTGGACGATATAGGCCATCTCCACGCCCGGATGGGTATGCAACGGCGTTCCCTTTCCCGCGGCGATCACCGTCTTGGCCGTCACCGCGCGGATTTGCGGGGCTTCGATCGGCTGCTCCTGGATGATGGTCCGGGTCACCGGCTCCGCATGCAGGCCTGACGCCGCGGCCAGCGAAAGGGTCGCGACAGGCAGGGTCAGGAAAGAGCCGAGGGATCGCATCGTGGCGCAGCTAGCATGGCATCCGGTAGACAAATCGTGAAGAGCCGGGCCGGCAGGGGTCATCGGCCGAGGGGTGACTCAGGCCGATTTTCTGCGTCATTGTCCGCCCAGGACGGAGTCGGGAGAGCGTCGGGCATGAAATTCGGCCTGTTTTACGAGCTGCAGCTGCCCAGGCCCTGGCCGGAGGGGCTGGAGCAGAAGCTGTTCCAGGATTCGCTCGACCAGGTCGAGCTCGCCGACCGGCTCGGCTTCGACAGCGTCTGGGCGGTCGAGCATCATTTCCTAGAGGAATATTCGCACTGTTCCTCGCCCGAGATCTTCCTTGCCGCCTGCTCGCAGCGGACGAAAAACCTCCGCCTCGGCCATGGCATCATGCTGATGCCACCCGGCTTCAACCAGCCGGCCCGCGCGGCCGAGCGCATCGCGACGCTCGATCTGGTCTCGAACGGCCGGGTCGATTGGGGCACGGGCGAGGCATCGACCCTGCTCGAGCTCGGCGGCTATGGCGTCTCGATCCCCGACAAGCATGACGCCTGGCTGGAGGCGGTCGAGCAGGCCGCGAACATGCTGGCGATGGAGCCCTATCCGGGCTTCGAAGGACGCTTTTTCTCGATGCCCTGCCGCAATGTTTTGCCGAAGCCGGTGCAGCGGCCGCATCCGCCGCTCTGGGTCGCCTGCTCCAACCGCGAGACGATCAAGCTCGCGGCTCGGCTCGGCATCGGCGCGCTCACCTTCGCCTTCGTCGATCCCGCCGAAGCGAAGCAATGGGTCGATGACTATTACCGCATCTTCAAGGAAGAATGCGTCCCTGTAGGCCATGCGGTGAACCCCAATTTCTGCATGGTCTCGAGTTTCGGCCTGCATCAGGACATCGACGTCGCCCGCGCTCGCTTTCGCGAGGGGTTCCGCTTCTTCCAGTTCGCGCTCGGCTGGCATTACGGCTTCGGCGAGCATCTCCCCGGGCGGACCAGCCTGTGGGAGAAATTCCAGATCGCGCTGCCGCACATGCCGTCGGATGCACCGGCCGAAGGCGGCATCACCAACCCCGCCGGGCTGCGCGAGCATCTGCGCAAATATCACGACGCCGGAGTCGACCAGGTCGCCTTCGTCCAGCAGGGCGGCAATACCAGGCACGAGCACATCATGGAGGCGATCGAGCTGTTCGCCGCGGAGGTGATGGGCGAGTTCCGGGCTGACGAGGATGAGCGGCTCGCGCGCAAGCAGGAAGAGTTGGCGCCCTTTATCGAGGCCGCGTTCAAGCGCAAGCAGGCGATCGCGCCGCTGCGCGACGACGAGATCGAACCGGTGGTCGCGCTTGGCCGCCAGATCGTCGAGAAGCCGGGCCGGCCGGGAGTCGACAAGCCGGCGCGGATCGGCTGGCGCGATGCGCTGCGGATCGGCGAGGCGGAAAAAGCCGCCGAGCCGGCGAAGAACACGAAAGCAGGTTGAGAATTGGGCCGATGAGCAGCCTGTCCGGAAAAGTAGCGTTGGTGACCGGCGCGGCGCGCGGGATCGGCGCCGGCATCGCTAGCCTGTTCGCGGCCGAAGGCGCGGCGGTGGTGATCGCCGACATCCTCGATGAGCGTGGCGAGGCGCTGGCCAGCGATATCGGGCGCGACGGCGGCAAGGCGATCTTTGCCCGCCTCGACGTCACCCTGGAGGGCGACTGGACCAAGGCTGTCGCCGCTACGATCGAGCGCTTCGGTCGGATCGACATCCTCATCAACGACGCCGGCATCCATGATCGGCGCGGCATCATCGACATCGATCTCGAAGGCTGGCGCAAGACGATGGCGGTCAACCTCGACGGCATGCTGCTCGGCATGCGCGCGGTGGCACCGGTGATCCGTGACGCCGGCGGCGGGTCGATCGTCAACATGTCCTCGGCCGCCGGACTCGCGGGCACGGCCTTCCCCGCCTACAGCGCAAGCAAATGGGCGGTGCGCGGACTGACCCGCTGCGCCGCGCTGGAATTCGCACCCTGGAATATTCGGGTCAATGCGATCTGTCCGGGACTGGTCGTCACCGAGCTCAACCAGGGGCAGCCCTATCTCGAGCCGGTGATCAAGGCCAACCCGCTCGGCCGCGCCGGCACGGTGGAAGACATCGCCAAGCTCGCCCTCTTCCTCGCCTCGGACGCCTCGGCCTATGTCACCGGCCAGGATCACATCGTCGACGGTGGGACCACCGCCGGCCTGCCATTGGCGCGGGTGAGCTGACGCATGGCCGGGGCCACACAACAGATCGACCTGCCGATGGTCGAGGCCGATGTGATCTACGGCCGCCGTGACGGCGATGCGCCGCAACTGCACAGCAACATGCCGATCGAGGCCCAGATCGCGATGGATCGTCATCGCATCCGGATTCGCGATGCACGTCCGATCGCCGACAGTCTTTCGCTGGATCGCGAAGGCTTCATCCTCCGCGACCATGCGGCGGTGACGCCGTTCGAGCCGGACTTCATTCCGTTCAATTTCGATCGCAAGCGCGACCTGCCGCCGATCAACCGCCGCTACGCCGAGGAGATGCTGCCGCTGATCGCCGAGCTGTCTGGCGGCGATGTGGTCGTGCCGCAGGCGGGCCGCATGACGCTGCGCGCAACGCCCAGGACCGGGCTGCCGACGTCGGATTCGACCGCGCCGCTGGTCCATCTCGACTACACGCCCAACGCGATCCGCGACGCGATCGCCCTAACCTTCGGCCTCGAGGGCCGCGACGTGCCGACGCATCGCCGCGTCGCGCTCTACCAGACATGGCGGGTGCTGGTGCCGCCGCCGCACGACAGCCTGCTCGCGATCTGCGATGCGTGGTCGGTCTCGGACGGCGCGACGATGGTGATGCAGACCTATACCGCGTCACGCGAGGCCGAGGCGGAGCAGATCGAGGTCCGGCTGTGCAGCTATGAGCCCGGCCATCGCTGGTATTATTTCAGCGACATGCGGCCCGACGAGCTGCTGATCTTCAAAGGCTATGACAGCGACCGCCCGCAATCGGCGAGCGGCGCCCATGTCGCCTTCGACAATCCGCTGGCGGACGAGCCGAACGGCCGCATCAGCATCGAGGCGCGCTACATTATTTTCTGGAATTAAGGCGCGGCGACCATCCCAATCCTTCCTCGTCATTCCCGCGGAGGCGGGAATCCAGAAGACGTGCCACTAGGCGCTGAAGTCGTTGCATCGTTCAGGCTGCTGGATTCCCGCATTCGCGGGAATGATGAATAAAATGGCTCGCCCGCTTACAACCGCAGCCACGTCCGCTGCACCCGGCCATCCTCGTAATAGTCGATGCCGCTGGGCGAGAGCCGCAGCTCGGCATGGTCGTTGGCGAGCCGCAATCCATCGCCTTCGCGCGTGACGGCATAGTCCATGAACGCGCCGAAGGTCACCGGGATCGCCATCGGCGCGGCTCCGGCTGCACCATGGACCATCGCTTCGCCGCCGTCGTAGCAATAGCGAAAGGCGCCGTCCTCAACCTCATAATGGCCGTAGAGCGCGACGACCGCCTTGCTGCCGTCGGCATTGTCCTTGATCAGCGTCGAGACCACCTGGCCCTGCATGATAACCCAGCGGCCATGGGCGATCGGCGGATAATCGACCTGGTCGCCGGTATGCCAGCTGGCCATTTCGTAGACCTGCTCGATCATGCCGCGGATCTCCGCTGCGGGCACCTTGCCGCCGCTCATCGCCTGTCTCCGTCGCGTCTTATTTTTTGAACTTGGGTATGATTTTCTCGCCCATCAGCCGGATCGTGTTCATCGTCTGCTCGTGGTTCACGCCGCTGAACTGGACCATGCCCATGAACTGATCGACGCCGATTGCTTCATACTGGCGGATGATCGCCTCGCATTGATCGGGCGTGCCGACGCAGATTCGCGCCTCGTTGATGAAGCCCTTGGCGCGCTCGATCGGATCGCCCTTGCCGTCGGCGATTTCCTGCCGCTCATGCGCCGAGGCGGAATACTCCTCATAGCCCGGCTGCTCGAGGATGCCGCCGAAATAGCGGGTGATCCGGCCCATATGCGCGACCGCATTCGGGCCGCCGATCTCGATGGCGGTCTTCTCATCCTCGTCGCAATAGACCAGCGTGAAGCAGGAGGTGGTATTGTTGATATAGTCGCCGATCGGATTGGTGCAGGCGGCGATGCCGGCGCGATAATTGTCGAGCCGTTCCTTGCACTCGGGCGGATTGGTCGCGGTGAAGCTGAGGCAGCCGACCCCCATCTCGCCGGCGGTGCGGAAGCTGGTCGGGCTGCCGCAGGCCATCCACATCGGCGGATGCGGCTTCTGGATCGGCTTGGGCACGACCACCCGCGGCGGCAGATCGACGTACTGGCCCTTGTAGCCGGGGAATTCACGCTGCCGCCACATCTCGGGGACGATGCGCATCGCCTCCTGCATCATGCCGCGGGCGTCGCCGGGAAAGATGCCGAAACCGCCGAGCTCGGTCATCGTCACCGAGCGGCCGCAGCCGAAATCGATTCGGCCGCGCGAGAGGATGTCGAGCGTCGCGATCCGCTCGGCGACCTTGAACGGATTGCTGAACGGCGGCGGCATCAGCACCACGCCATGGCCGATGCGGATCTTGCTGGTGTGTTGGGCGATCGCCGAGAGGGTGATCTCGGGGGCCGAGGAACGCGACAGATCCTCGAGGAAATGATGCTCTGGCAGCCAGATATACTCGAAGCCCATCTCCTCGGCGAACTTCGCCTGCTCGATGACTTCCCAGAAAACCTCCGATTCGGTCTTGCCGGTTGCCTCGAGATCGATCGGCAGGGCGATTTCGTAAATTAGCGAGAACTTCATGCTGGCTCCTCTCTCCCTGGCCGGACGGTCTTATGCCGCGCCTGGCCAATCCTGTGTCCCTGGTAGCAGGCCGCGGGGATCGTTGGCCGAAACCCGCCCCCGGAGTCACCCATTATCTGCGCGCTGGCCGCGATTTCTTGCAGCGGCTAGCATTTCCGGGACGGACAGGAGTCGGGATGGCCGAAACGCAACTGCTCGAACCGCGGCCGGCGCATGTCCCGGCCGAACTGGTCTTCGATTTCGACCTGTGGAACATCCCGGGCGCGCAGGAGGACGTGCAGCTCGCGACCTATGATTTCGCGCGGCGCTGCCCGGACATCTTCTGGAGCCCGCGCAACGGTGGCCATTGGGTCGCGAGCCGCGCCGCCGACATCGAGACGATGCAGCGCGACCACAGCCGCTTCAGCCACCATTGCTTCACCATCCCGAAGAAGCCGGAGGACATGCCGCGCGAGCTGCCGAGCGAGCTCGACCCGCCGCGCCACACCCCACTCCGCCGCCCGCTGACCGCGGCGCTGATGCCGAAGATTGTGTACGGTCTTGACGCGCAGGTGCGCAGCCTCTCCGCCGCGCTGATCGACGGCTTCCGCGATCGCGGCCATTGCGAGTTCATCGCCGAGTTCGGCGAGATCCTGCCGATCACCGTCTTCCTCGAATTCGTCAACCTGCCGGCGAGCGACCGTCACTTCCTGCTGCCCAAGGTCGCCCGCGTGGTGCGCGGCAGCACGCCCGAGATCCGTCATGACGCGTTGCTGGAGGTGATCGACTATATCGGTCGCATCGTCCGCGAGCGGCGCGCCGATCCCGGCACCGACATGCTCAGCGCGGTGGTCAATGCGATCGATCTCGACGGCGAGCGGATCAACGAGCCGGATGCCATCGCCTATGCCGGCACGGTGCTGTTCGGCGGCCTCGACACCGTCACTGCGATGCTGTCGTTCGTTGCCCGCTTCCTCGCGCGCAATCCCGAGCATCGCCGACAGCTCACCGCGCGGATCGATGGCGAGGGCTTCATGCGCCATGCGGTCGAGGAGCTGCTCCGCCGCCACGGCATCGCCAGCACCGCGCGGCTCATCACCCATGACATGGACTATAACGGCGCGCCCTTCCGCGCAGGCGAAATGGTCCTTGTCCTCAACATGCTTCACGGCCTCGACGAGCGGATGTTCGACCGTCCGCTGACGGTCGACTTCGCCCGCCCCGCGCCGATCCACCACGCGATCTTCGGCAATGGCCCGCACACCTGCCCGGGTGCGGTGCTGGCGCGCCGTGAGCTGCGCATCTTCCTGCAGGAATGGCTGCGCCGCATCCCCGATTTCGAGGTCACGCCCGGCAGCACGACAGTGACGACCACCGGCCTCGTCAGCGGCATCATCAAGCTCGAGCTGAGCTGGCCGGTCGGCGACTAGAACCGGAGCTCTGCGCCTCTCATTTTTTCGTCATTCCCGCGAAAGCGGGAATCCAGTCGGCGGGACGATGCGCCAAGTCCTATGCGGGTAATGCGACCCTCTGGATTCCCGCTTTCGCGGGAATGACGAAGAAGAAGGATGGACTAACGGGCCCCTCACACCTTCTCGAGAATGTGGATCGCGCAGCAGCTGCCCATATCCTGCGCGCCGCCGCAAACATGGGTGAGGCCGATCCGCGCGCCCTCGACCTGCCGCGCGCCGGCCTGGCCGCGCAGATGCGTCGCGATCTCGTAGATATTGGCGATGCCGGTCGCGCCGAGCGGATGGCCCTTCGACAGCAGCCCGCCCGACATGTTGACCGGGATGCGACCACCCAGCGTCGTTTCGCCCGCGTCGATCATCCGTCCTGACTCGCCGGGCGCGCACAGGCCGAGATTCTCGTAATGGACCAGCTCGGCGGTGGCGAAGCAGTCGTGCAGCTCGATCAGGTCGATGTCATCCGGCCCCAGCCCGGCCGCCTCATAGGCGCGATCGGCGGCGAGTCGCGTGACCATGTTGAAATCGGTCGCCGCCAGGTCGCGCGGGTCGAACGGGTCGCTGGTCATCACCGAGGCGCGGACCTTGATCGCCCGGTCCATCAGCCCGAGGCGCTTGGCCGCCGCTTCCGAGGCGAGCACCGCCGCGGCCGATCCGTCGACGTTCACCGAGCACATCAGCTTGGTGTTGGGATAGGCGATCATCTCCGCGCCCATCACCTGCTCCAGCGGTGTCTCGACCTGGTACATCGCCTTGGGGTTCATCGTCGAATGATGGTGGTTCTTGACCGAGACCTTGGCGAATTGCTCGAAGGTCGTGCCGTAGAGCCGCTGGTGCTCCAGCCCGACCAGCGCGAACATCGATGGCGGCGAGGTCGAGCCGATCGCCCCTTCCGGATTGAACGCGGCCGGCGCGCCGCCACCGGACAACATGCCCTTGCCCATCTGCTCGGCGCCGACCGCGAGGACGACGTCGTGGACCCCGGCGCGGATCGCCGTCCACGCCTCGCGAAAGGCGGTCGCGCCGGTCGCGCAGGCATTGGCGACATTGGTCACTGGAATGCCGGTCATGCCGATCATGCGCAGCATCCGCTGGCCGACCATCGCATTGGCCTCGTAGAGATTGCCGCAATAGAGTGCCTGCATGTCGGCGATGGTCAGCCCGGCATCGTCGAGCGCCATCAGCGCCGCCTCGGCGGCAAGCTGCGGCACCGTCTTCTCGGGGAAGCGGCCGAAGCGGATCATGTCGATCCCGACCAGATAAACGTCGGTCATCAGGCAGCCTCCTCGTCGGGGACGAAGATATAGGAAAGATAGGGCTGGCCCGCAGCATCCAGCTGGCCGCTGTCGCGGAAAGTCAGCCTGACCGGCATGTCGAAGCGGATCGCGGCCGGATCGGGCACGATGTCGGCCAAGGTCCCGCGCAGCGTCGCGCCGTCATCGAGATCGACCACCGCCATGACGAACGGCACCTTCACCCCTGGGAAGCTACGGTGAATGATGGTGTAGCTGTAGAGCTTGCCGCGCTCGGCCAGCGCCACCTCGGCCATCTCCCTGCGCGAGAAGCATTTCGGGCAAGCGACCGGCCGGGCGAGATAGACCTGCCCGCAATCCGCGCAGCGCGCGCCCGCCAGATAGGGCGGCGCATCGGCCGGTATCCTCAACTGGGGTATGGCCGGGACGAAATTGCTGCCAGCTTCCACGGGCTTCTCCTCGCGCGCTCCCTTCGCGGATCGCGCCGAGAGGTTCAAGCGCGATCAGGACGCGGGCGTCGCCGCCCGCAGCGAGGCCAGCACCGCCCGTCGCCGCCTGAGCGACTTCACCATCAGATAGCCCGCACCGACCGGCAGCAGCAGGAAGATGGCGATCGCCTGCCCGCCGCGCGGCTGGCCCGGCTTGATCCCGCCGTCGAACAAAGCGAAGGCCGTCGCGGCCGCGATCGGCAGCGAGACCAGCAACATGATCGCCTGACAGGCGAGACCCGCCGGCCGATTCCAGAAGCTGAGGCCTTCCGAGATCTCGGGCAACCCATGCCCAGACCGTGCGGCGATCGCGCGGATCGCCGCCACGAAATCGTCGAGCCGGGCCGCCGGGTCCGGTGACGGTATGCCGGCGGGGTTCTTGAGCATCTTTTGAGGCATGCGATAGGTCCGGCCGTCGCGCGTCACGACCTCGATGAGGCGATCGAATCCGCTCTCGACATGGCGGAAGGCGACGAGTTCGGAGAAAGGCAGCGTCGCGCGATGCGGCAGGCCCATCAGCGGGACGCTCGGGCGCTCCTCGATATGGATGCCATCCTTGTCGACGGCCCAGTGATGCGCGCGAAACACGCTGAGCAGGATCGCCAGCAGCGCGAAGAGGCAGACGCCAATGGTCGTGAAGAAGATGGGGGCACCATAGCCCGCGCTGTACAGCTTGATACCGGCGAAGACTCCGGCGGCCAGTACGGCAAGAACTCCGAGCAGCGCGGGAAGCGCGAACTCCTGCCGGCGATAGGTCGCCTGATAATCGGTCAGCCCTTCGCTCATGGCGGGATGATCCGAAGACGTGGCAGGTAAGTCAATCGCCGGAGGGTCAGTCGTCGGCGATACCGATGCTGGCGATGCGCCAGCCCGCCCCGCTCTTGTTCAGGCCGATGGACCAGCGATCGATGATGCTGATGAAATGGGTGCCGCCCTTGGTGTAGGCGCCGCTGTCCTTGAAACCGCGGTAGGTGACGATGACGTAGGCGTCAAAGGCGCCAGGCCCGTGATAGGTGAAGGGCTTGCCGATCGCGACCGTCATCTTGGCCCATTGCGATTCCGGCTTGGGGAGGCTGAGCACCGGGTCGAAGGCGGGCAGATCGTCCTTTCGAAGCTGGGCGATATAGGCGGACGAAATATAGCTCCGCAGCCTCGCTTGATTGTCGAAGGGCCGGCGGCCTGCGCGAAGCTCGCCGAGGTACCAATCATAGAAGCGTCGGAGATGCTCGACCGGCGATTTCGCGTCGGCGGGCGGCACGGCTTGCGCCCGCGCCATCGCTTGATGACCGCTCGCTGCCGATGCTGCTGCATTCGCCGCGGCGCCAGCCGCGAAAACCGCGGCTGCCAGCATGGCCAGCGGAAAGCATGCCATCCGCCCGCTCATCGCCCGAGCCTCACGAAGCTATAGGTGTCGACGAAGTCGCTGTAGGTCAGCGCCTCGGCAGTGCAGCGATAGGTCGGAGCGAACGGGTGAAATCCCGGCACGCCATAGCCGAGGCTGCGGCCGAGGCTGTTGACGCGGACCTGACCGTTGCCGGTAAAACTGTGCGACAGGTTCGAGGAGTCGACCCGCAGCACGACCACCTTGCCGCCGCTGATGCCGATCCGGCCGACCGCTTTCCCGCTCAACCGGTTCGTCACTCCCCATCCGCCAAGGGTCGGATGCATGCCATCATAGTCGAGCAGGATCGTGCCGTCGGGCTTGATCGTCGTCAGGATGCCCTCGCCGCCGCCGCTGCTGCCACTGCCGCTCGTCGCGCGGATCAACACGGAGCGCCAGCGGCCGACGAGGCACTGGTCGAACTTGCCGACCGGGCCAGTGACGCCGCGGATTTGCTTGATCGGCCTGCGCTGGCCGCCACCGCCATTGCCACCGCTGCCGCCGCCATTCGGCTGGCCGGCGTTTTTACGCACCCAGACATGGACCTGATAGCGCGTGCGGGTGGCGTTATCGGTGAAGTCGATGAAGGCGTCGCCCTCGTTGACCGAATAGACCATGATCCGGTTGGCGGTATCGGTCCGAGCCGTCACTGCGGCCGGATTGCTCGTCGCAGGGCGGCTGATCTGATGTGGGCCGTAGCCAGGCACGTTGACCGGCTGGCTGCGCTGCGGCGGAATGATGATCTGCGGTAGCTGCACCCGGCTGCGGTCGTAGCCGGCACTAGCCACCGTTGCCGAATTCACCACCCAAACCGGCTGGCGGTAGGCGATCCGATGGGCGCTGTCCCAGAAGTCGACCTCGACCCGGCCGACCGGCTTGTCGCCGGCGATCTGCACCTGGTTGATGCGATAGGCATAGGCCCTCACAGCCTGATTGTTCGAATGAACGCCGGTAACGGTTGCGCCGGGTAGCGGAGCGGTGACGTAATGCGTTCGCCCAACCTCGATCTCGACTTGCTGCAGAACGACCGGGTTGCCGGCCGACTGCGCGTGAGCCGCCACCGCCGCTCCCAGCGCGGCGATCGAGCTGAAGCCGACGATGAACGAGGCATGTCGCATGACCAGTCCTCCAGGGTTCCATCCCGTCACGAGGCGGATCATCCGCCCCTCTGCCCTGCGTCGTTCGATTGCGGCAGAAGGTTCAAACCACCGCGACGATACCGAGTTCTTTTTCAACAGGGCCGCATGATGGGTCGTCGGCCGGAAGACCTGGAAAGGGTCAGCTTATGCGGAAAATGGTGCTGCCGGTGAGGATTGAACTCACGACCTCAGCCTTACCAAGGATGCGCTCTACCACTGAGCTACGGCAGCATGACCGGCGTGCGGACGGCGCGGGCTATGGCTGCTGCACCCCATCACGTCAAGGCGACAGGCGTCGCGACTTGCGCTAACCGGCTGCCATGCCTCGCCAGGATCCGGATCGGGAACGCCGCCTCGCCGCTGCGCTGCGTGCCAATCTCAGGCGGCGCAAGGCCGGCTCAGCCGAGCGGGCGGGTGACCTCGCGCAGCCAGGCGGCAGTGTCGGCGGGGACGAGCGGACCGATCTCGGCGAGGACGCGGGCGTGATAGGCGTCGAGCCAGGCGATCTCGACCGGGGACATCAGCGCCAGATCGACGAGTGAGCGGTCCATCGGCGCCAGCGTCAGCGTCTCGAACGCCATCATCTCCTTCTCGGCGCCCTCCATCTCGAGCGACCTGACCAGCACGAGATTCTCGATGCGGATGCCATAGGCGCCGGTCTTGTAATAGCCGGGCTCGTCCGAGACGATCATGCCGGGCTGGAGCGGCTCGTCATTGCCGGTCGAGGCGATCCGCTGCGGCCCTTCATGGACGCTGAGATAGCTGCCGACGCCATGGCCGGTGCCATGGGCGTAATCCAGCCCCGCGGCCCATAGGAACTGACGCGCGAGGACGTCGAGCTGACTGCCGCGCGTGCCCTTGGGGAAGACCGCGGAGGCGATCGCGATATGGCCCTTGAGGACGCGGGTGAAGCGGTCCTTCATCTCGGCGCTCGGCTCGCCGATCGCGACCGCGCGGGTCACATCGGTGGTGCCGTCAGGGTATTGCCCGCCGGAATCGACCAGATAGAGCGTCCCTGGCTCGAGCGTGCGATTGGTCTTGGGGCTGGAGCGGTAATGGACCACCGCGCCATTCGGCCCGGCGCCCGAGATCGTGTCGAACGAGAGGTCGCGGAGCTGGCCGGTCTCGGCGCGGAACGCCTCCAGCCGGTCGGAGGCGGTCAGCTCGTCGAGCCAGCCCTTGGCCGCCTCGGTCGACAGCCAGTGGAGGAAGCGGGTCAGCGCCGCGCCGTCGCGGTGATGGGCGGCGCGGGTGCCGGCGATCTCCGCCTCGTTCTTGATCGCCTTGGGCAGGAAGACGGGATCCTTGGCCTCGACGGCATGATCGCCCAGCGCCTCGAAAATCGCCGCGACCGAGCGCTCGGGGTCGACCGCGACCTTGCCTTCGGCGCCGGCCAGCGCTTTCGCAAAGTCCTCGCGCGGGTGCAGCCGCACCGCTTCGCCGAGATGGGCGCGCACGGCATCGTCGATCTTGCCAGGATCGACATAGAGATCAGCGCTGGCGTCGGCGCGGACGATGGCGAAGGCCAGCGCCACCGGTGTGCGGGCAACGTCCTGGCCGCGGATGTTGAAGGTCCAGGCGATCGAATCGAGCGCGGCGAGAACGACCGCGTCATAGCCGTTGTCCGTCAGCCATTGGGCGATGGCGGCGCGCTTCTCGGCCGAGCTTTTACCGGCGAGGCTGTCGGGATGGACGACCAGCCGGGCGGCCGAGGGCTGAGGCCGATCGGTCCAGATCGCGTCGACCGGATTGGCCTCGACCGGCACCAGCTCGGCGCCGCGGCTGGCCAGCGCCTCGCGCGCCGCCCGCACCCAGCCGCGGGTGTGCAGCCAGGGATCATAGCCGATCCGCGCGCCATCCGGCGCATTGGCCTTCAGCCATTGCGCGACGCTGGTCTCGGGGACCGACTGATAGCTCCAATGCTTGGCGTCGACCTGATCGCGGACCTGGAGGGTGTAGCGGCCGTCGACGAAGATCGCCGCCTCGGCCGGCAGCACCACCGCCGAGCCGGCCGACCCTTCGAAGCCGGTCAGCCAGGCGAGCCTTTGGGCATAGCTGCCGACATATTCGCTCATATGCTCGTCGGTCAGCGGCACGACGAAGCCGTCGAGCGCCTGCGTCGCAAGCTGCGCGCGCAAGGCTTTGAGGCGGTCTTCGTGGGTCGACATCGACGGCGTTCCCTTGCTGGTCTCGTGCAGGAAAGATAGGCGCTCGGGCGTTACCTCGCCAGCATCCAGTCAGGAAGGCCGCCACCCCGATGTCAGATTCGTCGCTTCCGCCGCCGCCGGTCGCCGCGCGGAAGCCGCACAGCTTCACCCGCCATGGTCGCACCGTCGAGGATCCCTGGGCCTGGCTGAAGGATCCGGGCTATCCCACTGTCGAGGACCCCGAAATCCTTGGCTATCTCAATGAGGAGAATGCCTATTTCGAGGCGGCGATGGCGCCGCACCGGCCATTGATCGACGCGATCTTCGCCGAGATGAAGGGCCGGATGAAGGAGGATGAGACGAGCGTGCCGGTCCAGGACGGCGACTGGCTGTACTGGTGGGCATTTCGCCCCGGCGGGCAATATCGCATCTGGTATCGCCGTCCGGCGATCGGCGGGCCCGAGCTGGTTATCCTCGACGAGGAGGCCGAGGCGGCTGGCCATGAGTATTTCCGGCTCGGTGCGCAGGCGGTCAGCCCCGACGGGCGGATGCTCGCCTGGACCGGCGACACCGACGGCTCCGAACGCTTCGCCCTCAGGATCCGCGATCTCGCGACCGGCGCGGACATCGAGACCGTCAGCAGCGTCGTCAATGGCGCGGTGGTCTGGTCGGCAAGCGGCGATGCCGTGCTCTTCGCCGAGGTCAACGACAATTGGCGGACCTATCGCGCGCAATTGCATCGGCTCGGCGCCGACCCGGCGGCGGCGGTCACGGTCTATGAGGAAACCGAGGACACCGGCTTCAACGTCGGTGTCGGCCGCACCCAGGATCGCCAATGGCTGATTGTCTCGACCGGCGATCACGTCACCAGCGAGGTCCGGCTGCTGGCAAGTGCGCGGCCGGATGAGCCGCCGCTGCTGGTGTCGCGGCGGCAGGCCGGGCGGCGCTATTCGATCGATGCCGCCCATGGCTGGCTGTGGGTGCTGACCAATGACGAGCACGTCAATTTCCGGCTCGCGCGCGCCGATCCCGGCCAGCCGGATCAGTGGCAGACCGTCATACCCGGCTCCGAGCATGTCTATCTGCGCGGGGTGAGCGCCTTCGCGCGCCATCTCGTCATCGAGGAGCGTCTCGGCGGGCTCGACCAGATCCGGCTGCGCGATCATGACGGGCTCGAGCATCACATCGCCTTTCCCGAGGCAAGCTACACGGCCGGCCTCGGCAGCAATCCGATGTTCGATCCGCCGGCCTATCGCGTCGGCTATGCCTCGATGATCACCCCCGACACGGTCTATGACTATCATCCCGCCGATCGCCGGCTCGAGGTGCTCAAGGTCCGCGAGGTGCCCTCGGGCTATGATCCATCGGCTTATGCCACCGAGCGCCTCTCGATCACGGCGCGCGACGGCACGAAAATCCCGGTCTCGGTGATTTACCGGCGCGATTTCATCAAGGACGGCAACGGCAGCCTGATGCTTTACGGCTATGGCGCCTATGGCCTGGCGATCCCGCCGAGCTTCTCGACCAGCCGGCTCAGCCTGGTCGATCGCGGCTATGCCTATGCCATCGCCCATATCCGCGGCGGCGACGATCTCGGCTATCGCTGGTATCTCGACGGCAAGGCCGCCGCAAGATGGCATACATTCAATGACTTCTCGGACGTTGCTCGGGGTCTGATCGAGCTAGGCTTCGCCAAAGCTGGCCGCATCGCGATCAACGGTGGATCGGCCGGCGGCGAGCTGATGGGCGTCGTCGCCAACACCGATCCCGACCTCTGGGGTGCCGTCGTTGCCGACGTGCCCTTCGTCGACGTGCTCAACACCATGCTCGACGACAGCCTGCCGCTGACGCCCGGCGAATGGCCCGAATGGGGCAATCCGATCGAGGATAGCGGTGCCTTCGCATTGATCGCGAGCTACAGCCCCTATGACAATGTCGTCGCGCAGGATTATCCGCCGATGATGATCACCGCCGGGCTCAACGACCCACGCGTGACCTACTGGGAGCCGGCCAAATGGGCGGCGCGGCTGCGCGCGACCAAGACCGACGCCAATCCGCTGCTGCTCAAGACCAATATGGGCGCGGGCCATGGCGGCAAATCCGGCCGCTACACCGCGCTCGAGGAGCTCGCCGAGGCTTACGGGTTCATCCTCTCGACCATGGGCCCGGCTCGACAGATCGGCACTGACGATACATAAGCCGCGATCGACCGGGGCGTCGCCCCGCGATGCGAAGCGCTGCGGAGCCGATGAGCCTCGTCATTCTCACCACCATCGAGCTGGCCGCGATCACGACGATCCTGCTGCTCATCCTGGCGACGCCGCTCGCCTGGTGGCTGGCGCGCAGCCCGCGCTGGTGGAAGGAGATCCCCGGCGCGATCGCCGCCCTGCCGCTGGTGCTGCCGCCGACCGTGCTCGGCTTCTACATGCTCGTCGCGCTGAGCCCGAGCAGCCCGTTGATGGCGCTGCTGCACCCCTTCGGCATCCGCACCCTCGCCTTCACCTTCACCGGCCTGGTGATCGGCTCGCTGTTCTACTCGCTGCCCTTCGCCGTCCAGCCGCTGCGCAACAGCTTCGAGGCGGTCGGCAGCCGTCCGCTGGAGATCGCCGCTACGATGGGCGTCGGGCCGCTCGAGCGCTTCCTGAGCGTCGCTCTGCCCTTGTCGCGACGCGGCTTCGTCTCGGCCGCGATCCTGGTCTTCGCCCATACCGTCGGCGAGTTCGGCGTGGTGCTGATGATCGGCGGCAATATCCCGGGCCAAACCGAGGTGCTCTCGACCCGGATCTACCAGCTGGTGGAATCGATGCAGTTCGGCGATGCCCATCGCATCGCCGCGGGCATGGTCACCTTCGCCTTTCTCGCCCTGTTCGCGCTGCTCCTGGTCGAGCGGCGGATGACGCGGATGATGCCGTGACGATCGACGTTTCCCTCCAGGGCCGGCGCGGCAGCTTCGCGCTCGACGCCGAATTTTCGGTTCCGGCGAGCGGCGTCACCGCGCTGTTTGGCCCTTCGGGCTCGGGCAAGACCACGATCCTGCGCGCCATTGCCGGGCTGGAGCGTCTCGCCGGAGGGGTCGCGATCGACGGCGAGGTCTGGCAGGATGAGCGCCGCTTCGTGCCGCCGCATCGCCGCCGGGCGGGGATGGTCTTCTCCGGCGGCAACCTGCTGCCGCATCTGTCGGTCCGCGATAATCTGCGCTTCGCGCGGAAAGCCGGCGGTGGCGACATCGAGGCGGCGATTGCGGCGACCGGCATCGACCCCCTGCTCGGCCACCACCCGGCCCAGCTCTCAGCCGGCGAGTCGCAGCGAGCCGCCATTGCCCGCGCTTTGTCCGCGGCGCCACGGCTGCTGCTGCTCGACGAGCCGCTGTCGGGGCTCGACGATGACGCGCGGTCGCGGATGCTGGACGTGCTGAGCGAGGTATTCGAGCGGTCCGGCCTGCCGGTGATCTATGTCAGCCATGCCCGCGACGAGATCGCGCGGCTGACCGATCGCGTGCTGCTGATCGCGGAGGGCCGAGTCGCGGGCCGCGGTGAGCCGGCCATCGCTGCAGCCGGCTTGGCTGGGTCCTTGCCGCCCACGTCGCTGTGGGCGGCAAATTAACCGCAATCTGGGTCTGGAAGCCCGGTCAGCCGGCGACGCCGGCCCGGCGAGTCAGGAGGAGAGGATCATCTCCTTGACCTTCAGTTTTTCCTTCTTGAGCCTCGCCATGAGGATCGTGTCTGGGGCCGGCCTGCGGAGTTCTTCAGCGATCTGTTGATCGAGGTCGGCGTGCCTAAGTTCGAGTGCAGACACATGAGCGTTCATGCGCATCTCCCGTCTTACAACTGGCGGAGAGAGTACATCATAGTTCTTTCCAAATGTCTCGCGTGATTGCGACAGGCTGCGCGTGACGGCGGCTGAAGCGCGGCAGTTGAGCAACGCCCCGATCGGCCGTATTTTAACCCATCGCGCGGGAGCATCGTCTTGGACGAGTCGGAGGAGATTAAACGCCGGATCGCGCAGCTCGAGGTGGAGCATCGCGACCTCGACGCTGCGATCGAGGCACTGGCCGCCCAGACCGGCCATGACCAGCTTCTCACCGCCCGGCTGAAGAAGCGCAAATTGCTGCTGCGCGACGAGATTGCCGAGCTGGTCGACCAGATCGTCCCCGACATCATCGCCTGACGCGGTAGAAGACGCAGCGCTCTTACCCGTCACCCCGGGCTTGAGCCGGGGTCCCGCTTCTTCCTTCAACCGATACGCGCCGATAATCGCCCCGCACCTGGGCAAGCGGGACCCCGGGTCAAGCCCGGGGTGACGATCAAGGGGCGGCGTTCGGACACGAAAAAGGGCCGGCCCAGCCGGACCGGCCCTTCTTTACCGTACGGAAACCAGCCTTAGGCCGCCTTGCGGCTTTCCTCGCTGGCGTCGGTGAGGTTTCCCTCAACGGTTTCGCCGATGGCGATCTTGCGCGGCTTCTTGTGCTCGGGGACCTCGCGGACGAGATCGATGTTGAGCAGGCCGTTCTGGTAGGAGGCGCCAGTCACCTTGATCGTATCGGCCAGCTGGAAGCGCCGCTCGAAGGCGCGCTTGGCGATGCCGCGATGGAGGAACTGCCGCTCGGCGCGCTCCTCGCTGTCGCCGGCGCGGCCGGTGATCACCAGGGTGTTCTCCTGGACGGTCAGATCCAGCTCGTCCTGGGCAAAGCCGGCAACCGCCATCGCGATGCGATAGGCGCCTTCGCCGGTCTTCTCGATGTTATAGGGGGGATAAGGCTCGCCTTCGCCGCGGGTGGCGTGGTCGACAAGCCGGTTGAGATTTTCAAAACCAACAGAAGAGCGCAGCAGAGGCGCAAAATCAAAGGCACGCATAGGCCCAATCCTTTCATCAAAGCGATCGAGAATGGCCCGCGGATTCCCGCCGAACCAAAATGCCTCCGCGCCCCGCAACCGGCGACGCCTTGGCACCCAGGACATGGGTAACAAGGCACCGATTTCAAGGGATTGAACCGCAGATATCGTATTGCCCGCGAATCTTTCTCGGCTCTTAACCTTCTTTCTAGCTGCCGCCGTCAAAGCAGCTGTGGCAGAGCGCGAATAGGAGGCGCCATGCAGAGCCGATTGACGACCAGATTGGTCGACAGTCTCTACGTTGAAGCGATGGTGCTGGCCGACGAGGCGCGTGCCTATTTCGACGATCATGGCCGCAGCGATCGCGAAGCTCTCGATCCGATCATCCGCGTCAGCTTCTCCTGTGAATCGCTGAAAGTGACGACCCGGCTGATGCACGTCGTCGCCTGGCTCCTCACCCGCCGTGCGGTCGAGGCTGGCGAAATCGACGCACTGGAGGCCCGCGCGTTGTCGCGTCGGCTCGGCATCGCACCGGTCAGCGAGCCGGCGGCGGTCGAGCAGCTGCCGGCGCTCGCCCGTTCGCTGGTCGATGCCAGCGCCGATCTCTACGCCCGCGTCGCGCGGCTCGATCAGGAAATCGATCGCGATGGGCCGGTCAGCCCGGCACGATCGTTACTTGCCCGGCTCGAACGCTCGCTTTGATCGGCACAAGCTGGCGGCTGTTGCGTTCATCCGCCAGACAGAGCCTCCAAGGTAGCGGCGAGTCGGCCGCGGTCATCATGAGTAGCCCGATTGACTGATCAGACTGATGATGAGCCGCGCCGCTGGTCCCGTCGGCGAGGCCTGTTGTTCACATTGCTGGGGCTCGTCGTGCTGGCCCTGCTGGTTTGGCGCTGCTCGGGCAGCGACGGCGGCAGCAAGCGCGGCAGTCGCGCGCGGCCGCCGGCGACGGTCGGCACGGACAAGGCGACCGCGAGCGACATGCCGGTCACGCTGTCGGCGATCGGGACGGTGCAGCCGATCGTCGCTGCGACCGTGCGCACCCAATTGGCCGGCGTGCTGTTCAGCCTCGATTTCCGCGAGGGGCAAGTCGTCCGCAAGGGCCAGAAGATCGCCCAGATCGATCCACGTCCCTTCCGCCTCGCGCTCGACCAGGCGCAGGGCACATTGGCGCGCGACCAGGCACAGCTTGCGGATGCCCGGCTGATCCTGTCGCGCTATCGCACCCTGCTCTCCCAGGATTCGATCGCCCGCCAGCAGGTCGACACCCAGGCGGCGACGGTCCACCAGCTCGAAGGCACGGTCGAGGCGGATCAGGCCGCGGTCGGCACCGCCAGGCTCAACCTCAACTATACCTCGATCTCGGCGCCGGTCGCCGGCCGCATCGGCCTGCGCCAGGCCGATATCGGCAATTACGTCACGCCCGGTGACACCACTGGCATCGTCGTCATCACCGAGACCGATCCGATCGACGTCTCCTTCGCCCTGCCGCAGGATCAGTTTCCCAAGGTTCAGGCGCGGCTGTCGCAGGCCGGCAGCCTGCCGGTCACGGCGATGGACCAGGCCGGGACGACCGTGCTGGCGAAAGGCCGCTTCCTCACCTTCGACAATCAGATCGACACGACCACCGGGACGGTGAAGGCCAAGGCGCGGTTCGCCAATGGTGATGGCCGGCTGTTCCCCAATCAGTTCGTCAATGTCTCGCTGCTGGTCGACACGCTGGCGCGGGCAGTGACGGTCCCGGTAACCGCGGTCCGCCACGGCGCGCAGGGCGACTTCGTCTTCCTGCTGATGCCCGACCGCACCGCCAAGTTGAGCTTGGTCAAGACCGGTCCATCGGTTGGCGGCAAGATCGCGATCCTGTCCGGTGTGAAGCTCGGCGACACGGTCATCACCGAAGGCGCCGACCGGGTCGACGACGGCTCGAAAGTGTCGTTGCCCGGCGATCGGCGGGGCGCCGGCGGCAAGGGTGGTGGCTGGCGCAAGGGCGGCGACGGAAGCGGGGGCGGCTGGCAGGGTCGCCATAAGCGGCGCCAGTCCGGCGGCGGGGAATCGCCGTGAGCGAGGAGGACCTCGCGCCCGCGGCCGAAGGTCCCAATCCTTCCCGACCCTTCATCCGGCGGCCGGTGGCAACGACGCTGCTGATGGTCGCGATCCTGCTCGCCGGGCTGGTCGGCTACCGCTTCCTGCCGCTCTCGGCGCTGCCCGAGGTCGATTATCCGACGATTCAGGTGTCGACGCTCTATCCCGGCGCCAGCCCGGACGTGATGGCGGTGACGGTGACCGGTCCGCTCGAACGCCAGTTCGGCGATATGGCGGGGCTGGCACGCATGTCGTCGACCTCCTCGGCCGGCGCCTCGGTCGTTACTCTGCAGTTCAATCTCGATCTGCCGCTCGACGTCGCCGAGCAGGAAGTGCAGGCGGCGATCAACGCCGCCAACACCCTGCTCCCCTCCGATCTGCCGGCGCCGCCGATCTATTCGAAGGTCAATCCGGCCGATGCGCCGGTGCTGACGCTCGGCATCAGCTCGCGGACCCGGCCGCTCGCCGAGGTCCAGAACATGGTCGACCAGCGTGTCGCCAACAAGATCGCCCAGGTCTCCGGCGTCGGCCAGGTTTCGCTTTCGGGCGGTCAGCGCCCGGCCGTGAGGATCCAGGCGGACACCGATGCCCTGGCGGCGCGCGGCCTGTCGATGGACACGCTGCGCGCGGTGATTGCGGCGGCCAATGCCAACAGCGCCAAGGGCAGCTTTGACGGTCCGACCCGGTCCTGGACGATCGATTCCAATGACCAGCTCGCGACTGCAGAGGAATATGCCGATCTCACCGTCGCGTACCAGAACGGCGCGCCAGTGCGGCTGCGCGACGTCGCCAAGGTGATCGACGGCTCCGAGAATGTCCGCATCGGCGCGTGGATGAACCGGACGCCGGCGATCATCGTTGACGTCCGCCGGCAGCCCGGCGCCAACGTCATCGCCACGGTCGATTCGATCAAGGCGGCGCTGCCCGATCTCGAGGCGAGCCTGCCCGAGGACGTTCACACCACCCTGCTGACCGATCGTACCGCCGGGATCCGCGCCTCGGTCCATGATGTCCAGATCGAGCTGGTGATCGCGGTGGTGCTGGTGACACTCGCGATCTTCCTGTTCCTCGGCAGTCCGCGGGCGACCGTGATCGCCTCGGTCGCCGTGCCGCTGTCGCTGGTCGGCAGCTTTGCTGCGACCTATCTGCTCGGCTTCTCGCTCAACAATCTGACGCTGATGGCGCTGACGATCGCGTCAGGATTCGTCGTCGACGATGCGATCGTCGTCATCGAGAATATCGAGCGGCATATCGAGGAGGGCCAGAAGCCGATGAACGCCGCGCTCGCCGGCACGCGCGAGATCGGCTTCACCATCATGTCGCTGACCGTCAGCCTGATCGCGGTGCTGATCCCGCTGCTGTTCATGGGCGATGTCGTCGGCCGCTTGTTCCGCGAGTTCGCCGTGACGCTGGCGATCACGATCCTGATCTCGGCAGCCGTGTCGCTGACGCTGGTGCCGATGCTGTCGGCGCGCTGGATGCGTTTGCACGAGGCGGGCCATGCGCCGAAGCTGGCGCAGCGCACGCTGGTCTGGTTCGACCAGATTAGCCGGCACTATGGCCGCGGGCTCGATTGGGTGCTGGCGCGGCAGCGGCAGGTGCTGCTGGTGTTCCTTGGCCTGATCGCGCTGACCGGCCTGTTGTTCATCGTCATCCCCAAGGGCCTGTTCCCCGAGCAGGATACCGGCCAGCTCCAGGCGGTCGTCGCGGCCGACCAGAGCGTCTCCTTCCCGCGCATGGCCGCGATCCAGCAGCGCGTCGCCGATGCCCTGCTCGAGGATCCCGATGTCGCAAGCCTCAGCTCCAATGTCGGCGTCGACGGCCAGAATCCGACACTCAACAGCGGCCGCATGCTGATCAACCTGGTTCCCAAGGGCGACCGGTCGAGCCAGACGAAGACGATCAGCCGGCTGCGCGAGCGCGCCGCCGCCGTCGTCGGGTCGACGCTCTATATCCGCCCGGTGCAGGATCTGACGATCGATGCCGAGGGCGGCCCAACCGCCTATCGCCTGTCGCTGCAGGGCGCGGACGAGCAATTGGTCACCAGCTGGGCCGGCAAGCTGGTCGACGAGCTGCAGAACGACCGCCGTCTCGCCCGGGTCACCTCGGACGTCCAGGCGCAGGGGCGCGCGGTGACGGTCAGGGTCGACCGGGACACCGCCGCGCGGCTCGGGATCAGCGTCGCAACCGTCGACTCCGCGCTCTACAACGCCTTCGGCCAGCGCATCATCTCGACCATCTTCACCCAGTCGACCCAGTACCGCGTGATCCTTGAAAGCAAGCCGGGGGTGATCACCACGCCCGACGAATTGCAGCGGGTCTATGTCCCCGGCAACGCAGGGCCGGTGCCGCTCACCGCGATCGCCCAGGTCGTCACCGGCTCGGCGCCACTCGTCGTCACCCGCGTCGCCCAGTTCCCCGCGGCGACGATCGGCTTCGACCTTGCGCCGGGCGTCTCGCTCGGCGCCGCCACCGCGGCGATCAGCCGGGCGGAGGAACGCATCGGCATGCCGCCGGCGATCACCACCGTCTTCCTCGGCGCGGCCAATGCCTTCCGCGCATCGCTGTCCAACCAGATCTGGTTGATCCTCGCCGCGATCGTCACCGTCTATATCGTCCTCGGCGTGCTCTATGAGAGTTTCATCCATCCGTTGACGATCCTCTCGACGCTGCCTTCGGCCGGTCTCGGCGCGCTGCTCGCGCTGATCCTGACCGGCCATGATCTCGGCGTCATCGCGATCATCGGCATCGTTCTGCTTATCGGCATCGTCATGAAGAATGCGATCATCATGATCGACTTCGCGATCCAGGGGCAGCGCGACCAGGGGCTCGACGCGGATTCCGCGATCCGTCAGGCGGCGCGGCTGCGCTTCCGGCCGATCATGATGACGACTTTCGCCGCGCTGTTCGCCGCCATCCCGCTGATCTTCGGCACCGGCATGGGATCGGAGCTGCGCTCGCCGCTCGGCCTCGCGATCGCTGGCGGCCTGATCGTCAGCCAGGCGATCACCCTGTTCACCACGCCGGTGATCTATCTCGCCTTCGAGCGGGTCGGGAATCGGTTCCGCGGTCGCGATGAAAACCCCGAGCTGCCGCTGGAGTCGCGGGCGTGAATCTCTCGGCCGCCTTCATCCGTCGGCCGATCGGCACGCTGCTTCTGACGATCGGCCTTGCGCTGACCGGCATTGGTGCCTTCTTCGTGCTGCCGGTGTCGCCGCTCCCGCAGGTCGACTTCCCGACCATCAGCGTCCAGGCCAATCTGCCCGGTGCCAACCCGACGACGATGGCGTCGAGCGTTGCCAGCCCGCTCGAGCGAAGGCTGCAGACGATCGCTGGCGTCACCGAGATCACCTCTCAGTCGGGCATCGGCTCGGCGCGGGTGACGCTGCAGTTCGATCTGTCGCGGAGCATCGACGGGGCGGCGCGCGACGTCCAGGCGGCGATCAACGCGGCCCGCGCCGATCTGCCGGCGACGCTCAGGCAGAATCCGAGCTACCGCAAGATGAACCCGGCCGACGCGCCGGTGCTGATCCTTGCGCTGACCTCGAGCACCCGCTCGCCGGCCGACATCTACGATGCGGTGTCGAACATCGTTCAGCAGCGCCTCGCCCAGGTCGAGGGCGTCGGCGACGTCGAGCTGGGCGGCGGAACCCTGCCGGCGGTGCGGGTCGAGCTCAATCCGTTCCAGCTCGCGCAATATGGCATCAGCCTCGAGGAGGTGCGCAGCGCACTCACCTCGACCAACGCCAATCGGCCGAAAGGCGTCATCGAGAACGGCGACCTCGCCTTTCAGATCTACGGTCGTGGACAGGATCTGAAGGCGGCTGCCTACGCCCCGATCGTGATCGCCTGGCGCAACGGCATCGCCGTCCGCCTGTCCGACGTCGCCCATGTCTACGACGGGCCGGAAGACGTCCGGACGATGGGACTGTTCAACGGCAAGCGCGCGGTGATGGTGGTGATCAGCCGCCAGCCGGGCGCCAACATCATCCGCACGGTCGATGCGGTGAAGGCGCAGATCCCGTTGCTCGAGCAGTCGCTGCCGAGCGACATCAAGCTGACCGTCGCCTCCGACCGCACGACGACGATCCGCGCCTCGCTGCACGAGGTAGAGATCACGCTGGTGATCGCGACGCTGCTGGTGGTCGGCGTCGTCAGTGTCTTCCTGCGCTCGCTGCGACCGACGATCGTGCCCTTCGTCGCGGTGGTCGTGTCGATCCTCGGCACGCTGGGCGTGATGTATCTGCTCGGTTATTCGCTCAACAATCTCTCGCTGATGGCGCTGACCATCGCCACCGGCTTCGTCGTCGACGACGCCGTCGTCGTGCTCGAGAATATCCAGCGCCATGTCGAGCAGGGCATGAATCGCGTCCAGGCCGCGCTGCTTGGCGCGCGCGAGGTCGGCTTCACCGTGCTGTCGATCAGCGTAAGCCTGATCGCGGTGTTCATCCCGCTGCTGTTCATGGGCGGGATCGTCGGCCGGCTGTTCCGCGAATTCGCCATGACCATGTCGGTGGCGGTGATGATCTCACTCGTCATCTCGCTGACCACCACGCCAATGATCGCAGCGCATATCCTGCATTCGGGCGGGGAACAGCGCCCGGGTTGGATCGCAACCCGGATCGAGGCCGTCTACGACCGTGTCCATCGCATCTATGGGCGCAGCCTCGATTGGGCGCTCGACAACCGTGGCGCGGTCCTGTTGATGCTGGCCGGCGCCATCGCGCTCAATCTCTTCCTGTTCATATCCCTGCCGAAGGGCTTCTTCCCGGAACAGGACACCGGCGCGATGTCGGGCGGCATCCGCGCCGATCAGAGCATTTCCTTCGCCGATATGCAGGCCAAGCTGACCCGGATCGTCCGCGTCATCCGCCGCGATCCGGCCGTCTCCACCGTCGTTGCCTTCACCGGCGGCTCGCGCGCTGGCGGTGGCTTCATGCAGATTCAGCTCAAGCCGGTCGGCCAGCGCGATCCGACCCGCGACGTTATCGCGCGGCTGCGACCGAAGCTCGCGCGGATCACCGGCGTGAGCGCATTCCTCACCCCGGTCCAGGATCTGCGGGTCGGCGGCCGTGGCGGCAATGCCAGCTATCAATATACGCTGAAGGCTGATGATCCGAATGTGCTGAAGGGCGCGGCGATCAAGCTGGCGGACGCGCTCAAGAAGGAACCGACGCTGGCGGATATCGACGTCGACCAGAATGACAGCGGCGCCAACGTCTATGTCGCGGTCGATCGTGACGCGGCGGGCCGCCTCGGCATTGACCAGAAGACGATCGACAATGTGCTCTACGATGGCTTCGGCCAGCGTCAGGTCGCCAATATCTATGCCGGGCTGAATCAGTATCACATCGTCATGGGCGTCGCGCCGCAATATGCCGGCGCGCCGGAAGCGCTGTCGGGCGTCTATCTGCCGACTGGCGGCACGCCGCAGGCGGCGGCGCCATCCGGGACGAACAGCGTCAACGCCAACAGCCGCGACGTCTCGACCGCACCGGCGGTCAACACCGCGCCGGCGGTGATGACGCCGCTGTCGGCGATCGCCCGCTGGCAGACCGGCTCGACCGCGGCGCAGGTCAATCACTCCGATGGTGCGCCGTCGGCGACGATCTCGTTCAGCACGGCCGGAACAACCAGCCTCGGCCAGGCATCGGACCGGATCCGTCAGGTTCAGGCGCAGATCGGGCTGCCCGCCTCGGTCCGCGGCGAGTTCGCCGGAACTGCCAAGGCCTTTGCCCAATCGACCTCGACCATGCCGATCCTGATCCTGTCGGCGTTGGCGGTGATCTACATCGTCCTCGGCGTGCTCTATGAAAGCTGGATCCATCCGCTGACCGTGCTGTCGACCCTGCCTTCGGCCGGTCTCGGCGCGGTTGCCGCATTGAAGATCATGGGCGGCGAGCTCGATCTGATCGCGCTGATCGGGCTCATCCTGCTGATCGGCATCGTCAAGAAGAACGCGATCATGATCATCGACTTCGCCCTCGAAGCGGAACGCGGCCGCGGCCTCTCGTCGGTCGCGGCCATTCGCGAGGCGTCGATGCTGCGCTTCCGCCCGATCCTGATGACCACGCTTGCCGCTGCGCTCGGCGCGCTGCCGCTGGCGATCGGTTTCGGCGAAGGCGCCGAGCTGCGCCAGCCGCTCGGCATCACCATCATCGGCGGGTTGATCGCCAGCCAGTTCCTCACTCTGCTGACGACGCCGGTCGTCTATCTCGCGCTCGATCGCTTCCGCCGCCGCGGCGCGGACGAGCGCCATCTCGCCCGGATCGATCCGGGCGCGTCTGGAGCCCTGCCCGCATGATCCGCCGATCAGTCGCCCTCATCGCCCTGTCGGCCACCCTGCTCGCTTCCTGCAGCATGGTGCCGCATTACAGCCGGCCGCAGGTCACCATTCCCGCCGAGTTCAAGGAAGCGCCGGGCTGGCGCGTGGCGACTCCGTCGGATGCGGTTGCGCGCGGCGCCTGGTGGCAGTTGTTTCCCGATCCGGTGCTCGACGATCTGGAGAACCGGGTCGCGCGCAACAACCAGAATATCGCCGCTGCGGTCGCCGCCTACGACCAGGCGCGCGCGGTCGTGCGCGAGCAGCGCGCGGCGCTTTTCCCGACCGTCGACCTCAGCACCGGAGCGACGCGCGCGGGTTCGTTCGGACCGAACGAGGCGATCATAACCGGCAATGGCGCCAATTCGGGCGGCTCGGGCGGGCGGTCGCAACGCTACTCGGTATCGGTCGGGGCGACCTGGGAGCCGGACCTCTGGGGCCGCATCCGCGCCGGCGTGAAGCAGGCCGGGGCGCTTGCCGCGGCGAGCAAGGGCGATCTCATCGCTGCAACGCTCTCCGCCCAGGGCGAGCTGGCGCTCAACTATCTTCAACTCCGCGCGATCGATCGGCAGGCCGAGCTCTTGAAGGCGACGCTCGCCGCCTATCAGCGCAACTTCCAGATCGTGACTAACCGTTACAATGCCGGGGTCGTCGCCAAGGTCGACGTGCTCCAGGCCCAGACCCAGCTGGTCTCGGCGCGGGCGGATGCCACCGATCTCGCCCGCCAGCGCGCGATCCTGGAGCATGCCATCGCCGTGCTGATCGGCGAGAATCCATCGACCTACAGCCTCGCGGCCGCGCCCTGGTCGTCGTTCGTCCCGGCGGTGCCGTCGATCGTCGCGTCATCGCTGCTCGAACGCCGCCCCGATGTCGCCGCCGCCGAGCGTCGGGTGGTGGCGGCCAATGCGGCGATCGGCATTCAGCGCGCCGCCTTCTTCCCGACGATCAACCTCAATGGCAACGTCGGCGCCCAGTCCAGCAGCCTAGGGTCGCTGTTCACCGCTGCCAGCAGCCTGTGGTCCTTCGGGCTGACCGGCGCCCTGACTCTGCTCGACTTCGGCGCGCGCTCGGCCCGGGTGGCGCAGGCGCGGGCGGCCTACATGCAGGCCGTCGCCAATTACCGGCAGACCGCGCTGACCGCCTTCCAGGATACCGAGGACCAGCTCGCCGCTAATCGCGTCCTGGCGCTGGTCGGCGCCGACCGCACCGCGGCGTCGACCGCGGCGGATCGCGTCGAGCAACTGACCCTCAACCAATATCTTGCCGGCCAGATCAGCTACACCGACGTCATCACCGCGCAGACCACCGCGCTCACCGCGCGGGTGACGGCGCTCAATGCGACGCTGAACCGCCAGACAGCGGCGGTGGCGCTGATTCAGGCGCTGGGTGGCAGCTGGGTCGAACCGCCGGCGAAGCCTTAGCTGATTTTGAGGCTCCGGCGGCCCGGCGCGTAGCCGGGCACCGCAGTCCGCTTCGGCGCGGTAACCGGCTTGCGCGTGAGGCGCGGGTCGATCGGCGTGTCGAAGGAGATGCCGATGCGGCCGTCATGGCACCATGCGACGCTGCCGGTGACCTCACCGATTCCGCGCAACTCCAGGACGACCTGTTCGCCCGTCGCGACCGGTTCGCTGCACTCGGCCATCATGCCGCCCGCCGAAAGATTGCGGATGCGCAGTGTGACCGGGTGACGAACGGGCGCGTTAACGCGACGAAGCGGAGCCGACAGCAGCATGCTGTCGCGCGCCGCGTTGCGCGCCTTGGCGGCTGCCTCGGCGCTTTCTTCGCTGGTATCGAACGCTTCTTCCACGGTTCTTAGCCCCGCCCTAACCCTATCAGGGTGATCAATGGCGGGATCTTAGGCGCGGGATTCCTTGGAAAGCGTTAAGGTCGGCGTAAGCCGGTTATTCGTCGCGCGAGACCTTCTCGTTGCGCTCATGGCGCTCCTGGGCCTCGAGCGTCATGGTCGCGATCGGCCGGGCCTCCAGCCGGGCCAGCGAGATCGGCTCGCCGGTGACCTCGCAATAGCCGTATTCGCCCTCGTCGATCCGCCGCAGCGCAGCATCGATCTTGGCCAGCAATTTCCGCTGGCGGTCGCGGGTGCGCAGCTCGATCGACCAGTCGGTCTCGCTCGAGGCACGGTCGGTGACGTCGGGCTCGCGCAGCGAGTCGCTCTGCAGCGAGGCGAGCGTTTCGCGCGACTCGCGCAGGAGATCCTCGCGCCATTCGAGCAACTTGGCGCGGAAATACTCCATCTGACGGGGATTCATGAAGTCTTCGTCGGGTCCGGGCCGGTAGCCGCCCAAACCCCTGGCCGGCGGCGCGGATACGCCGCGATCCGCGCTAGCTGCAGCACCCGTTTTTGCTTTCCGCTTCAAACCGACGCGTGATGACACTGTTCCCACTCCGCGCGGCCCTATAGCGACGCCCGACCGGCGGCACAAGCACGTCCGGACAACATGGCCGACTCATCGCCCGCCCGACTCAGCGCCCGCCCGGCTTGCCGCCAGCGCGGCGCATCCCAGCGCGGCGGTTAACCAAGTTCAGTCAACAATAGGACCGAACCCGTCCCCGAATAGAACGGTAACCACGTCCGTTTAGCGGCCCCGGAGAAATTCCCGACAGTCGAAGCAAAAAAGAGAGTTAACAGACTTGCGCTCAATTCGATGTTGTGTGCTGTTCCTTGATAGCAAATCTGGGTACGAAAACTGTCGGAATTTCTTACAATTTCCGTATTTGGGTAATAAAAACGAGAGAGTAGCTGCGATGTCGGTAAGAACGGCTCTGACAAAACTTTGCGCATGTGCATGCGGTGGTGCTGTCGTCGGGGGCGGTGCTGTTCATGTCGTCGAGAAACCTCGGTCGGCTCAGCATCTTCTCGTGAAAAAGAAGAAAAAGCACGTCGCCCCCCGGCGAATTGTTCGCAAGGTGACCACGACCACCACCGAATGCGTGCCGTCGGTCATCCCGGTCGCGCCTGCGGTCCCGGTGCCCTACAACGACGTCCCGGTGCTCACCAGCTCGGGCGGCGGCGTTCCCAGCACCTCCGGCGGCTGGTGGGGCGGCAGCTCGGGCTTCTTCGGCAGCAGCGGCTGGTTCACCGGCAGCTCAGGCAGCTCGAGCGGCAACATCACGATCTCGTCCACCACCTCGACGGGTAATGTCTCGACGTCGACCTCGTCCGGCGGCAGCTCGACCAGCTCGTCGACGTCGAGCTCGACCTCCTCGTCGACCAGCTCTTCGACGTCGACCAGCTCGTCAACCTCATCGTCGACCAGCTCTTCGACCAGCTCCTCCTCGGGGTCATCGGGCAGCACCAGCTCGGGCAGCACCAGCACCAGCTCGGGCGGCCACAAGGTGCCCGCTCCGCCGATGATCCTGCTGTTCGGCGCGGCCGCGGCCGGCCTGGTCGGCGCGCGCACAGTGCGCCGGCGGCCCGCCGTGGAGACCAACTGAATTTAATCCAGGTTACTTGCAGCGAAGGAAATTGGCCCGGCGGGAGACCGCCGGGCTCTTTTTTTGATCGTCAGGGCTTGGCGGTCTTGGCAGCCGCGGACGCCGCGGCGGCATCGACCTGCGCCTGGGTCATCGCCAGGACGGGGCCGTCTGCGCCCTTGCCGAACGAGCTGATCGGCAGTCGGACCTTGTTCTTGGTCGTCGCCAGCACGGCATATTGACCGTCGACCGATTCGATCTTGCCGACCGTCCCGCCCTGGGTGTCCTTCACCGTTGCACCGACAGAGACGCCGCCCGAGGCCGACGCGGTGGTGGTTGTCGCCGCCGCCGCTGCCGGCGTGTCCGCGGTTGCTGCTGCCGGCGTATTGGTCGTCGGCGAGGTCGCCGGGGTGCTGGCCGCGGCGCCAGCGGGCGCCTGGCTGGTCGTGCTGCTTCCTGCCGGCGCCGTCGTCGCCTGAGGCGCCGCGATTGCCGGCACCGCCAGCACCGCTGCACCTGACAGCAGGCAAGTGATCATGAGCTTACGCATCCTGTACTCCTTTGCGCGTTGTAACCCCTTAGGTAATGCGCACTTTGCCCGATCGTCCCGCGTCGAAACGGCGAGTCGTGCCACGCGCTCGACAAGCTGCCGAAACCCTCCGGCTGCTTGCGCCGCCACGCTCTGCCCGTCATTAGGCGCGTGCCATGCATGACATCCGCGCGATCCGTACCGATCCTGCCGCCTTCGATGCCGGCCTCGCCCGCCGCGGACTGCCAGCGCGCGCGAATGAACTGATCGCGCTCGACGAGCGCCGCCGCGCGCTCGCAACTCAGGCACAGACCGCGCAGGCGCGGCGCAATGACGCATCCAAGGCGATTGGTCAGGCCAAGGCGAAAGGCGATGACGCCACAGCAGCGACGCTGATGGCCGAGGTCGCCGAGCTCAAGACCCGCTTGCCGGCGCTCGAGGCGGAGGAGTCCAAAGCGCTCGCCGCGCTCAACGAGGCGCTGGCCGCCATTCCCAACCTGCCGGCGGCCGATGTGCCCGATGGCGCCGATGAGAGCGCCAATGTTGAAATTTCCCTCTGGGGTGAGCCGCCCGCCGGGCAAGGGATGGATCATGCCGATTTCGCCGAGGAAATCGGGATCGACTTCGAGTCCGCGGCGGCGATCGCCGGTGCGCGCTTTGCCGTCCTGCGCGGCGGCGTCGCGCGGCTATACCGCGCGATCGGCCAGTTCATGCTCGACGTCCAGACCGAGCAGAACGGCTATACCGAGATCGTGCCGCCGCTGCTGGTGCGCGACGAAGCCGCTTTCGGCACCGGCCAGCTCCCCAAATTCGCCGAGGATCTGTTCCGCACCACCGATGGGCGCTGGCTGATTCCGACCGCCGAGGTGTCGCTGACGAATCTCGTGCGCGAGCGGATTCTCGACGAGGCGGCCCTGCCCTTGCGCTTCGTCGCGCTGACCCCCTGCTTCCGCTCCGAAGCGGGCGCTGCCGGGCGCGACACCCGCGGGCTGATCCGCTTGCACCAGTTCGACAAGGTCGAGCTGGTGTCGATCACCACGCCCGAGGAGTCGGCCGCCGAGCATGAGCGGATGACACGCTGCGCCGAGACGATTCTCGAACGGCTCGGCCTGCCCTATCGCCGCGTCCTGCTGTGCGTTGGCGACACGGGTTTCTCGGCGAACAAGACCTATGACCTCGAGGTCTGGATGGCCGGCCAGGGCCGCTATCGCGAGATTTCGAGCTGCTCCGACTGCGGCGACTTCCAGGCGCGCCGCATGAACGCACGCTATCGACCCGCCGGCGACACCAAAGGCACTCGCTTCGTCCATACCCTCAACGGCTCGGGTCTGCCTCTCGGCCGTACCCTGGTCGCCGTGTTGGAGGCGGGCCGGCAGGACGATGGCGCGATCGCCATCCCGCCCGTGCTTTGTGGCTATATGGGCGGCCAGATGCGGATCGAGCCACAATGAGCCGAGCCGAGGCGCCGCGCGGCGGCGCGGTGCCGCTACGGAGGCTGAGGATTGCGCCCGCGGCGATGATCCTCGCGCTGATCGCCGGCTGCGTGCCCTATTCCGAGCCCCCGCCCGGCTACCCCGGCGCCCGGCCGCGGCCGCCGCGCCGCTGGTCGCCGCCGCCACCGCCGCGTCGCCGCCCGCCGCCGCCGGTCGCCAGCGAATCGCGGCCGAGCTGGACGGCGAGCACGGTGATCACCGACGCCGCCGACGTGCCCAGTCAAAGCTATGTCGTGGCTGCCGGCGACACGCTGCGTGGCATTGGCGACAAGACCGGCGCCGGATCGGAAGCGATTGCACGGGCCAATAACATCGCATGGCCCTTCGTCGTCCGCGTCGGCCAGCGTCTGCAGATCCCGGGCGGGCGCTATCACCGGGTCAAGCGCGGCGAGAGCGGCATCGCCATCGCTCGCGCCTATGGCGTCCCCTGGCACACCATCGTCGATCTCAACCAGCTCGAAGAGCCCTATGTCCTGCGCGAGGGACAGCGCGTTCTGCTGCCCAGCACGGCGACGGTGCAATCGATGACGCTCGAGCAGCGTGCGGCCGCGTTCAAGATCGACATCGACGATCTCATTACCGGCGGCGAGCCGGCGCTGGCGGAGAACGAGCCGGTCATGCCGCCCGGCTCGTCGCGGCCGGTGCCGCCCAACGTCCCAATCGTCGAGCCCAAGGCCTTCGCCGGCCGTTTCGCCTGGCCGCTGACCGGCCCGCTGCTCCGCCGCTTCGGGCCGCTCGGCAATGGCCGGGTGAGCGAGGGGATCAACATCGCCGTGCCGTCGGGCACACCGATCCGCGCAGCGGCCGACGGCGTCGTCGCCTATGCCGGCGACGCGATCGCCGTCTTCGGCGGGCTGATCCTGATCAAGCATGGCAGCGGCTGGATCACCGCCTATGGCCACACCGACGCGATCCTCGTGACGCGCGGCCAGAAGGTCCGCCGCGGCCAGGTCATCGGCCGTGCCGGCGAGAGCGGCTCGGTCGACCAGCCGCAGCTGCATTTCGAGATCCGCGACAAGCGCAAGCCGGTCGACCCGCTGAGATATCTCCCGGCGCGCAGCTGAGCGCAGCGAGGGCGAATTGACCTGCTGCCGCTTTCCCGCGAAAGCGTCCCCGCCTTCCCCGAAATAGAGAGACGATACGCATGGGCTTCCGCTGCGGCATTGTGGGTCTGCCGAACGTCGGCAAGTCGACGCTGTTCAATGCGCTGACCGAGACCGCTGCCGCCCAGGCGGCGAACTATCCCTTCTGCACGATCGAGCCCAATGTCGGCCAGGTCGCGGTGCCCGATCCGCGGCTCGATGCGATCGCGAAAATCGCCCAATCCGCCAAGGTTGTCGAAACCCAGCTTGCCTTCGTCGATATCGCCGGGCTGGTGCGCGGCGCCTCGCAGGGCGAGGGCCTCGGCAACCAGTTTCTCGGGCATATCCGCGAGGTCGATGCGATCATCCATGTGCTGCGCTGCTTCGAGGGCGGCGACGTCACCCATGTCGAAGGCAAGATCGACCCGATCGCCGACGCCGAGACGGTCGAGACCGAGCTGATGCTGGCCGACCTCGACAGCCTCGAAAAGCGCGTGCCCGGCTTCCAGAAGAAGGCGGCGCAGGGCGACAAGGAGGCCAAGTCCTCGGCCTCGGTCCTTGGTCAGGCGCTCGACCTGCTGCGCGCCGGCAAGCCCGCCCGGCTGACCCGGCCGAGGGATGACGACGAGGCGCGGATCTTTGCCCAGGCACAGCTGCTCACGGCCAAGCCGGTGCTCTATGTCTGCAACGTCGAGGAGGCGAGCGCCGCGAATGGCAACGCGCTGTCCGCCAAGGTGTTCGAAAAGGCCGCGGCTGAAGGCGCCAAGGCGGTGGTCGTCTCGGCCGCGATCGAGGCCGAGATCTCGACCATGGCGCCCGAGGATCGCGCCGAGTTCCTCGCCGATCTTGGGTTGCACGAGACCGGCCTCGCCCGCGTCATCCGCGCCGGCTATGAGCTGCTCGGCCTGCTCACCTTCTTCACCGCCGGGCCCAAGGAATCGCGCGCCTGGACGATCACCAGAGGCTCGCGCGCACCGCAGGCGGCCGGTGCGATCCACAGCGATTTCGAGCGCGGCTTCATTCGTGCCGAGACCATCGCCTATGATGATTACATCGCCCTCGGCGGCGAGGCTGGCGCACGTGACGCGGGCCGGATGCGGTCGGAAGGCAAGGACTATGTCGTCGCCGACGGCGACGTGCTGCTGTTTCGCTTCAACGTCTGAGCGACGGTCCTGAAAAGCAAAAGCGCGCCACCAGGCTGACCCGGCGACGCGCTCCTGTTTTGGTCCTGCGGAAGCCTAGTGCTTCTCGTCCCGCCAGACTTCCTTCTTCGACATATAGGCGAGCACCGTGCCGAGGATCAGGAAGATCATCACCGCGATGCCGCTGCTGTGCCGACGATCGAGGTTCGGCTCGGCGGCCCACATCAGGAAGGCCGAGACGTCCTTGGCCATCTGATCCTTGGTCGCCGGCGTGCCGTCGTCGAAGCTCACCTGCCCGTCGGCCACCAGCGGCGGTGGCATCGAGAGATTGAGATTGGCGAAATACGGATTGTAATACAGCCCCGGTCCAGGCTGATTGTCCTTGGGCAGATTGGCCGGCGGCTTCTGATAGCCGGTGACGATCGAATAGATGTAGTGCGGCCCGCCCTCGCGCGCCTTCGCCAGCAGCGACATATCCGGCGGGTAGGCGTTGTTGTTATTTGCCCGTGCGGCCGTCTCATTGGCGAAGTTGGGCGGGATGAAGTCGGCCGGCGTGGCGTTGCGCGTCGCCGGCTCGCCGGTCTTGTCGTTGATCGACGGGACCTTGACCGACCAGTTCTTGGCGATCGCCTTTACTTCCGGCTCGGTGAAGCCGATCCCGGTCAGCGAGCGGAACGCGACCAGGTGCATCGAATGGCAGGCGGCGCAGACCTCTTGATAGACCTTGAAGCCGCGCTGCAGCTGAACCGGGTCATATTTGCCGAACGGCCCGTCGAACGAGAAGCTGACTTCCTTCGGCTCCTTGTGGAACTCGTGAAAGACGTTCGGCTGCGCCGCATCGCGCGGCATCACGAAGGCGATGAACAGCGCGGCGACGAAGACAAGCCCGGCAAGGATGGCGATCGGACGGATCATTTCGGTTCAGGCCCCCTTGGTCAGGCTTTGCTGCCGGCCGGCGCGGCTTCCGCCGCCTCGCCGTGGAGCACTGCTTCAGAGATCGAATTCGGCAGCGGCAGCGTCCGCTCGAAGATCGACACGAGCGGCAGGATGATCAGGAAATGCGCGAAGTACCAGGCCGAGGCGAACTGGCTGATGCGCACCCAGGGCTCTTCGGCCGGCTTCATGCCGCAGATGCCCAGGACGACGACGTCAACGAGAAGCAGCAAGAAGAAAATCCGGTAGACCGGCCTGTAGCTGGCCGAGCGCACCGGCGACTTGTCGAGCCAGGGGAGGAAGAACAGCAGCGCGATCGACGAGAACATCGCCACCACGCCCCACAGCTTGGCCGGAATCCACAGGAAGTTCACGGTGAAGGCGCGCAGGATCGCGTAGAACGGCCAGAAGTACCATTCGGGCACGATATGCGCCGGCGTCGAAAGCGGATTGGCCGGGATGTAATTGTCGGGATGGCCGAGGCTGTTCGGATAGAAGAACACCAGGAGCGACAGCAGGATCAGGCCGACGCCGACCCCGAAGCCGTCCTTGGCGGTGTAATAGGGATGGAACGGCACCGTGTCCTGCGGCCCCTTGACGTCGACCCCGGTCGGATTGTTCGACCCCGGGATGTGGAGTGCCCAGATGTGCAGCACAATCACGCCGGCGATCACGAAGGGCAGCAGGAAGTGGAGCGAATAGAACCGGTTGAGCGCGGCGTTGTCGACCGCGAAGCCGCCGATCAGCCATGACCGGATGGTGTCGCCGACGAGTGGTATCGCCGAGAAGAAATTGGTGATGACGGTCGCGCCCCAGAAGCTCATCTGGCCCCAGGGCAGGACGTAGCCCATGAAAGCGGTCGCCATCATCAGCAGGAAGATCACCACGCCGAGCAGCCAAACCATCTCGCGCGGCGCCTTGTACGATCCGTAATAAAGGCCGCGGAAGATGTGGATGTAGACGACGATGAAGAAGAAGCTCGCGCCG
>Ga0068855_100000768_pt1 | contig 39545 bp, 35 predicted proteins | sample KBSCornC52_FD_66592 | JGI IMG/M metagenome (GOLD analysis project Ga0068855, IMG submission 66592) | Corn rhizosphere microbial communities from Kellogg Biological Station, Michigan, USA - KBS Corn C5-2 | ecosystem: Host-associated > Plants > Roots > Rhizosphere > Soil ...
GGTGGCGCGCGGAACGGCCGAACCGGCGCGCATGTTCCCGGCTCCCGCTCCGCTCCCCGTGCTGGCGGCGGCAATCTCGGTCACGACCGCGGCCTTGATCGTATCCGAATCGGCCCCTTCGACGAAGTAGGGGAGATTTGCCCGCGGCAGATCGACGATTCCGTCGCGGGCAGGGAGGGTGGTCTCGTTGCCCTGGTAGTCCGTAAGTGTCACACTCGCGCTGCCGACGCGGAGAGGAACGGGGCCGGAGCCGGCTTTCGGATCGACGGACGCGACCATGACGGTCCGTCCGTCGCGCTCGAACAGATGGAAGAGGCCGCCCTGCCCCTCCTGGAAGACGCCGAGGGGTGACGTCCCGGCCAGCCTGCTGGTGAGCACCGCGATGGTGGCGGCGACCGGCCGGGGCCGCAGGTCGTCCAGCAGGTAGTCCCACGAGCCGGCCGCATCGCCGCGCCCGCCGAAGTACGTGATTTTCCTGCAGCCGGCGGCCAGCTCGTCGGGCCACTGCCGCAGCACCCAGTCGCTCTGCTCGGTGTTCTCCATCTCCTCGACCGCCGGCACGGCCCAGGCGTTCCGTCCGCGCGCCGATTCGTCGTCCCACACCGCCACCTGCGGCCGCCCGACCGCGAGAAGGTCCTCCTTCGCCTCCCGCACGCCCCCGCCGTTCTGGTAGTGGACCGGCAGCACGTCCACGCTCTTCGCGATTCCGTTCGCCAGCACCGCGTTGCGGAAGGACCGGGGCCAGAGCCCGCCGGCCATGATGGAGAGCAGCGTGGGATCGACCGCTTTCGCCGTCTGTTCGCCGATTCGGCACATCCGCGTGTAGGTTCCGACCGGGTCCTCGCTGCGGCCGGGCGTGATCTCGTTGAGCCACTCCCATCCGATGAACTTGCCCCTGAGGCGGGTGGACACCGTCCGCACGAAGTCCCGCCAGACATCCTCGCGAAAGTCGAAGGCATTGTAGCTGACGCTATAAGCACGCCCTGTAAACGCGAAGGGGGGCGGATCGCCGATGCAGAGCCACTCGCGAACGCCGTGGCGACGCGCCGCGTCGAGCTCCTTCTCCAGCTCGTCCAGCCTGTAGATGCCGGGGCCGGGTTCCACCCGGTAACAGGAGATGAATCGCCGGCACGTGCTGAGGCCGAGGCGATTCGCGACGGCCCACGCCTCCTCCGGCGGCGAATCGTTTTCGCAGGTCATGCCGAACTGCGTCGGCCGGCCGCGCGTGGTTGCGGCGAGATCCGGAATCCTGGCAAAGGTCGTCTGCCGGGATTCCCAGCCGTCCACATCGATGTCGATATGGAACACGCCCCGACGCGCGAGCTTCAGGTCCACATCAATCCGCTGCCCCTCTCCGGCGACGGTGAACGGTTTCTCACCCTGCGCGGCCACCGCGCCCGTGGTGTCGCGGACCACGTAGCGGAGGGTTTTCGTCTCGCCGGGCCTGTCGACGTTCTTCAGGCGGAGCCGCAGCTTCACCGGCTCGGAGTAAGTGAAGAGGTTCCCCGGCGCAGAGCTCTCGATCTCAAATCGCCCGCGCTTTCGCTGGAAGCTCGTGAGAACGCGGTGCTCCCACGGCCACTGGTTTCCCGCCGCGTCTCGGAAGGTGGCGATCAGGAGGATGCGATTGTTCTGCCGGACCAGGTCGAGGTCGGGTGGCACGGTGAATCGGAAGACGTGGCGGCCGCGCCCGGGCTGCGTGATGTCGAAGGTGGCGAAGAGGCCGGGGTAGGAAATGTGCCCGCGCGCTTTGACGTATTTGCCGTCCGGCGTGTCGATCCATGGGCCGGCGCCCCATAGGGCGAGCGTGGTCTTGCGGTCGTGGTCCGCAGGATCGACGTAGTACTCGACCGGTACTTCCCACGAGTCGCCGGATACGAGCGGCCGGCCGCCGTTGGAGGCGTCCACCCAAATCCAGCTCTTGTTGTAAGTGCGGTCCGTCTGCCTCGCGGAGAGGCTGAGCGGCAGGAGCAGGATTGCGGCGGACAGTACGATGAGCCGGCGAGCGCTGGCACTCATTGACAGGCTCCTTTCAATTTGTATGAGCCGGCTGGCGTGAGGTACCACGGATGTAAAATCCGTGTCTCGCGGGCCTGCGGCGGCGAGGCAATGAATTGACCTCGCTGGCGGGCCTGCGGCCAAACGTCCTGCCGGACGGGATGGAGAATCGGCGGACATCCCGGGGCTTAAGCGCAACGCCTTTGAAATAATACCGCGGTTGGAATGTGACCTGTACGCACGCAGGGGCTAAGCATTCGCGCTCTCAACTTGCGGGTGCGCACGAATCCTGGTGCGCGAATGCTTCGCCCCGGTCATCGTGCGGAGCGTGAATCTCTATGATTTGAAAGGAACTGGGCTTAAGCGGACCACTTCTTCATTGGAGCCCTCTCGACGCGGGATGTTACTCTCACTTTGCGCTGATCGTGACGGGGCGCAGCGAGCCGCTGGTTATTGTCGCCTTTCGGCCCTTCTCGACGTCCCAGACGACCTCGACCCGCAGCCGGCCGGCGGCGTCGGTGGTGGCCGAACTCTTCTCCGCCTGGCCCCCGGTCACCTGAATCGCGATGGTCTGGCCGGGAATGGGGTTGCCCCAGCCGTCCACGACCGTTGCGGTGAGGAGATTACGGTCCGGCGGGTTGTTCTCGACGGCGCCGATCGACGCGCGCAGATGGGCGGGCGAGCCGGGAAGGACGACATAGGGAATCCGAATCGTGCTGCCGTCGCGAACGAGCATGGCCGTGCCGGGCCCCGCCTGCGTAGCGAAGAGAATCCCGGACTGCGAGATGGAGGACTTCCCCTCCAGCGTTGTCCAAATTCCCAGATGCGTCGCGTCGATGCCGCCGCTTGCTATCCGACTCTGGCCCTCCGAAAGCTGCGTCCTGGCGCCAGCGATCACCGTAACGGGGTCGCGGGTATCAATCACAGGCTTATCCGCCGAATCCTGCGCGAACACCAGGAGCGCGGAGGCGATGGCGCGCGGCGACCCGTCCGACGGGCTGTTGACGTAGCCGCCTCGGATTGCCATCGCGGTCGAGCCGCCTCCATCGAGGTTGATCGCCTGCGTTGCGCCCAGCTTCACCATGTAGTCCGCGAGCTCCGGAAGCGACATGCCGCGGCTCACCCCCTCCTGCCTGCCGTCCACCGCCACCAGCAGCAGATCGCCCGACGCGGTGACGCCGGCTGCTGTCCGGGGATGCCGGGCCATGGTGAAGTGGGTCTCGTCGAGGTTCTCGGCCAGCCCATCGACGGCGGGTTTGCCGTCGCGCACGAGCCACGGGCCGCCGCCCACCGCCTGCCGCATGTCCGCCCAGACGCTCTTTATGGCGCGGCCCCGGAAGGATGCCGCCCGCGACGCGAGATCCTTGCGATAGGGGCCGGCCGGGAGCGGGTTGGAAATGCAATCGAAGCGGAAGCGGACGCTTCCGCCGTTGGTAATGTGCGTGCGCAGCCAGTCCGCGCCCCTTCCATCTCCCACGAGCACGACTCCGCCCGATGGAATCGCGCCTTTCGGATCGCCCTGGAGCAGGTCGCCTGCGACAGCGGTCTGATCCTGGCCGATTCGCACGGGCAGGTTCGCGCCGGACAGGAGCACCATGGTGGTTCCCGCCGCTGCGCGGGTCCTCTGCCCGAATGCCGGAGTGAGCGCTACGATCTCGTCCTTGCCCGCGATGCGGTTAATTCCGTCGAGGCCGCCGATGACGCCGTCCGAGCCCATCAGGCTGCCGACGGTAAGGAGATTGTCGAAGCGCACCTGCCCGTCCGAAGTGATGCCCAGCGCGACCCGGTGCGGCAGCGATTCGCTCAAGAGCTCGCCGTCGCGAATCGTAATATTGACGGGATCGCCCGTGTAGGGGAAGAAGTCGGCGTTGACCGCGGCGACCGCGCCGTGCCGTGCGGCCAGCGAACCCACGGCCTCCCGGCCATTGGTCGGGTCGTCCGCGAGCACCACATCCTGGGCGAGCTCCGCCTGGACGCGCACGCCGGGCTGCTTCATGTTGATTCGCAGGACGTCGATGACGAGCGGACCGGTGGGCGGCGCAATCGTCTCCTGCGTCAGCTCAACACCAGTCGCGACGGTGCGGCGAACGATCTGCGCGCCGGCGTGCGTGTGAGGGATCGCGAGCAACAGGGCGAGAAGAAGGGGTGTGATGAAATGGCGGGGCCGCACGACGAAAACTCCTTATCGAAAACGCTGGAAAGCCGGACGAGGTCTCTCCATTATATCGCGGACTGCCCGCGCAGGGAACCCCTCCGGCGGGAGCGCGTCCTAAGAGTCGGCTGACAATTCGACGAGAGGAGCGAGAAAATGGTAGACAATGACAAGCCGGACGCCGCTCAGGAACGCGCGGGATGGACCCACGACGTCGATCCCGGCCTTGCCGACAAGCGAGACGAGCGCGGCGAGGGGAATCTGAGCCAGATCACGGCCGAGCAGAATGACGGGACCGTGGAGCGCGTCTACCAGACGGCAGACGGCGAGGAGCGGCGGGAACGCATGTCCGCCGCCGACAGCTCTCTCGTCCCGAGCGAGGCTAACACGCCCATCGTTGGCCGGGACGAGGACGCCGAAACTGCATAGTCGACCCTGCAAATATGCGGGGATTATCCGACAATGGTTATGAATTAGCTCCATTGCTACACGACGTCGGCAGGATTCTTTGTGGTAACCGCTTGACAGCCGGCCAGGTCTGATATACTAACCGTACACTTTTCGCCGCGTCTGCCATCCCACGTTGCGCAGCACGTGAATTTGCGAGGAGCCGATTTGCACGGATGCGCCACCAGGCGCATATCCTGTATATCGCAGAATTGCGGGCAGATCGCGCGTGCGAACCTTTGCGGTCGCGGCGGCGTCGAAGAGAGGGACCTCCCGACGGGTTCCGTACGCCATCAGGTCACCCGACGGTGATCTTCCGCGGAAATCCATCTCTCCGCGGCCACTCCCGACGATTATCTCCCACGGCGCCGTCCATTACTTCACGGCCGCCGTGTAATGCCTTTCACTGCGCCCGCCCATGCAATCGTCTACAATATTGGGGCGGCCAGCCACCAGCGCCCGGCAGTACCCGGCGGAGCCATCGAGCGTCGCCCGCAACCAGTCGTGCGGCAGTACGGAGCAACGACGGAGTCATGACAAATACGTTGATTACTGCAGACGTGCACAATGATCCCGGCCAGAGGTCAAGAGGAAATCGGTTCGGCGACAAGCTCATATACAGCGGCGTCGTAACCGAAGAGCAGATTCAGCAGGCGGTCGAGGTCCAGAGCCGCACCAACGCCTTCCTCGGCCAGATACTGATCGACCTCGGCTTCGCCAGCGCACAGGTGATCGGTCCCCTGCTTGCCCAGACGATCCACGTCCGCTACGTGGATATCCTCGCCGAGCCGCCCAGCCCCGAAGCGGTGGCGCTGGTGCCGGAGAACGTTATCCGGACGACCCAGTCCGTTCCACTTCGCTATGTCGGCGACTCCATCGAGGTCGCGATGGTCGACCCGCTCGACGTGGCGGCGATCGACCGACTCCATCAGCTTACAGGCCGCCGCGTCCTCCCCGCCCTCACGATGGCGGGCGAGCTCCAGCGGACCATCAACGATTTCTTCGACGCCGGCTCCCGCACTTCCGAAGCGCTGAAGGACCTCGAGACCGAGGCCACCGAGGAGGAGCGCGCCCAGCGCACGCGGGCCGAGGTAGCCGCGGCGAGCGGCGCGCCCATTGTCCGCCTCGTCGACTCGATCATCGAGAGCGCGATGGCCCTCCGCGCATCCGACATCCACTTCGAGCCCCATGAGCGCGGCCTCCGCGTCCGCTACCGCGTCGACGGCACGCTGCTCGACCAGGCCGACATCCCGCGCGCCCAGCTTCCTGCCGTTCTCGCCCGCCTGAAGGTTCTCTGCGTGATGGACATCACCGAATCGCGCAGGCCGCAGGACGGCCGCATGCGGTTTGACAATCACGGCCGTCCGTACGACATCCGCGTATCGTCGGTGCCTACCGTTTTCGGCGAGAAGCTCGTCCTCCGAATTCTCGACAAGTCGTCCGTTCTCGTGCCGCTGGCGAAGCTCGGTTTCCTGCCGGAGCAGCAGAAGGCCTTCGAGAGCATGATCCGGCAGCCGCACGGCATGGTCGTCGTAGTCGGTCCGACCGGGAGCGGCAAGTCCACCACTCTCTACTCGTCGCTCAACATGCTGAACGACTCGACCCGGAACATCATGACGCTGGAGGACCCGGTCGAGTACAACATTGCGGGCCTGAATCAGGTGCAGGTGAACAACCGCCTCGGATTAACGTTCGCGAGCGGACTCCGCACCTTCGTACGGCAGGACCCGGACGTGATTCTGGTCGGCGAAATCCGGGACCACGAAACGGCCGAGATGGCCGTCCAGGCCTCCCTCACCGGCCACCTCCTTCTCTCGACCCTGCATACCAACAGCGCCGTTGGCACGATAGCCCGCCTCGTCAATCTTGGGCTGGACCCCTTCCTCATCGCGCAGTCGCTCAGCGGCGTCGTCTCGCAGCGCCTGGTGGCGAAGGTCTGCTCGAAGTGCGCGGTAGACTACTCGCCCTCCCTCGAGACTCTGGAGGCGGTCGGAATCACGCCGGAGGAAGCAAGAGGGGTACGCTTCAAGCGGGGACGCGGTTGCCGCAACTGCCACGGCCGCGGATATCAGGGCCGGATGGGCGTTTACGAAGTAATGATGATGAGCGAGGACATCGCCCGCCTCGTCATGCGCGCCGTCGCCGAGAACGAGCTTCAGGAGGCCGCCGAGCGCGAAGGAATGCGGTCTCTGCGCGATGCAACGCTCGTCGCCGTCCGCAACGGCACCACCACACCCGAAGAGATGGGCCGCGTCGTCCTGGCCAAGGTTAATCATTAGGAGGGTCGCTGGGTCGATGGGGCGCTGGGTCGTCGGGTGTTGCGGCCGTTGCTCTTGACGTCATTCCGAGAGAGCCCTGGCGACCGAGGAATCTGGCGGCTGGATTCTTCGCTCCGCTCAGAATGACGTCAAGTGCCACGGCATTGCAGGCATCACGGTATCATTGCCCGACGACCCAGCGACCCAGCGACCCCCACTTATTCACGAGGTTAGTTCTACATGCCAGTTTATCAGTACACCGCACGTAACGAAGAGGGGGGACTCGTATCGGAAACGATTGCGTTCCGGGACGAGATCGCGCTGCGCCATCACCTCCGCAAGAACAACCTGTTCGTCCTCCAGGTCGCCGAGCGCCGGCAGGCCCGGGTCATGTTCCGCCGCAAGGTGCGCCTCGGCGACCTCGTCATCATGACGCGTCAGCTCCGCACCATGATCCAGGCCGGCATGCCGCTCGTGACCGGTCTGGAAGCCCTCGCCGAGCAGTCGACGAATCCACGCCTGACCGAGATTCTGGTCGAGGTCGGCCGCGCGGTTGCCAGCGGCCGGTCCCTTGCCTCAACGTTGGAAGACTACCCGCGCGAGTTTCCCGAGCTGCTGGTGACACTCGTCCGCAGCGGTGAGCTGGGCGGCCGGCTCCCTGAATCGCTTCAGGAGGCCTCGCGCCAGCTCGAGCTGCAGATGGAGATCCGTCAGAAGCTCATCAGCGCGCTAATGTACCCGGCATTCACGCTCCTGGCGACCATGGGGACCCTCACCGCGATGATCCTCTGGATCGTGCCCGTCTTCGCGGGAATCTACAAGGACCTCCACGCGACGCTGCCGCCTCCGACCCTCTTCCTCGTGTGGCTCAGCGAGACACTCGCCAGCAACACGTGGATTGCGCTCCTGATTCTCATCGCTGCCGTTATAGCCATTCGGCGATACAACAAGACGCCGGAGGGCAGGATGAAGATCGACGCCCTCAAGCTGAAGATACCGCTGATGGGCGCCCTGTTCCGCAAGTCCGCGTCCGCCAACCTCACCGGGAGCCTTGCGGGCCTTCTGGACAGCGGCCTGCCGCTCATCCAGGCGCTCCAGACCTCGTCGCGCGTCTGCGGCAACGCGGTGCTCGCCCAGAGCGTTGTCACGGCCGCGGAAAACGTCAGTGTCGGCCGCCGCCTCTCGGACGAGTTGGAGCGGAGCCAGCAGTTCCCGCTGATGGTCTACCGGATGATCGGCATGGCGGAAGAGGTGGGAACGCTCCCGGAGGTGCTTCGACAGATATCGGCCGCATACATCGAGGAAGTCGAGTACGCCATCCGCCGAATCATGACAATCATCGAGCCGATCATGATTCTCTGCGTCGGCGGCATCGTCGGCTTCGTGCTCGTGGCGCTCTACTACCCGATCTTCAACCTCGGCAACGTCTTCCTCGCGGGCTCGTAGCTCTCGCGAATCGACGCGAATCGGCCCGGATGCGCACCATCGCATCCGGGCCGTTTCGTTTGGCTATACCAAGACCCCTTGACATCGGAATTGGGCTCGTCTATACTATCTCACAGTTAGTGTGCGATATACACTAATTGGGAGGAGCGGCGGGAATGATGGTAAGCGCAATTGACAAATCGCAGTTCGTGTTCTTTTGGGGCGGGCCGTTCTCGCAGTGGGCCAAATACCCGATGGAGATCGATGGCGTCCGCTATGTCACGTGCGAGCAGTACATGATGGCGTCGAAGGCGCGACTCTTTGGCGACTCGGAGGCGGAAGCCACGATTCTGGCGACGAACAATCCGCGAATCCAGAAGGCGACCGGCCGCCGCGTGAAGGGCTTCGACGAAGCCGTGTGGGAGTCGGAGCGCGAGGAGATCGTCTACCGGGCCAACCTCGCAAAGTTTACGCAACACCGTCACCTCCGCGACGAATTGCTGTCCACGGGCGAACAAATCATCGCGGAGGCGAGTCCGCACGACCCGATCTGGGGCATCGGGATGGCGGAGAACGATCCGCGCATCACCCGGATGGAGCTCTGGGGCATGAACCTGCTCGGCAAGGCGCTGATGCGTGTACGGGAAGTGCTGCGGAACGGTGGATAGCTCGACATCGTCGCGTGTCTTCCCGGACCAGGGAATCGCGGTCGCGGTAGACGCGCTCGTGTTCACCGTGGCGGAGGGCGAGCTGCGGCTGACGCTCATTCGGCGGGGGATCGAGCCGCGGAAGGGGTGCTGGGCGATTCCGGGAGGATTTGTGCTGCCAGGCGAATCGCTGGAGGAGGCCGCGCTGCGCGAGGTTCGGGAGGAGGCGGGCGTCCAGGAGGTCTATCTGGAGCAGCTCTACACCTTCGGAGCGCCAGACCGGGACCCGCGCGCCCGCGTCGTCTCGGTGGCCTATTTCGCGCTCGCGCCCGCGCACCACATCCATCTGTCCGCCTCCACGGACGCGGCGGAAGCCGGCTGGTTTCCGGTCGGAGCCCTGCCGCCGCTCGCCTTCGACCACGCGGAGATCGTGCGCACGGGTATCGAGCGGCTCAAATCGAAGCTCGAATACAGCTCCATCGCGTGGGCGCTCCTGCCCGACCGGTTCAGGTTGAGCGAGCTTCAGGCGGTCTACGAAGCCATCCTTGGGAGGCCGCTCGACAAGCGCAACTTCCGCAAGCGCATCCTCTCGCTCGGCCTGCTGGAACCGACCAACCAGGTGGACACGGGCGGCGCGCACAGGCCGGCCCGCCTCTATCGTTTCCGAGAGCGCCGGCCGGTGCTGTTCGATTCGGTGAGCGAAGAGAGGGGAGAGATATGAATCACCAAATCCGTGCCTTCACGCTGATCGAGCTTCTCGTGGTAATAGCCATCATCGCGCTGCTCGCGGCCATCCTCTTCCCCGTGTTCGCGTCCGCCCGCGCCGCGGCAAGGAACACCCAGGACCTGTCGAACATCCGCCAGATCGGCCTCGCCCTGATAATGTACAGCGGCGACTACGATGAGCGGTACGTGCCGATCGGGAGCTGGAACGACCCGACGGTTACCCCCTTCACGAGCCCAACCGGGCCGGCGCCGGGGGTGGCGTGGAACGGGTGGGCGCTCAAGCTGACAAGCTACTCGAAGAATCGCGATATCTTTCGCAGCCCGTTCATGCCGCAAACCGCCAACTGGTGGACCGGACCCTGCGCCGCGTCCAACGGCATGCGAATCACATCCACCTACTCGATGAACTGGTTCCTCGGCGCGGACGGCTCCTACATCGGCGGCCCCGGCGAATACTACAACCAGACGCCGAGCGGCATCCGGTTCGATTCGCCGCTCAGTCAGGCGCAGGTCGATTCGCCCGCCCAGACCATGGCGTTCCAGCTCAGCCAGACTACCTCGCCGTACGGAAACGATTTCGGCTGTGTCTATAACTTCATCGAGACGCCGGACTGGGACAACAAGATTCGCTTCCGCGCGGTCCACAGGGACGGCGGTAATCTCGCGTTCGCCGACGGGCACGCGAAGTTCCTCGTCGCGAAGCAGGCGGATTCGGCGGGAACGGGATATCCCGCCTGCGCCGGGTCGCCCAGCCACACCATCTACATCTGGAAGAGCCGCGGTCTCTGGGCATACCCGTCCTATCCGGGCGACACCGGCGGATTCCCGGAGGATCCAGTCGCGGAGGCGTGCGCGAAATGAACGTGCTCGCTATGAACCTGAGCCCGCTTTCGACCGAGATTACAGGCAATGTGCTGGGGCTCTGGTGCATCTGGCTCATCGCGCGCAACAACGTCTGGAACTGGCCGGTCGGCATCCTGAACTGCGTCTTCTATATCGCGCTCTTCTATCCCGCCCGGCTCTACGGCGACTGCATGGTGCAGGCCGTCTACATCGTTCTCGCCGTCGTGGGAATCCACCAGTGGCTTTTCGGGCTGGGCGGGGTTCGCAGGCGGCGCGAGGGGGCAATTACCGAACGGCCCATCAGCCGCTCCACGCCGCGCGATTCGCTGCGCTATTTGCTCGCATTCACCGCCGGATGGCTGCTGCTTGGATGGTTCCTCGGCCGCTATACCGATACCGACGTGGCGTGGTGGGACGGCGCGACCACCTCGGCGTGCTTCGTGGCGACCTGGATTCTTGCGTGGCGGAAGATCGAAAACTGGTGGGTCTGGATCGGAACGAACGTGTCCTACTTCTTCCTCTACCAGCACAAGGGGCTCGTCATCACGCAGTGGTGTCAGATCGTCTTCCTGGCGGTGTCGGTCGCGGGGTATCTGAAATGGACGAAAGCGCTGAACAGTGTGGTACCGGAGCAGCCGGAGACGAAGCCCGCAGCCGTCACGGCCTGATCATCGGCAAGTTCCTGCCGTTTCACGCCGGACACAAGCGGCTCGTGGAGGGGGCGTTGCGACACTGCGGCACGGCGACGGTCGTCGTGTTTTCGCGCGACGCGGAGCCGATTCCGGGGCAGGTCCGGGCGCAATGGGTGCGACAGGAGTGTCCGGGCGCGCGGGTCCTCCACGTCGTCGCGAACTACCCCGACCCGTGGGACGCGGAGTCGTGGGACTACTGGGTGGCCGCGTGCCGCCGGTGCGCACCCCACGCAACGGACCTTTTCACTGGTGAATCATACGGCGACGAGCTGGCGCGGCGGCTCGGAATCTGCCATGTGTGCGTCGATCCCGCTCGGAGCGTCGTCGATGTCTCCGGCACGGCGATCCGGCATGACCCCATCGCGAACTGGCAGTACGTCCCCAGGTCCGTCCGCCCCTGGCTCGTGCGGAAGGTCGCCATCGTCGGCGCGGAATCGACCGGCAAGACCACGCTTGCCGAGCGGCTGGCCGAACTCTATAGAACGGTCTGGGTCCCGGAGCATGGCCGGGAATACTGCGAGATGAAGGCTATTGATACGCTGACGCCGGCGGACCTGCTCGCCATCGCGGTGGAGCAGGCGGAAATGGAAGACCGGATGGCGGTCGAATCGAACGGGTTGCTGGTGTGCGACACCGATCTGATGGTGACCCGCGCGTGGTGCCAGCACCTCTGCGGCATGGTCCATCCCGACATCGCGGAGGTCGAGCGCACGCGCCGCTACGACCTGCACCTGATCACGAATCCGGCGGTCGCGTGGCAGAACGACGGGACGCGAGTATGCGGCGATGAAGGGATTCGACAGTGGTTCCACCGGCGCTACGTCGAGGAGCTGACCGCCCAGTGCCGCGCGCACATGATTTTGCCAGCCCGCCAGGGGGATGCCTTCGCCCTGGCCTGCAACGTCATCGAGACTCTCTGGCCCACGGTGCGAGCGAAGGGTTGCTCCTGACGGGCATTATCGACCTGCGGTGACGGCGGGCCTATGCCAGGCGTGCCGTGGAACGGATGGGCGCTGAAGCTGACCGGCTATACGAAGAATCGCGGTATCTTCCGGAGCCCGTTCATGCCACAGACCGCCAACTGGTGGACCGGCCCCTCCGCCGCATCGCCCAGCGACGCCATCTACATCTGGAAGAGCCGCAGCCAATGAGCCCTTCCGTTTTCTCCGAGCGATACCGGGGGCTTCCCGGAGGATCCCGTGGCGGAGGCCCGCGCGACCGGGCAGTACACAAAGCCGCAATCGTAATTAACCCAGGTTGCGCCTGTTGCCCGTTCGGTTGCAGGCAGGCGGTTAGAAACCGCTTCAACAAATGTACAAAGTCCCCCTCCGGGGACTCAGACCATGAATCCAGTGTCCGAAGGGACACTTCGTACCCTCGTTGCAGCGACTTGCAGTCGCCCGTCCCGCGCAAGCCACGCAGCCGAGCATCAGGCGCATCCTGGGTTAATTGTAAGAGCATCGCAGGGTCCCGGCGTGGCTGCGGGAGCGGCGTTATCCCGTCACCACGAAGCCCGCCCCATACGTCGTGCAGTCGTGCAGTCGTGCAGGACTCCGTCCCCCCAATGCAGAAACGCAAGTTATCTCTGTCGTTTCCGTCGTCCCGGAGGCATCCATTGTCGGGCAGCGCCCCCGATACACTCCTGCTCATCCACCAGCGGCTGTTGCAGGGGGACAAAACGGCGTCGGAGTCGCTGGTACGGGAGTGCCTCTTTCCGCTCGTCCGCGTGCTCCGGCGGCGCCACCTCGCTGTTCCGCGCGACATGCTCACCGACGCTGCCTGCGACTCCCTTCTCGCCCTCATCCAATCTCCACACCGCTTCGACCCGCTGCGAAGCAGCCTCATGACCTTTCTGACGCTGGTCGCGGATCGGCGACTCGTGGATCATCTCCGCGTCGCCGGCCGCCACGCTGCGCGCGAGATTCACGTGGGCGGCTCGCACGATGTCGAAGACTGGTCCGGCCCGCGGCTCCGCGGAGAGGCCTGCCGGCCGCATGAACCGGTCGCTGCCGACCGCCTCCCGTCCGAGTTCGAGGATATTGTGGCGAAGGCGCTCCCGGATCCGAGGGACCGCGCGCTGCTGGCGCTCATCTGCGAGGGGCGAAGGACAATCGGAGATTATGCCGCCGTGCTGGGAATTACGCACCTGTCGGTCGCGGACCAGCGAATCACCATCAAGCGCAGCCGCGACCGCGTTCTGAACAGGCTGCGCCGACGGCGCGAGGCGTTCCGGCAGGCGAGGAGCTGGCGAGATGAATGAACGGACCGCGGTGGAAAGATCGCTCCAGTCCCGCTTCCTGAAAAGAGCCCGCGATTCAGGCGCGGAGCTGGTCGAGTCAGCTTTCGCCTGGCATGCTGCGCGGGAGGGACTTGGCCGCGAATCTCTGGCCAGACAGCTTGGATGTGATTGCGAAGGGCTGGACCGCATGGCCTGCTGCATGCTCCCGGCAGACGATACGTTTGACCGCGACGTGGCAGCGATAGCCGCGCTTGGCCCGGTCGCGACCGAGCTCCTCTCGCCCGTTCTCCGCGACTACTGGATGCACGCCAACGCGCTGCTTGCCGCGGAGCCGCCGGCCGACTATTCCGCGAAACCGCGCACCGAAGACGACCGGCCAGGCTAAGATCAATACCTTTCAAGTAAGCGGTCGCCCGTCGAATAGGACGAGGCAATAGAATTGACCTCGCTGGTGGGCTTTCAGCCAATCGTCCTGCAGGACGATTGGCTGAAAGCCCACCAGCGAGTGATTTCCAATCACTCGAAATGTTTGTGACACGAAGCAAGCGAGCACGGCCCGCGAAAGGGGATTCCCTTCACGGGCCGTGCTGCGGTTTGGCGGTGCGCGATTAGTGCGCCTCGGCTTTGGTGTCGGACTTCTCGTTCACCACGCCGCCCACGCGCAGCGTCTTCCGCTCCGTGCCGCACCGAATCACCACGCCGTCCGGCGAGATGTCCATGACTCGGTATCCGTTCGCGAGCGCGTCACCGCGATGCGCCAGCGTGGAGCGGCCGGCAACGGTGATTGTCGCGATGGGCGGATCGCCGTCCACGAGGCCGACCACCTTGATCTCCGGCTCGACCTTCACGACCGTGACCGCCGCGGGTCCGAACGGTCCGGCGGCTCCCGGCCGTCCGCCCATTGCCGGGAGCGGAGAGGGACCGTAGGGAATCGTGTCGGGCGGAACGGCGCCGACAGGATGATTGGGATTGAATACCTCGTGCATCCCCACGCCACTGTCCGGCGGCCGCGGGCCGGAGGCAACCTGACCCGGCTTATCCTTCGGACTGATCGGCACGAATGGGTCCGGAATTTCCTTCTCCAGCGACTTCGCGAGCGTGCCGCTCTTCGCCATCGCGATCTTGTCGGTCGGGAAGCCGGAATCCGGCGAAGTCGTGGCCGGTCCGCCGGGCGTGCTCGGGCCGCCGGCGGGCGCGGGCGGCGCGGATACACCCGGACCTGCTCCGGGGTCCTGCGCGGGCGCCGTATTGGCCTTCTTTGGCGCGATAGCCCCGAGGAAGATGTGGACCACGAAGAACAGGATGACCACAATCAGTCCTATCAAGCCGGAGGCCTTCATCCGGTCCGCGGGACTCATGTTAGCGAAGCTCATGGTAATGCTCCAGATAGTGTGGAGAATGGCGGGATGGCGGCGTCTTCGGACCTCCTCCTCGACGCCGCCGGCCGCTCCTACTTGAGAACCTTGATCGTAAGGACGACCATGACTTCCGTGCGGCGATGATTGCGGTTCGTCGCGCGGAACAGGTTGCCGATGAGTGGAAGGTCACCGAGCAGCGGCACCTTCTGCATAGTCCTGATGTCCTCGTCACGGATGAGGCCGCCGATAACGAGCGTTTCGCCGTCCTTCGCGCGGACCACCGTCTCGGCTTCCCGCGAGCTGGTTTGCGGAAGCCCATTGACGAGACCCGTGACGGTCGAAACCACCGGGTGCACCCGCATCGTGACGTTCCCGTCATCGTTGATTCGCGGATGGACCATCAGCACGATTCCGACCGGAACCTCGACCACCGTAAACTGGTTGCCTGTCGTCGGGCTGGACTGCGCGAGGCTCTGGAACCGCAGCGTGTCGCCGATGAAGACCGACGCATCCTGGTCGTTCACGACGGTCACGTTCGGGCTTGCAAGCAGCTTCGCGTCACCCTTCGTAATCATCGCGCTGAGCACGCCGGTGAAGGACCACGGCACCCGGCTGAAAGCGCCGAACCCGAGCGGCCGGGTAGTACCGCCGGAACCCGTGGTACCCGCGCCGCCCTCCAGGAACTGGAACGGATCCCAGTTCCACTTCACTCCGTAGTCCTCGACCAGCGACGGCGATGTCTCCACCACCTTCGCCTCGATCTTCACCTGCTGCGGCGCGACATCCGCCAGAGCCAGCACCTTGAAGGCCTGGTCGACATCCTCCGGCTTGCCTGTAACGATGAGTGTCAGCGCGTTCGGGTTCACGAGCTGCGTCGTCCCGTTCGGTCCGGTGATTCCCTGATTCTGCATGCCCTGCGGCTGTTGCTGCTGGGTCTGGCTCGACTGCTGGCTGTTGGTGCCGGCGAACTGGCCGGTCAGCGGCGTGAAGATGACCTTCTGAATCGGCATCGACTGCGGGCCAGGGACCACCTGCACGCTCGGTACCGCCCGGTCGAGCACGATCGCCAGCTCGGCGGCCGTGCCGTATCGGATGTTGTAGATGCGCGTCTCGGTGGAGGGCGGAGCCTGCACGTCGATGAGGGCCATGGCCCGCTTGCCGGCGTCGACGCGGCCCTTCGATCCGCTCAGCACGATGTCGCTGCCCGCCACGTCCGCGGTAAGACCCGACTCCATCTTCACGATGGCCGCGGCCGCCTGTGCCGCCTTGATGTGCTTCAGCGGGACCTTCTCGACGACGTGCTCGTCGTCGGGCGAGACGCTGTCATTCTGTTTGAGGAGCCGCTCCGCCGATTCCAAATCGTCGATCGCTCCGATCAGCGTGACGCCCTTCCCCTGCGGACGGGCGGTGAGATCGGGGAAAGCTCCCTGGGCGAGGTCGGCGGCTTCCTGCGGCTTGATGTGGTCGATCCCCACGAACCGCTTCGCCCCCAGCCGCTCGAGTGTCTGGCGCATCTCGGCGCGCGGCGCGACGACGAATGTGTCGCTCACCTTTCGCGCTCCGAGCCCGGCCAGGTTCGCGACCATCACCATCGCCTCGTCGACCGTCTTGCCGCGCAGGTGCACGGTGACCTGCCCCTTCACGTTCGGATTCACCGCCACGTTCACCCCGCTCTGGGCGGAGAGGGCGCGAATCACGTCGGTGACCTCGGCATTCACGTATTCGAGGCTCAGGAGCCTCGGCGAAGGCTCGCGAACCGTCTCCTTCGAAGCGGTGGTAACGCCCGATTTGGCAGTCGCGGGACCGGTTGGCGCCGCGTTGTCGGCCGAGCTGGGACTGCCGGCGAGCGCGACAACCGCCGCCATCCCGTATATCGTCCATGATTTCATAGTAGGGGTCCTCTTGACTCGATGACGATGGGCAGATGTTCGGTCCGCTCGGTCCGTCCAGGTGTCAGGCCGCGGGCCGCGGGCCGGCTCGTTGTTCGTGTAATTCATTGCCTATCCCGCCTTTACCGGCGCGCCGCCTGGCGCGATTGGTGCAGGTGCGCCCGGCTGCGGAGCGGTCGGACCGCCCGCGGGCGTCGGGGGCAGGGGAATATCGACATATCGTGATATGCTCAGCGTGGTCTGAAGGTTGGGGAACCCGCCCGGCCCCGCGCCGACCCGGCAGTCTGAAAGCGAGACCAGACGGTTCGACTGCTGAAGGCTCGCGAGAAGCGCGCGAAGTGACTGGAAGCTCCCTTCGAAGATCACGGTCGACTTGATCTCCAGCACGTCGGGCGGCAGAGAGCCCGCGGGCGGCGCAACCGGCGCCGGCGCTCCGGCGGGAGGCGGCGGCGCCGGCGGCGGAGCCGACAGCGCGTTCACGTTGAGCAGGCGGTTGCCGGTTCGGGCGCAGAGCACCGAGAGGCCGCGCAGAAAGTCGGTCTGCTCCTGCTTCGTTGCGGGCAGCGAAGCGACGCGCGGGTCCTTCGGCAGGTCGCTGATGGCCCTGAGCTTGCCCAAATAGTCGTTGATGGATGCCTGCGTGGACTTGATGTCCCGCTGCGCCTTCTGCATTCGGTTGTGCCGCGGCACCATCACCATGCAGCAGGTGAGGAGCGCTATCGGGGGCAGCAGAATTGTCAGCCATCGCTGGATGGCGGGCGGCATGTATCTCAGCATGTCAGCTCCCTCCCTTCACCGGCGGGGTCTTGCCGGCTGGCGCGGTTCCCGCCGGGAGCGCAGCCTGCACGATCGGGTTCATCAGGCCGGTCTGCATGTCGAACTTGAATGTCTTGCCGCCCTTGTCCGGCTCGACCCGCATGATGTTGTTCAGGCGGATGGGCTCGAGCGTGGGCGCCAGGTTGATGATGTCCATGATGTCCGCGACCGCCTGCGAGTTCATGGCCTCGCCGCCCAGAGATATCTTTCCCGTGGAATCGATGGTCAGAGTGGTCAGGCATGCGTGGCGCGAGACGGCGGCGGAGAGGAACTCGATTGCCTCGCGCATCGGCTTGTCCTGCCCGTGAATTAGGGTGACGAGGTCCTTCTGCCGGTTGAGCATGGCCACCTTCGCGGCGTGCTGCTGCGTGAGCTCCTTCAGCTCGTGCGTCTCCTGCGCGAGCTTCTGATTCAGCCGTGCGGTGCGGTTGCCAACCACGAGCGCGGCGGCAATGGTTCCCACGAAGATCAAACCGCTCGCGGCGGCGCTGGCGACCAGCGTTCGCGGCGCGACCCGGCGCTCGATGATGACGCGGTCGCCGATCCCGAGGTCGAGCTCCGGGGCGTCGGCGAACTCGCCTTCGGCGCCCCGCAGGGCGAGGCCGACCGCGACGTTGTACCGATATCCGATGGAGCCGGAAGTCGCCATCCGCGCCTCGTCCGAAACGCCCAGATGGGTCAGCGCGGAAGCCATCTCCGCGTCGCTGCGAAGATACTGCGCCATCACGGCGAACATCTCCGGCGCATCCGAAGCGTCGAGCGCGAACCGGACCGACATGGAATCTTCGCCCAGCGGGAATTCGCGCGAGAAGTAGTCGAGCGACCGCTGGACCTCGGTCATCAGGAGAGAGATGGCCTGCCGGTTGTAGGGATCGGCTGCGGGCGCGGGCGCCGCGACGGCGGGTTCCAGGACCGGCTCTTCGTCATCCGCGCCCAGCATGCCGCCGCGCATCTGCGGGGCGCCCGTGACCTGCCGCTGCTCGACCGCGCCGGCCTGCGCGAGAAGCTCCGGTATCCCGGTATCGATGCGGCGGTAGAACTGGAGCGCGCCCTCCTGCGTGATGAAGATGTCTGTTCCGGCCGCGCCCACGATGACGGTCGCCACCGAGTGCTCGACGCGCAGAACGGGCTGCAATGCCCGCATGATCGCGATGGCGCCCGGCTCGACCGCCACCAGATTCATGTTGGCGGCATCCACCGCGGCGCGATAGCTGGCGACCAGCCGCTCCTCCGCGCCCATCAACAGGACGCGGGCGACGGGTTCCGCTCCCTCGGCAGCGGCGGGCTTCTCTTTGCCGGCCTGTTCGGGGAGCCGGTAGAAGTCGAAGGCGCTCTGCCCCGCGGGGAGGATGCGATAGTGGTCCATCTCGCCGCGAAGAACCGCCCGCACCTCGGAATCGGGTACCGGTGGAATCTCCATGACGCGGGCGACGAGGTTGCAGACGGTCATGCCGATGACGACGTGGCCCGTTCGGGGGTCGAGCTGGGCGCAGACCCTGCGGATTGCGTCCCCTACCTCCGAGGAGCCGAGGACGCCCTCCGCGTCGATGGCCCCCTGGGGGGTGGGCACGCTCGCCACGCCGGCGAGCTGCGGAATTCCGTTCGCCATCCGGACGTGCGCGCCACGTATCTCGTCCGGCGATATCTCTATGCCGATCAGTGCGCGATGTTTCATAGTCTGGCCTTTGGAGCGAGAGTGTATGGGATCATGTTGGCGGCCTGCCGCCGGAACAGATGGATAGGACGACGAAACTACGCCGTCGCCGTCCGTCCACCAACCGGCGCACGATTGATTCTGCTATTTCTGCCGGAGCTTCACGGATCCGGAAATCTTGCGACTGACGCCATTCGAAGCGAGCGTAATTGCGAAGTCCACGGCGCTTACGTTGGCGGGCGTGGCCGGAGCGCTGGAAGACGACCAGTAGGTCCCGTTCCACGTCCAGAAGACGAACGAAACCGCTGAGACATTGGAGACCGCGGCCGTGCCTCCGGTCGGAGACGCGTTCACCGTCTTCATGAGACTGGCGCCGGATTTCCAGTAGCGAACTGACTTGCCGCTGTTGTCCGTGTACGTCATGCTGGAGGAATCGCACGCGGTAAACGCGCTCGCCCCCCGCAAGTCGTCGGCGAACGTGTCGATGGTTCGACGCGTCGTCGTGTTGATCATGTTCTGATTCATCAGCGTATACTGGTTGTCGTAGCTCGTGCGGACCAGCGTCCACACCGCCGCGCCGAGCAGCACGCTGACGAATCCGGTGACGATCATCTCCATGAGGGTGAAGCCGCGCCTGCGCGCCGGCCGAAGAACAGTTTTCATATTCCTGCCCTCACGAGATAGGCTTTCGTCGAGAAGAGCGTGGTACTGGTGGAGGCGTTCTGGACGGTAACCGTCACCATCCGCAGCGCCTCGTTCGTGGGTACCGCGCCGGACACGCCCGCCGTTCCGCTCTGAATCAGGTCGCTTACCACGCTCGTCGTGACCTTGAAATAGGCCTGCGTCGTGCCGGAGGAAGCCGCCGCCTGGTTCAGATTGTAGTAGGACACGGTCGTGCCTTCCGCCGTATTGGTGAATCCGGTCATCTTGATGCGCTCGACCGCCTGACGGGCAAGACTATATGCGATCCCCTTGTCATCGGTGTTCTGTGTCACGCGGAACGAAAACGCCCACGTGTTCACGACACCCATAATTCCTATGCAGAGAAGCAGGCTGGCGACGAGAAGCTCGATCAGTCCTGCCCCGCGCCTGCGCCGACGGAATGGCGACTGCGACGCTGACAGCGCTGGCAGCGCCAAAGCGCGGACGGATTTGCGCCGTTGTCTAGATTGTCGGAAAGAACCCGGTATTTTCATTAGCCTGAACCTCACGTTACCGGACCGGTGTTGGGGGAACTGCTGCTCTGCAGGGGGAAGACAGCACATCGATTCATTCCACGATCTGCCGCATACCCACCAACAAAACTGTAAGAATTGCTGGCGGCGCGGGCCATGCGGCTGGACGAACTGGCGAGGAGTCTGTTCGCCGAGGTTTCGCCCGGGCAAGCGGCGAGACGCCCCCGGGATCCCGGGGGCGTCTCATACAGCGTCGCGTATTGGCTTCTCGTCAGCGGGCCGGCAAGCCTATTTGACCTTCAGCAGCTCGATGTCGAAGAGCAGGACGGCGTTCGGGGGAATCGTGCCGCCCGCGCCCGCCGCGCCGTATCCGAGCGCCGGAGGAACCGTGAGCTTTCTCCGGCCGCCCTCGCGCATCCCCTTCACTCCCTGGTCCCATCCCTTGATCACCTGGCCCGCGCCCAGCGTGAACTCGAATGGCTGTCCCTTGTCGCGGCTGGAGTCGAACTTCGTTCCGTCGGTCAATGTCCCGGTGTAATGGACCTCCACGGTCTTTCCATCGGTCGCTTCCGCGCCGGTCCCGACCTTGATGTCCTCCTTCTTCAGCGGGAAGTCGGGGGCGGGAGCGGACGGCGCGGATGCGATACCGCCCGGTCCGCTGGCCGCGGACGGCTGCTTCTCCTTCGCGGGAAACATCTCGAAAAACACCCAGACGAGAATCCAGAGCCCGACGAGCGCGGCTACGATATGAATCGGTCGAATCTTCATGATGAATGTAAGCCTCCGGAGGATGACGGCGGCGCGGATCGACGCGCTCGTCCGCTTATATGATAGCACCACGGATGGGTCTGGAATGTCCGCCGATGCGCCGTTCCTTCGCGTGGAGGACAGCAGGCTCTGCATCACGAACCAATGCCTGGAAATCCACGCACGAATGGGGGCGCAGGTATGGGCAGACCGCTGAAGATGGGGATTGTCGGCGCGGGATCTATCGGGATCCGCGGGGCGATGGAGCACCTCGTGCTGCCGGATGTGCAGGACAAAGTAGTAATGACCGCCGTCTGCGATCCCGCGCCCGGCCGGGCGCGCGCCGCCGCGGACAAGTATAAAGCAGGCGAACCATTCGAGGATTACGACGACTTCCTTGTGCGCGCTGACGTGGAGGCGATCACGCTCGGTACGCCCATTGGAATGCACTACGAGCAGGGCCTCAAAGCCATTCGATCGGGCCGGCACGTCCACTTCAACAAGACGATGACCACCACCGCCGAAGAGTCCGACCACCTTATCGCCGAGGCAGCCGAGCGGAACGTGAAGCTGGTCGCGTCGCCCGGCGAGATGCTTCGGCCCCACAACCGGCGAATCCGCGAGATGGTGCGCGAAGGCGCGCTCGGCCAGATTGCCTGGGCGGCGACGGGCGCCGCATTCGGGTCCTACCATGAGAAGGAGAGTGTCCGGCAGGGGAGCGGCGCCCTCTCCAACATCGATCCGTCGTGGTACTGGCGCCGGGCCGCGGGCGGGGGCCCGCTCTACGACATGACGGTCTACGGCCTGCATGCCCTCACCGGTATACTCGGCCCGGCGCTGCGCGTGGCTGCCATGAGCGGCGTGGGCGTGAACGAGCGGGAGTTCCAGGGAAGGCTCGTCCAGAGCGACTGCCACGACAACACGCTGATGGTGCTGGACTTCGGCAATTCCCTCTTCGCCTTCGTCTACGGCACGTTCGCGGGCACGCTTACCCCGTTCGCGAAGCCGTCCATCTTCGGGCTGAAGGGCAGCATCGTCGGCAAGGAGCTGAACGGCAAGCCCTTCGAGTATCCTGGCCGCGACGAGGCGGCTGCCGCGAAACAGGGAGACCAGGTCCTCCTGTCGCACGTCAGGGGTCCGCATCGGGAGATGGAGGAGGCGCACGTCTTCGAGGACATCATGCAGCTCGTCGACCTCGTTCGCGATGGCGCTCCGACTCCCTCCACGCCCGAGCATGCGCGCCACGTCATCGAAATCATCGAGGCCGCCTACCGCGCCGCCGAGACCGGCCAGACGCAGCCTCTGCGCACAACGTTCGAGCAAGTGTAGCCAATTGCTTTCAAATTAACGGAGAATGACGCCCCGGTCGTGCGCCAGAACAAGGATGCCGTCTTTGTATGCGTTCGGGCCAGGCCGCTCGTCCAAACAGGCAAACAGGGGAGCGGCGCTCGCCGCTCCCCTGTTCACGTCAGTTCGATTCGTCTGCCTCAGGCCTGGAGCTTGCGGATGATGGCGTCTGCCATCTCGGCCGTGCCGACCGCCGTGGGGTCGTTCCTATCCGGCTTCATGTCGTATGTGACGTCCTTACCCTCCGCGATGATGGCCGCGACGGCCTTCTCCAGCCGGTCCGCCGCGTCGAGCTCGCCCAGGTAGCGGAGCATCAGCATGCCGGAGAGAATCAGGGCCGTCGGATTCACCTTGTTCTGGCCCTTGTATTTCGGCGCGGAGCCGTGCGTCGGCTCGAAGACCGCGATCTCATCGCCGATGTTCGCGCCCGGCGCCACTCCGAGCCCGCCGATGAGCCCCGCGCAGAGGTCCGACAGGATGTCGCCATAGAGGTTCGGCAGCAGCAGCACGTCGTACAGCTCCGGCTTCTGCACGAGCTGCATGCACATGTTGTCGACCAGAACCTCCTGGTATTCGATCTGCGGGTAGTCCTTCGCGATCTCGGCGGCAACGCGGAAGAAGAGGCCGTCGGTGAACTTCATGATGTTCGCCTTGGCGACGGCGGAGACTTTCTTCCGGCCGTTCTTCACCGCGTAATCGAACGCGAACTTCGCGATCTGGCGCGTGCCGGTCGTGGAGATCGGCTTGATGGAGATGGCGGCGTCCTCGCGGATCTTGCCGCCCGACATCGCGATGATCTGCTTCGCCTCCGCGGTGCCTGCGTCGTACTCGACCCCCGCGTAGAGGTCCTCGGTATTCTCGCGAACCACGATGAGGTCCACGTCCTGGTACTTGCTGCGGATGCCCGGATAGTACTTGCAGGGCCGCAGGCAGGCGTAGAGGTTCAGCTCCTTGCGCAGCGCCACGTTGACCGAGCGGAAGCCTGTTCCGATAGGCGTCGTGATGGGCCCCTTGAGAGCGACCTTGTTGCGGCGAATCGATTCGAGCACGGAGGGCGGCAGCGGCGTGCCGGCCGTCTCCATGATGTCGACGCCCGCCTCCTGGATGTCCCAGTTGAACGCGACGCCGGTCGCTTCGAGTACGCGCTTTGCGGCGGCCACCTGCTCCGGCCCGACGCCGTCGCCGCGAATGAGGGTTACGTTATGCGCCATTGAATGCAGTCCTCCGGTTACCTGGGAACCGACGAAAACGCTCGCTTCAGGCGCCTGGCGCCGAGCGGTAGTTACGGGGTCATTATACCCGCGCGCGTGTGGCGGGCGGCCGGGACCTTACGGGATTTGCCTAAGCGACCCGATCGAGGACCTTTGCCGCGAACTCCGGGGGAATCTCGACGTTCATCTTCCTGCCCGAGTAGGTCACGGGGAAGCGGGTGAACTGTCCGTCGTGCCACCAGGCGGCCTCGCGCCACCAGTAGACGCTCGGCGAAACGGAGCCCGGCCCCTCGTCGAATATCCCCTTCGCCATCGGCAGCATCCGGTTCAGAGCGGTCACGCACGTCGCATCGAGGATGGGGTGGAAGATGACCATGTGGCGGTGCGGAATGGCGATGAGCGCGCCCATCTCCGGAATCGGATTTGGCAGGAAGTCCTCGATGATGAGCGCCTGCGAGGCCACGAAAAAGCTGTCACCCGTGAGGGAATGGATGCGGCAGCCGTCGCCGACATCGTGCTCCTGCCGCTGGATTCCCTCCTCGCCACGCACGTTCGCCATGCCGATTCGGAACAGCTCTTCCCGCGGAATCGGCCATTTCGCCGCCACCTCCGGCGCGACCGCGACCACGGATTCGGGCAGGTCGAAAACGAGGCAGGCGACCAGGTCTTCCGCGGGCCGCTCGTAGACGCACTTGTCCACCGGATAGTCCGGCGGGTAGAGGCGAACTTTCAGGAGCGGGCGAATCTCTTCGAACTCGTCGCCGAGCGTCTCCAGTTTCTCCGCTTCGGAGACGATCTGTGACAGCCGCGTGAAGTGGTCTTTCACGATCTCCGGCCACTGCTTCGCCGGGTTCCGCCCGCACAACTGCGCGACATTTTGGAGGCCGCACGCGCTCGGCTCCTCGCCCAGCCCGTAGTCGACGTATGCGATTCCCGCCGCGCGGTCGACGCGGCAGCTACGGCCCGCGCCGGCGCACTCCGCCTCGACAACCTCCACGAAGCGCGCGAAGTCGGCCGCCGACATGAACGCGGCCCACGGCGGCGGCGGTTCCGCGCGGCTGAGAAAACGGTCGAAAAGGCGCACGCGAATCTCCCTCTCTTCAGCGAATGGCAGGAGGCCGGGAACCGGCCGCGCGATCCGCCTTCTGTTTGCGCTTCGGCGTCGCCGCTGCCTCGCTCCGCATCTGGAGCAGCTCCGGGACGGTGACGAATCGATAGCCCTTCTTTCCGAGCGTATCGAGAATGACGGGGAGCGCCGCCACGGTCTGGCTGCGGTCGCCGCCGCCATCGTGCATCAGCACGATTCGGCCGGGCTTTGCGCCGCGAATCACGCGCGATGCGATCCGTTTCGCGCCGGGGCGTTTCCAGTCGTTCGTGTCGACCGACCAGATGACAATCGCCTCGTTCCGGGCCTCCGCCGCCTTCGCGAGCCCATTGGTAAGATTGCCATAGGGCGGCCGGAAGAGCGTCGTGTCGATATTGAGCACTGCGCGGAGCTCGTCGTCGGTCCGACTCACCTCGCCAACCGGGTCCTTCGGGCGAATGGGATGGCTCCAGGAGTGGTTGCCGATGGCGTGGCCCGCGTCGCGGACCTGCCTGCCGAGCGACGGACTGGCGGCCAGCTCCGCCCCCAGCATGAAGAACGTCGCCTTCGCGTTGTGCTCCTTCAGGATTCGCAGGACCTTGCCCGTGTAGGGCGGGTTGGGTCCGTCATCAAACGTGAGCGCGATGACCTTGTCTGTTTTCGGAACGGAGACGTGGTTCACCACCATCCCGCGCGCCCACGCCGGCACGGCCTGGCCGATAGCGGTCGGAGGCCCGCTTGCAGCAACGCGGGGCAGAGGAACAGCCATTCCGGGAATGGTTGCCGACAGCGCCGCCCTTATGAGTAAACCGAGTACAGTCGCTATCAAGCCTTCTCCTCATCAAATCGTCAGTAACGCAACCGCATTCTACCATCAGCAGCGGGATGCTGCCACAGCCGCCGGGCAGGCAAGCCGATCCTTATCACGCGGTTTTTGCATCGAAGCGTCCGGACATGGCCGCGAACGGGAGGAGACACAGGCGGACGCGCCGAATCGAGGGAGCGTTTGATGTGGCGAATTCGGGAAAGCGGACGGCCCGGACGAGGCGGCCGTACCCGGCATTTTGTGTCATCATTTATCGGGCACATCCACATTGTTGTCTCCGCGGCACTCTCCATCAACAATTCTGGCTCGGCAGCCAATTGGCACGGCGTCCCAGCGAGCGAACCACCCAGCGAGGAGCATTCAGCGTGCGAAAAGACCCTGAAACGATAAAGAACGAGCTCATCGAGGCCATCGAGCGCAGGGAGGCGCGTATCGGCGTCGTGGGCATGGGATACGTCGGACTGCCCCTTGTCCTCCGATTCGCGGAGGCGGGATTCACCGTCCAGGGCTTCGACATCGACAGCGCGAAGACGGAATCGCTGAATTCCGGCAGGAGCTACATCGAGCACGTGCCGTCGGAGCGGCTTCAACGTGCTGTCAGGGCCGGTCGATTCGAAGCGACGACGGACTTCGCCCGCGCTTCCGACGCCGACGTCCTCATCATCTGCGTCCCCACTCCGCTCGGCGTCCACCACGAGCCGGACATGTCGTACGTGATTCGGACGACCGATTCGCTGGTTCCGTTTCTTCGCGAGGGACAGGCGCTCAGCCTCGAATCGACGACTTACCCCGGCACGACCGAGGAGGAGCTGCGCAAGCGGGTCGAGGCGCGCGGCCTTACGGTCGGCGAGCAGATATTCCTGGTCTACTCCCCGGAGCGGGAAGATCCCGGCAACGCCCAATTCACGACGCGCACCATCCCGAAGATTGTCGGAGGCACGACTCCCGCCTGCAAGGAGGTCGGCATCGCCCTCTACGAGAGCGTCATCGACTGCGTGGTGCCGGTCAGCTCGACGCAGGTCGCGGAGATGGCGAAGCTGCTGGAGAACATCTACCGCGCCGTCAATATCGGGCTTGTGAACGAGTTGAAGATCGTCGCCGACCGGATGGGAATCGACATCTGGGAGGTCATCGACGCCGCGGCGACCAAGCCGTTCGGATTCACGCCTTTCTATCCAGGACCGGGCCTCGGCGGGCACTGCATTCCCATCGACCCGTTCTATCTCACGTGGAAGGCGCGCGAATACGGCGTCCACACGCGCTTCATCGAGCTTGCGGGCGAGATCAACCGCGGGATGCCGGCATGGGTGTTGAGCAAGGTTACGGACGCCCTCAACGAGCGCGGCAAGTCCCTGAAGGGCGCCAGGGTGCTCGTGCTCGGCATCGCGTACAAGAAGAACGTGGATGACGCGCGCGAATCGCCTTCCATCGAGCTGATGGAGCTCCTGCGCGACAAGGGAGCCGACCTCTCCTACTCCGATCCGCACGTCACGCCCTTCCCCCCGATGCGCCGCCACGCCTTCGACCTGTCGTCCGTGCCGCTCACGCGCGCCCTTCTGGAAAGCGTCGACTGCGTAATCATCGCCACGGATCACGACGAATTCGACTACACGCTGATTCAGGCGAACAGCCCCCTGGTCGTGGATACGCGCGGCCGCTACAGAGAGCAATACGATAATGTCGTCCGAAGCTGAGCCGGCGGGAGCGGACAGGGGTCAGATGAGTGCTGCGAACGTGACGATCGCCGTCGCAGGCGTCGGCGGGTGGGGCCGGAACGTACTCAAGTCATTCGGATCGGTCCAGGGAGCACAGCTCGTCGCCGTGTGCGATCCCGACGCGGGCCGCCTCGCCGCCGCTTCAGCCCAGTTCCCGGATGCCCGGACCGTCTCCGACTACGCCGAGCTGCTGAGTGATCCTGCGCTCGATGCCATCGCCCTGGCCACTCCGGCGGAGATGCACTACCCCATGGCGCGCGCAGCCCTCGACGTGGGTAAACACGTCTTCGTCGAGAAGCCCCTCACCCTCAGCGCCGCGGACGCGGAGGAGCTGGTCGCACTCGCGGACCGGGCGGGCCGGAAGCTGATGGTCGGGCACCTCCTGGAGTACCATCCCGCCATCGAAGTGATGAAGCAGCAGATCGAATCGGGCGAAATAGGCGACGTGCTCTACATCGCGACTCGCCGCCTGAATCTTGGCGTCATCCGGCGCGCGGAGAACGCCTTCTGGTCGCTCGCCCCGCACGACATCTCCATCGTGCTCTACCTGCTCGGCCAGGAACCGGAGCGCGTCAACGCTCAGGGCGCGTGCTATGTCCAGCGGGGAATCGAGGACGTGGTGTTCGCGAATCTCACGTTCGCCGACGGAAAGATGGCGCAGATTCACGTCTCCTGGCTCGACCCGCGCAAGGTCCGCGAGATCGTCGTGGTCGGTACGCGCAGGATGCTCGTCTTCGACGAGACGGCGGCCGCTAAGCTCGTGATTCACGACAAGAGCGCGACGCTGGATAACGGGGCCGTCTTGCTCCATAACGGCCCCGCCGTCGCGGCCGCCATCCCGAACCTGCCACCGCTCGATATCGAAGCGCAGCACTTCATCGATTCGATTCGCTTCGATCGAACGCCCCGGAGTGACGGGAGAGACGGGCTGCGAGTCGTCCGAGTATTGGAGCAGGTGGATCGCATACTCCGCCAGGCGAGGGTGGGGGCGGGCGCGTGAGCAGGGATCGCGACTACTTCGTCCACGAATCGTCCTATATCGACGAGCCGTGCCGCATCGGCGCGGGGACCTCGATCTGGCACTTCTGCCACATCATGAAGGACTGCGAGATCGGCGAGCGGTGCAAAATCGGCCAGAACGTGGTTATCTCGTCGGGCGTTCGAATGGGCAGCAACGTCAAGATCCAGAACAACGTCTCGGTCTACACAGGAGTCACGCTGGAAGACGACGTCTTCTGCGGCCCATCGATGGTCTTCACCAACGTGATGACGCCGCGATCGGCCTACCCCCGAAACACCGCGGACGACTATGCGCCCACGCTCGTGAAGCGCGGCGCGTCCATTGGGGCGAACGCCACCATTGTCTGCGGCGTGACCATTGGGGAACACGCGCTGGTCGGCGCCGGCTCCGTCGTGACGCGCGACGTGCCGGCCTATGCGCTGGTCTTTGGCAGCCCCGCGAGGGTGCGCGGATGGGCCTGCGAGTGCGGAATCAAGCTGGAGTTCAACGAAGGAAGCCGCGCGGCTTGTAATGATTGCGGCAGGGCGTACAGCCTCGCGGACGGAAAGGTGGAGAGAGCGTAATGATCCCGATGGTGGATCTCAAAATACAATACCAGCGCCACAAGTCCGAGATCGACGCGGCCATGCAGGAGGCCGCCGCCAACGCGCAGTACATCCTCGGCCCGAACGTGAAGGCGCTGGAGCGCGAGATCGCGGCCTGGTGCGGCTGCGCGCACGGTATCGGCGTGGGGAACGGAACGGACGCGCTCCATCTCGCCCTGCGCGCGCTCCGTGTCGGTCCGGGCGACGAGGTTATCACGACGCCGTTCACGTTCGTGGCTACGACCGAGGCCATCGGAATCGTGGGTGCGACGCCGTTCTTTGTCGACGTCGATCCCGCCACGTTCAACATGGATGTTCGCCTGATCGAAGCAGCCATCACGCCGCGCACAAGGGCGATCCTGCCCGTCCACCTCTACGGTCAGCCCTGCGACATGGCGCCGATCATGGAGATCGCGGAACGACATGGCCTCTTCGTGGTCGAGGACTGCGCACAGGCCATCGGGGCGGAGTATCGGGGGCGCAAGGCGGGCAGCTTCGGCGAAGTGGGGTGCCTCAGCTTCTTCCCGAGCAAGAACCTCGGCTGTTTCGGCGACGGCGGCATGTGTATTTCGAGTCACGAGGAGGCGGCCGGCCGGGTGGAGATGCTGCGCAGACACGGCGGCCGCGTAAAGTATCACCATTCAGAGCTCGGCCTCAACAGCCGGCTGGACGAGCTGCAGGCCGCCGTTCTGCGAGTCAAGTTCTGCCATCTGGACGCCTGGTGCGAGGCGCGCCGCCGGCTGGCATACCGCTATAACGACCTTCTCCACGGCATCGAAGGTGTGATCACGCCCGTGGAGATTCCCGGCATGCGATGCGTCTACCACCAGTACACGATTCGCGTGGAGAACCGGGCGCGGGTGCAGGAGAAGATGAAGGAGGCGGGCGTCCAGACGATGGTTTACTATCCGGTCCCCCTCCACCTGCAGGAGGTCCACGCCGCGCTGGGCTATCGAACCGGAAGCTTCCCGAACGCCGAGCTGGTCGCCGACACGTGCCTCAGCCTGCCCATCTTCCCGGAAATGACAGTGGAGCAGCAGGACCAGGTCGCCGCCGCGCTCCGCCTCGCGGTCACCGGTTAATCGCCAAACCACGAGAAGTCAGCGCAGCAGGAACGGATTCGGCCCCGCTCTCAATTGTGCGGGGCCGAAAATGTGATAGCCTGTCAGGTTGCCGCTAGAACCCGAGCGTACCCCCGAGACTGATCCAACGCTGCTGAATCAAGCTCGCGCGCAGCCCCACTTCCGTCCCCAGCCTGCCGTGTCCCACGCGCCAGGATGCGAGCAGGCCGGCATTCAGTCCAAAGCCGTCGTGCTCGACGAAAAGTCGGAGTGGAGCAAGCACCTGGCAGCTCGCTGACGCGAACCCCTGCTTGAAACGTCGGGTTCCAATTCCAGCACTCGCATGCAGAGCCAGCGGTCCCGGAAATGAGTAGGTCACCACTCCAAACAGGGACCTGGAGGATCGGGTGTCCCCAGGGACGAGGTGGCCGGCGGATCCACCGCCGCCCCAGATGAAATCCTGCACCCCAATCGAGCCGGCCAGCCTTGTCGACCGATCCGGGATCAACTGCGCCTGGATGTTGAACACTTGCTTTCCCAGTGCGTTGATGACCATATCCGTCATTGCGACGTTTACGCTGCCGAATGTGTGTCCGTACGTCGCGCAGAGGGTTCCGTTGGTGAACCTGTCGCTCAGTTCCGGCTTGTTCTTGAGGCTGGTTCGCTCGCCCGTGAAGTAGAGGTGATCATGGCCAAGGACGTGCGCTACCGGCGTCGATAGTGCAATGGGTCCTTCTGATGACGGACGTCCGTTTACATCGACGCCATATCCGCCTCCGGCAAGACCCGACAGATTGCGGAATTCCGGGAAGCGCTCGATCCCCCCCAGAGGGTCGCGGTCGGCCAGAGCTGGCGCGGTACGGCCGGCCGCGATGGCGACGAGGAGCGTGGTAACCCCGCCGATCATGCGCTGCCTGGCACTGGGGATGCAGGTCGATTGGAGATTACGCATGCTTACTTCGCGATCCTTTCGGGGCGAAGCTCGGCATGCCAGCGGCGCCGAACAGGAACAACGGCGGTCGAATGGATCGGCTCGGCGAGGACCGGACTCTCAGACTTCGCGGGATAGAGAGACCGAAAAGCTTCCATGGCGATTGAAGGGTCATCGCTCTCTACCGCTCGCTCGAACGCGATCGTCAGCTCCCCGAGCATCTCAGACACGAAGGCACCCGCATTCTTCACGATGCGTATCTTCTCGTGGCATGTCGGCTCATACACCTCGCCATCAACGAACAGCTCTTCACGCAGCTTCTCACCCGGCCGGATTCCCGTGTAGATGATGTCGATATCTCGCACTACCTCGAGGCCGGACAACTCGATGAGGTCGCGGGCCAGGTCTACAATCTTAACGGGGTCTCCCATATCGAGCATGAATATCTCGCCGCCGCGGCCGAGGACGGCCGCCTGGAGCACAAGCTGAACCGCCTCGGGAATGGTGATGAAATAACGGGTCATCTCCGGATGTGACACGGTCACAGGTCCGCCAGCGACGATCTGCTGCTTGAAGATTGGGACGACGCTGCCGCGGCTGCCCAGCACGTTTCCGAACCGTACGGCGACATAATTCCGTCCGCTCTCGCGCGCCGCCTGCAGGACAAGCATCTCCGCAACGCGTTTGCTGGCGCCCATGATGCTTGTCGGATTCACCACCTTGTCGGTGGAGATCATCACCAGGTGGTCCACGTCGCAGGCGCGAGCGGCGTCCACGACATTCTTCGTGCCAAGTATGTTGTTCGAGACCGCTTCGGTTGGATTCTCCTCCATCAACGGAACATGCTTGTGAGCTGCCGCGTGCAGAATGACGTCCGGCTTGAAGTCAGATACTACCCTCCGCATGCGCGCAGCCGAACGGATGTCTGCTATAATCGGCTTCAATACGGGAACCGGCCCCGCCTCCGCGGCGCGGACTTTTTGCACGGTGCCGCGGAGCTCGTTATAAATCTCGAAAATCGAGTTCTCCCCGTGCCCCAGAAGTCCGATTTCAGCCGGTCCGCACGCATATATCTGTCGGCAGAGTTCACTGCCAATCGACCCACCTGCGCCCGTGATTAGCACGCGCCTGGAGCGGACCAGGCTCCTAACCGCATCGATGTTCGTCTGTATGGGTTCTCGGCGAAGCACGTCCTCGATCTGGACCTTGCGGAGGCCGCCCATAAGTACGCGTCCGTTCAATATCTCGGAAAGCGCGGGAACTGTCTTCGCCTGGACGCCTGCCTCTTCGCATAAAGCGACGGTCTCGCGGATGACTTTCCCCGCAACGTGCGGCAGCGCGATAATCACTTGCGCGATGTCGTGCTCCGCCACCGCTCTAATTAGGTCTTTGCGCGACCCAACAACAGGGATATTCTGTATCCTTAGGCCGTGCTTGCGCTCGTCGTCATCCAGGAACGCCACCGGCCGAAGGCCCAGTTGCGGCGACGCTCGCATTTCGCGTGCTATTCGTTCTCCCACCAGGCCGGCGCCGACGATGAGCGCCGGACGCGAATCCGCGGATGCTCCCAGATCGCTGGGCCTTCCGAAGAGCCGGAGCGCCGTCCGTGTCGCACCGAATGCGCAGAGCGAAAGAATTCCGTCCAGGAGCGGAAGGGCACGAGGAAGCGGAGGTCGGAACAGACCCGCCCCGCCCCCAATGGCAAACACGACGATAATTGCCGCGGTTGCAAAGAGGGTCGCCCGCACAAGCTGTCCCAGGTCTTCGGCCGTCGCCGCCAGCCAGTATCGGCTGTAGAGACCGCACAAACAGAAACTTGCCAGACGAATGGAGAGCGATACAGTGGTGTAGATAAGCAGGGACCCGATGGGTTGCAGCGGGTTGCGAACTCCGTCAGACAGGATAAGTAGGGCCAGGGCGGGCGTAAGGGACAGAAAAACCACGTCCAGGGTGAGAAGATGTCGATTTCGGAGCCTGACCAGGACCGGCTTCAACTTCCGCCGGAACGACATGACTTGACAACAGGGTCGCATGTTTTCCTACCTTCAATACATTCGCCGTCCAGTCACACGCCGGGCAGCGTGTAGGCTGAAACAGTATGTCACGATCTTGCGGAACGCATCGTTGTGCTGCCGCGTGTAATCGCCCTTTGCGGGGACGTGTCATCAGGGACATTGATACGGATGTCGGGGAATCCGTTCGCATCACCTTCGGCCCGCCAACACTCGACAGTAGAATCGATTTGCGCTGTGCGTGCTGCCTCGGTCACTGCGCCGGCCCGTTTAGCCACTCTCAGAACGACTTGCTGGTTCAGTTGCTTTCTATTCGCGCTTGCCTGCTGTCTGTTCCTGCTTTTTTTATGTGAGCATTACGGTTGCCTGGTCCCTGGTGTAATGGCTGGACCTCAGTGTTCGATGCCGGGTCCACTCCCAGTCGCTGTGCGACCCTTGCGTCGACCGAACAGGCAGACCAAAGTCTGTATGATTACCGCCGCATCGGTCCACACGGATGCGGTGCGCGCATAATCCAGATTGAGCCGTATTTTTTCCGGCATCAGCACCGTAACGTACGTCTCCTCTGGATCTGCGGCGCGGGCAAGCATGTTGCCTTCATCACGGAACACGATCGATGCGGGGTCCGTGATTCCGGGTCTCAACTCCAGCACCTTCCGCAGTTCATCCGAATACATCTCTACATAGCGCGGCACCTCCGGGCGCGGGCCAACCAGGCTCATGTCGCCAAATGCCACGTTAAACAATTGCGGTAGTTCGTCCAGCTTCAGCTTTCTTAGTACCCGGCCGGCGCGAGTAATCCTCGGATCGTCAGTCGGTGTGATGCTACCGCCGAGGGATGCTGCATTCGTTACCATCGTCCGGAACTTGATTATCCTGAACGGATGCCCTCGCCTGCCAACGCGGACCTGCCGGAAAAACGCGGATCCGCGCGAATCCAGCCTGATCCAGCAGGCAATGACCAGGAGGAGCGGAGAAAGCGCAATGACTCCCGCAATTGCCAACACAAGGTCGAATGCGCGCTTGGCGCTCACGCTGCGAGGGCCTCACGAACCGCCTGTATCACTCGCGATTGATCGTCCGACGACATGCGCGTGTAGAGTGGAAGACTCACCGCCCCTCGATATGCACGGAGCGATTCGGGATAATCTTCGGGCGCGAGGCCATAGGTTTCCCGCCAATAGGGCTGCAGGTGGAGAGGGATAAAGTGAACGCTGGTCCCAATGCCGCGGTCGGACAGTCGATTGATGATCTCATCGCGGCTGCAGGGAGCGTTGTCGGTGAGTCGAATTACGTAGAGGTGCCATGCGTGCAGATCCTCCCCGCGCGAGCCGGGGGGAAGGGTAAGCGGCAGGTTCTCCAACTCCGACTCATATCGCGCAGCCATCTCGCTCCGACGCTCTTGAAATCGCCTCACCTTCCGTAATTGGTGTATCCCGAGCGAGGCGGCGAGATCAGTCATGTTGTACTTGAATCCGGGTGCGACGACTTCGTAATACCACGATGGCTCCCTGGACGTATAGCGATCGAACGCGTCCCGGCTGATGCCGTGCAGGCGCATAACGCGGCACCTCGACGCGACATCCGGGCGGCGGGTTACGACCATTCCGCCTTCGCCCGTGGCCAGCGTCTTGGTTGCGTAGAAGCTGAACACTGTGGCATCGGTCTCCAGCGTACCGACGAGCCGCTTCTTCCATGTGGTGGGAAGGGCATGTGCGGCGTCTTCGATTACTTTCAACCCATGCCGCCTGGCAATTTCCAGAATCGAATCGATATCGCATGAGAGTCCGGCGAAATGGACTGGAATGATGGCCGTCGTCCGCGGCGTAATCGCAGCCTCCAGGCGCGCCGGATCGAGGTTCAGCGTCGACGGATCAATGTCCACAAAGACAGGATGGGCGCGGAGGTAGCGTACTACCTCCGCGGTGGCGGTAAACGTGTAGGCCGGCAAAATGACCTCGTCTCCATCGCCGATTCCGCACGCTTCCAGCGCCAGATGCAGCCCGGCTGTCGCAGAGTTGACTGCAATGGCCTCCACTCCTTCGCCCATAAAGTCAGCGAACTCGTTCTCGAATCGCTTGGTCTTCGGACCCGTTGTCAGCCACCCTGACCGGAGCGAATCGACAACTTCGCCTATCTCTTCTTCGCCGATGTCCGGGAGCGCAAATGGAAGAAACCGCTCACTCATTTGGGCTTTTCCGTATCCAGCAGAGCAGGTGAGTTCGCATGAACGGCAGTATGTTTATCAACGAGTAGAGGGTGGGGCTGAGTCCTGTCACCCGGCGGCTTATCGGTGGTGCGAGGGTCACCCTCCATGCGGTGATTTCGGCTTGCGGAAACAGCTCCCTGATGCGACCCGGCGGGACGCCGCGCACGTCCGGGTTCCTGGGATTGTTGTAGACAAAATCGTACCAGAGGATGCCTCCTCCGGGGCGCGCGAGATCCCACATCCGGCTGGCGACCTTCCGTTGGAATCCATCGTCGAGCAGTGACGAGAATACAGTCGACTGGACCACGACGTCGAACGAAGCGTTGGGAAGGTCGCATTCCGATGCGTCGCCCTGCAGTATCGGAATGCATGCCGGCAGCCGGAGACGGGCTTCGCTTGCACGCTCCGGCAGCAGCTCGTTTGCCGTAAGATTTTGGGGAGAGAATCCGAGCTGCATCAGCGTTAACAGATTTGAGCCCGCTCCACAGCCGATCTCGATCACTATCTTCTTGTCGACCGGAGAAATGCCGCATGAGTTTATCCACCGGATTAGCGCGCGTTCGCGTTCCTGGCGGGCCATGTACACGGAGGGGAGGAGGGGATCGTACAGGAGCCCTCGGCGATGCGCGTCCCTGCGCCCGTATCTCGCCACTACGCGCTCAGCCTCGGTCGCTTCGACCGTCTCTGGTGCGCGATCGAGGGCTGAGCGGTCGCCTGACGATTTCGGTGTATTCACTGCACGGCCTTCTTGAGTGTGGTTCATTTACGGTGGACGCAAGCGTCTGCTCATCGCGGGGAATACCACCACCAAAGCGTCAACGAACTGCCTGAATGAATCGCTCGGCAAGATGGCGGTAGTCGTGGTGGGCAGTCACATACTCACGTCCGCGCCTTCCCATCTCGGCGCGCTCCCGCGGCGTCATGCCCACTAGTTTGACAATCGCCTCTCCAATCGCATTCGCGCTATCCGGAGCAACGGTCAATCCACCTTCGCACCGCGCCATCCAGTCGTCGCACGTGGGGTTGGCATGAATCACGGGCCTGGCAGCCATCATGTAGTCCATCAGCTTGTTGGGACTAATTCCGAATCGGTAGATGCTCCTTGCGGGAGATCCCATGTATAGGGCATCCATCTCGGAAAGAAACAGGGGGATCGTCTGCTTGGGTATCGGGGAAAGGAAGACGATTCGGCCGTTGTTTAACCTGTTTGCTCGTCGAATCAACTCCGCCTTCGCGGGACCGTCGCCCACGAGCACAAGCGCGACCCGATTCTTGGGAATACATGCTGTCGAGTCCACGAAGGTTTCCAATGAATTGCTGAGCCCGTGGCCACCCGCATATCCCACGAGGAAAATCCCTTCGCGCTTAAGTCTCTGGATCGCATTCTGATGTTCTACGGGCAGATCGGCGTCGCACCCATTCCACTCGTCGACGTCAATTCCATTGGGCACGTGCACGAACTTGTGGGTTGCCATTCCGCGCGACAACATATACTCACGCGCTCCCGGCAGGAGCGAAACGACCACGTCCGCGGAAGCGTACCCGAAATCCTCGGCGCGCTGCATCATGCGGATGAGCGGATGGCGCGGGGACATGCCGCCGAGCTCGATAGGCGTTAGCGGCCACAGATCGTGCACCTCGTACGCAAAGCGCGCCCCAGCTTTCCGGGCAATCCGATGGCCGGGGTAGACGTCGAATGGGTAGGTAGACGAGGCGATTACTATGTCCGGCCGCCCCTCTCGCACCAGCTGCGCTTCGATTCGCTTGAGCCCAATGAGAAAAGCGGCGATATTCCTTACCCGGCCGCTCCCGTTTCCTCGGTAGGCGGGAGTGCGAATCCAGGAGTACCGAACTCCGTCCTGCTCCTCCGAGACAAGCCGGTCGGTAACAGCGGGATTCGTCGTGCGAAGGTGACTGTAGGAGGCGCCGATTATGTGTACCTGGTGTCCGGCCCGTGTCCACTCTCGGCTCAGATAGTATGGGCGATATTCCATCCCATATTGCCGCGAGCCTGCGTAGTGATTGACCAGGAGTATGTTCATCGGCGGTCCGCAGCCGGCTGCAAGGCTGCTGTGGGTGCTACAGAAGTCGTTGCAACAGAATCGGCTGCCGCGCCGGACGTGCATTGGAAGAGCACGTGCGTCAAAGTCCTGTCCGCTCCTCGCAAGCAGAACGTGTATCCTGACTCCTGAATGAAGTCGTCAAATGCCCGCGGTTCGTCTGCCGCGACACTGAACTCATCGAAGTAGATAAAGGTACCCTCCCGAATACAGCCGCGGAGCGACCTCAGCACACAGAGGGTGGAAGAATAGAGGTCCGCATCCACGTTGATTACGAGGACGTCGTGGGGAGGCGGGGTATATCCAGGGAGGACCTGATCGAACCATCCGGGAAAGAAGCGCACCCGCGGATCTGGAATATCCGGCACGGCGCCTCGCGTCGAAAAATGTCCCTGTCCTTTGTCGTCGCGGTCCCGCCATACCTCCGGAAGCCCTTCGAAGCTGTCGAACCCGTGCAGGATCGCGGAGGGACTGCTAAGGGTTTTCGACCAGTATCGCATAGAGGCGCCCTGCCATACACCGAACTCCATATAGAGGGTCCGCCGATTACCGACCTCACTCCCAACGAGATCGAACAGATCCTCACGCCTCCTGACCGGACAAGGGAACGCGAAGCCGTGCTGGCGCATCCACTGCCCAACCCTGACATAGTCCAGTAGCACAATCATGGACCGGACCGCACGAGATGGGAGCGCGGCGCCAAGTCGTGTCAACAACCACTTCGCTGCCACTTTCATCGCGTCGATACCACTTCCGATGGCGTGCACGCTGGATGCAGAGCACGATGGCGCCCGTCGAATCCCGCCTCCGCAAGGTCGCGCCAGCGCGCGAGATCCTCGGGCCGGTGGGCATCGGCGCCAATGATGGTGTCCAGATGTCCGAGGCTCATCAGCTCCGTCGGCGAAATGAGACCGTAGCGCAGGTTCCTTTCAATTCGGATGCCGCATTGCAGCGCGCACACAATCATCTGCCGGTAATCTGCGGCTCTTTCGGCGAGAACACCTCGCCGTTTCATCCACAGACCCGGATGGACCCAGACGGTCTCCTTTTCGCCTGCCAGCGGACGCAACGCCTCAAATACACGGTCGAGACTACGACGAAGGAGATCGAAGTCGTCAGGAAATCCGTGCTCGGCGATTCCAATCACGTCCGCCATTTCGCGGTCGCGCTCGTCGATGTCAAGGGTTCCATTCGGAAGCAGCTTTGCCTCGAAGCCGATGCTCGCAGGTACGCCAGCCGTCGCGGAGCACGATTTCACTTCCGCCGCGAAGCCTGCGGCGGCGTAGGTAGGATTGCGCCGGATATGTTCGAGGAATACCAGGCGATCGACATCCGCTTGCCGGGCAAATTCGAAGTACTCGGGTATGGTTAGTTCGCCGTCGGTGTAGCGCGTGTGCAGATGGAACAGGTAACGGCCCTCGAATACGCCCTGGTCAGATCTCGTCAACGCGGCCCTCCGATATCCCGACACCGCCCCAGTAGCGGATGAATGAGGCGGGTCTGATCTCGACTGACCCGCTTGTGACTGGCATGCCCATGAGCTCGGATACGCCCATCCAGATAACGTTGGCGCCTCCGAAGATGCTGGCCGCCATCGTTCCCTGAACTCGCGGGTTGCATTCGAGCACCTTTGGGGTCCCGTTCTCATCGAGCTTGTACTGGAACCCGAACGCATATCGCAGGCCGAGATGCTTCGCAGCCCGCAGGGTCATTTCCTGCAGATCCTCGCGCGGCTCGATTATGTTGTGGAAGCTGATACCGCTCCGAATGGACTTTCTCAGCCGGGGGATTGCAATCTGCACCGTGTCGCCCGCATAAGCGTCTACCGAATACTCCGGACCCGGCAGGAATTCGGTTACCAGAAGCTCCGGCCATACTTCGCCTCGCCGCAGAATGTTGATTAGCTCGTCCAGCGAGAGATCTTCCCCGTTTGGCTTGTCGTTTAGAAACCGCCTCACGTCCCACGCGTTCTCTCTGAGGATTCGAAATCCACGCATGCCGTTGGAAACGGGGGGCTTGACAACCACTGGACGGACAGGATACCCCAGTGAACTCGCGCAGGCTCGCAGCTCATCCTCCGAAGCGGTCAGCGCGAATTCGGGATGAGGAAGCTCCAGGTCGCGGAAGGCTTTTAGAAGCTCCCATTTGTTGTTGGCGCGCGCGACGGCCGAAGCGCCGGACACCATAACACGGATATGCTGGCGCTCCAGGTCGTCTGAATGCGAGCCGAGTACCGCAATTTCGCGCGTCGTCTGCGGGATGACCACATCGACCCTGGTTTCCGCGCAAAGCGACGTCAGGCAGGCAAGATAGCTGCTCGATTCCGGCGGAGGGAGCGTCTCGAATCGGTCGACCCAGTACTGGCCAATCGCATCCGGGTTGAGGTCGGCGCCGACGGTTCGAACCGGGATATCATCA